>Ga0302319_10020972_pt1 | contig 11787 bp, 10 predicted proteins | sample Bog_T0_2_FD_203319 | JGI IMG/M metagenome (GOLD analysis project Ga0302319, IMG submission 203319) | Peat permafrost microbial communities from Stordalen Mire near Abisko, Sweden - Bog_T0_2 | ecosystem: Environmental > Terrestrial > Soil > Wetlands > Peat | place: Sweden: Abisko, Stordalen Mire...
GCCTGGACCGGCGGCCCCGAATTCTGCGCTCTAAGCAACAGTCCCTCCCCGGTCACTACGGTCCTGTCGAAAAACCCGGGCCGGACGGCCGCGCCCGCGGATCACTTGCCGGGCACCATGAGTAATGCCGCCAATAGAGGGTGAAGCGTCGGCGCAAACGGGTTGGTTACGGTGACGCCCCGCCACGTAAAGCCGTCCTGGAGATCCTCCGACAGAAGCAAACGACACTCGGCTTCCGCCGATGCGGCCAGCACAACCGAGTCCCAAATCGTAAGACCATGATCGGACGCCAGATCCGTTGCGTTAACCATTACGGTGGCGGAGGTCTCAACCGTCGGATAGGCATCGCGCCAGCTCAGCACCGCTGCCCGCGCACGTGCCGGCCGCCGCTTCGCTTTGCGGACGAGCACGTTGAACAACTCACCCAACGTCTGCACTGGAAGCACGACAGCCCCCACTGGCAATCGCTGAATCACCTCAAGAGCCCTGTCTCGCATGGCCGCTCCGTTCGCGCCTTCGGCGTAGGCTAGGACGTTTGTGTCCAAGGCGACCTTCATGGGGCGTCGTCGTACAACTCGTCACGTGTCCAGGGGCCGGCCTTCACAGCACGTTCTGTTCGCAACCGGGCGAAAAGAGCGGAGCGGGCCGCCTCCGCATCCCGCTCGCCCTCGACAACGGGCGTGATCCTGGCCACGGGCTTGCCATGACTCGTCACAACGACGCTTCCGCCCTTCTTCACGGTTCGCAGGAGCTCCGAGAATCGGCGATTGGCGTCCGCGGCCGAAACTGCCATGTCCATGCTGTTCACCCCACTGTAGTGATATTCACTACTATACCGTAAACCGGCGACAGGATTGTGACACGGTTGTGACTTAAACGATATCCTTGCCGGGAATAAACCATAACCTTGCCGCCGCAAGGCCGCCAAGCCGTTGATTTCCGGTGAACGACTGACCAGCCGTGCCGAGCCCATAAACCATAACCTTGCCGGAAGTACAATCTGGCGGTTGGGTTCCCCCAAATCGCACAGGCATGATTTTGTTCTTGAGTATCTGTGTATGTGTGCTAATATGCACCTGTACCATGGAGCGCATTGAAACCCCGGAACAGGTGAAACTCTGGTTTCAGGTCGCAGTCCGGGATCTCTGGCCCCTTGCTATAGGCTCCATCTCGTTGCGGAAAAGCCCGTGCATTCGAAAGCATTGCCCACTCTGCGAATCGGGGCAAGGGCATTCCAGTTACGCATTGTACGGACGGAGCGAGAAGGGACGATTTTCCATTTACGTTCCTGATGAGCTGGCCGAGGACATAGAAAGGGCCATCCAGAACGGCCGCGATCTTCAGAAGCTGATGACGGAAGCCGGCCGGAGGTACACGTTGGCGCTCAAGAACGAACGACGCGCGCGAAGCGGGAAGTAGCGGAGCTTAAGGCTGCCGCGAGGTGACAGGTTGCTCAACGAAACCGACTTTTTCCTCTGGTGTGAGCGTCTGGCGATGACCGAGAAGGCGATGGCAGCGGTCACTGAAGTGCGACTTCGCAACCCTACGCGGCGGGTGGGTGGCGGGCGCAAAAACGTCTCGGGGCGATATCCCAGCCGGAAGATGGGCGTGACCATCCAGTTTGAAAGCCACCGCGTGGAGTTGCCGTTCGTTTACGAATTGGAGCACAACGCCGCCGTTCTGGAGTACTACGACCAGCCACCGTCAATTCCGCTGTCCTACCCGACGCTAAACGGGAGAGCCCTCTCGGTAATCCACACACCGGACTATTTCGTGATTCGTCAAGACTCGGCCGGATGGGAGGAATGCAAAACCTCGGAGGACCTTGAGAAGCTGACCGTCAAGAGCCCGAACCGCTACTGCCGTGACAGTGAAGGCAGGTGGTGCTGTCCGCCCGGTCAGGCATATGCCTTGGCGACGGGGCTGTACTATCGAGTTCGGAGCTCGGAGGAGATCGATTGGGTCCTTCAGCGAAACCTGCAGTTCCTGGAGGACTATTTCCGGTTCGACCGCGGGAGCGTGGCCGGATTCGTAGATCAAGGTGTCAAGGCGGCGGTGCAGTCGCAGCCGGGAATCCGGTTGACCGATCTCTTGGAGCAGGTCAAAGATGTCGCGAAACGTGACGACATCTTTCTGCTGATCGCGTCCGGCGAAGTCTATGTGGACCTCAGCGCGGCAGCAATCGTCGAGCCGGAGCGCGTTCTTGTCTTTGCTAATCTGGAGACCGCCACGGCGTACCGGCATGCGTGCCCTGCCGCGCAACAGTCCGTTCCGGCGAGCGGGATCACAACGGTTTCGGCCCAGCCGCTCAGCGAAGCTTTCCGGCTTTTAACGGCAGCCAGCGCGCAGGACTTAAAAACTGCCAATGAACGCTTCGAACTCGTGAAGCGCCACATGGATGGCGTCGCTGTCCCTGCAACGGTTCCAGCAAGGACGCTCCGCTTATGGCTGGCCCAGTACCGGATTGCCGGCGAGAAGTTCGGCAATGGATATGTGGGACTGCTTCCGAAGACCGGGAGCCGAGGCAACCGCAATCCCCGTCTACCGGAGGCATCGCGCAACCTCCTTATCGAGTTCGTCACGAATGATTTTGAGAATCTCAAACAGAAGACGCGGGCAGCCTCATGGGCGGCGCTGAAGCGAGCCTGCGAGGAGCGCGCCATTGTCGCGCCAAGCTACGTCTCATTCTGTCTTGCCGTCCGCGAGCGCCCAGCGTTCGAGCAGACGCTGAAGCGGCAGGGCAGGCGAGCAGCCTATGCTCACACGGAATTCTATTTCGAGTTGCAGCCAACCACGCCGCGCCATGGGGATCGCCCCTTTGAGATCGGCCACATCGACCATACCGAGATGGACGTTGAAGTCGTCTGCTCTCTGACAGGCCGTCCACTCGGGCGACCTTGGTTGACGATTCTCACCGACGCTTTTTCCCGCCGTGGGCTTTCCGTGTACCTAACATTCGACGCGCCGAGTTACAGATCCTGCATGATGATCCTGCGGGAATGTGTGCGGCGGCATGGGCGCCTGCCACAGATCCTGGTCATCGACGGCGGTCCTGAGTTCCACAGCACCTATTTCGAAACCCTCTTGGCGCGCTACGAAGTCACGAAGAAAACTCGACCGCCAGCACAGGCCCGCTTCGGCTCGGTTTGTGAACGGCTGTTTGGCACCACGAATACGCAGTTCATCCATAATCTCCGCGGCAACACGCAGATCACTCGCAATGTGCGCCAGGTGACCAAGTCCGTCAACCCGCAAGGACAGGCTGTGTGGACCCTCGGTGCGCTGGATGAACGGCTGTATGAATACGTTTTCGAGATCTACGATACTGTGGTCCATCCTGCGTTGAGCCTCAGCCCACGAGACGCATTCACCACGGGGATCGAATCGTCGGGCCTTCGTCTTCAGCGCACGATCCCGTATGACGAAGACTTTCTGATGGCAACGCTGCCGACGACCGCAAAAGGCGTCGCGAAGGTCGCTGTGGGTCGAGGTGTGAAGGTGAACCATATCTACTATTGGTCGGACCGCTTTCGGAACCCGGCTGTGGAAAGTACTTGCGTGCCGGTACGCTACGATCCCTTCGACGCCGGCGCCGCGTACGCTTTCGTGGATCGGCAATGGGTGCGGTGCTACTCGGAGCACCACACGATATTTCAGGGAAAGTCGGAGAAGGAGATTCTCCTGGCAAGCCACGAGCTACGCCGCCGGAACCGCGTTTGTGCCGGCGGAAAGGCTACAACGGCCAGAAAGCTGGCAGACTTCCTGCAATCCGTAGAGAGCGAAGAACTCTTGCTGGAGCAACGAATGCGGGACCGGGAAGGCCAGTCGTCGCGCCGGCCATCGCTTAAGGTCGTATCCGATTTGCCTGATAACGACCGTGCTGGCTTCGAGATGCAACGGTTGACTGATCCAAGCTCCTGCGGGGCGACTCCGGCGGCGTGCGAGTTGTACGGAGAATTCTGAATGACCGCGATTGCCGGATTTCCACGCGAACTGCTGGCAAGGCCGCCTGAGGAAAGGTTGGCTTACTTTCGGGCCTATACGATAGCCCACCCACTGCTGGCTGAGGCAAAAGACAAGCTGATGGCCTCCATCTCCGAGTCGGAGCCAAACTCGCTGGTATTCGTGTTTGGGCCGACCGGCGTCGGAAAGACAACGCTCAGACTCAAGGCCGAGCAAGTCATCATCAATGAGCTTCGATCGGGTTTGGAACAGGACCGCGGCCGGATTCCGGTAGTTGGTGCGGAGGCGATCGCGCCGGAATCCGGCCGGTTTTGCTGGACTGATCACTTCAGGAGATTGTTGGTGGCCATGGACGAACCGTTGATGGGCTGTAAGCGCGATGAAGAAACGCTTTACGTGAGACATAACTCAAGGTCCGAATCGAGATCGACCACTGCCGAGTATCGCCATGCGGTCGAGCAGGCATTGCGATTCAGACGGCCTGCCGCCGTCATGATCGATGAAGCGCAGCACCTGTCGAAAATGGCATCCGGCCGCCGTCTACTCGATCAACTTGATGTCCTCAAATCGATAGCCAATCAGACGCGAATCGTCCACGTGTTATTCGGTACCTACGATCTCCTCTCCTTCAGAAATCTCAACGGGCAGCTCAGCAGGCGAAGCCTGGATGTCCACTTCCCGCGGTACCGGGCGGAGTCAGACTCTGATCGGCAGGTATTCGTCAACGTGCTGGGATCGTTCGCCCATCATATGCCGCTGCCAGAGCAACCGGATCTCGCCGCGGAATGGGAATTCCTCTACGAGAGGAGCATTGGTTGCGTCGGCATTCTCAAACAGTGGCTCACCAGGGCATTGCACTCGGTGTTGCGGCGCGGAGGAAAAACAATCGCCAGGCAAGATCTGGAAGCTCAAGCGCTGTCGGTTCTGCAATGCGAGAAGATCCTTTCAGAAACGGCAGAGGGGGAACTGCGGGCGGCGGAACCGGCAGAAGCGCGAGGCGCGCTTCAGGTCCGATTGGGGCTCCGAACCGGCGCCGCACACAGGAACGGCGATGTGAACAAGCCCGCTATCCCGCGAGACACAAGGCGGCCGGGAATGCGCCTGCCACAGCGCGACCCGATAGGAATGGCGGCGAATGCGGCCAAGCTTTGATTTCTGGGATTTGACGCCGGTCGCGCTTCCGGTCCGAAGCCGCCTCCATTCGATAGAGCCGATCGGGGTCGGGACACCGTTCGTTGAAAGCTTGACCGGCTATATGATCCGCCTTGCCGCCGCACATGCGGTGCGCGTCAGCGACCTGATTGAATACGAACTTCGGACGAGTATCCCGTACTTTCACTCAGCCGCTAAGATTCCCAACGCAATCAACGGCGTCAACGAGAACGCGCGGAATTGGGTTTCCGCCCTTGAGCGGTTCACGCTCCGCGATAATCTCCAGCTCTTGACGCTGCTGCCGTTTGCATCACTGCTCAAAACACCTTTCCTCATTAGACGGGAACGCGCATGGTGTCCCCGGTGTTATGAATCTCGAAGAGCGCAAGGACAGGATGTATATGAGCAGTTGCTCTGGTCTCTACAACCCGTTGCGGTCTGCCCCTTGCACAACACGCCACTGGAGATTTCATGCCCCACATGCCATCGAAGACTGCGACCTGTGCGTGCGATATCGCGGCCCGGCTTGTGCTCCTGGTGTCATCAGTGGCTGGGAGTCCCGCAACCCCCAATGCAAAAAGAGGGGCAAACCGATTACCAGGTCTGGGTCGCTCAACAGTTTGGACAACTTCTAGAAATCACCCCACATGCCCAGCCGGTCGGCAAGGAGAACCTCCAGAAGGTTCTCATCGGCTATGTGGATTCATTCTCGGAAGGGAACAGATCGGCCATAGCCGAAACTGCTGGTTGCCGCCGCACTTCCTTCCGCAGTTGGTACAACGGCGCGACGGTCGCGCGTGTCGACCTGCTGCTGCGAATGTGTCACGAGTTGGGGGTTCCACTGACGTCCCTGGTCACGGGCACCATCGCAATAGAGCCGGAAGCCACCGCGCGCGCTGATGTAGCAACGCAGGCAAGGCGGCGGCACGGTCTCTTTCCTCGCCGGAATACGGACCAGATTCGCGCAGCACTTCTGTTGGCTTCGGACGAACGGCCCGCGCCCAGCATTAGCGAGGTAGCACGTCGGCTCGGGTATACGACTCCAACTCGACTTTATGCCGCGGACGGCGATCTCTGCAGACTCATCGTACGGAACTTCAACGGATCCGGACGCAGTCACTGGTGGAGGAGGCGTGGCGCCAAGTTTCTCGATGATTCCGTTATCCGGAAGGCGCTCGAAGAGTCTTTGGCGCTCGAAATGCCCCTTCCGGTTAACCGGAGCGCGAAGTCACTTGGATTTGAGACCGAAAGCCCACTGACGGCGAGATTCCCGGATCTCTGCCTGGCGATCAAAGCCAAGCGCACGAATGTCCAGACGGCCCGACGAATCACGGTCGCGTCAGCGCTTGAAGCAGCGCTCAGCGAAGATCCGCCCCCGACGGTGGAGCAGGTCGCCGCAAGGCTCGGTTACGCCACCGAGGGCACCATCCGTATTTGGGCCCCACGCTTATGTGCAAGCCTGATCGCCAGACGGCAGAGGTTTGCGGAACACTCCAAGAAAGCGTTGAAGAAGCGGATGAAGGCTATGCTGAAGGAGAATCCGCCGCCTTCATTGCGAGACGTATATGCGCGGCTCGGCATCACCAGAGCCATTTCGTACGGCAATTTTCCAAAGATTCATTGCGCCATTTCGGCGAGGCATCGCGATTCTCGCCAGCACCATTGAGAGCCTTGCGCCATAATGTCCGATTCTGGTATGAACGAGAAGATACATGTCCTTTATCCTCGTTCCCAACCACGGTGAAGATATTCAGGTGAACGGCTGGAACTGGCGCCCGACGCTTGAGCTTTTGCGCGCCGAGAATTTGGTCAGCGAGGAAAACTACGAACGGATGGGCGCACAAGGCTGTGGCGGCGCGGTGGATGCGGATGTCGCCCGGCGCATAGCCGATCTCATTGAACGAAAGCTTGCGGCCATGGGATCGGGACAGCGTAGTCTGGGCGACTTAACCGTTACGGCCAACCCGAAAAAGAGCGTGACGTTCGCTCCTGGGATGGCAACCGAAGAGATCGACGTGAACGATCTCTACTCGGCGAGCTATGACTGGCTAGTCGCGCTCCGCGACTTCTGTAAGCAGTCAGGGGGCTTCCAGGTCGTATAGGGTAAGGCTTACAGGCCATCAGCAGTCTGAGTAGCCATGCGTTGGGCAAGGAGCACTATGAGTTGGGACATCTACGTTCAAGACATCCCCGTAGCCGCCAAGTCGATATCAGATATGCCCGAGGATTTTGCGCCCCGACCCCTGGGAGGGCGGGCAGAAATCATCACGCGCATTCGGGAGGTTGTGCCTACGGCTGATTTCACGTCACCTTCGTGCGGCCAGATCGATGGATCGGGCTTCTCAATCGAGGTTTCGATGGGCGATCAGGAGGAAGTGAACAGCTTTGCTTTTCACGTCCGTGGCGGCGATCTCGCCGCTCTTGTGGTGGCTGATATTCTACGACACCTTGGTTTCCGGGCATTTGATCCAAATTCCCCGACTGGCATGTTCGATCTTGACCGGGATCCGTCGGCTGGGCTTCGCAGATGGCGGAATTACCGGGACGGTGTCGTGTGTCACTTCACCCATAGGTTTGCACGGCTGGAAGCATAGGTTTGCAGCAAATGCGCCCGATTTCGGATGCCGCACCGCTGTCCTTGGGCCACGCTTGGAAGCATAGGTTTGCACGAAGTTCCGTTTGGAAGCATAGTTTTGCAAAAAACATTTCTGAGGTAGAATGTTTGGGAACGCTGCTCCCTGGGTATTGGATCGAAGAGGGATGGGATGCTCGACGAACAGCGGTACCAGAGTTGGTGTCGAAGTCTCGGTTTCAAGCAGGAGACCAAGGAACTTCTCGACCGGATTCGTTCCTCGCCGCCCGCGCGCCGGGTCGGTGGAGGCAAGAAGAATGTGGCCGGGAGGTACCCGAGTCGCAAGATGGGAGTGACCATCCAGTTCGAGAGCCACTCCAACGAACTCGCCGCTGTTCTCGAGTATGAGAACGATCCCGATTGTATGGAGTTCTATGACCAGCCTCAGCCGTCCATCCCGCTGGAGTACATGGCGAAGAATGGTCGGCGGCTTCACGTGTTGCACACAGCGGACTATTTCGTTTTGCGGACTGCATCGGCGGGCTGGGTGGAATGCAAGACAGAGCGCGATCTCGCGACCCTAGCCGAGCAAAGCCCGGAGCGCTTTCGAAAGGCCGAGGATGGTACATGGCATTGCCCGCCGGGGGAAGATTACGCGAGCCGACTCGGGCTTCGTTATCACCTCCGATCATCCCGAGAAACGGATTTGGTTTACCGGCGCAATCTGGAGTTCCTGGAAGATTATCTGCGCGGTACTTTGATCGTCAAAGATGTGGCGCGCACAACCATCCTTGCGGTGGTTAGAGCGAAGCCGGCCATAACGGTGGCAGAACTGATGCAGGTCACGGATCCGTTTGGACCGGACGACATCTATGGTTTGATCGCCGCCGCGGATCTGCACGTAGATTTGCGTGCTGCCCCCTTGACAGACGCAGCACGAGTTCCAGTCTTCTGCAGCAAGGAGGAGGCGCAGGCTCACTCCACGGTGACGAAATTGTCGCCACCGGTTACGACGGATCGGAAGCCTTTCGTTTCGGTAGCGGCCGGGCAAGCGGTCTCATGGGACGGAAATCGATGGGAGATCGTCAACGTCGGAGCGAGCAAGACAGGTCTTTTGGCGAGCGATGGGTCTCTTGTCGAGATGCCGCATTCGACGTTCGAGGAACTGGCGCGGGCTGGAGGGATCACCGGGATCGTGCAAGCGCCCGCTGGTCTGGACGCAAAGACATGGGGTAGGATCGAGAGCGCCAGCCCTCACCAGTTTCAAGAGGCCAACCGCCGGTACGGAATTATCCGGCCCCATCTGGAAGGAGAGCCCATCAGAGGCAGCGCCGTCCCACCGCGGACGATCTATGACTGGTTAAGAAAGTACCGGGTTGCCGAAGACTCCTTTGGCAACGGTCTCCTGGGGCTGCTGCCGAGAACAGATGCGAGCGGAAACCACACGAGAAAGCTCCCGGAACCGACCCGGGTGCTCATGCGGGACTTCATTGAGAACCAGTACGAAACATTCAGGCAAAAGCCCCGCTCCCAGGTTTACGGCGCACTGGTTCGAGCATGCGAAATGCAAGACACACCGGCACCAAGCTACAAGACTTTTGCGCAAGAGATCGGCCGTCGGCCGCAGTATGAACAGATGTTGAAGAGGAAGGGACCCAGAGCCGCCTACCCGCATGAGCCCTGTTACCTGGAACTGGAATGCGGCACACCTCGCCACGGTGATCGCCCGTTTCACATTTGCCACATCGACCATACCGAACTCGATATCGAACTGGTCTGCTCGCGCACGGGCCAGAATCTGGGGCGCCCCTGGTACACGATCATGACCGATGCATTTTCCAGACGGCTGTTGGCGATCTTTCTCTCCTTCGACCCGCCCAGCTATCGCTCGTGCATGATGGTCTTGCGGGAGTGCGTCCGCCGGCATGGCCGGTTTCCTCAGTGCCTCGTCGTCGATGGCGGCAAAGAGTTTGAAAGCATCTATTTCGACACCCTCCTGGCGCGATTCGAGTGCACCAAGAAGACCCGGCCTCCAGCCAAAGCACGGTTTGGCTCCATTTGCGAAAGACTGTTCGGCACTTCCAACACCCAGTTTGTTCACAACCTGGCGGGGAACACGCAGATCACGAAAAATGTTCGACAGGTCACCAAGAGCGTGAACCCGAAGCACCACGCCGAATGGACGCTTGGCGGGCTTCACGAGTGCTTGTCTGAGTGGGCCTACGAGGTGTACGACACGATCCCACACCCTGCGCTTGGGCAGAGCCCCCGAGAAGCCTTCGCGGGCGGCCTTGCACAGAGCGGGAATCGGCCTCACCGCATAATCGCCTATGACGAAGAGTTCCGATTGTGGACCCTTCCGACAACGGCTCGCGGCACGGCGCGAGTCGTGCCCGGCAAGGGCGTTAAGATCAACCACATTTTCTACTGGTCTTCTGCGTTGCGGGAGCCGGATATGGAGCGGAGTCAAGTTCCTGTTCGTTACGATCCTTACGATGCTGGAACTGCCTACGCCTATGTGCGCAAACGGTGGGTTCAGTGCATCTCCGAGTGCTACAGCACCCTACGTGGAAAATCCGAACGCGAGTTGATGTTGGCGACGGCCGAGTTGCGAAGACGCGCGCAGAAGCATACTGGACAGTTCACGCTGACAGCAAAGAAGCTGGCTGATTTCCTGGCCAGTGCCGAAGGCGGTCATGTTTTAGGCGCCCAACGCACAAGAGATCGGGAGGCGAAAAGCATCCTAACACAGATTGGCGGAGGTTTGGCTGACGAGTGTCGCAATACGACCGTCGTTGGGCCAGGCGCTCCTGAGGTGAACTCGCCGACGCCATCCGAGGAATTACCGAAAACCCTGCGCCTCGATGAACTCGCTGTCTACGAGGAGTATTGAGAATGGCGCCGGCGGGATTCCCTCGCGAGCTATTGGATCGACCCCCGAGCGACCGTCTCGCATATTTTCGATCCTATACGATCGCCCACCCGCGGCTGCAAGCTGTAAGCGATGCTCTCCGACGCGCCATCCAGGAGCCCGCCGGCCGTTCGTTGATCCTAGTCATCGGACCGACAGGCGTCGGCAAGACGACGTTGCGTCTGCGGATTGAACAAGAGTTGAAGGAGCGATTTCTGGCGGCTGGCGAGCCGAATCCCGGTCGGATTCCGGTGGTCGGACTCGAAGCGGTCGCGCCAGACTCGGGTAATTTCAGTTGGAAAGATTATTACCGCCGAGCCTTGTGTGCGCTCGAAGAGCCCCTCATCGACCACAAAATCGATTACGCTACACGGCACGTCTGCCGGAATCAAAGCGGTGAACTGGCGATCGCGAACAGAGTAGGAAGTCCCGAATTACGCCAGGCTATGGAGCAGGCTCTTCGGCAGCGCCGGCCGGCAGCCCTTCTCATTGACGAGGCCCAGCACCTCACCAAGATTGCCAGCGGCCGCCGGCTCGGAGACCAACTGGATTGTCTCAAGTCCTTGGCCAGTCTGACCGGGTGTGTCCACGTGCTCATCGGTACCTATGATTTGCTGCCGTGCCGGAATCTCAGCGCGCAACTGAGCCGCCGCAGCATCGACATCCATTTCCGGCGGTATCAGGCAGACAATCCGGAGGATGTTGTTGCCTTTCAGCGCGTCATCTTCAGTTTTCAGCGACATCTCCCAGTGGCGGAAGAACCAGCGCTTTGGCGGGATCCGGCGGAGCCGTCACGAGCGCGACAAGCTCAACGACCATGCTGTTGAGCAGGCCAATCGGAAATTAAGTGATCTGACTCGGCGATATGAAGAGATCCCTCGACTGGGCGATACGCCTGACCGGTTGTACCAGGTACCGCCAACTCCCCCAGCGCGGCTGGAGTATCGGGGGCTCCCGCTCGATGCGATTGAGGATCTGGTCCCGGTCTCGCCGGCGTGGCGGCAGGCGCAACGCGTCACTCACGCTTCCAGACACGCATTCGCCGGACGTCCGTTGACGCCACTGCACAAGGGACACGTTGGCCCGATAAGGGACGTTGTAAATTTCTCTTGCAAACCTCTCAAAAAACGGCTACTTTTTATGTGGCGACATTCCATAGTGAAAATGTTTTATCGGATGCACTCGTTAT
>Ga0302319_10020975_pt1 | contig 11785 bp, 10 predicted proteins | sample Bog_T0_2_FD_203319 | JGI IMG/M metagenome (GOLD analysis project Ga0302319, IMG submission 203319) | Peat permafrost microbial communities from Stordalen Mire near Abisko, Sweden - Bog_T0_2 | ecosystem: Environmental > Terrestrial > Soil > Wetlands > Peat | place: Sweden: Abisko, Stordalen Mire...
TGAGCAAAGAGGGGCTGCTGGTCGCGGCAAACTGCCAAAGCTGCCACGGCTCGCACAAGATCCTCAGCCACACCGATCCCGCGAGTCCGACCTACAAATCCAATATCCCGCAGACCTGCGGCAACTGCCACGCCAAGATCAATGCCGACTACCAGATGGGCGTTCACGGGCAGGCTATCGCGAAGGGCAACATGAACGCGCCTGTCTGCAGCGACTGCCACACGGCGCACGCCATTCTGCAGCCGACGGAATCGGCCTTCCGCATGCAGTCCACGCCGATCTGCGGCAACTGTCACAAGGACAAATTCTCTACGTACCGCGACACCTTCCACTCGCAACTGGGTTCGCTGGGCGGCTACGTGGAGACGGCGCGTTGCTGGGACTGCCATCAGGCGCACGACGTGCGGCCCACGTCCGATCCCAACTCGCCCGTCAACCCGGCCAACCTGATTACTACCTGCGGCCGTTGCCACGCGGGCGCTAACGCGAGCTTCGTCAAGTATCAGCCGCACGCCAACGCGCGCGATCGCAAGCTCAATCCCGGACTTTATTTTGTACGGCTGTTTATGAACCTGTTGCTGGCCAGTGTGCTCACGTTCTTCCTGTTGCACACCATCCTGTGGCTCATCCGCTCGCGCTACCAACAGATGAAAACCAAGAGTGGCAATGGAGGCAAGCATGACTGAGCCCCTGACTGACATGAAGACGGAAACTCCGGCGAATCCAGGTGCCGGCGAAAAGCACTATGTGCGCTTTACGCGCGCGCAGCGATACATGCATGCGGTGCTGTTCACCACGTTTCTCGGACTTGCCGCCACCGGCCTGCCCATGCGCTTCAGTGAGAGTTTCTGGGCGCGCAAGTTTGCCACCGCCGTGGGCGGGTTCGGCGCCATCCTCTTTCTGCATAAGTTCTTTGCCGTGTTGCTGACCATTGCCTTCCTGATCCACCTCAAAGACATCTTCCAGCGCGCATTCATCAACCGCGAGAAGGGTATCTTCTGGGGCCCCACCTCCATGGTCGCCAACTGGAAAGACGTCAAGGACATCTTCGGCCACATGCGCTGGTTCCTCGGCCTCGGACCCAAGCCGCAGTTCGACCGCTATGCTTATTGGGAAAAGTTCGACTACTGGGCCGTCTTCTGGGGCATGATCGTCATCGGTTTCTCAGGTTACGCCATGTGGTTTGCGCCGTTCTTCGCGCACTTCCTGCCCGGCTGGGCGCTCAACGCGGTGCTCGTGATCCACAGTGAAGAAGCCCTGCTCGCGGTTCTCTTCATCTTTTCCATCCACTTCGTCAACACCCACCTGCGCCCCGACAGCTTTCCCATGGACATGGTAATCTTCACCGGTGTCGAGAGCGATAGCGAATTCAAGGAAAAGCGCGCGCAGGAATACAAGCGCAATCAGGCAGAGGGCACGCTCGAAAAGAAGGTAGGCATCGCGGCGCCGTTGTGGCTCGTCAACTTCTCTAAAGTAGTTGGTTTCACGGCCATCTTCATCGGCCTCACCCTGCTGGTGCTCACGTTGACGGCATACTTCAGCTAGCGGACAGCTATCAGTCTTCACCTGTCAGCTTGGGAGTCTAGTGCTGGTTGCATAAATTGCGCCGTGAAAGGGCACGACTTCAAAGCCTGCCCTGAGCGAAGTCGAAGGGTGCCGTAAAAGGCGCATAAAACCTGGGCTTTAGCCCCTGAGGCATGGTTTCCAGTCTCCGCAAAGTATTTATGCAACCAACTCTATGCACACACATCACCGCTAACAGTAACGCTCTGTCATCCTGAGCGCAGTCTGCCGCGTTTTTTGCGGCAGACGGAGTCGAAGGATCTGCGGTTGTTTTTCGCGGACCTGGACGCGGCGATGCCCCTAAGCGTCCTGCAGGCTCTCCTGGATCTTCTGGCCATATTCTGCGGGCACCTCAAACAGAGTCCTCAGAAAGACGAGACTGCCCCCCCCTACCTTCTTAATTTCCCTCTTAATCTTCCTCGGCCTGTGGCGTCCAAACTAGCTTAATCGCCATACGACCTTACTTCACTTGCCTTGGCCAGCCGCTTTCGCCCTTCGCGCTTCACCTTGCCAAAATCCACCTTCCGCGGCGCGCCGCTGGCCTTGCCCTCATCCCACATTTGCCGCAACCGAAGAATGTCCTCCCGGCGCAGCTCGCGTTTGAACTGCCAATCGCGCACCGCCTCGCGTATCACCTCGCTGGTCGTGGCGTATTCACCGGAAGCCACCGCGGCCTTCAGCGCATCGAGCTGTTCACCGGTCAATGCGATACTCACCTTTTGCACATCGGGCATGGGCAAATCCTCCTGGAGCATATTTTACTACTTTGTAGCAAGCTTGACTCTGCCTTACTTTCACCGCAATCGAGCCAATGCCAGCCGGGTATGCAATGGCAGCATTCAAAACCGCACCTGGCGGGCCCGAAAAAGCTGAAAGCTGATAGCTGAAGGCTGAAAGCTGTACTTGTGTCTCCCATCACGGCAGCCATTCCCCGTACAGGCGTCTCCTCTAGATGTGAAATCCGTACGGCTTTTTTGGTTCTCTACGCTCGTTTTCGTTGTTCTTGTCTGGGCCTCCACCGCGCTCTCCGCGCAAAAGCTCAAAGACGCGGACTGCCTCGCCTGCCACTCCGACCCGACCCTCACCACGACAGACGCAAACGGCGCCACGGTCAGCCTCACCGTTGACCAAAACAAGTTCAAGCACTCGGTGCACGGCCGCATGTTTGCGTGCGTGGACTGTCACACGGATGTGAAGAGCCTGGTGCATGAGAATCCGCCTGCAAAGGTGAGTTGCGCCCAGTGCCACGCCGATGCCCAGACCGCCTACGCCCATTCAACGCACGCCAAGGCGAGCAAGACCGGCAAAAATCCCGCGGCCACCTGCGGAGATTGTCACGGCGACGCGCACCAGATTGAAGGCGCCGGCGATCCCAAATCGCCCGTGAACCACGCCAACATTCCAGCCACGTGCGGCCGCTGCCACGGGCAGGCGTTTCTCATGGAGTCGAACGGCGAGAGCGCGCAGGCTTTCATCTCCTACCAGTCGAGCGTGCACGGCCGCGCCGTGGCCAACGGTTCGAAAGATGCTGCGGTGTGCACTGACTGCCACGGCACGCACGAGATTCTGCCGGCCAACGACCCCAAGTCGCCGATCTCAAAATTCTCTGTCGCGCAAACCTGCGGCGCATGCCACGCGGATGTGTCCAACACGTTCAACGGCAGCATTCACGGCCAGGCGCTGGGCCACGGCAATGCGCTTGCCCCCACATGCACCGATTGCCACGGCATTCACTCCATCAAAGGGCACACCGATCCCAACTCGCCGGTCGCGGAGCAGAATGTTTCCCGCGACATCTGCGCCCGCTGCCATGAGGGCGTGCGGCTTTCGCAGGAGTTCGGTATACCGGGCAACCGCGTCAACACTTACTTCGACAGCTATCACGGCCTGGCCGCCCAGGGCGGCAGCATGGTGGCCGCCAACTGCTCCAGTTGCCACGGCGTGCACAATATTCTGCCCTCGAGCGATCCGCGATCGACCGTCAATCCCGCCAACCTCGACGCGACCTGCGGCAAGTGTCACCAGGGCGTGACGCAAAAATTTACGCGCACCCCCGTGCACCTGGTGGCAGGCACCCGCGCCAACGACATCGATTCCGTTGCCGTGCGCTGGGTGCGGGGGATCTACATCGTCCTCATCCTCGTAGTCATCGGACTCATGTTCCTCCACAACGCCATCATCTGGCGCAGCAAGGCCGTAGCGCGGCGCCGTACGATGAATCCGTTCATGACGCGCATGACCGTGAACCAGCGCTGGCAGCATCTGATTCTCCTCTCCAGCTTCATCATTCTCGTCATCACCGGCTTCGCGCTCAAGTTCCCCGACACCTGGTTCGCGCACACCCTCGGTATGGGCGAGAATCTGCGCGGCATCATTCATCGCATCGCCGGCTGCATCCTCATCGCCGCGGGCATTTATCACGTCTTCTATTTGGCCATCGCGCGCGAGGGCCGGCGCTTGTTGTTTGATATCGCGCCGCGGCCGAAAGATGCTTTCGACGCCTTGGGCACCATGCGCTACTACCTCGGCTTGAGCACCGTGAAGCCCAAATTCGGCCGCTTCAGCTATGCGGAAAAAGCCGAGTATTGGGCGCTGGTCTGGGGCACGGCCCTCATGGGCCTCACCGGCATCATGATCTGGGCCAAAGTCTGGGTCGGCGATCTGCTGGCGCGCTGGTGGGTTGACGTGGCCACGGCGGTGCACTTCTACGAGGCGATTCTCGCCACCCTCGCCATCATCGTCTGGCACTTCTACCAGGTCTTCTTCGATCCCGATGTCTATCCCATGAACTGGGCCTGGTGGGACGGCAAGATGCCCGTGGAGCAGTACCAACACGAGCACGCGCTCGACGCGGATTCGCAGCAGACAACGGACGGCAAGGGCGCGGACTCAGGACCGGAAGCGAAATAGCCGCAATCGCACGGACATGGGCCGATTGCGGCACTTTGCAATCAAGTCGCGTTCACAATCGATTGCGCCCACGCCATCGCGGCCCAGTGCGACTGTGCGATCAACTCCTGGTCAAGGCTCAGCTGCGAAGACAAGGCGGAAACTCTGGACCAGACACCTGTTTCCACGGCAAGGATCAGGTCGTAAACCGGAGAAAGCGGACCTGCATTCTCAAGTAGAACGGTTCTCGCGCTCTCGTCCAGCGGCAGTCCTTCCAGAACCTCCCGCATGGGGATCTCAAGAATTGCATCCATCAGCGACAACAGCCCAACCTGAAATAAATTCGAATCTCCGCTCTCAACCCTGGCGCCAATCAGTTCAGCAAAACGCGCGCGCACCAGGGCCGCAAGCGCCAGGTCCGACGGCTTGTTCCTCGAAAGCTCGAGCATGCCGCTGAGCTGGCACCAGCGGCGAATTTCCCTCTCGCCCAGGATTGTCAGCGCCTGGTTCACGCTCTTGACCTCGCCCCGCAAGCCGAAAATCGCCGAGTTCAGGTAGCGCAGCAGGCGATAGTAGAGCATGGGATCGGACTTGACGATCTCCTCAATCTCTTTCCAGTCGAGATCTGCCTTCGAGATTGCCGAAAGCAACCGCAGGAACACGGCCCGATTGGATTGTGCCCCGCGCGCGCGCATCATCTCCGGCTTGCGAAAGAAGAACCCCTCAAAGTAGCTGAAGCCCTCGGCCTTGCAGAACTCGAAATCTTCCCGCGTCTCAACTTTCTCGGCGATCAACCGCGGCCCGCGCCCGCGATAGCAGCTGGTCAGCGATGCCACATCGGCCAGCGAAGACGTTTTGATGTCGACCTTGAGAAAATCCGCGATCTCCTCAAGTTCTCTCCGGGGATCGTCGGCCCGGAAATTGCTGAGCGCAACCTTGAAGCCGGCTTCCTTCAACTGTTTGCATGCGTGCACCACCTCGGCGTCGGCCGAGACGGAGTCGGGAATCTCCGCAATCACTTTGCCCGCCGGAAGCAACGCCAGATATTGACGGACGAGAATGTCGCGCGTCGTCACGATGAATGCCGGGAGATTGTTGGAGAGAGTGCTGAGGCCGATCAGGCTCGACATATCGATCACGCCCCGGCTGGCAACATCTCCTTCAACAGAAGGAAAGTAGTTGTTGACATCGGTGCGAAAGAGCAACTTGTAACCGAACACCTTTTCGCCTGCGGTAAGAATGGGCAGTCGCGCGGCAAAGCGCGCGGGCCCTTGATCCTGTGCATCGAAATCGAACAGCGCCATGGAATCCCCTATGCGCCGTATCGGTATAAAAGGCGAGTAACTTTAGCGTCGCCACCGGTGGATGCAACAGGGTTCCCGGAAAGACCGCAAAATCAATACGCAACTTCGCTCCCGGCATTCGCAGGCCCGCGCCCCATCCACTCGCGTTCTTTGTAGCGCCGGCCTCCCGGCCGGCTGTAGCGCGGGCGTCCCCGCCCGCGCCCACCAACCCGCCACAACCAAACGCCGGCTACACCTACTGCGCCGCGAGACGGTAGTTCTCAATCGTCATGCCGGTCTGCACCGCGCGCACCTTGCGGTATTGCGTCACCACCACGGGCGTGCCGGGGCATAGGCGAGAAGCCTGGGCATCGTTGACCGTCTTGCCGTTGATGATGGTAATTGCGTTGTTATTTGGGCTGCCTAAGAACTGTCTTTCTTCCATCGGCGAGATACCAAAGTCAGCCGGCGCCGTGTCAAAGTCCCCCAAGACGGTCTCGTAGACGGGCAACGCGCGATCGGCAGTCTGTGCGGGCGCAGCACCGCACGGGCCAATTGTCTCCGTGGCCGAGACCGTCGTCAGTTGCGGCGCCCGCAGCGGAAACCGGCAATCTACCGCGAGGATGCCCAGTGTCTCCACCGGTCGATTCGCCATCGTCGCACAGGAAGCGAATTCCGGAATCATGAATTTGCCTTCGGGGAGCGGGAATTGTCGCGACCATGCGGGTCTCGCCTCCGTGAGCGCGAAGTCCAGATGCAGAGTGAGCGGAGACGATTTGAGTCTCTCGTAATCGGCCCGCGGTATGAGGACGTCCAGCACTTCGTAGTGGAAGGAATTGGGCTGGTCGGGCTTGTCGAAGGTCTGCTGCCCTTGTTGCCAATCGAGCTTCAGCGGGGCCCCGCTCGCTGGCGTCAACGTCGGCCGGAATGCGTCGAGCTGCCAGCGGTCTCCGGCTGCCACTCCCGAAGACCGCACTTTGACTTTGATCACGGCCCATTTCTTCGCGCCGGGGTTCATGTTATTCAAGACGCTGTGCTCGGATTCAGACCTGCTGCATGCAAAACATGCCTTTCCCCGGTCGTCCTGATCGAACGGAATCATGCGAATCACGGAGGCATCGATCTGCGCTGCGGCTGGATAAGCATGGTCCACGGTCAACCCGGTGTTGCAAAGCCAGGAAACCAGCAGAACGAGAAAGGGTGTGCTCCCCAGCAGCAGGCGTGCCACCACGACTCGTCTTCGGGCATATTGCAACACAATCACCGCGCCGCAAACGAGAAGAGCAAACGCAACCGTGACAATCCCGCCCCAGGGCACGGGCGAGAATGTCCACCGTTCGCTGTCCCCGCGGGTGCTAAAGGCTATGCCCGACACCAGGAAGAGGAAGATGACAAAGATGCCCAGAAGGGTGAGCACCATGCGCGCAAGATTCGATGTGACTGTGGCCAGCCCAATGAGCGGAAAGAAGACTAACGAGATGAGAAGCAGCCGGTAGAAAATTCCGGGAACATAAGAAAGAGGACTGAATCCCGCCTGCCAGAGGATGGAAACTTCCATCAACAGAAAGGGAAGATAAACAAAAAGTGCGATAAAGAGCACTTTGGCGGCGAGCAGCTTGGGCCACTCGTAGGGCCGCGTGATCCAGAACTGCCGGTCGCCCACCAGAACTTCGCCGTGAATCAGCCGCGCAATCAGCAATCCCCAGCTGAGGGGAAGCAAGAGATTCGCCAGAACGGCGATCTCCTGGTACGGGTTCTGCATCCAGATGGGGCCGACCATCCAGCTTTTCGGAATCACCCATGCAAACAACGCCGCGGCGACGACAGAGAGAAGTATCTCGATCCACAGCCGCCGAACATCCTTCCGAAAAATATGCAGGATCTGCTTCATACGTTCACCGTCCTTGCATTGGTCTGTGCCAGGCGTGCGCGGTCGCGCTGGCTCTTGGCGACGGCCAGAAAGATGGCGCGCAGCGGCATCGGGTCGTAAACGATGCTGAGCGCCGAAGGAAATGCCTCGGCGACCTGCCGCTCGGTTGCTGCGCCCTCGTACTGCGTGTGCACAAAACGAACCACCGGACCGGCAATTTGAACATCGATGCAGGCCGCGGGAAAATCCGCTCGCGCCGCGGCTGCCTCAGGCAGTGTGACCGTGACGTCGCGAAAGCGTTCGGAGAGCGTGCTCATCTCTTCTGAGAACAGCAGGTGCCCCTCTTCGAGATAACCCACGTGGCTGGCCAGGCTCTCGATCTCGGCCAGATCGTGCGAAGAGATGAAGATCGTTGATTCTCCCGCCAGTTCCAGAAGGCTATCGACCAGTTCGTCGCGCACCAGGGGATCGAGGCCGGAAAAAGGCTCGTCCAAAACAATCAGCCGCGGCCGGTAGGCAAGGGCGCTTACGAATGCGGCTTTCATGCGCATGCCGCGCGAGAGCTGCCGCAGCCGCCGGTCAAGAGGCAGATCGAACTGTGCAACCAGTTCCCCGGCGAGAGCCCGATCCCACGTGGGATAAAACGGCCGGCAAAAATCCAGCAGCGCGCCCACCGTCATCCAGTCCGGCAACTGCTGATTTTCTGAGACGTAGCCGATGCCGCAGAATCCTTTTCCAGCCAGGCGCGTCGCATCTGCATTCAGCACCTGTGCCGTGCCCCTACTGGGACGCAGGATGTTCATCAGCAGCTTCATCAGCGTGGTCTTCCCGGCTCCGTTGCGGCCTACCAGCGCATAAATCGCGCCCTCCGGCACGGCGAGGCTTACCCCGTCGAGCGCCGCCGTGCGCCCAAAATGTTTTTCGAGATTCTCGGTACGAATCGCCGCATTCATGGCTTCTAACTGTCCCCTTTCCGCGTTCCGGCGGGTTTCTCAGTGCCGCCGAGTTTGTTCCAGTGCGCTGTCAGCGCCGCCTGCGTCTCGTCAAGCTCGATGCCCAGTCGCTTCGCTTCGACCACCAGCTCCTCGATCTGTTGGTCGAGCAGTTGCGTGCGCTCCCTGGCTGTCGAGTCGGGAAGCGTCGCCACCACGGTGCCGACCCCGGGACGCATCTCCAGCAAGCCCACTGAGACCAGGTGGGCCACAACTTTTGCCGCTGTATTGGGATTGATCTTCAGTTCTTTGCTGAGCGCGCGCACTGAAGGAAAGGCGTCGCCCGGTCGCAACTGGCCCGCCACCATGGCTCGCGTTGCGGCATAGACGATCTGCTCGAAGAGCGAAACGCCCGGTCGCAACTGAACTCGAAACGGGATCATGTGTGTACTATTACAGATAGTACACTTGTTGTCAACAGATGCTTTTCTACCTCGATCTGTTCGCTGAAAGCTGATTCCTATTCCCGTCGGTGGCCAGCTCAGCGCAACCCCTTCTCCTTAAGTCTTTCGGAGTGATTGAAAAAAACCCTAAAAAACCTCAGATGCTTTGCATATCATTTTGCCCTCATGGCGCATACTGTTCCCATAAGCTGTCAATCAGGCGCAAGCGCGGCGGCCCATCCCCGCCGCGTTCGTGTTCTTGGGTGACGGTCTGCGGCCAACTGATCACCGATCACTGATCACTGACCACTGACCACTGACCACTAACCCCTGCATTGAGTAACATTTGGCCGCAAGTGATATGAAACAGAATATTTACCGAAAATCGCGTCGACTAAGGCGCTGAAAACAAACAAGTTCCTTGCAGGATTATATGCAAACGAAAACGGGCCCCTCGTACCACATTGCGGGAAAAAGGGGTACCCCCTACCCCCAGGGGGGGGGCGGAGAGGGAAGCTGGAAGCTGTCTCTCTCACACCCGCCAGTTGTCGGCGCGCCAATCCTTGATGCGTTCCTTGATCTGTTTGCGCGTCAGATGGTGCTCGAGAGCCTGCTTGGCAAGCTCAACCACTTCATCGTCCGCCGCGAAACGCAAGCCGATCAATTGATCCTCGGTGAGGTGATAGATCTGCGTGTGCCACTCAGAAGGCGCAAGTGCCTGCAGCCGCGAACGCTCTTCAAGCCGGATCACGCGGTCCTGCACCTTCAAGGGATAAAGGCGCATTTTGAATAGCGCAACGAACGCAGCCAGTGACACAACCACCAGCCATGCCGAATAGAAACAGAAATGATGCGCGGCGTAGACGATGGAAATCACAAGGTTGGCGAGGAATACGATGGCCAGGAAGAAATGATAGGGCGGATCGAACCGCGCATGATTCTTGAAACTTTGCCTGTCAGTCTTACTCATGGTTTGCTCCGATTTCTAGCACGCTGGATTTGACTTCTCCAGCGGGTTGCGTGTTCACTGAACCGCTGGAATCGGCGCTGGGCTTCGCACGCTTGCACTCGCGGATGAGGAGATATCCGTTGCTGTCCCAGCACTTGCCGCATTGTCCTTGGGCGCGGTGGGAGCTGTCAACGATGAAAAATTGCCCGGTCCCGGAATCTCTGGATGTTTGGGGACGAGATGTTGCGGGTGGATCGGAGCGACGGCCCGGAGAAATTGAATAAATGGCTGGCTAGATTTTGGCAGGAACGACGATGGTGGTTTCCTGGATTTCAATGAGGCCGGAGCCGGTGCGTTTCTCGAGTTCCGGCAGAACCAGATCCACCTTTTCACGCGACTCGATGAACTCGATTTTGATGGGAAGATGATCGGAGATCTCAAGAATGTGCGCGGAGTGCAGGCGATGCGTAGTTCCAAACCCGGCTACGCCCTTCACCACCGTAGCGCCGGCAATGCCGCTGTGGAAGAGGTAGTCGAGAATGCTGGAGTAGATGGGAACTCCGTGGTGCTTGGCTCCGTCGCTCAGGTAGAGCGTAACTTTAACGGCCTTTCCCGTGGTCAGCATAGGTTCCTTTCTCCGTGGGCGCGCGGCGATGTTCGCGATTCTGGCTGGCATATCCAGACGGACACCGATTCATCCTACAGCATGTCGGCGAGGGCGGTGCCGCACCACGTGGCCGCGAGGCCAAGAACAAGGCTACCCACGGCGTAGAGCGACGCCAGCGCAAACGCACCCGATCGCATGGTGGAAAGCGTCTCCCACTCGTAGGTGGAGAAGGTGCTGTAGGCGCCGATAAAGCCGATGGGCACCAGAAAGCGCCACGCGGCATTGAGATCGGCGCGCTTGCCGAAGTAGGTGAGCGTGAAGCCGATGATAACGCAGGCCGTGAGATTGATGACCAGCGTGCCATAAGGAAATTTGGTTCCCATGCGGCCGGAGATCGTGGATCCAACCCAGTAGCGGAGAATGGAGCCGGCCGCGCCGCCCGCGGCAATGAACAGGTATTTCTGCAACGCATGCCCCCTGTTAATTCAGCTTATCGCCTTTCCCCATTCGAATTCGAGTGCCGGCTCATGGTTAACCTTCTTCTTCAAGGGCCACTTGTCCGGGCGCAGAAGTATGCCGCTTGGGATGGGTGGCTTTGGACGGAAGAAGGTGCTTTGGCAGGAAGAAGGTGTTGGCAATGAGTGTCGGCAGCACCGCACTGGCAATGATCGCAGCCACCAGGAACGAGTACTGCGACTGCGTGATGATCTGATGATTCAATCCGAACAGCGCCGAGATGGTGCCAAAGGTGAGGCCGGTGGACATCATGAGCGTGTAATAAGCTCCGGCCGATCCCTGGTGCTTGTGGGCGCGCACCGTTGGAAAGACGAAGGCGGTCTTTGTGGCCATTTTTGCCAGGAAGAGCACGACAAGCGTGGCTGGAGCGGCGATGAGCGCGGGCACAGAGACGAAAGAGCCGGCACGAATGAAGTAGAACGGCGTGAGTAAGCCAAACGTCAGAGTGCGCAAGCGGCGAACCAGCATGTGATCTTTGCCTACCGTTCCCGCCAGGACCGCACCGATCATGTACGCGGGCAGGACGGCTTCGCTGCCGGCCCACACGGCGAGGCCGCCAAGCCCGAAGAGAAGAAAAAGAATGTACTTGGTTTCGAGCTCGGAGACACGGCCGCCGTATTTGGCAAAGAAGTGTTTGGTGAGGAATGGCAGAACCGCAAAGGTTGCCGCGCAGACCAAGATGAAGATGAGGCTCCTTATCGTGAATGGCGAGAAGATGAGGCCGAGCGCGATG
>Ga0302319_10020977_pt1 | contig 11785 bp, 7 predicted proteins | sample Bog_T0_2_FD_203319 | JGI IMG/M metagenome (GOLD analysis project Ga0302319, IMG submission 203319) | Peat permafrost microbial communities from Stordalen Mire near Abisko, Sweden - Bog_T0_2 | ecosystem: Environmental > Terrestrial > Soil > Wetlands > Peat | place: Sweden: Abisko, Stordalen Mire...
TTCGATCGCCGCAAGTTCGACTGCCTCGCCACCTCGACTCGCCGTGCGTTGGACTAAGTCGAGCGTGAAATCACTCGTCGTCAGTGTCGTAATTTTGTCGTCCACGGGGCGAAGTGACGCCCGAACTCGCATGATCAGATCCCCCATGGCAAACGGTTTCGCCAGGAAATCGTTCGCGCCGTCATCGAGCGCGACCATCTTCTCTGGATCGCCGCTACGCGACGACACGATGATGACGGGCACTTGAGTCCAGGTACGAAGGTTACGCAACACTTCAAGCCCACTTTTACCCGGCAACTCCAGATCCAGAATCACGAGGTCCGGCACCGTGTCGCGAATGAAACGCAGCGCTTCATCACCGCTCTGTGCAGTCGTGACCAGAAATCCTCGCGCCTCAAGATTCGTTCGCACGGCGCGAAGTATTTGCACTTCGTCGTCTACGACCAAGATTCGCCCGCTCATATCGACGCGCCAGGCTCCAATTCGAGGACGACCGTCAACCCACAACCTGGCGTGTCATCAAAGCGCAGTTCTCCCCCTAACAACTCCATCATCCCCGACGCCACGCTGAGACCAAGTCCCGCGCCCGAGCGTTCGTCACTCAGATGTTGGAATGACGCCATCATGGCGCTTCGTTTCGATTCAGGGATCCCAGGACCTCGGTCGATAATGAGCAGCTCCACCTTTTGACCGGTGAGGCCTGCCGTGATTCGAACCGGCTGATCTGGGGGACCGAAGCGGCACGCATTGCTCACAAGGTTCGCAATAACTCGTTCAAGCAACTCCGGGTCGGTCGCAATGAGCGGGAGATCCTCGGGTATGTCAATTGCGAACACTCTGCCTTGCGCGTCGGTCGCTTCGAGAGCGCCCGCGACGACGTCATCGAGTGCCACGTTGTACACACGAGGCGTGATGAGCTTGGCTTCGAGACGACCCGCATCGAGAAGGTTCGTCACGAGCCGAGTGAGCCGATGCACTTCACGATCTGCAGCGACGAGGAAATTATGTTGCTCGAATGGACTCCAGCGCACGTCACTCGCGAGCAGTGAGGAGACGTTGGCTTCGATGGTGGCGAGCGGCGTGCGAAGATCGTGAGAGACTGCACGCAAGAGTCCCGAACGGAGGGAATCGACCTGCGCAACAGCTTCGCGCGCCGCCGATTCGTGCGCCAGGCGCTGGGACTCGAGTCCTGCGGCAACACGCCCCGTAAACGCAGCAATCAATTGTCGATCTTGATGATCCAACGACGCTTCGGCCATGACGAGAATATGGTCATCATCGATGGCGAATCGTGCGTTCAACTGTGCTGGGTCAGCTTCTTCACCGCTAAGCAACTCGGTCGCCCATTCATCACCATTCCGTTCGAGAACGGCAACCGTTCGAACAGCAAATACGGCACGCAGAGAATCAAGGAGTGGCACGAGATCCTCGCGTGTCGTGGCGACCGTCGCGGCGGCCTTCGCCAAAATCTCGGCTTCGGCCTTTGCCCTCTCTGCCTCGTTCGAACGTTGAGCGAATAGGTTCATCAGCACGCTGGCCCCGACGGCGAAGACGAGAAAGGCAATAATGGCGACCGCGTCGTCTGGGCGCGCGACTTGGAGGGTATGTAGAGGCGCTACGAAGTAGTAATTCTCGAGGCCCGACGCTACAAGCGCCGAAATCAGACCGACCAACACCCCTCCGAGACTTGCGAGTCCGAGCACCGCAACGAGATAAACCAAGAACACTGTTGATAGCGACACGCTCGAACGAACCAGACTCAGACAGAACGTCATCAGCGGCAGGGCGGCTGCCCCGAACACCAGGGTCTCAACACGACGACGCCACGAACGAGTCCCGATCTTTCGCCGTTTCCACGTTCGCCGCGGCCGTTCGCCGCCGACGGCGATGATGTGCACGTCTAGGTCGCGTGCCTGCCGGAGTACCTTTTCGATGGTGCCGGTGCGTTGCAGGGGGTGGCGATCACGGCTCGAACCCAAAATGATCTGGGTCCCGCGTTCCGCGCGAGCGAAGGCAACGAGAGCAGTCGCCACGTCCTCATCGACAATCTCTTGGAACGTTCCTTCGAACTCCACCGTCAACTCGCGCGCGAGCGTAGTATCGGCACTTCGGCTCTGCAGCGCCCCAGAGTCAATCACGTGCACGGCGAAGAGTTCCGCACCGGTTCTCGATGCCATGCGCGCGGCGCGTCGCAGCAACGCTTCGTCACTGTCACTACCGGTGACCGCAACGATGAGACGCTCCCTCGTTTCCCAACTTTCTTGTATGTCGTGATCGTCAAGGTATTTCTTGAGAGAATCCTCGACCCGATCGGCGAGCCACAGGAGCGACAATTCCCGAAGAGCGGTCAGATTTCCGGAACGAAAGAAATTCGACAATGACGCATCGACCTTGTCCGCTGGGTAGATGTTGCCGTGCGCCATCCGGCGTCGCAAGGCTTCAGGTGTGATGTCGACCAGTTCGATCTGATCTGCTCGCCGAACGACAGCGTCGGGTACCGTTTCTCGTTGGACGATGCCGGTGATCTTCTCTACAACATCGTTCACCGACTCCAAATGTTGAATGTTGACGGTAGTGATCACGTCGATGCCCGCTTCGAGGAGCGTCTCAACGTCCTGCCATCGCTTCTCGTTCGTGGCCCCCGGAGCATTGGTATGAGCCAACTCGTCGACCAGTGCAACCTGTGGATGTCGAGCGAGTACCGCGTCGATGTCCATCTCCTCGATCTTCGTGCCTCGATAGTCGTACACCTTCCGAGGTACGACCTCCATATCGCGAATTTGAGCTGCGGTCAATGGACGATCATGCGTTTCGACGAGGCCAATCACAACGTCAGAACCTCGCTCGCGGCGACGCCACCCTTCATCAAGCATCTTGAACGTCTTGCCCACACCAGGCGCGAGGCCTAAGTAGACGCGAAGAACCCCTTTGGACATGTCCTAAGTATCGCCGATAAAAATGACACTGTTGTCACCTGACGCGGTGAACGAAACAATTGACCGAAGCGGACAACGCCTCTGCGTCCTCGACACGTCAAAGGAATCGTATCCGCGCATCGAGTCTTTTTCCCCTGCCGGCCACCCCTGCGCCACCTCGTGCGCAGGTGTGACCGGCAAGGCTCCCCCGAGCGACTTAGTGTCGCCCTTTCGTCCCCGAGTGTCCGAACCCCGTTTCCGGTTGGTTCGAGTACCCGTGACGAGAATTGTCTGGTGCTTTATCGGAAGGGCTCGACGCCAAATGTTGGTCGACGTCAATGTTCACCAACAGAGCCGAAAGCGTGGCGCTACCCGCCAGCATCGTGCCTTGCGCCTCAATAGTGGTGCCAACGGTCACGTCGGCCAACAACGCAACGTTGCCATTCTCGCTGTATGACGTTGCGGCGCTCACGACGATGCTGCGGACCAGGTTCTCAGCGACCGCGACCAGAATGACGCCGTTCGTCACGCCCGTCACGACGCCATCGACCCTCGAGAGATGTACGTCAATGGAATCGGCTGTCGAGATTGACGTATTCGTTGCACTGTCTGAAACGACAGTTGCTCGAAGTGTCACTTGATCGCCCAGCACCAATGCCGCTTGCGTCGCATCAACGTCACCCTGCTTGAAAGATGTCGAAGCCGTGATGGCGAAGGTCGCCGAGTCATTGTCTCGTACACTCAAGGTGATCGAATCAACCGACAGCGCCGTCACCGTGCCATTCACGATCTCAATCCTCGTCGTGATTGGACTCGTAATGTAAATCATGCGTGCGTCAAGTGACGTCTCGTCGGCGTCCACTGTCCCGACCGCGTCGATCTTCGAACCCACTACGACGTTGGTCAACGTCGCGGCGTTACCGTTCTCGTCGTACGTGGTGATTGAGCTGACCTCGATCGCGCGACTGAATCCCTCCGCGTCCACGATTGTGACTGCGTTTCCAGAAACGCTGGTCACACGTCCTGCAAGATGAACCAGGACGACGTCAACGGATAGGGCCGACGTCGACGTAATCGAACTCGTCCGTATGACGACACGCTCTCCGAGATTGAGTGACGATTGCGACACCATCTGGTCACCCTCACTAAAAGTGGTGCTGGCGCTCAGACTGTATGTCGTCGACGTTCCCACTGGTCCCTCGACGACGATCGACCTACTCGAGAGTGCGGTCACGATGCCCGAATGTGCGATTGAATCGCCGAACCGATGTCCCTGAGAAGAACCTCCGTCGTGATGGGGAGCGCGGTCATTAGCTTGCGCCGAAGCAACACCCGAAGCACCGAAACTCAATGTTCCAATAAGTGCCGCTGCGAGTGAGGCTCTTCCTACGACATTCGTGGTTCTTTTCATCATGGTGTTCCTCTCGCAACAATCATTCAAGATATTCTCGAACGTCTCTATCTTCGCAACCTGTGTTGTGAAGTCACTGTGAAACGCCGGTTGATTACCTTGGTATAGCCCTCGTGAAAGATCGCACTTTTGCATTCGCATGACGATGCGTGAGCACGTTGACAGTTGCGTTACAACTGAAGCATGCGCGACGAATAGCTGACGTGACGTGAGTAACATGCGTCACTCGGATTATCGCGACATCTGCTCTCTTCGCCAATTGGCATTGAAATGATTGCATCATCACTGAACTAGTTTCGAGGACGATGCTCTTCGTCTCGATTGAGGACCGCTCCCGCGAGATTCGCCATCGATACCGCGACGATCCTTCGGTGCAACGAAATTGGCGCACCCGGCGTTGGAAATAAGACGAAGCGACCTAGAGATTCTCCCCGCCAATGCACCTCAATCTCCGACTTGGGTCCGGGAATACCAATCTCGCGCGCGGGCCACTGCAGCCCTACGTGCATCACTGTTCCATCGGCGATGATGCGAGCGTACGGATCGCCCACGACGTCGCGTTCATATACGCAATCTCGCAACTCCAAGATATCGACCAGCGAAGCAGCAACGAAATCAATCACTTCAGAACTTGTCGCAGTCCCGCTCGCTAGGACTGCAAGCTGGTGCACGTCCGCGACGTAGTCAGCCTCACGTTGCGCCCGTTCACTGTGTCGCCGACCCGTCGCTGCTAACTCGCTAATGATGATACCCACCACCACGATGCAGATCGTTGCCTCGAGATTCGCGCGTTGGCTGATGGTGAATTTGTCGTAGGGCGTCGTTAGATAGAAGTCAAACCATAGAGCCGACGAGACACTCGCGACGAAACCGCTCACACGCCTACCGAGAATCGCGAGAGCGGTGATCACCGCTATGAAGGTAAGTGCGGCGGCGCTATTGGCGAAGGATGATCGAAACAACACGAGGAACCATGCCAAGAACAACGGAACAACGAATCCAACCAGCACTCGTACAGCGGTCCGGTGCGCCTGCGCTTCACGGCGAATGAGACGATAGGCGCTGCGCAAAAGGCTCACAACGCGCCATCGTGGTGATTCATCGAAACACGCATTTCACGTCTCAACTCAACTTCGCAAGCGCTTCGTTCAATTGGAGGACGTCGACGTAACTCGAGCCGAGGAAGCCCCACTGCGCGGAGCGCGAGTGGCTTTTGATCAGCTCCCGCAGCAACTTTGGTGAAAGTCCCGTTGCTTTTGACACCATAGGTATCTGAACGTACGCGTCCTGAGGAGAGATGTCCGGGTCGTATCCACTGCCCGAGGTAGTAACGAGGTCGGGAGTGGGATTCACTCCCATGCTGTGCCAATACTTGACGAGCTTTTTGGTGTTGGCCAGCAGGACCTTGGAGCGCGGCCCTAGGTTGGTGGCGGCTGATTCGCCCGACACACCATTCGCGACCAGCGGATTGTCCCCGCCAGCGACATTGTTCTTAGGATTTGCGGCGTAGGGTCCAAAGTCGTCTGGTCGTCCATGAAAAAACTTGGGACTGGTCCAGTTCTGGCCAATCAAGGTCGAACCGTTCGCCGTGATGGAACCGTCGGCCTGGCTTTTAAAGAATAATTGCGAGACGCCGGTGCCGGCGAATGCGTAGATGAACCCGAAGAAAATGAGACAGAAGACTGCCATCACGAGGGATCGTCGAAGGTGTACGAGCATGTTTATCTCTCTTTAGTACGCGTGAAGCTGGACGAGGATGAGGTCAATGAGCTTGATGAAAGCGAAGGGAATGATCACACCACCAACGCCATAGATCCACACATTGCGACGCAAAATGGCAGCCGAGTTCGCAGCGCGGAATCGAACCCCCCGCAGGGCCAAGGGAATCAACGCAATGATCACCAGCGCATTGAAGATGACCGCTGACAGCACCGCACTCTGTGGGCTGTGCAGATGCATGATGTTCAGCGCCTTTAGTTGGGGATAGGACACCGCGAACAGCGCCGGAATGATTGCGAAGTACTTAGCGATGTCGTTCGCAATCGAGAAAGTCGTTAACGAACCTCGCGTGATGAGCAATTGTTTGCCGATCTCGACGATGTCAATGAGTTTCGTTGGGTTCGAGTCGAGGTCGACCATGTTGCCTGCTTCCTTTGCGGCGGTCGTTCCCGTGTTCATTGCGACACCCACGTCGGCTTGCGCGAGTGCGGGCGCGTCATTCGTGCCGTCACCCGTCATCGCGACGAGCTTGCCGCCCTCTTGTTCCTTCTTGATGAGTGCCATCTTTGCTTCGGGGGTCGCTTCAGCGAGAAAGTCGTCGACGCCCGCTTCTTGTGCGATGGCGGCAGCCGTGAGAGGGTTGTCGCCCGTAATCATGACGGTGCGGATACCCATTTTCCGCATCTCGTCAAACTTGACTTTGATGCCCTGCTTAACGACGTCCTTGAGCTCAATGACACCCAGGATGGTGCTGCCGTCGGCGACGGTGAGCGGGGTCGAACCCGCGCGCGAGATCTTCTCTACGATCTCATCAAGATCGGTGGGAACATTCCCTCCCTGATCAGTGACCCATTTCTTCACTGATTCTGATGCGCCCTTGCGGATTGATCGATTCCCCATGTCAAGGCCCGACATGCGGGTCGACGCAGTGAAGGGAACAAAGACGTGGCTCGGATCAAGTTCGCGCTCGCGAATACCGAAATTCTCCTTCGCGAGAACGACGACTGAGCGCCCTTCGGGGGTCTCGTCGGCGAGCGACGCCAATTGCGCGACGTCGGCAACTTCTTGCTCACTGTGACCATGAACGGGGAAGAAATTTGCCGCCATCCGATTGCCCAATGTGATCGTACCGGTCTTGTCGAGCAGGAGCGTCTGAACGTCCCCCGCCGCTTCGACAGCGCGCCCACTCATGGCAAGCACGTTGCGCTGCACGAGTCGATCCATGCCCGCGATACCAATCGCCGACAGCAAAGCGCCAATCGTCGTAGGAATCAGACAAACCAAGAGCGCCACGAGCACGACCACCGACACAGTCGCGCCGCTGAAACCCGCAAACGGCTCCAGCGTGACAACGACCGGGATGAAGACAACCGTCAAGACCGCCAGAAGGATTGTCAAGGCAATCTCGTTAGGTGTCTTTTGACGGTTGGCCCCCTCGACGAGCGAGATCATCCGGTCAATGAAGGTGTGCCCACGTTCTGCAGTGATGCGAACCACGATCCGGTCTGAGAGCACCTTCGTGCCACCCGTGACCGCCGAACGGTCACCGCCGGATTCGCGAATCACCGGTGCGGATTCTCCAGTGATCGCAGACTCGTCAACCGATGCGATCCCTTCGATGATCTCGCCGTCAGAAGGGATCAAGTCGTTGGCTTCGCACACTACCAAGTCACCCTTTTGCAACAATGCCGCCGCAACCAGCTCTTCGGTACCGTCAGCACGGAGTCTTCGAGCTTCGGTCTCGGAGCGCATCTTTCGAAGCGTGTCAGCCTGTGCCTTACCGCGACCTTCGGCCATCGCTTCGGCGAAGTTCGCGAAGATCACCGTCAAGAAAAGCCAGACAGTGATCGACCACGTGAAGGTGCTCGGATGTGCGAAGGATTCGATGAGGGTGATGATTGATCCGACGAGTACGACGAACATGACGGGATTGCGAACCTGCCAGCGAGGATCGAGCTTTCGAAGCGAGTCCTTCAGCGCCTGACCGAGAATTTCGCGATCGAAAAGCCCTCGTGATTGAGCGACGCCGTGTGCGCCTGCGTCGGGACTCGAAGGGTTAAGTACGGTTGTCATTAGAAGAACCTTCCGTGACTAAGTTGTTCAACAATTGGTCCTAGGGATATGGCGGGGAAGAACGTCAGGCCGCCGATGATCAAGATCACACCGATGGTGAGTCCAACGAACATTCCATTGTCGGTTCGGAACGTTCCAAGCGATTCGGGTACGACGTTCTTCTCAGCCAGCGCACCACCGAGCGCCAGCACGGGGATCATGATCCCGAAGCGACCGATCAACATGTCAATCGCACCGATGATGTTGTAGAAGGGCGTGTTACCCGTCAAGCCACCAAAGGCCGAACCGTTGTTGTTTCCCTGTGAAGTGAGGGCATAGAGGATCTCGGAGAACCCATGCGGCCCACCATTCAGTGGTCCAGCTTTGCCGGCGGCGATGGACACCGCAATTCCCGTAAATATGAGCACCGCAATTGGCATCACCAGAGCCCCCAGCCCCGCGAGTTTGACCTCGCGAGCTTGTATTTTTTTGCCGAGATACTCAGGTGTTCGCCCGATCATGAGCCCACCAATGAACACTGCGATGACTGCGTAGATGAGCAAGGTGTAAAGCCCACTACCGGTGCCACCAGGGGTTACTTCACCCAACATCATGCCAGTCAAGAGCCCAAATCCGCCCATAGGCGTGAACGAGTCGTAGGACGCGTCAGCCGAGCCAGTCGAGGTCATAGTGGACGAAACACCGAACAACGCTGTCGAGGTGTCACCAAAGCGAACTTCCTTGCCCTCGGTGTTGCCTACCGTCGAGTGGATACCGGCTGCCGCGACCGCGGGGTTGTTCTGGTGTTCGGCATAGCTCGTAAAGCCGACCCACACGCCAAAGAGGAGCACCATCACTGACAACAGCGCCACGCCGTGACGTACGCTGCCAACCATCTTTCCGAACGTGTAGGTCAGCGCGAACGGAATGGACAGAAGAAGATAGATCGAGAGGAAGTTCGTGAGACCCGTCGGGTTCTCGAACGTGGTCGCGGAGTTGGTGTCAAGGAACCCACCACCATTCGTACCGAGCTGTATGATCGATTCCATGAAGCCAATGGGGCCGCGCGGAATTGTCTGGGTAACGCCATTGAGGGCGTCTCTGATGCTCACGGTGCCCGCCAGGGTCTCAACGGCTCCCTGAGCCACAAAGATAATTCCGAACAAGAATGCGATCGGCAATAAGACATAGAGCATGCATCGAGTGATGTCGACCCAGAAATTACCGATCGTCGGAGAATTTCGCCGCGAGAAACCACGCACGACGACGATTGCAACGGCGATACCCACCGCGGGCGTCACGAACTGTTGAACCGTGAGCGCTCCGATCTGGGAGAAATACGACATCGTCGTCTCTCCTCCGTAGTTCTGCCAGTTCGTGTTGGTGACGAACGACGAGGCAGTATTGAAGCTGAGCGCTGAACCCACTCCTCCCATGTGCTGCGGATTTAGGGGCAAGGAGCCCTGAATACGCAAGATGACGTAGGTAAAGACGAGCGACACCGCGGAGAAGACGATCATCGCACCTGCGTAGCGCTTCCAGGTTTGCTCTTGCTCGGGACTCGTGTGCAGAGCCCTGTAGATGGGCCGCTCTAACCACCCGAGCCAGTGCACGCGACCGTCGAAGACCGCTTCCATGTAGGAACCGAGATAGCGCCAGGTGAAACCCAGCAGGACAATGAGTGCGACGATTGTGAAAAAGAAACCCATTTAGAACTTCTCCGGTTTGAACATGGCATAGCCCAGGTAGAGGAACATAACTACGGCGACAACTAGCAAAATGATTTGCGAAAAACTCATACGTGCTCCAATATCCAGATGAGTCCAAGGAAGGCCGCAGTAAAAGCTGCGAACCCCAGAATTGAATAGAAATCAGCCATGACGACATTCTGGAGTTCGAAATCTGCATTCGTTCTTTAAAGAACTTCGAAGTCCTTCATAATTTCTAAATATCGAACGGATGCCTTTTTGATTGGCTGCTCTGGCGGCTTCGCGCTGAACCCTTCGAACGGTCAAGGACCGCTCGTCCGCACGTGATCGGACACTTGAAAACGTCCGAGCTGGACGCCCCTCGTCGCCAAAGTTGAAGTACTTCCGACAGTCCTAGTTACTCAGACTTGGCGAATGATAATGCTGTCACTCTTCGACTTCAAGATTGGTACAACGCTGACCAAGAGAGATGGGTTCACCGACAAGAGGTATTTCTTGAGCGCCGCAGCCTGCTTTAGACCGTCCGTACTGTTCGTTCCCTTCACGTAGACGTCAATCACCAGTGCGGTTCCATTCTTCAACGTCGCAATGTACGTGTCAATCTTCTTCTTCGTCGCGGCGCTCAGAGGCGAAGTACCCGTGTAGCCAAAAGACACCGTTGGCTTTTTAGATCCACTTCCGGAACCGGAAGGTGACGTTGTTGACGAGTTCACTGTAAAATTCAAGAACAAGGGAGCGGAAGAGCCGGTGGCGAATGTGCCATCACTAGCTTTAGTGGCAATGGCCGCGCAGGTGCCCGACATCGTCGCGCTGGCGACGTTCCCAGAAAGAGAACATCCAGTCGCCGTACCGTCGTAAATGGCAATAGAGACGCTTCCGGTTCCCGAACCACCGCTGGTGCTCAAGGTGTATCCCGTTGTCGGACTGCCAGATTCGTGGAGAAGAATCGGAGCTTGAGGTTGCAAGACCACGGTCACTGGAGAGGGAGATGCCGCTGCGCTGTACAGGCCTCCATCCGTGATGATCCAAGAATCGGGAGAACCAGTAATAATCGCCCGTGAGATTGCGCCGGTGGCATCATATTGAACGCCCGCGGCGCCAAAGGTGACGCCACTCTGGAGAGCCTGTGGCGCCCAACCCGCGAGAGTGGCATCATAATTTGGAATTGACATTGCCGTCCCATCCAACATGGAGGATGCGTCAATGACGCTGGTCACAGTCCACGTGCTCAACGACTGGTTAAAACTTGAATCACCATCGAACATTTCGTTCAAATATTTCACCGTGCTCGTGTTCCAGCCGCTGAGGTCTTGGTTGAACGCGGTGGCGCCATAAAACATGTCGCCCATATCGGTTGCACTGCCGGTGTTCCAGCTACTGATGCTCCCGTCAAACGCAGTAGCGCCCTCGAACATGCTGTAAAAGTAATGTACTTTGCTCGTGTCCCAGCTGCCGATGTTCTGATTGAACGCGGTCGCGTACGCGAACATGTTGTCCATGTCGGTCACATTGCTCGTGTCCCAGCTGCCAATGTTCTGATTGAACGCGGTGGCGTACGCAAACATGTTGTCCATGTCAGTCGCGCTGCTCGTGTTCCAACCACCGATGTCCTGGTTGAACGCGGTGGCGCCATAAAACATGTAGTAAAACAACAGCACACTGCTCGTGTCCCAGCTGCCGATGTTCTGATTGAACGCGGCGGCGTATGCGAACATGTTGTCCATGTCGGTCACTTTGCTCGTGTCCCAGCTGCCAATGTTCTGATTGAACGCGGTGGCGTCATAAAACATGTTGTCCATGTCGGTCACATTGCTCGTGTCCCAGCTGCCAATACTCTGATTGAACGCGGTGGCGTACGCGAACATGTCGCCCATGTCAGTCACGTTGCTCGTATTCCATCCGCTGATGTTCCCGTCGAAGGCGGCGTCGTTGGCGAACATACTGTTCATGTCGGTGACGTTGCCCGTATGCCAGCCACT
>Ga0302319_10020979_pt1 | contig 11785 bp, 7 predicted proteins | sample Bog_T0_2_FD_203319 | JGI IMG/M metagenome (GOLD analysis project Ga0302319, IMG submission 203319) | Peat permafrost microbial communities from Stordalen Mire near Abisko, Sweden - Bog_T0_2 | ecosystem: Environmental > Terrestrial > Soil > Wetlands > Peat | place: Sweden: Abisko, Stordalen Mire...
GGCGACGCGGCTGACGACGGGGGTGGGGATTGAGACGGCGCCGGTGTTTTCTCCGGATGGAAAGACGCTGGCGTTTACGGGCGAGTATGACGGGAATGTCGATGTCTTCACAATTCCGGTGACGGGCGGGGTTCCGTTCCGAGTGACGTATCATCCGGCGGCGGATTTTGCGGTGGGCTGGACGCCGGATGGGAAAGATATTGTCTTCCGCTCGAATCGCGAGTCGGCGAGCCGGTACACGCAACTGTTTACTGTGCCGGCGACGGGTGGAGTGGCCAAGGCGCTGCCGCTGCCGATGGCCTACCAGGGGACGTATTCGCCGGATGGGAAGGAATTTGCGTATTCTCCGCTGCCGCCGGCTTTTGGATTCGACTATAGCTCGTTTGTGTCATGGGGCAACTATCATGGCGGGCGAGCGAGCACGATCTGGATCACTTCCCTGCCCGGCCTCGATTCGGTCGAGATTCCGCATGAGGTTTCTTCAGACTTTTTGCCGGTGTATGCGGATGGGAAGATTTACTTTCTTTCGGGGCGCAAGGGGCATACTTCGATCTTCAAGTACGATCCGGCTACGAAGGCTGTGACGGAAGCTGAGCGGAATACGGGTTCGGATATTCGGACGCTGGCTGGGGATGGAAAGACGCTGGTCTATGACCGGCTGGGCGAGATTTATCTTTTCGATCCGGCGACGGGCAAGAGCCGGCTGGTGCCGATTGAAGTGGACGCGGATTTGCCGGAGGTGCGGCCACGGATTGAGAGCGTGGCGGATGAGATTGACCATACTTCGCTTTCGCCCACGGGTCTGCGGGCGGCGATCGAGGCGCATGGCGAGATATTGACTGTGCCGGCGAAGCATGGGCCGACGCGGGATATTACGAATACGCCCGGGGTGATGGAGCGCAACCCGGCGTGGTCGCCGGATGGGCAGTCGATTGCATATTTCTCCGACGAGTCGGGGCTGTATGCGCTGCATGTGGCGCCGCAGTTGGGGAATTCGGTTGCTGGGGCTGCGGCGGTGAAGAAGTTTCCGCTGGCTCCGGAGCCGGCGTATTACTTTGACCCAGTGTGGTCGCCAGACTCGAAGAAGATTGCCTTTCACGACAACCGGATGAACACGTATTTGCTGGACACGGCTACGGGCAAGCTGACGACGATTGGCGAGAAGAATGTGTATGGCGGATTTTCGAGTGCGACGACCGATCTGGCGTGGTCGCCGGACTCGAATTGGATTGCGTATCCGCGCTCGCTGGCGAATCATCTGCACGCGCTGTTTTTGTATTCGGTGGCGACGGGGCAGTCGACGCAGTTTACGAGCGCAATGGCGGAGTCGAAGGAGCCGGCGTTCGATCGCGAGGGGAAGTATTTGTATTTCGTGGCCAGCACCAATGCCGGGGCGACCTCGGATGGGCTGGATATGACGAGCGATTTGTATGAGGTGACATCGAACGTGTACGCGGCGGTGTTGGCTGCGGATACGGCTTCTCCGCTGGCTCCGGAGTTGGATGATGAGAAGTCCGCGGATGAGAAGAAGGCCGACGCGAAGAGAGATGGCGACGGGAAGGATTCCGGCAAGGACGGGGATTCGAAGGCTGCGGACGAGAAGGGCAAGGATGCCAAGGAAATGAAGCCGGTCAAGCCGATTAAGGTTGATCTGGCCGGGATTGAGTCGCGGATTGTTGCGCTTCCCTTGCCTGCTTCGGATTATCAGCAGTTGGCCACGGGCAAGAAAGGCAGCCTGTATTTTGTCGAAATTCCATCGTCATCCAGGTTTGCCGGACGCGGGGCGACGCTGAGCCGCTGGGTACTAGAGGATCGCAAGACGGAGAAGCTGGCTGATCATGTGGAGAGCTTTGAGCTTTCGGCGGATGGCGAGAAGATGCTGCTGGGATTGGGGCATGGCTCTTCGGATGGCGGGGATGGGCCGGGCGGTCCGCCGAGCTGGGTGATTGTGCCGGCGAATGCTCCGGTGAAGCCGGGCGATGGGGCGCTTTCGATGGCAGATTTGAAGGTGCGCGTTGATCCCGCAGCCGAGTGGGAGCAGATGTACCACGAGGTCTGGCGGATTGAGCGGGCGTACTTCTACGATCCAAAGTTCCACGGCACAGATACCGTGGCGGATGAGAAGAAGTATGAGCCGTATGTGAAGTCGATCGCTTCGCGGGCGGACTTGAACTACATCTTCCAGGAGATGCTGGGGGCGTTTTCGGTGGGGCATCTGCGCGGGAATGGTGGGGCGATTCCGACGGGGCCGCATGTGGCCGGCGGGCTGCTCGGAGCGGATTACACGATTAAGGATAATCACTATTGCCTGGCGAAGATTTATACCGGCGGGGTGTTCAATCCGCGGGAAAAGGCTCCGCTGGCGCAGCCGGGGCTGAATCTTTCCGTGGGCGATTGCATACTGGCGGTTAACGGGCAGGAACTGGAGGCTTCGACGCCGATTGAGAAGCCTCTCGAAGGAACAGCGGGCAAGGTGGTCAGTCTGCGGGTTGCCGGGGCGGATGGCAAGCCGCGCGATTTGTCGGTGACGCCGATTGCGAGTGAGTACAGCCTGCGCAATATCGACTGGATTGAAGGGAACCAGGCGAAGGTGGATAAGCTTTCGGGCGGAAAGCTGGCGTATGTGTATCTGCCGGATACGGGAGCAGGCGGGTTTACGAATTTCAACCGCTACTACTTTGCGCAGTTGGATAAGCAAGGCGCGATCATTGATGAGCGATTTAACGGCGGCGGGCAGGTCGCGGATTATTTTGTCGAGGTGCTGGGGCGGCATATCGAGTCGTACTGGGCGCCACGCTATGGGGCCATTGAGCACACGCCGAATGCCGGGATTTATGGGCCGAAGGTGATGATTGCCAACGAGTTTTCGGGCTCGGGCGGCGATGCCCTGCCGTGGCTCTTCAAGCAGGCCAAGCTGGGCACGCTGGTGGGCAAGCGGACATGGGGCGGGCTGGTGGGGATTGGCGGGATTCCGGTGCTGATGGATGGCGGCCATGTGACGTCGCCGAGCGTGGCATTCTTCTCTCCCAAGGGCGAGTGGGATGTGGAGAACCATGGGGTCGACCCGGATGTGGCTGTGGAGCAGGACCCGAAGCTGGTGAGCGAGGGGCACGATCCGCAACTGGAGAAGGCAGTGGCGATTGCGCTGGAGGAGCTTGCGAAGCATCCGATGGCGCAGCCAGAGCGGCCGGTGTATCCGAATTACCACAAGTAACGCGGGGTGAGGATGAGTTACAGCCGATAGAAGACCTCGCAAGGCATTACCCACTCACCCGAGACACTGCTGAATACGCGTTGTGAAGGATTCAGGAGTGTTTCGGGTGCCACACATTTAGCGCTATACTTCGTGTGGATCAATCCACAGAGTAAGCGCGGCCTTCCCCGACACGCGGCCTCCGAAAACGGAGTCGCAATGTCCTTCGGCATTCCATCAACGGCCCGGCAGTTCCCTTCCCTCAACCAAGAAACCGCCGCATTTGAACGCACTGGAGTTTCTCCACTGACATTCGAAGCGGATCGCAGGTTCGCGCTTAGCCCCTGGACGTATCCAGGCCAGATTGCTTCCGTTGAATCTGGTCCGTCGATTCGGCTCCAGATGAATCGTACCTTTGCGACTCAGGGAGATGGGCGCTCTCCTAATCTCACATATTCGAGCGCGCAGACGCTCGCATCGACGATATGCCCGGACCTCTAGGCGTCTGGAGAATGTTTATGAAATCACGCTTGGAACGAAATGCTTTTCAGAGCTTGCTCCTGTTAGCAGGCGTCGCGCTGTTGATGGTTTCGCAGATCTCTTCCGCGCAGATCAATCTGGGTTCGGTGAATGTCGGCAGCAAGACCGCGGCGACGATTACGGTCAGTGTTGCCAACGCCGCGACGCTAAGTGGAGTAGCCGTTCTGACTCAAGGAGCGCCCGGGAGGGATTTTACTTCCTTCGGGGGGACCTGCATGATCGGGAAAACGTACGCGGCGAAGGCTACTTGTACGGTTGAAGTGAAGTTTGCCCCGACGACCTCCGGAGCACGCTACGGAGCGGTGGTGCTGAGAGACTCAAGCGCGAGCCCGGACGTGGTGACCACGGTTTATTTGGAAGGCATAGGCCTCGGACTGCAGGAACCGGTGGCGGTGTTCTGGCCGGGACAGGTCTCTGCAATTGCCGGCCCGTTTCCGAATGCCGGTGGTCTGGCCGTGGATGGAAACGCAAACATCTACGTGGCAGACCGAGGCGCCTATGACGGGATCGAATGGGTGGTGAATCCCACCATCCACCAGTTGTCGCTGATCAGTGGAACTTACACCTACAACCAGATTGGGAGCGGGTTCGGCGCGCCCCAGGGAGTAGCTGTGGATGGAAGCGGGAACGTATACGTCGCGGATTCAGGCTTCTATTACGAGGGAGTCTTCACCGGACCGGTCTCAATTCCCGCGGGTTTATACAAAGAGACTTTACAGGCGGATGGAAGCTTTGTGCAAAGCACGATTGGGAGCTTTGTCGGACCGTGGAGCGTTGCTGTGGATGGTCGGGGGAATGTCTATGTTGGCGATTCGGGAAATGGCACGGTCACCAGAGAGAGTCCGCTAGGCGACGGGAGCTATGTTGGGGTTCCGATCGGGAGTGGCTGGACCCGGCCGATCGGGATTGCAGTCGATGGCGCGGGGAATGTGTATGTCACGAATGACGCGGGTGGCACCCCTGGCGACCCGGCAAGCGGCGGGTTGTTCAAAGAGACACTGGAGGCGAATGCGAGTTACGTGCAGTCGGCGATTGGAAGCGGCCTGGATGGAGCAATTGGGGAGGTTGCCGTCGACGGCGGGGGAAATCTGTACATCGTTGACAACGGGATGGTGAAGGAGAACCTGCAACCGGATGGCAGCTACCTGCAGAGTTGGGCCAAGGGCCTTCCACCTGGCTTATTCGGAGTGGCGGTGGACCAGACGGGAAATATTCTTGCGACCGACGGAGGCGATGCGGGGTACTGGGCCCCAGGTGAAGACACTGTGTGGGAGATAGCGCCCGCTTTGGCGCCTTCCCTTGGGTTCGCAGAAACGGGAGTCTTTTCCTTCAGCACAGACAGCCCGCAGACGGTGGGGATTGCCAATGCCGGCAGTGCTCCGCTGCAGTTTTCCGGGATCATCTTCCCGAAGGACTTTCCGCAGTGGAGGGCACAGAAGAACCCCTGCACTGCCGAGACCTCGCTCGCGCGTGGCGAAAGCTGCAATCTTACTGTTGCTTTCAAGCCGATTGAAGCTCTGGGATCGAATACGACTTTGACGCTCAACGAAAGAGTGATCGTTACGACTGACACCAGGAATAGTGCGGGATCCGAGATCTCAATTCCTGTATCCGGGACAGAGACCCTCCTGACGGCTGGGGCGCCGGTGTTTACCGTTGCAAGTGGAACCTACGACGGAAGCATCCAGGTCCGGATTGAAGACGCCACGCCCGGCGCCACCATATCGTATGCGGTCTACTCGTCCTCAACAGGCAGATGGAATGGCGCAACCTATACCGGCCCATTTCTCGTGAGTGAGTCTGAAGTGGTCAAGGCAATTGCAACGGCGAGCGGATACTTACAGAGCCCGGCGGTGACTGAGACCTACATCATTAAGCAGCCGGTTTCTGCGCCGACATTCTCGCCCGCTCCCGGAGTTTACGGTTCTGCCCAGACTATATCGCTCGGCGATCGCTACTACGCGGGCATTGTCTTCTACTACACGACCGACGGCACGGCGCCGACGGGGTCATCGAAGGTCTTTCCGGCGGCGGGAATCAATGTGACGGGAACAGAGACTTTGAAAGCCATCGCCATCGCTCCGGGATTCTCGCAGAGTCCGGTGACAACTGCCACTTACACGATTGAGCCGCCGACACCTGCGCCGGTTTTTTCACTGAAGAGCGGCCTCTACACTTCTGTTCAGACGATGCAAGTCACAGACGCGGTCACGTCCGGCATCTCTGTTTACTACACGGCCGACGGAAGTACGCCGACAACGGCTTCGACGCGATATACCTCGGCAGGAATCAAGGTTGGCTCAACGGAGACGGTCAAAGCGATTGCGCAGGCAGTGGGAGGGTGGACCAGCGCGGTGACTTCCGCGAACTACACAATCCACTTGCCGCTCGACGCGCCGGTTCTCAGTCTTAAGCCGGGAAGCTACACCGGGGCGCAGATGGTGACGGTCACAGATAAGTCTCCGGATGCTTTGCTCTTTTACACCACGAATGGCAACGCGCCAACGGCAAGTTCGACCCGCTACAGTGGACCTATCGCAATCAGCGAGACAACCACGCTGAAGGTGATCGCCCTGGCTACGGGCTATCCTGCCTCTGCGGTTGTAACGGCGATTCTTACGATCCAGTAGTGCGCCAGGAGGCGGCTTGGCCAAGAACGACGCTGCGAGGGATGTGCCTGCGGACTGGCGTCCCTTAGACTGGAAGTATGTTGAGGATTTTTCGTGATTTGCCATGGGGTTCGCTGCGGCTTCTGGTTTTCGATCTGGATGGGACGCTGATTGATTCGCGGCGGGATATTTGCAATTCAGTTAATGCTGCCTTGATCCACTCCGGTTTGCAGGAGTTGCCGGATGAAGTGATTGCCGGACATATCGGGGATGGGGCGGGGATGTTGATCCGGCGCGCGCTGGCAGAGTTCCCTGAGGGACAAGAAGCTTCCGTTGGGACGCCGGGCGCCCCTGACGATACCCTTTTCGACTCGGCCTTCCGCTATTTTCTGGACTACTACCGTGCGCATAAATTGGATTTCACGCGTTGTTATCCAGGGGTCCTGGAGGCATTGGAAGAGCTTAAGACGGCGCCGGATGGTAGGCCGCGTCAGATGGCTGTGCTGACCAACAAGCCTGTGGGACCGGCGCGGGCGATTTGCGAGGGGCTTGGGTTGTCGCCGTTTTTCTTTCGGGTGTATGGCGGAGACAGTTTCATCGCCAAGAAGCCCGACTCGATGGGGTTGCAGACGCTGATGGCTGAGGCTGGCGTGACGGCGGAGGAGACGCTGATGATTGGCGACTCCGATGTGGATGTGAGGACAGCGCGGAATGCCGGGGCGTGGGTGCTGGGATGCACGTTCGGGCTCTCGCCGGAGACGGTGGAAGCAGCGGGTCCGGATGCCTTGGTGGATGTTGCCTCGGAATGGACATCGGCGCTGGGCGTAACCGTGGAAGAAAAAAAGTTTTGAACAAATTCCGGCTTTGAAACGTCCTAAAATTAACGCACTTCGTCTTCCTGATAAATCACTTTACTCAACCTTCGCATTGTGGGATAGGAGTCTCCTTTGTCCTCATTGAAAATCTGCTCTCTGGCTTTTCTATCTTCCTTGGTCTTCGTTTCTATCTTGTTGATTTCGAATCCCTTAGCGTTGATTGCGTTGCCATTGGCAGGGCATGGCGCGGGAGTTGGAACGCCGGATGGAAGCATATATGCGCTGTCGATTTCCGGAATTGGTAACGGTCCGACGGCCGGTAAGGCGCCGGCGGCCGTGGTGCGCGGCACTGTGGCTGATCCGAGCGGCGCGATCGTTCCCAATGCCGACGTGACGCTTGTGGACGGCAAAGGATCGGTGGCAGCCGAGTTGCATTCCGACGGCGAAGGAAATTTTCAATTGGCGGCGCCGACGATTGGCGACTACACGCTGGTGGTTTCTGAAGCCGGCTTCGATACGGTCAAGACGGTGGTGAAGTTGGCGCCGCAGCCTGGGAAGGCTCCTGTGCCGATGGCAATGCTACATATTGTGCTGCCAATTTCGGCTGCGGCGACGACGATCCAGGTGAATGCGGGCAACAGTACGGATTTGACTGCGGGCGAGTCGAACGGCGACACGTCTGTGATGAGCCAGAGCGAGTTGAAGGCGCTGCCGATCTTCGACAACGACTATGCGACGGCGATGAGCGCGTTTCAGGATTCCGGTGTGGGTGCGACGGGCGGATCTGGCCTGCTGGTCGACGGCGTGGAGGCGAACCGAGCAACGGTTTCGGCAAGCGCGGTGCAGGAGATTCGCATCAACCAGGACCCGTACTCGGCGCAGTACTACTATCCCGGCCGCGGGCAGATGGAGATCATCACCAAGTCGGCCGCGGACAACTACCATGGACAGTTCAATTTTCTGTTTCGCGATTCGGCATTGAATGCCCAGAATGCGCTGGCGGAGACCAAGCCGTTTGAACAGCGGCGGGTTTACGAGGGGCATGTGACCGGGCCGATTCCTCATGCCAAGAACAGCGGATTTCTGATCTCGTTTAACCGCGCAGAGGAGGATCTGGACCAGGTGGTGGTGGCTTCGCTGGCTCCTACGACTTCGGACCCGAGCGGACTGTTTCAGGACAATGTGCCGGCGCCTACGCGGGATACAGAGTTCAGCGTGAGGGCTTCGCATCAGTTTGGCGACGAGCACTCGGCCTACGCGCAATACGCTTACAAGAACTGGAACGCGCAAAACCAGGGCGTGGGCGGGCAGACGCTGGCGGCTGCCGGATACACCAACGATTACCGCGAGGACGACTACATCGTCCACGTGGATTCGACTCTGTCTCCGGTCATGCTGAACCAGATTTCGGTGGTGTTTGAGAAGGACCGGAACCAGAATCTGAATGCCGTTGAGACGTCGCCGCAGATCAGCGTGGAGGGATATTTCACCGGCGGATCGGCGCAGAACGATTCGGTTTCGTCAGAAAACAATCTGCGGCTGAGCGACATGGTTACCTGGACTTATGGGCGGCACACGGTCAAGGCAGGCGCGAATGTCCCGCATCTTGACCGGCGAGTGCTGGACGACAACACCAACGATCTTGGCAGTTATACCTTTGCGCCGACCTATGCGCCCGATGGAGTAACAGTGCTGCAGACGGCGATACAGAACTTTACGAATCACTTGCCTTCCGCATTTTCCTTGAATAGCGGCGTCTCGCGGTTTGTTTATAACCAGCAGGAGGCGGGGGCGTTTGTCCAGGATCAGTGGAAGGTGACGGATCACTTCTCGCTGACGCCGGGTGTGCGCTACGACTGGCAGAATTTTCTGGCGCAAAAGCGGCTGAGCTTTTCGCCTCGGCTCTCGTTTGCCTGGGTGCTGGATTCGGATTCAAAGCTGGTGATGCGCGGCGGCGGCGGCATTTACTATGACCGGTTTGGCGGAGGTCCGCTGGTGGACCTGGCGCGGTATCAGCCTCGCGGCGTGAATCAACAGCCGTTACGGCGGTCGGTGAGTCTCTCGCTGAACCCGGCGAATCCGGCGGAAGCCAATTGCTATCCCGTTTGGCTAGATACTTGCCCGGAAAGTCTCAATCAGCCAGCGAACCTGGCGATTCAGCAGCCGGGGTCGAAGGTGCCATACCAGATTCAGTACGGCTGGTCGATTGAACGCGGCTTTGGGAAGAGCGGCGTCGGAACGGTCAGCGTGTATTCGATCAAGGGCGACGACCGCTTCCGTTCGGTGGACATCAACGCCCCGACGCCGGAGTCCGGTTATACGGAACGGCCGAATCCTGCCTACGGAAGGATTCGCGAGATGCAGCCGGAAGGCACGTTCGAGATGAGCGGGCTGGATGTGTCCTTTCATGGTGTGTTGAACAAGTACTTTACGGGGTTTGGGCGGTATACGTGGTCGCGGGTGGAATCCAATCAGGAAGGGATCGGCTGGTTTCCGCAGAACCAGTTGGCGCCAGACGATGAGTGGGGAAATTCGAGCTGGGATCGTCGCAACCGGCTGGGGATGTACGCGATTTTCAATCACGAAAGCGTGGCCAATCTGGCGTTAGGAATCTTTGCCAACTCAGGCTCGCCCTGGACGGTGCTGACGGGCGCCGACCCGTACAAGGACGAACTCTTTAACGCCCGGCCGGATGGGGTGGGTCGGAACAGCGAAAACCTGCCGAACTATGTGGACCTGGATTTGCGCTGGGGCCACGATTTCCATCTGACGCCGAACAAGGAAGACGAAGCGCCGAAACTGGGCTTTTCCGCTGGAGCGTTCAATGTGCTGAATCACGAGAACGGGACTGGAGTTGACCAGGTGGATAGCTCGAGTTCTTTCGGTCAGGTGACCTCGGTCGCTCCGCCAAGGCGAATTCAGTTGGCGATGCGGTTTGAGTTCTAAGGAATCTCTGAATTAGCCTTACCTTGCTTCCGTCAGGGGCTAAAACCCGCTGATTCTGAGGGGCTTTATGTACGGGCTGAAGTCCGTACCCTTCGAAATACGGACTTGATCAGAAGTCCCCCAAGGACTATCGCAAACCAAGGCATTGGCCGCCAAGGCAAAGTTTGGCGGCCTTTTTCTTTTTGAATGAATCCGGTTTTCAAGCGAGCAGGTCGATTTTGGCGTCGAGGTTATTCTCGGCGAGGACCAGGCTTGAGCCGCTGGCGCTGATGTTGGGCAAGTTGGGAATGGTGGCGACGTACTGGCCGGCGGAAAGGCCGATGTCGGCGGTATAAGTTTTGCCGGCAACGTTGGCGGAGTAAATGATGCTCTGAGCCAGCAGGTCGGCATTGCTCTGGGCTTGTGCCGAGCTGGCAGCAATTGCGGATGTGTTGGAGATCTGCATCGAGTTTACCTTCCTTTCGGGTTCGATCAAGTGGTCGAAGAGGGCGTGACGGCGACGGTTCAGATTGCGATTCAGGCCCAATAGGAAACTGGGGCGGAAGAGGGGGTTGAGGCAACCTCCTGAATTTGAGCGGGGGCCTGCTGGAGCTGAACATCGCTGGTGAAGCGCTGGGCAAAGCTTTCGACCGAGGCCTGAGCGGAGGAGTTGGAACCAGAGTTTCCGCTGGTGACGGCGCCAACCGCGTTTGGAAGCTGCGCGGCGGCCTGAGGATCGGTGTGAAGCTGGTCTGCGAACTGGAAACCGGCTTCGAGCGATGTACCCTTGAGTTTGCTGCCGGCATCACGCAATTCCTGGGCGCGCCGTTTGGCGAGGGCGGTTTCCGCAGCCATGGCTGCACCGGCGAGCGAATTGGCAGCGGAACTGGCGGCGACGGAGTGGATGTGCATGGGCACCTCCCAGAGAACTCGCTACAGCATTAGCAGCTGGAATGCCAAAGTCACACTTGAAATCATTGGGAAATTCCAAGGTCTGATTGGACTCCCATGGAACTTATCGACGTGTTTCCGTTTTTCTGGAACGAATTCTTTCCCGCCCCCGTACTTTTGTCACAGGAGGGCGCCGTGCGTCTAAAAATCTCTAGGATTTGGCTAGTGTGTGGGCTGGCTTTGGTGGTGCTGGCGGCGGGAGTGCCGGCGCGGGCTGCCAAAGACGTGGTGCACTTTGGCAGCTCGATCGATGTTGGAGCGGGCGAGAGCATCCACGACGCGGTCTGTTTCTTCTGCAGCGTGAACGTGAGAGGGAACGTCAAGGGCGATCTGGTAGTCTTTTTTGGCGACGTCCGGATTGACGGGCGCGCCGATCACGATGTGGTGAATTTCTTCGGCGACGTGAAGGCGGCCGACGATACCGCGATCGGGCATGACCTGGTGAATTTCTTTGGCGGGGTGGAGCTGGGCAGGAATGTGACGGTGGGCCAGGATGCCGTGGTGATGTTCGGGCAGATGCGCGAGGCGAGTTCTTCGAGCGTGGGCGGGTCGAAGGTGGTCGAGAGCGGGCTGCTCTTCTGGATTCCCTTCCTGCTGATTGCGGGGATGGTTTCCTTTGGGGTGCGTGAGCTGCGCTGGATTAGGCGTCGGCGATTCCTACGCGGATATTGAGTTCTTAGAGTAGCTCTGGAAATGCCTGCCCTTGCTGCCCTCAGGGGCTAAGGCCGCCCCCTCATTCTGCCAGGCTTCCT
>Ga0302319_10020980_pt1 | contig 11784 bp, 8 predicted proteins | sample Bog_T0_2_FD_203319 | JGI IMG/M metagenome (GOLD analysis project Ga0302319, IMG submission 203319) | Peat permafrost microbial communities from Stordalen Mire near Abisko, Sweden - Bog_T0_2 | ecosystem: Environmental > Terrestrial > Soil > Wetlands > Peat | place: Sweden: Abisko, Stordalen Mire...
AAATGGACCCTCTGGACGCCCTCCTGGAGGGCGCGGACGGCGCTCGCGACCTTCGGGCGCATGCCCTTGTCGATCACGCCCGTCTTCTTCAGGTCCTCGACCTGGCTGATCTTCAGGGTCGAGATGAGGGTGGCCGGGTCGGGCGGCGCGGAAAGGAGCCCGGGCACGTCGCTCATGTAGAAGAGCCTGCGGGCCCTTAGGGCGCTCGCGACGCGCCCGGCGACCACGTCGGCGTTCACGTTGTAGGGCTTGCCGTCATAGCCCTCGGCCACCGGGGAGATCACGGGAACGAAGCCGTCTGCGATCTCCTTCTTGATGAGCTTCACCTTGACCTCCGTCACCTCGCCCACGAAGCCCAGGTCGATCGGGGCCCCCTCCTCGTCCACCTCGAGCTTCTGGCACACGAGCACCGTGTCCCCGGGCAGGCCGCGCGGCTTCGCGTTGGCGGCCGAAAGCGCCTCGCAGACCTCCTTGTTCACGACCTGGTCGAGCGTCTTCTTGACGATGGCGATCGCCGCCTCGTCGGTGACCCGCAGGCCCTTGACGAACGTGGCCTTTAGCCCCGACTCCTCCATGGCCTTCGTGATGGCCTTGCCGCCCCCGTGGACAACGACCACGTTGATCCCGACCGCGGAGAGAAAGGCGATGTCGTAGGCGACGCGCGCCCTCACCGTCGGGTCCGGGTCGTCCATGAAGCTCCCGCCGTACTTGACCACGAACGTCGAGCCCCGGAAGTCCTGGATATAGGGAAGGGCCTCGAGGAGCACTTTCGCCTTCGCCGTAACCTCGGCGACATTCGTGCCGTTGCTCACAGGGTCCGCACCTTCGGTGAAAGGGGGTGGTAGGGTGTTTTGGCGTGCACGGGTTTCGATCGAAGCAACATGATGCTTAAAACAGCGTTGCCGCCCATTTCCACAACAATTTGACGCGGGGCGGGAAAAAATTCGGCTTCACTCCGCGGCCGCTCGCCCACAGTCATCGATCCATGTCCAGCACACAGATGGTCTTTGCGGACCGGGCCTCGCACCGCGCCTGGCTCCGGACGCAGTCGAAGCTGCCCGCCGGCTTTCGCGTCGGGGGCGCCCGCTTCGACTTCACGCCGGTCGAGGCGCCCAAGCCCGCCAAGATGACGCTGACCCTGATCGCCCTCGAGAAGGCGACCCCCGACTTTGCCGCCGTGTTCACGAAAAACGCGTTCCCCGGGGCGCCCGTGATCGTCGGAAGGCGCCGCCTGGCCGAGCCGCTCCTCTCGGCGATCATCATCAACAACAAGATCTCCAACGTGTGCGCGCCGGGGGGCGTGGAGGCCTCCGAGAGGATCTGCGCGGAGACGGCCGCGCTCCTCGGAGTCGGTGCTGCGTCCGTCCTCCCGAGCTCCACCGGCGTCATCGGCTGGAGCCTGCCCTCGGGCGCGATCATCTCGGCCCTGCCGGCGGCGGTCGCATCGCTCTCGGGCGACTCCGTGATGCCCGCGGCCGAGGGGATCGTGACCACGGACCTCTATCCCAAGGTCCGCCGGGCCGCGGTCGGGGCCGGCTCGATCGTCGGGATCGCTAAGGGGGCCGGCATGATCGAGCCCAACATGGCGACCATGCTGGTCTACCTCCTGACGGACGTGGCCGTCCCCAGGCAGGAGCTGCGCCGCATGCTCTCGTCGGCCGTCGAGGGGTCCTTCAATTCCATAAGCGTCGACAGCGACACGAGCACCTCCGACACCGTGGCCCTGGTCTCGACGGGGCGCGTGCCCTGCCCAGACCTGGGCGCCTTCGAGGAGGCGCTCCGCCGCGTGTCCCGCGACCTGGCCGAGGACGTGGTGCGCAACGGCGAGGGCGTTCGCCACGTGATCCGCGTCTCGGTTACGAACGCGACGGACTTCTCCGGGGCGCGGGCCCTCGGCAAGGCCGTCGTGAACGCGCCCCTCTTCAAGTGCGCCGTTGCGGGCAACGACCCCAACGTGGGCCGGCTCGTCCAGGCGATCGGCAAGCACGTCGGGGCCAATTCACCGGCAACCGACCTCTCGCGCCTGCGCATGACGCTCGGCGGGGTCGAGATCTTCTCGGGCGGCGCTTTCAGGCTCGATCCCTCGAAGGAGACGGTGCTCGTGGAGCACATGCGCCAGGCCGAGCTTTACCAGAGCGCCCCCCCGAAGAATGGCGTCTACTCCCCTCCCGTCGACTTCCCCGCCCACGAGCGCTGCGTAGAGATCGAGGTCGACTTCGGGAGCGCCGGGGGCGCCTCGGCGGTCGTCCTCGGGGCGGACCTGACCCACGAGTACGTGAGCGAGAACGCCGACTACCGCAGCTAGGTAAGTCCCGCCGTCTCGGGGAACCCGTACCAGAGGTTCATGGTCTGGATCGCCTGGCCGGCGGTCCCCTTGACCAGGTTGTCCTCGGCCGAGGTGATCACGAAGTTGCCCGTCCGCGGGTCGAGGACGGCCGACATGTCGACCCGGTTCGTGCCGACGACGTGCGCCGTGTCCGGGGTCTCCCCGCTCGGGAGAACCTGGATGAAGGGCGCCGAACCGTACGCCTTCGCCCACGAGGCGTAGAGCGACTCGATCGAGGCGCCCGGCGCCGCCGGAACCGTGATCGTGGTCGCGATCCCGTAGCGCATGGGGGCCAGGTGCGGGTTAAACTGGATCACGGTCTTTGCGCCCGTGTGGAGCTCGAGCTGCTCCTCGATCTCCGAGAGGTGCCGGTGCTTCACCAGGCCGTAGGCCTTGGCGCTCTCGGTCCTCTCCACGTAGAGGTAGCCCTCGTCGACCTTCCGGCCCGCGCCGCTCACGCCGCTCAAGCTGTTGACAACAATGTGCTGCCGCGAGACGACCCCGTCCCTCAGGAGCGGCACAAGCGGGACCAGGATGCTTGTCGGGTAGCAGCCCGGCGAGGCGACGATCTTCGCGCCCTCCTTCCAGGAGGCGGGGGTGATCTCGGGCAGCACGTAGCGGGCGAAGGGCAAAAGCTCCGGCGCGTGGTGCTTGCCGTAGTACCTCTCGTAGGTCGCCAGGTCCGAGACCCTGAAGTCCGCGGAGAGGTCGATCACCCGCTTGCCGGAATCAACGAGCGCCTTCGCGTACTCGGAAGCCGCGCCGTGCGGGAGCGCCAGGAAGAAGAGCGGGATGTCCCCGGCGGCCAGCGCCGCGGGGTCCGAGGCCACGAACGTGATGCCCCGGTCGATGCCCCTCACGGCCGGGATCACCTGGGAGAGCCTCTTCCCGGCGTGCGTCCTTGAGGTGACGCACGCGAGCTCGGCCTTGGGGTGACCAAGGAGCAGCTTCACGAGCGTCTCGCCCGCATAACCTGACGCGCCTACGATGCCTACCTTCATGGGAATCGAACAATCAAAGTGGTTGTGCTGAATATCCAGCAAGAAAACAAAAAGCCGCCGACCGGGGACCGGCGGCGGCTTTGAAAAAGACCCGAGGCGCCTCTTAGCGCTTCGAGAACTGGAACCGCTTGCGCGCGCCCGGCTGTCCGGCCTTCTTGCGTTCCTTCTCGCGGGGGTCGCGACGGATGTGGCCCGCCTTCTTGAGCGCCGGCCTGAGCTCGGCGTTCATCTTCTGGAGCGCCCGGGCGATCCCGTGCGCCACGGCGCCGGCCTGGCCCGCGACGCCGCCGCCGGCGACGTTGGCCGTCACGTCGATCTTCTCGCGGAGGTCGACGGTCAGGAGGGGGGCGTACGCCTGCTTGGCAAAGTTGTCGTGCGAGAAGTAGTTCTCAAAGCTGCGGTCGTTGACGGTCAGCTTGCCGCTGCCCTCGGTGATCCGCACGCGCGCCGTGGACGTCTTGCGGCGCCCGGTGCCCGTGAAAATAGTGGCGGGTGTGCTCATGTTCAGAGTGAAATCTTGACCGGGTTGTTGGCCTCGTGCGGGTGCTTGGTGCCGGCGAAGACGCGCAGCTTGGTGAGCATCTTGGCCGCAAGGCGGTTCTTCGGGAGCATGCCCTTTACGGCGTGCATGATGACGAACTCGGGGCGCTTCGCGCGCATCTGGGCCTGGCTTCGGTAGCGTTCTCCGCCGACGAAGCCCGAAAACGCCATGTACTCGTTCTGCTCCTCCTTCTTGCCGGTCAGGACCACCTTCTCGGCGTTCAGGACGACGACATAGTCACCCGTGTCGACGTGCGCCGTGTAGGTGGGCTTGTTGCGGCCTCGGATGATGTTGGCGAGCTTGACTGCGAGACGGCCGAGCACCTGCCCCTCGGCATCAACAAGATACCACTTGGGCTGTACTGTCTCCTTCTTCGCGAGATACGTTTTCATGGGAAAAGAGGGTAAGACCATTGATTACAAACAGGGGTGTCAACCCCTGTTTTGATTCTTGGTTCCCGCCCGGAATTTGCAACGATCGGGACATGCATCACCGCACCGCGCTTGCCTGGGCCGGGACCCTGGGCGCCACGGGCGTTATCCTGGGCGCCTTTGGAGCGCATGCGCTTAGGGAGACGCTCGAGAAGGCCGGGACCCGGGAGGTCTGGGAGACCGCCTCCAAATACCAGCTTTTGCATGCCGCCGCCCTGCTGGGGTTTGCGGGATGGCTCCGGGCCTCGCCCGGGGCTCCCGGCCGCTGCGCCACCTGGGCGGTCCGCCTCTGGGCCCTGGGAACCCTCCTTTTCTCGGGTTCCCTCTATGCGCTCGCCCTGGGCGGGCCCCGGTGGCTGGGACCGGTGACACCCCTGGGGGGCGCCGCCCTGATCACAGCCTGGGTGCTGGCCGCCTGCGCGGCCCTCGCCCCCTAGGCTCCCCTGGCCATGAACGAACCCCCAGGGACCCCGCCCCTGCCCGAGGAGCTTCGCGCCATGCTCGAGGCCGTCCGGAGGGTCGGCCGGCCGAGGCTTGTCGGAGGGAGCGTGCGCGACGGGCTCATGGGTATTGCCTCCAAGGATTTCGACATCGAGGTCTCCGGGGTGGACTTCGAGGCGCTTCGCAGGGTCCTAGAGCCCTTCGGCGCCTCGGACGTGATCGGCCGGAGCTTCGGCGTGATCAAGGTCCGCGGGAGGGCCGGCTCGGAGTATGACTTTAGCCTCCCGAGGCGCGAATCGAAGACGGGGGCCGGCCACCGCGGCTTCGCCGTGGAGCCCGACCCCACGCTGAGCGACGCCGAGGCCGCGGCCCGGCGCGACTTCACCGTGAACTCGATCGCCGTCGATCCGTTCACCGGCGCGGTCGTCGACCCCTTTGGCGGCGCGGCGGACCTGAGGGCCCGTGTCCTTAGGCACACGGGGCCGGCCTTCGCGGACGACCCGCTCCGGGTCCTGCGGGCCTTCCAGCTGGCGGCGAGGTTCGACCTCACCCTGGCGCCGGAGACAGCGGAGCTCTGCCGGTCCATGGCGGACACCTATGCCGAGCTCCCCATTGAGCGGGTCTGGGCCGAATGGGAAAAATGGGCGACCAAGGCCTCCCGGCCCTCGAGGGGCCTCCTCGTCCTGGAGGAGACCGGCTGGCTCCGGCATTTCCCGGAGGTGGCGGCGCTCCGGGGCACGCCGCAGGACCCCGAGTGGCACCCCGAGGGCGACGCCTTCACCCACACCGGCCTCTGCCTGGACGCCCTGGTGGGGCTCCCCGAGTGGGTTTCCTCGCCCCCGGCCCGCCGCAGGATGCTCTCCCTTGCCGTCCTTGCGCACGACTTCGGGAAACCCTCGACCACCGAGCATGCCGAGCGCCGAGGCAGGCTCCGCTGGGTGAGCCCGGGCCACGAGTCGGCCGGCGGCCCCCTCTCCGACGCGTTCCTTAGGAGGATTGGGGCCCCCCTTGACCTCGATCCCCCGGTCCGGGCCCTGGTCGTGAACCATCTCGCCCACCACCACGGCGGCGGGGATTTTTCGGACTCCCAGGTCCGCAGGCTCGCGCGCAAGCTCGCGCCGGCCGCACTAGACGACCTTGCGGCCGTCATGAAGGCCGACGCGATGGGCAGGCCGCCGCTCCCCTTCGGGGACATCCTCGAGACCATCTCCCGCCTGAAGGCGCACGCCGAGGCCCTGGCGCTCGAGGCCTCGGCCCCGAAGCCCATCATCCAGGGCCGCCACCTCCTCGCCCTCGGGCGCAAGCCGGGACCGGCCTTCAAGCCGGTCCTGGACGCGGCGTTCGAGGCCCAGCTCGACGGGGCCTTCTCGGACGAGGCGGGCGGCCTCTCCTGGCTAAAGGACCACGCCCCATGATCAAGGCGTTCCAGTGGGACCTGGGAAGGCAGGTGGAGCGCCTGGACTGGCTCCTGGCGCAGCTGCCCCGCTACGCGGACTGGGGCTACAACGAGCTCTACCTGCACCTTGAGGACGCCGTCCGGTTCCCGAGCCTTCCCTCGGTCGCGCGCAAGGACGCCTACACGCGCGGCCAGTTCGAGCGGCTGGTGGGCGAGGCGGCGCGGGTCGGGATCGGGGTCGTCCCGATCGTGAACCTCCTCGGCCACACCCAGTACCTGATAAAGGTCCCGGCGCTGCGCGAGTTGAACGAACTCCGCGGGCCCGACGGGCTCCCGCTCGAGGAGGGGCAGGTCTGCCCTGTGCACCCTCGGGTGCTCGACGTCGCGGATGCCCTTATCGGGGACGTCTCCCCCTACTGCACGGCCGGCAAGATCCACGTGGGCCTCGATGAATCCTTTAGCCTCGGCCGCCATCCCCTTTCCGTGGCGGAGATCAGCGAGATTGGACTCGCGGCGCACTTCGGCCGCTACGTCCAGCGCCTGAACGGCGTCGCCAACAGCCGGGGCCTGAGGCTCGGGATGTGGGCCGACATGCTGGCGATCCTTCCCGGCGCGATCCGGCACCTTCCCCCGGGGATCATCGCCTACGACTGGTACTACTATCCCTTTGGGAGGAAGCCCCGGATGGAGCTCCGCAATTTCGCGGAATACGACCTCGCACCTGCGCTCAGGGCCCAAGGGATCGAGTACTGGGGATGCCCGATGAACGGCTCCTTCCGGCACGAGCCGCTCCCCGTCTTCGGCGAGCGGCTCGCCAACATCAGCGACTGGTGGCGCAGGTGCCAGGATGTCGGCGCCGCGGGGTTTCTCGTGACCTCCTGGGAGCCGAACCGACTTGCGATCGAGATGACGACCGTGGTGGACGCCGCAGCCGCCTGCCTGTGGAACGACCCGGGCTTGGACGACCTGACGGGGATGCTCGCCCAGGGCTTCGCCAGGGTGTTCGGCCCGGCTGGCACCCGCGACCTTGCCCGGCAGGCCCTGGCATGCGACTCGAGGGCCTTCGTGGGGAACTCACGCTGGGAGATCAACACGCGCTGGGACACGTGCGCGACGCGCAGGGGCGTCGCGCGCTTTGAGTCCGAGCGCTCGTTCTTCGGAAGGTTGGCCCAGCGGGGAGGCGAGCTCCCGGCGCCGTTCCGGGCGAGCGTCGCCTTCCGTCTCTACCTCGCCGAGCGCGACGTCTATGTCCGCTCGACCGCGGCGATGGTGTTTGCGCTCCGCAGGAAGCTCGGGCGCCACGGGGCGGCAGCAGCCGCCCCGGGGCTCAAATCCCTCCTTGAGCGCGCACAGGAATTCTCGGCCGTCGTGAGCGCGGGAAGGCGCGCGGCGAGGGCCCTCTGGCGACTCACCCGTGACCGGCGCTCGCTGGGCCCAAACGAGCGCATCACCGCGGACGACGCAAAGCGGCTCGCCGCGCTCAGGCGCTGGGTCAAGCGCTGCATCAAGAGCCCACGCGGCCTCTTCTCCCCGTCCCCCGTGTGCGGGGCCTGGCAGCTCCAATTTGACGTCCTCCTGGACGAGCCCGCGCTCCAGCGCGTCGTGGTCGAGGCCCGCGCGGCCAGCGGGCCCTGGCAGACGCTCCATGCCCGGACCCAGATCGAGTTCCGGGCGGAGGCGGCCCGCCCCCGGGCAGGACTAAGGCGGGAGATGAGCGTCCCGGTGCCCGGCCCGGGAACCCGGATACGGATCGCCGTGCGGGGCCTGGGGCGGGTCGGGATCTCGCATGTCGAGCTCACGGACGGCGTCCAGACGCTCGCCCCCAACGGATGGGCCCCGGCACGCGTCCGGACCATCGGGCGCGCCGCGCCCCTAAAGGGCCTGCCCAGGCTCAACTGGGAGCGAAACGCCGGATCCGTCACGCTCAAGTTTGGCAAAAAAAAGAGGCGGCCCTGAAAAGGACCGCCTCCTTGAATCTTGACGGAGGCCCGAATGGGCCCCGTCTGTGCGATCAGAACTTGTACTCGAGCGCCCCGAAGTACTCGCGGCCAACCGGGCCGTTGTAGGTGCTCAGGTCGACGTAGCTGTTCGGGAACGCGTTCACAGCCAGCGGGGGCTGCTTGTTGAACACGTTGTTGACGCCCAGCTTGAAGGTCGCCCCGTCAAACCAGTGGCCCAAATGGAGCGCGCTCAGCTTGTAGGACCCGTTGATGTCCCACTGCATGAAGCTCGATACATTGGTCGGGGGAATCTCGGCGTCGCCGCCAGCGCCGATATCCGTGACCGTGGGGATGAACGTGTTGGCCACCGTGACGTTGGCGCCGCGGTACATCCAGGTCAGGGTCGTATAGGTGCGGTACCTCGGCAGCGTGCCGTTGTTCTGCGTGGCGTGGCCCGCATACTGGAAGTAATCCTCCGTGGGCAGCTGCTGGAGCGTGTAGCTGTTATAGATCGACGCGACCGAAGCCGCATCGAACTTGCCGTAGGCCGTCGTCCACTTGTACTCGATCGTGGCGTCGATGCCCTTCACTCCCTGCGCGCCCTGGTTGATGAGGGGCGTGTCGATGTAGAGGCCCGTGCCGCCCGCGCCTGCCGCGCTCACCTGGCCCGGCCCGGTTATAAGGGCGCCGTGCGGGGTGAAGAGGTGCACGTACTGCACGAAGGGTGAGGCCGTGCCCAGGAGCTCGACGCTCTGGACGATGGCCTGCTGGGAATACCCGCCGACCAGCTGGTGCTGCACGATCTCGTAGAAGTCCGCCGACACCTCGAGGCCCTTGACCTCCTTGGGCGTCCAGACAAAGCCGGCCGTCCATGAGGTTGCCGTCGAAGGCTTCAGGTTCGGGTTGGTCTGGGAGACCGAGTTGTACTGGGCCTGCACGGTCTGTCCGCCGCCGTAGTTGTTGTACGTCAGCAGGTTCGTCGATCCGGTCGCGGAGGGACCATAGAGGTCATACAGCGTCGGGGCGATGAAGGACTTGCTGGCCGAGAAACGGATTTTCAGGGTGTCGTCGATCGGCTCATAGCTCAGGCTCACCTTCGGGACGTGGGAGTTGCCGATGACCGAGTAGTCGTCGTAGCGGCCCGCGAGGTCGAGGTAGACCGAGTGGACGAACGGAATGTTCATGCTCGGGCCGACGAGCGGCGCGGACACCTCTGCGAAGAACGAGAGGATGTTGCGCTGCGCCTCGAAGGGCTGCAGCGACACGCCGTTCGACCATCCTACCGTGGTGCCGGTGTTGGGGTCAGGCAGCGAGTTGTTGTCCACGTTCGCCGCCAGGGTCTCAACGTAGTACTCCGCTCCGACCGAGTATCCGAGCTTGCCACCGGGCAGGTCGAAGAGGTCGCCGAAGATCTTGGCGTTGAAATCATTGAGCGTGCTGGTTCCGTTGAAGAACGCCGTGCCCACGATGTTGCCGGGCAAAACGCCGGGCGCCTGCTTGATCGCGAAGGGGTTTAGGGAACCATTGGCGAGCGCAGTATCGAGGTTCGCCGTGTCGATCAGGCCGGGATTCGAGTAGTTGATCTCGTACCGGTTGATGTTGGCCGAAACGTCCCAGTTCAGGGCGTCGCTGACCTTGCCCTTCAGGCCACCCACAATGCGGATCAGCGTGTCGTCGCCGATGAATTGCCTGGGGAAGTCCACCAGACGCATGCGCGGGAGAACCAGGGCGCCGGAGGCGAAGTCCTGGTTGCCGTTTAGTGCCGCGAGCGAGAACGGAACCGTCGGGGCGTTCGCAGGGATGAAGGTCGTTCCCGGGGGGGGCGGCGTCACGCCAACGTCGAGAAGGTCCGTGTAGGGGGTCGAGACATACGGAACGATCGGCTGGGCGTTCAGCTGCGACGCGGTCTTCACATTCGAAAACAGGATGCTCGCGTAGCCCACGAAGCTGTCGCCGGCGATCTTGTGCTCGAGGTTAGTGAGGGCGGTCGCGCGCTTCAGGCTCTGGGAGAGGGTCTCACCGTTTGCCAGGTTGAACGAGGTGAGGGACTGCCCGGGAGTGACCGGGACATAGACCCCCATGGAAACCAACTGGCCGATCGTGTAGAGGCCGCCTCCCGGGGGCGCATTCACGCCAGGTGCCAGGTTGTAGAACTGGGCCGCAAAGCCGGCGGTGCCGTCATAGTAGTCCAGGTGACCCGGGTAGGTGTTCGTGCCGTAGTACGGGTTCGAGTAGCTGCGGTCCTTCTCGAAGATCGGGTCCTGCGAGGTGAACTCGACCGAGGTGAGGATCGACGTGCTGTCGTTGGCCGCGCCTCCGACGATCCAGCCCTGGCGCTCGGCGTAGTGGCCGGCGTTGGTGGTGAAGGCATAGCGGGCGCCGATGTCGAAGCCGTTGAAATCCTTCTTCAGGATGATGTTCACGACACCGCCGATGGCGTCCGAGCCGTAGATGGCCGAGGCGCCGTCGGAGAGGACCTCGATCTTGTCGATCGCGGCCACGGGGATCATGTTGACGTCAACGAACTCGTTGCCGCCCTGGGCGGTGGCGGGGTCAACCGCGACGCGCTGGCCGTCAATGAGGACGAGGGTCGCCAGGTTGTGCACCGAGACCTGGCCGCCGCCGTAGTTGGAACCGGTGGCGATCTGGGCGTTCTCGTTGCCGATGTTCCCGTTGCCGGAGAACTGCGGGGAACCCTTGCGCAGAATCTCGAGGACGGACGATGAAACGCCGCTCTCATCGATCTGCTCCTGGCCGATCACCGTGACCGGAATTGCCAGGGCGTCTGCCGCCATCGGGATGTTGGAACCGGTGACCACGAATTTCTCGAGGACTTGCGGTGTTTGATCTGAAGGAGCGGCGGCGGGGGCAGTCGTCGTCGTCGTTGTTGTGGTCTGGGCTTGGCCAAATGTCGCAAATGCGCCTACGGCGGCGAATAGCGACAAGGCGGCATGCAACTTCCGAATACGGAGGTCTTTCATAGCTCGTTGTAGTTAGTGTTGTTGTGTTAAGCCGACGCGGCCTGCGCCGCATTATGCTTGGCCGAGAGGAAGCTCCAAATTCACGGGATTGCAACCCCATTTTAACCCGCCCGTAATGCAAATTAGCCTCAATAATTGGACTTATGCGACGAATGTAACAGACCAAATGCCCGGAGGATTTCGTCCGGGAACGTCCAGATGCCGCCTTGTATAAGAGAGCGGGGTTGCGTAGCGTGATCCTCCTGTTCCTTGACCGCGCACGCTTTTCATTTTTGGGGGTGTTCTGGATTCTACCCTTGGTCCGCGTGCGTCGCTGCCTGTCGAGAGCCGAAGGCCTCTCGTAAATCCCCCTTCGAAAAACAAACGGCACACACGAAGAAATGCCCCTGGCAGCCTAACTAAGGCAGCCACGTAGCTCCGGCGACACCTGCTAGCAGGTAGCTACGACGACAGCAGGAATAGCGCGCGGAGCGACCCGCGGTTTGCGCGCCGTATCTTCATCCGGGGGTTGGCTTGGGCTTAAGCGCGCGTTTACGCATAACCCCGGCGAGACTAATGTGACGCTACACAGGTAGACGCGGCGCGCAAAGGCCTGGGGCACCCGGGTTCAAATCCCGGCACCTCCACCATTTTCGCCTGGTAGGCCTTGCATGGGGCCTTCCAAGGGCTAGGCTTTCGCTTGATGACGCCTGTGGCCACCAAGCGACGCCTTCATGACGCGGATTCG
>Ga0302319_10020981_pt1 | contig 11784 bp, 9 predicted proteins | sample Bog_T0_2_FD_203319 | JGI IMG/M metagenome (GOLD analysis project Ga0302319, IMG submission 203319) | Peat permafrost microbial communities from Stordalen Mire near Abisko, Sweden - Bog_T0_2 | ecosystem: Environmental > Terrestrial > Soil > Wetlands > Peat | place: Sweden: Abisko, Stordalen Mire...
ACGCCGAATGCGGGCCAAGTCTCTGTGATCTCTGTGATCTCTGTGGCTCTGTGATGAACCTTACTCACCAGTCGGTAATTTAAGCTACACACAGCGGTGGCCACAGGACCGGAACAAGCCGCAATGTCTTGGTGGTAAAGGCGAGATTTTCCCTGTTTTGTTCCGGCAGACGATATACTTCGGTTTGTAGCCTAAATTACCGACTTGTGAGTAATTTCTGCAACCGAGCGACGGACCTGCCCATTCGGGCCTGGCGGTCCAATGCCCGCCTCCCGGTGCTCACATTCATTCTTTCTTAACCTTGTCTCAATAGATTCACCACAGAGCCACAGAGATCACAGAGTTGCGACATGGACGAAGATCGAGACGTGCGGCTGACCCAACGGGTCATCGGCCTGGCGATCGAGGTGCACCGTCGTCTGGGCCCCGGGCTGCTGGAAAGCGCTTACCAAACCTGCCTGTGTCATGAACTGACACTCGCCGGGGTCCAATTCGTCCGGCAAAAAGCGCTGCCGGTGCATTACAAGGGAGCCCAACTCGACTGCCAGTACCAAATGGACATAGTTGTCGATGACTATCTTGTCCTAGAAATAAAATCCGTTGCCACTATCCATCCCGTGCACGAAGCCCAACCGCTCACCGACCTGCGGTTGAGCGGGTACAGGCTGGGGCTGTTGCTCAACTTCAACTGCGTCATGCTGAAGGATGGCATCAGGCGCCGCCGGCTGTGAGGCGGCTGCACCGGTCTCATGCCGCCGCCAGCCCACCCCGGACGCCGTGCATCGGTCGCTCCTCTGGCGGGCGCTGCGTGATGCGGTGAAGGGCATCGGACCGCGATCGATATTTAATTTATATACCATCCGCACCATGTGACCGCGCTGCCGGCCGGGCCCCCACCGAAGCCCGCCGCCAGGAGGAACTTGTGCAACCCTTCATCGTCCGTGGCATCGCCACCTTGCTCGCCCTCATGCTCTGGGGGTGGATGAACTTCGCCGTCCGCCTCGCCGCCCCGGTCCTGTCCGGCGCCGCCGCTGTCCGCCAACTCGACAACAGCGACCTGTCCTGGGCCAGCGCGCAAACCGGTATCGGCGTGCTCTCCGGCCAGATCCTGCCAACCGGGATCCTGCTGCTGGTGCTGGTGGGCATCTGGTGGCGCCCGCTGTCGCGGCTGTTCGCCGCGGCGTCGCTGTTGCTGGTCATGACCGCCGCACCGTCGTTCGCCTATTACGACAAGTCGGACTGGGCGGAATGGGTCGAAATCCTGCCCAACCAATCCGCATTCCTGATCCCGGAAGTCGGCGCCAACAAGGACAGCCAGGCGGCCTTCATGTCCGAAACCTACCTGCGGGACAACAAAGTCGCCGCCAAGCGCGTGCAGATCCCGCATGTCAAGCTCGACAACTCCGGCACCTTCAGCAATTTCTATGTCCCCGGCGCCCGCCTGATCGTCGTGGACCGCACGCCGTACAACCGCGAATGGGTGTCGGCCGCCAACCGCGGCACCTCCGCGCGCGACGAGGGCTTCCGCTTCGAAAGCGCAGACAGCGTCAACATCTCGACCGGCATCACCATTGCAGCCTACGTGACCGAGGAAGACGCGGCGAAATTCCTCTATTGGTTCGGCGTCACCGTCGATCCGCATGCGAACCTGACCGATCCGGCGGTCAACTTCGCCTCGGTGCTCTATGGCCGCAGCCTGGCCAGCGTAATGGATACCGTCGGCCGCGGCCGGGTGCAGGCCCTGCTGGCGCGCGAATTCGGCAAACGCTCGACCGACGACGGCATTCACCAGAAGGCCGAGATCATGAGCATCATCGAGAAAGACATGAAAGCCGCCCTGGCCGCGAAGGGCATCACGGTTGACTATGTCGGCTTCGCCGAAGCGCTCACCTTCGACGACCATGTGCAGTCGGCCATCAACGAAGCCTATATCGCCTCGAAGGATGCCGCCCGGGCCCAGACGCTTGCGCCGGCCATGGCAAACATGGAGGCGATGGCGGATATCCGGGTACGGCAAAGCTACGCCGCGGCGATCGCCCGCTGGGACGGCAAGCTGCCCGCGCTGCCAGGCTTCGTCGTCGTCCCGCCGAACGTGATGAACCTGATCGACAGCCTGCTGCCCGCGAAGAAGACTGCCGAACCTTAAGGTCCCGCCTGCTTTGCCTCCCGCCGCCGCATCACCGCCAGCATATGCAGCCCTTGTTCAAGCTGCGGGGGGCGAGGCTCCGTCGGCTTCGACCTGGCCGGTGGCCCCCAGACCTGCCGTGGCGGTTCCGCGACACCACTCATCGGATTGGCCGGACCGCCGGCGAAGGGCTGCCCGGCCGCAGATCCATCGATGTCGGTTCGGATCGGCTCCAGCGCCCGCAGCAATTCGCTCACCGAGAACGGCTTGACCAGAACAAGGCTCGCGCCCGCTCTGATTGCCGCCGCGCGGATTTGCGGCCGGTCGATCGTGCTGACCAGGACGATCGGGGTATCCCGACAGTCCGCCAGCCGCCGGATCGCCGCGCAGGCCTCATAGCCGCCCAGGTCGTGCAGAGCGGTGTCCAGCAACACCAGGCCGGGCGGGTGCCGGGCGGCCCGCTCGATCGCCTCATGCGAGTCCATCGCCACGAAACAGGTGAACCCGATTGCGTCCAGCTGCACCCGCAGGGCACTGCGCAAATCGCGATCCCGGTCGGCGATGATCACATGAAGGTTCGGCATGCGACGGCATGATGCCTGCTTGATATTACTGAAAGGTTAACAGCGCAGACACGCGCAATACCGTGTACCCCCTCTCCGCGTTGACACTTTGTCAACGATTGCACCGCTACACTGCGACCCTTCAGCCGAAGGGTCCTGTAATGCGGCGTCCCAACCTGCCCGTCCGCCTGACCACCAGAGCACTTTTGCCCGCGGGCGCGGTGATTACAATTGCCATTTTCATCCTGGCCGCTGTCGTGGTGCTGGACGGAAGGCGCGACACCGAACGCCAGGCCGCCCAGGCCGCGGACAATGTCGCCGCCGCCATGGCGCAGGACATCGCGCGCAATATCGAGCTGTACGATCTGTCGGTGCAGGCCGTGGTGCACGGGTTGCAATTTCCGAGCATCTTCACAATCGATCCGGACCTGCGGCAGATGATCCTGTTCGACAGAGCCGCCAACGCCCGCCATCTGGGCTTCATCAATGTGCTGAATGAGGCCGGGGACGTGACCCTCGACTCGCGGTCGAAAACGCCGCGGCCGGCCAATTTCGCCGGTCGTGACTATTTCCAGTTTCACCGCCATGAACCCGGGGACCAGTTGTATATCGGCCGGCCGTTTCTGACCGGCCCCGATCAGCCCGCCACCATTCCCTTGAGCCGTCGCCTGTCGCAGCCGGACGGCAGCTTCGCCGGCGTGGTCGTCGGCACTATCCGCCTGGCCTATTTCCACGAACTGTTCGCCCGCGTGACGCTGGGCGCGCACGCGACGATCGCCTTGCTGCGCGATGACGGTCTGATCCTGATGCGCCTGCCGTTCAACCAGGACGACCTGGGCCGGACCTTGCCGCAAGACTCGCCCTTCTTCACGGCCATCACGACCGGCGTGATGCAGGTCCAGGGATCGGAGGTCGGCGATCCGACCGCGCGCAGCTACACGTTCAAGCGGGTGGGCGCCCTGCCGCTGGTGGTCAGCGTCGGCCTGGCGGACGATGACATCTACAAACCCTGGGCGCACAAGGCGCTGGGCATCATGGCCACGGTGGCCGCCCTTTGCCTGCTGTTGCTTGGGGTCATCGCCCGTCTTGGCATCGCTCTCACCCGTCAGGCCCATGCCGAAGAGCGCGCGCGCCAGGCGAATGAGGCGATGGAACGCTTCGTCGCCACCAGCAGCCACGAGTTGCGCACACCACTGACCAGCATACTCGGCTATGCGGAGCTGCTCACCTGGGGCGGTCAGTTGCCGCCGGACCTGGCTGGCTATGCCGCGGCGATCACCAGTGCCGGCAGCCATATGACCCACGTCCTCAAGCGGATGATGGAGCTCCCCCGATCGACGGCCCTGGCCAACCCGCCGGAACCGCGCGACACCGACCTCGATCAACTGGTGGAAGACTGCCGCCGGGAGGTCGAGTTGCGCGCCGGGCACCGTGGGCTGCAACTGGCCTGCAAGGTGGACCCTGACCTGCCCCGCAGCGCTCGGCTGGACCCCGATCAGGTCCGCCAGATCCTGGTCAATCTGCTGACCAACGCGATCAAGTACACCGATCAGGGGTCCGTCGAACTGCGTGTCAGCCGGAGTGCCACGCAGTTGCGGTTCGAGGTCGTTGACACCGGGCCCGGCATCCCCGCCGCCAAGCAGAGCCGCCTGTTCACGGCCTATGACCGGCTCGACGCGGATCAGGGCGCTGTTGAAGGCACCGGTCTCGGTTTGTGGCACGTGGCGCAATTGGTTGCGGGCATGGATGGCAGTATCCGCTATGCCGATAACCCCGCCGGGGGCAGCATCTTCCGGGTCGAAATACCGGTTGACGCAGCACGACCGGCACCGCTCGGGCCACCCGAGTTGGCGGCGTCCTGTTCGCTCCGGATTTTGCTGGCCGACGATACGGCTTTGAACCGCGAACTGGCTTGCCATTTCCTGCGTTCGGCGGGCCACACGGTAGCCGAGGCGGCCGACGGGGTCGAAGCGGTCCGCCAGGCGAGCGAGGCGGATTTCGACCTGGTATTGATGGATATCCGTATGCCGCGGATGAACGGCCTGGAGGCAGCGCGCCAGATCCGGAGCCTGCTGCCGCCGCGCGGCCAGGTGCCGATCGTGGCCGTAACGGCGAACAGCGCGGAGCCGCAGGAGGAGACCTACCGCAAGGCGGGCATTGGCTGGCACCTGGCGAAACCCTTCACCTGCGACGATCTGCTGTCGATGGTCGATACGGTGGCCGCGGACAGCGGTCGGGTCGCGATGACCCTGGCGCATCCGGCACCGGTGCCGGCCGGCGAGGATTTGCCGGTGCTGGATGAGGCGGTGCTGGACCATCTCGCGTCCCGCATGAGTGCGGACAATATCGAGGCGTATCTGCGCACCTTGCTGGGCCGGGTTGATGATCTGCTGGCTTTGCTGGCCGTACCGGACGAGGCCGGCCTGGCCGACCTGGTGCACGAAATGCAAGGCAGCGTGGGGCTGCTGGGTTTCACCGCCCTGGGCGCGAGGCTGCACCGGTATGAAGCGGCGGGTTCGGCTAACGCCGACGCGCTGGTGAGCATTGCAGAGCAGACACGGACGGTGTTGCTGCAACGCCTGTCGGCGCTGGGTCTCGACAGCAACGCGGATTCGGTCACGCCATGACAGGGCGGACAGCGTGCCCGGTCATCGGGTCAGTTGGCGCCGTGTCACGTCACCGCCCAACTGGATCAGCGGCGCGAGATTGCGCAACAGGGCCTCGGTGGTGAATGGCTTGACCCAGAACGCGGTTGCTCCGGCGCGCTGGGCCTTCCGGCGGATCACCGCGTTGTCGAAGGCAGTCAGGATCACGATCGGGATATCCGCATAGCGCGGTATCTGGCGGATCCGCGAACACGCCTCCAGCCCGTCCACCTGCGGCATCCGCATGTCGAGCAAAACCAGGTTGGCGTTCAGGTGCTGCGCGAACTCTACCGCCTCCAGCCCGTTCGCAGCGAGGTACAGGGCGCGGCGCGGGTGTTCAAGCACCGACCGCAGGATACCGCGGATCGAGCTATCGTTGTCCGCGATAATGATATGCTGGTCGATCGGCGGTGGTAGCATCAGCGTCGGTCCGTGCGGCTGGTCTCGGCGCCCAGGCTCACACGGAAAGGGTTGATAAAGTCTTAACGTCCGGCCCGAAATCGGCCGTGCCACAGCCGAACCGGTCAGGTTGCCAGGTGCTTCCAGAAAAACCGGGTGTTCTCGAAGGTCCCGTCCGCCTTGAGCGCATAGCCGGGGATCGTGCCCAGTTCCTGCCAGCCCATGCTGCGATACAGGGACTCGGCGTTGTCGCCGGCTCTGGTGTCCAGGGTCAGCAGGGGGCGGCCGGCGCGCATCGCCTCCTGCTCCAGCCGCTGCATCAGGGATCGGGCAAGGCCGGTACGCCGAGCGGCGGGGTGGACCAGAAGTTTTTGGACATCGGCGCGGTGGGGCTGGTTCTGGGCGGCGGCGAAGTTGAGTGTCACGGTGCCGGACAGAACGCCGTTGGCCCAGCCGGCGAGCAGGACGCGGCGGCCGGCGGCGATGTCTTTGGCAGTGTTGCGCCAGAATGCGCGCGCGGTGTCCAGGGGCAACGGCGGCAGGAAGGAGACGCCGGCGCCACCGGCGACGCAGGCGATCAGGATCTCCGCCAGCCGGCGGTCCGCCGAGACGGCGGCGGCGGTGTCGAGCACCGCGATGCCGACAACGGGTTTGGCGTAGGCGTATTCCAGCGAGTTGGAGATGTCGTTCAGCACGCGCACCGGCCCCGACCGGACGTAGCTGCGCTTTTCGTAGAAGCGATGGGCCCGGTCGAATCGTGTGTCGCTCCACAGCACCAGGCGGGTGGCGCCGGCGGCGATGGCATGGGCTTCCGCTATGGTCAACAAAGTATCGCCGAGACCTGATCCATGCCGGTTCGGAAGGACATAGACGCGAGAGATTTCCCAGCTCGTGCCCTGGTGCGGGCGGGTCGCGATCATGCCGGTGATCTGGCCGTCGGCCTCGGCGACCCAGAGCGCACCGACGGCTTCGGCGTAGTAAGTAGCGAGGGCGCGCAGTTCCGGCATTTCGCCGTCCACGTCCATACGGATGCCGGGGTATTGCGCCCAGCAGGCGGCGATCAGGGCGATCAGGGCGTCGGCATCGGTGTCGCAGCCGGGGCGGATCAAAGGTTGCATCGCGGCTTTCCGTCGCGGTTACCCTGCCAGCATCGCACGTTCGATGCCTGATGATGAAGACCCGAGACCGCTCTGTTGCCCGGTTACGCCGGCGCGCGCGCGTATTTCTCCAGCGTATCCTCGTCGATCACCGTCGTCATCATGAACTGGAAAATCCCCGCGCCAATCAGCGTGATCGCCGAACCGACCGCGAGCGCCACAACGAATGAGCCGGTGACATCGACGATGAACCCGGTCAGGATCGGCGACAAGGTGCCGCCGAGGAAACCGGCAAAGTTCTGGTTGCTGGCAGCCGAGGCGCAATAGGCCTGCGGCGTGATCACGGTGACCAGGATCCATTTGCAGGTGATGGCGAACTGCATGAAGAACATCGCCAACGCAATGAACGTGATCGCCGCGCCGGCGCTGGACGCGTTCGCCGCCAGCCCGGTGAAGGCAGCCGAGGCGATCAGGCCCAGGATCAACGGCCGCCGCCGGCTGGCGATCTGACCCACCCCGCGCGCGACCAGCCGGTCCGAAAGCCAGCCGCCGCACAGTGCGCCGAAAAACGCGCAGATCAGCGGCACCGAGGCGACAAATCCGGCCTTGGCGATACTGATGTGCTGCTGCATCTCCAGATAGGCCGGCAGCCAGGTCTGATACATCCACGTAATATACCCGGTGCAGAACGCCCCCAGCATCATCGCCCACATCGCTCTGAATCGAAACAATGAACTCCATTCGCGGACCGAAACCGAGGACTTCGCTTCGCGGTTCGCCCGCAGATACGCTTCATCCTGCGGCAACAGCACCGCGACTCGCGGATCGCGGTAGATCAGGAACCACAAACCGGCCGCAACCACGCCAGCCACGCCCATGACGATGAACATCACCCGCCAATCGTAGGCGAGCATCACCGCGGTCAGGATCGGCGGCGCGATCGTTGGCCCGATATAAGCCCCCGAGGTATAAACCCCGCTCGGCGTGCCGCGGTGGCGGACATCGAACCAGTCGCTGACCGACCGCGTGGCGGAGGGAAAGCACGGCGCCTCCGTCGCACCGAGACCGATTCGTGACAGCATCAACAGCACGTAGCTGCTGGCGAACCCGCCCGCCGCCTGGAACAGCGACCACACGACCATCGTCACGCCAACCAGGATCTTCGGGCCGATGCGGTCGAGCAGATAGCCCGAAGGCAATTGCGCGATCCCATAGGTCAGCGCCCAGGCCGAACCCAGCGCCCCGATCGCGGTCGCGCTGAGGCCAAACTCCTGGCGGATCTTCAGGTTGCCGATCGCCAGGGTCGAACGGTCCATGTAATTCAAGGCGATCGCAGCCGTTACCAGGGCAATGGCGATCCATTGCATGCGGCGCAACTGCGGTGACGGGCCATCGGCGGACATGGTGCCTCCCTGAGGTTATTGGCATGGCGTCCGCCATGCGGTGTTGCGCGCAGGATACGCAAGCGGCCGCGGAAAGTAAAAAGGAGAACCGGTCTTTGGCAGCACCGCCACCGGCATGATAAACGACGCCACCCCGGACGGATGCCAACGACCCATGCGCCACTCACTGACCGCCTGGCTGATCGCGTGCTACGCCTTCCTGTATGCGCCGATCGCCTTCCTGGTTGTTTTCAGCTTCAATGACTCGCGCATGGTAACCGTCTGGGCCGGATTTTCCACGCGATGGTATGCCACGCTGTGGCATGACCGGACCATGATCGATGCGGCGTTGCTGTCGCTGCGCATCGCCGCCGTCTCCGCCAGCCTGGCCCTGGTGATCGGCACGCTAGCCGGATACGCGCTGGCCCGCTTTCCGCGGTTTCGCGGACGCGGCGCGTTCCAGGCCGCACTCGTTGCACCACTGGTGTTGCCCGAGGTGATCACCGGCCTCTCGCTGCTGCTGCTGTTCGTGGCGCTGACGCAACTCACCGGCTGGCCGGCCGGGCGCGGGGCGGGGACGGTGACGATCGCGCATGCCGCGGTGTCGGTAGCCTATGTCGCCGTCGTGGTGCGCGCGCGCCTCGCCGACACCGGCACGACCCTGGAGGACGCCGCGATGGATCTCTACGCCCCGCCCTGGCGGGCTTTTACACGCGTCACCGTGCCGCTGCTGGCCCCGGCGCTGGTCTCGGGCTGGCTGCTGGCCTTCACGTTGTCGATGGACGACGTGGTGGTGGCGAGCTTCACGACCGGTCCGGGCGCGAGCACCTTGCCGATGGTTGTGTTCTCCCTGACCCGGTTGGGTGCCACGCCGGAGATTTATGCGCTGGCGACGGTGATTGTGGCCGCGGTAACAGTCCTGCTGCTGTCAGCCGGGCTGCTGTTGCGCGCCCGCCGAGCGGGGTGAGGCGGGGGCGGGCGATGCGCGTTTGGGGGTGGTTTGGACTGGCGGCATCGGTGGCGATCGGCGCCGCGTCTTATGCGCAGGGTCCCGACTTCCAGATGTCGTTTGTGGCGGGATCGACCGACCCGGTGGGCCGGTTCGCGGGCGGTACGGAAATGCGGCTGCTGGTGGCGCATGCTGGCCGGCTCTACGCCGGCAACGGCTATTGGGAGGACCGGCCGGGTCCGGAAGGGCGGCATGGCGCGCAGGTCCTGGTTCTGGACCGGCCCGGCGCGTCCTGGCGGGTCGATCACGACTTTGCGGAGCGGCTGCCGAACGGGCGGTTTCGCGACCTCGCCGTCGGAGCCCTGGCCGAGGCGCGTTTCGAGACCGACGGCGCGGGTGCTCGGCTGTCGGCCCCGGTTTCACTGGTGCTGGCCTCGACCTGGGACTTGACTGGCGCCACCCGCGTCTTCACCCGCGACGATGCCGGCGGGGACTGGTCGGCCGTCACCCTGGCGCAGGACCGGCCGGCGCGGGATTTCCTGCCGCAGATCCGCGGCTTCGGCACCCACCGCGACCGCGTGACCGGGGCCGATCTGGTGTTTGCCGGGGAGATGCCGCGGGGGATCTTCGCCGGCAGCTACGATCCGGCGGTCCCCGGCCGGATTCGCTGGAATCCTGTGCCCGAACTCGATGCCGGGTCCGTCTCCACCGACTTCTCCGGCCTGGCGGGCCGGCTGCGGGTCAGCAGCTTCGCCGAGGCCAACGGCCGCCTCTATGCCGCGGCCGGCCAGCAGATTTTCGAGCGGACGGATGGGCCTGCGCCGCGATGGCGTCTGGCCTACACCAATCCCCGGCCAGGCCATTCTGAAACCGGGATCAGGGGCCTGACCGCGGTCCCCACCGCCGGCGGTGGCGAGGCGCTGTTGGGTTCGGTGGAGGGCAGCGCCGCGCGCCTGGTGCGGATCACACCGGCCGATGGCAGCGAGGTCACTGAACTCGATTTTTCCGACCTCCTCCCGCGGGCCTGGGGGATGCGGCCGGGCTACGTCATCGCCGCCTACAACGACATGGCGCGCGTGCATGATCCGGTCCGCGGCGACGCCTTGCTGATCGGCTTCCTGGCCTTCATCCCGCGTGATGTCCCGATTGCGGCGGGGCATAGTGTCGTGGATGCCGGGTATGGCCAGGCTGACAGCGGCGCCTGGTACCTGGTCCGTTGGCCGGATGGACGTTACGACCTGCATCAGGTTACCGCGGTGTCCGGTCATCCGTTGCTGGGGACGCGGTCGATCCTGGCCTCGCCGTTTCCCGATGATGGCGGCGCGGTTTACTTTGCCGGCTACGACGCCATCAAGGCGCCAGCCCACAACACGGCCTGGATTGCCCGGGCGGGGCTGGCGGCGGTGCTGGGCGGGTCGCGGTGAGCGCGAGATGCGGCCCTTGCCCGCGGCACAGACCTGCCCCGCGACCAGCGGCCTTGGCGAATGGTTGCTCCATAGGCCCGACCACGCCGGACATTGACACCCCGGCGACCGTGATCGTGTCGGTGGAGGCCTCAGGCATTTCCGGTGCCGCCTTGCTCAGACGCTGGCAACTTCTCGCCGGGCGTGGTCAGCAGCAGGCGTCAGATTTTTTCGCCATGAGCGTTGCCGGTAATGATATCGAAGGCCCCCCGGGTTGAAAATTTGCAGTCACCAGGCACCAATGACGATGACTTTTGGATCAATACCAAATCGCCGTGCAATGACTGGATATAGGCCTCCTTATGCAGCAGCGCGTCGAGGCTGTATTTCACGGCGTCCGGCGACGCGAAATTCGTATGGTCCCACACGAAATAGACGTCGCTCAGGCTTCGGATCTTCTTGGCCTCGAAAATCGTCCGCGGCGCCAGGCATTTCCAGACATAACCGGAATAAAGCGATGTCGGCTGCCTTCTAGGTAGTATCCCTTGAAGGTTGGTGCTATCTTCGCCGTCGATCCATAGGCAGTAATCAAGCAGACCGCCAAAACTGTCAATCTCTTTGAAGTGTTCTTTGAAATGCCGGCGGTGTCCGAGCAGCCCGGTGACCTCTGCCTCCAGGCCGCCCCAGTCGTTTTGAAAATATTCTCGTAACTTTTTTGCTCTGGCCGGCGGAATGAACACGGGCAGGGAATCGGCCTCGTCGCCGCTTCCGAGCTGCGCGACGAAGCGCGACGGCAACCACGCATCGTCCATTGCATCCAGTGCCCAGGTAAAGTCCCATGAAGGCGCCCACAGGTCGAAACCTTTGAATAGCCAACGCTGTACAGGGTCCGGCAGATAAACTTCCTCTTTTGCGGTGTCCTCACCCACCGCGCGCTCCCACCAGCCGGTGGTCAGAAGTGCGCAGGGGAAAAGGGTGCCGCGCACAGTCAGAAGTTTCGGCTGATCGAGCCGGATACCATGGAGAAGCTTGAGCCTCAGTCGATCGATTTGCTCGTAGTCCCCGATCGAGCGGTCGGCGGGAACCAGGGGGGCCTCCATGAAAGTGCTGTGCTGCTTCGCCCGCCATACCAGGTATTGCTCGGGTTGGATCAGGGTCGGCTGCGGCCCCTGCGGCGGCGCTGCGACGAACGCCGCCGCTGACGCGTAGATGGCTTCAACG
>Ga0302319_10020984_pt1 | contig 11782 bp, 10 predicted proteins | sample Bog_T0_2_FD_203319 | JGI IMG/M metagenome (GOLD analysis project Ga0302319, IMG submission 203319) | Peat permafrost microbial communities from Stordalen Mire near Abisko, Sweden - Bog_T0_2 | ecosystem: Environmental > Terrestrial > Soil > Wetlands > Peat | place: Sweden: Abisko, Stordalen Mire...
CAGTGGCCCAGATTGATGGCGCGCGTGCCATCGGCGAACTGGGCGCTGTCTTGCGCGCCGGTCATTCCGGGGTCGCTCTCCGCCCCGCCTGCTGCCCCAACGGCGGGGATGGCTCCAGAGAATGCCTGGCCCATGGCCTGCGCTGAGCCATCGATCGGCCAACAGACCACTCCTGCAATAAACACGGCAAGAATCAAAGGTCCGATCTTCATGCTGTTCCTCCCATTGAGCGGTGATTGCCGGCTCCGGGGTGCTTCGCGATTCTGGAGCGCAGAACGCGCACCTCGAAGAGCAGGCCGTCGGTTTTCATTTCGTTTTGCAGCCTCGTAATGGTGGCGGCGTTCAAGCCACCGGGTTGCGATGCCAGCTCCGCCAGCACATGGTCCAGGTGGTCCAGCGCCGTCGCCAGCGCGGGGTCGTCCTGCTCGGATGCATTCTGGCGGCAGATGCGGTTGGCGGCCAACAGGCTGCGGGCCTCATCGCGCATGGGAGAAATCTCCTCGCTGTCGCCATCGGCGTGCTTCAGTTGAACCAGCAGGCGCTCGGAGCGGTCCAGGTGATCGTCAAGGACCACCAGCACCACATGCTCCTGCACGGGAGCCTTGTCTTCCGCCGTTGCCCGCGGCTGTCGGGCGTGCTCCCATTGGCGGCCCGCCACAAATGCGCCGGCCACCAGCAGAGCGCAGACGGCCGCATAACTCAGAATTGGAATCAGCCTGCCGTGAATCCAACTCCGCCGGGGCGCTTCATACACCGGCAGCGAATGCGCAATCCGCGTCCACACCGCGCCGCCGTAGGCCTCATCGCGCGCCGGCGCTTCCACCGGCTTCAACGCGCTCAGATCGCTCTCGATCTCTGCGAAGGCGCTGGCGCACTGGGCGCAGCCGTCCAGGTGCTGCCGGGTCACCGCGCTCTTCGCGTCTTCGCCATAAAAATGCGCAATCAGTTCGTCTTCAGAAAAATGGTTCATGCTCTCACCCTCAAGGCTGCCAACCGCAGCCGCATCTTGTGCACCGCGCGAAACACCGCCTGCTTGGCCGCGTTCGGATGGATTCCCAGCGCCGCGGCAATCTCTTCACTGCTGCGGTCTTCCATGTGCCGCAACACGAACGCCGTTCGCTCGGTCGGCGTCAGGCTCTGCATAGCCGCCTCTTGCAGGGCCCCGATCTCACCGCTCAACAATAGACGGTCCGGCCCGGCGGTCTCGTCGGCCAACTGCACCTCGTCCTGCTCCGGATCGTTGGCCTCGGCCACCCGGCGTTCCTGGCGCCCGTTGCGGCTGGCGAGGCGGTCCAGCGCGCAACGTACCGCGATCCGGTAAATCCACGTCCCGAAGTTCGACCGCGACTCAAAGCCTTCCAGCTTGCGATAGCCGCGGAGGAAGGCCTCCTGCACCACGTCTTCCGCATCGGCCTCGTTGCCGGTAATGCGAAATGCCGCGCGAAACAGGCTGCCGCTGTGGCTTGCCACCAGCGTCCCATAGGCCTCTTTGTCTCCGCAGAGAATGGCCTGTATTGTCGCGTGGTCGTTCTTGCCCATGCGGAACATTAGACACCACTCCAGCCGCGGTGGTTAGGGCAGATTGAAGTGCAAGCCCCGCCGCGGCGCAACTGTCCCGGAAAGACAGCCTCGTATCATCTTTCGAGCGCTTCTTGCGCGGAGGGTGAGATACCACAATCCTCCGAGCTGTGAAGCCCTTCACCTTGCGCCAGCCACGCGGCCTCAGTATCGTTGGGATGCAGCCTCCTTGAAAACCATGGACGCACTCAAACGCCTCTTCGAACAGCACTTCCACCTCCCGGCAGAACGCGCGCTTCCCCTCCAGGGCCAGCTCGGCGGTTCCGGTCGCGCCATTGTCCGGCTTACCGCAGGAACCCAAAGCGCCATCGGAGTTCTTTACTCGGTCCGCGAAGAGAATGTGGCCTTCATCGAGTTCTCCCGCCACTTCCGCAGTCACGGCTTGCCAGTGCCGGAGATCTATGCCGAAGACCTCGCCCAGGGCGCGTATCTCGAAGAAGATCTCGGCGACACCACGCTCTTCCAGTACCTCAGCTGGAACCGCACCGGCGACGTCATTGCTCCCAAGGCCGTTGAAGCTTATCGCAAGACGGTGGCCCAGTTGCCGCGCTTCCAGGTGGAGGCCGGCCGCGACCTCAACTACAGCGTCTGCTATCCGCGCGACCGCTTTGACCGCCAGTCCATCACCTGGGACCTGAACTATTTCAAGTACTACTTCCTGCGCCTGGCCGGAATCCCCTTCAACGAGCAGGCCCTCGAAGACGACTTCAACCGGCTGACGGATTTCCTGCTGAGCGCCGGCCTCGACTACTTTCTCTATCGGGATTTCCAATCGCGCAACGTCATGCTGCGTGATGGCCAGCCGTTCTTTCTCGACTACCAGGGCGGCCGCAAAGGCGCGCTGCAGTACGACATTGCCTCGCTGCTGTTTGACGGCAAGGCCGACCTGCCGCCCGCGCTGCGCCGGCAGTTGCTGGACCACTATCTCGACTGTCTTGCCGCCTACTTGCCCGTTGACCGCGACGCCTTCATGCGGCACTACTACGCATATGTGTACGTGCGCATTCTGCAGGCGCTTGGGGCCTATGGCTTCCGCGGATTCTATGAGCGCAAAGGGCACTTTCTCCAGAGTGTTCCCTATGCGCTCAAAAACCTGCGCTGGCTGGCAGAGAATGTCGAGCTGCCGGTGGCGCTGCCTGCCCTGATGCGCGCGCTCCAGGCCATGCAGGCTTCAGAGACGCTGCTCGGCCTGGCTGCCTCCGCGGCTGTGTTGAAAGTGCGCATCTTCAGTTTCTCGTTTCACCGCGAGATGGCCGCCGACGAGTCCGGCAACGGAGGCGGTTTTGTCTTCGATGCGCGCAGTCTTCCCAATCCACACCGCGAGGAGCAGCTCCGCGAGATGAACGGGAAAGACCAGCCGGTTATCGACTACCTCGACCGGCAACCCGCCGTCCATCAGTATCTCGCCAGCGTCCTTTCGCTGGTGGATTCGAGCGTCGCAACCTTCAAGCAGCGCGGCTTCAGGGACCTGATGGTCTCGTTCGGCTGCACCGGCGGGCAGCACCGGTCGGTTTATCTCGCCGAGCAACTGGCAAAGCATCTGCGCGGCACCAGCGGCGTAGAGGTCGTCGTACATCACATCGAACAAGAGAAGCTGGGCCGATGAAAGCGATGATTCTGGCAGCAGGCCTGGGCACGCGGCTCCGTCCGCTGACCGACGACCGCCCCAAGGCGCTGGTCACCGTCGCCGGCCGCACCCTACTCGATCTGGCACTCGCCCGCCTGCGCAGTTTCGGACTCGGCGACGTCATCGTCAACGCGCACCATCACGCAGAGATGATCGTCGCGTATCTCCAGGCCAACGGCAACTTCGGCATGAGCATTGAAGTCTCCCGCGAAGAGGAACTGCTCGACACCGGCGGCGGACTGAGGCAGGCCGCGCACTTCTTTCTTGGCGGCAGCCCTGACGAGCCATTCCTTGTGCATAACGTCGATGTACTCAGCACCATCGACCTGGCGCGCATGGTGCGGCACCACAATGCGTGCGGCGCGCTGGCCACGCTTGCCATGCAGGACCGCGCTACTTCGCGTTCTCTTCTCTTCGATCGGAAGGGCGAGTTGTGTGGGCGCAGGGCAGGGCGCGATGCGGCGGCAGAGATGGTGCGGCCTGCGCCAGACCCGCAGCCGCTGGCCTTCTCCGGCATCCACGTGCTGTCGCCGCGCATCTTTGGGAAGATCGAAGAACAAGGTGCCTTCTCCATCATCGCCGCTTACATGCGTCTTGCGGCGCAGGGAGAGAGGATCGCAGCCTTCCGCGCCGATAACGCCTACTGGCGCGACCTGGGCCGCCCGGAGAACATCCAGGCCGCCGCGGACGACGTGGCAAGCGGAAGACTTCCGATTCCTTGATGGTTGGGTGTCAGTCCGCCGGCGTTGCGGATAGACCGGGCTGCTGAACCAGAGGAAGGCCGATCCCCGATCCCCGATCCCGGTTCCCCGATCCCTGCTCCTGGTCCTTGTACTGCAACTGGTAAAGCTTCCAGTAGAGCCCGCGCTGCGTCAGCAACTCCTGGTGCGAGCCCTTCTCGCGCAACTGCCCCTTGTGCATCACCAGAATCGTATCGGCCCGCTGCACCGTCGACAGCCGATGCGCGATCAGCACGCTCGTTCTGCCCTCCACCATGCGCTCCAGCGCGCCGCGAATGCGCAGCTCGGTGTCGGTGTCCACGCTGGATGTGGCTTCGTCCAGAATCAGAATCCGCGGGTTGTAGGCCAGCGCGCGGGCAAAATTGATCAGCTGCTTCTGCCCCGTCGAGAGCGAGTTGCCGCGCTCCTGCACTGGCTCGTCAAACTGCCTCGGCAGGCTCTCGATGAAGTCCAGCACGTTCACGTCGCGCGCCGCGTCGCGCAGGTCTTGGTCGGTAATGGCTTCGTTGCCCATGCGGATGTTCCCAGCCAGCGTGCCGGTAAAAAGGAACGGGTCCTGCAGCACGACAGCGAAATGCTGCCGCAGCGCCTTCAGGTCCTGCCTGCGCAGGTCCACGCCGTCCAGCAGGATCTGGCCCGCCGTCACGTCGTAAAAGCGCATCATCAGGCTGGTGAGAGTCGTCTTGCCCGCGCCAGTGTGTCCCACGATGGCCACGGTCTGGCCCGGCTCCACGGTGAACGACACATCCTTCAAGATCCATTCAATGCCGCCGAGCGCGGACAACTCCGCCGCGCCTGGCGTCTTGGCGGCTGCTTCGACGGCGGCCTTCTGGGCCTCCGTCAGCTTCTGATAGGTGAACCACACATGCCGCAGTTCAATGCGGTTTGACCCATCGCCCGCAACCGGGTCCGCTGGGCTCACAATCTCCGGCTCGGTATCCATCAGCTTGAAGATGCGTTCGCAGGCCGCCATGGCCGCCTGCAGGATGTTGTACTTGTCGCTCAGATCTTGAATAGGCCGCCAAAAGCGCTGCGAGTACTGGATGAACATGGCCAGCACGCCAACAGTGACCACGCCGCTTAGCACGCCGAATCCGCCGCGCCAGATCACCAGCGCAATCGCCAGCGAAGAAAGAATCTCCACAGCCGGATAGTAAAGCGCGTAGGCGAAGATGGTGTCTTTGAAGGCCACCATGTGCAGCCGGTTTACATCTTCAAAGTCCTTGTAGGCGCGCTCTTCGCGGTTGAAAAGCTGCACCACGCTCATGCCGCTGACGTGCTCCTGGGTGAAGGAGTTGATGCGGGCGATGGCCGCGCGGACCCGCCGGTAGCTCTCGCGAACGCTGTCGCGGAACAGCCGCGTCACAACGAGAATTAGCGGCAGCACCGCGAAAGCCAGGAGGGCCAGCCACCAGTTGATGGTCAGCATCAGGGCGGCCATGATGGTCAGGTTGAAGAAGTCGTCCACGATCGACAGCACGCCGGCGGTGAACATCTCGTTGATGGCGTCCACGTCGGACGTCAGTCGCGTCACCAGCCTGCCCACGGCGTGGGTGTCAAAGAACCCGATGTGCATCTGCTGCATGTGGCGGAAGATATCGCGGCGCAGATCGAACATGATCTTCTGGCCGGTCCACTGCATCAGGTACACCTGAACGAACTCAAAGAAATACGCGCACAACAGCGCGCCCAGAAAGACGCCGGCCAGTTGCGTCACGCCGGTGGCCGGGTCGTGGCTCAGGCGGCGGGTAAACCAGTTGTCGGTGCCCAGGTGGTGGACCAGCAGGTTGGTTTGCAGTTTGCCCGCGGAGGTGAAAGGGAAGTAACGGTCAATGGCCACCATCACCAGGTAAGGCCCGGTCACATCGCACAGCGACTTGAGCGAGACCGCCAGCGCCGACGAGCCCGCCTGCCACCAGTATGGGCGGAGGTAGTGGCCCAGCCGCTTGATCAGGCGGGAGTCGTAGACCTTGCCCACCGGATCGTCGCCCGGCTTCTGCGGGGCTGCGTCCGTTGGGTCGGGCTTCTGGGGCTTCTTCTCTTCTTTGTCGGCCATCGGTTGGGTGGTGTGCGGCTTCCTTCTCTATTGTACGGGGCGGTGCGCCCCCGGGTTTCCCGCGCGGCACGCCCACCCGGGCCGCGTCCGTCAATCCCTAAGGATTTGGCATCGCGGAGGGCAACTCAGCGGGCGGGGCAGGGCTACGCTGCACCAGCATCACGCGCTTCACCTTGTTTCGATCGAAGTGCTGGATGTTGCCTCCCACACGGACCTCCACATCCATCCCGGAGATGGAGACCAGGTCGCCGCTGAGCACACTTCCGTCGCGCAGTTCGATGGAGTCGAAGGCCGAAGCTCCGAGCTCATAACTCACGCTGCCGCCGGAAAGGTCGTCTGGGCTGATCTCCAGCGGAAAGTTGCCGGCAGTGAACCCCTCTTTGGTGAAAGTGAGAATGTGCTTGCCAACGCCCACTTGGATGGCACGCGGCGTTGTGCCCAACTCGGTTCCATCCAGTTTGAGCAGCGCGCCCTGCGGCGTTGAGTTCACGGTCAGCGAGACGGCCTTTGCGCTCAGCGAGATCTCCTTGATGGAGACCGATGCCGGCGCGCCAGAGGCGGTCACCGTGGTCTCGAACTTCACGGTCTCACCAGGTCCGACATTGGTCAATGCGATCACGTCTTCGCCAACGCGGACCTTGTTCTTGTCAAAGAGATAGACCGAGAAGCGCGCGGAGGGAATCAGCCGGGGCGACAGGTTCTCGGCGGTCGTGTCCATCACGTAGCCGTGGATACTGCCCATGCCGGGCAGCGCCTTGAACTTGCCAAATGTAAAGCGCACAACCGGGGCGCCTGTGGCCGGCAGATCGATGACCTGGAGCGGAGTGTCTTTTGCCAATGCGGGAATGGCGCAGAGCAGCAGGGTCAGAGAAAGGCGGAGATTTCTGGAAGGAATCAGGGCGAGGATCATGGTGCGATCATGATAGCCGAAACCCGGCAAGAGCGAGTGACTGGGCGCAGCCGGTCAACCCAGCCCGCAACTGGCGGGTCGAATTCCACGGCGAACAGTTGGTAAGGCCGTTGCAATGGGCTTAGATTGAAAGATGCTGTGATTTGGCAATTCTCGATCTTCCATCTGCGGCAAAAATCCCTGGCGCGCGGCCTCCTGTTGGCGTTCACTGCGCTTGCGGCGACTCTGCTACTGGCTGGGTTTCCAGCCCCCGATGCGCCCCATGCCTCCAACGGGCAGGCGCTCGTTGCGCCGGTGGCCTGCTGGGCATTTGTTGAGACCTTCCGCTGCCTGGCCGCCCGATGGAGCCTCTACCACGCCGGAGTGCTGCTGCTGCTCTACTCCGAACTGATGATTCTGGCGCTGGTGTTGTTTCTTTGGATCTATCCGTAGATCGCTCCTGCATCGGACGGCCCCTGCCTCTCCGCTCTTCCGAAGGGGCCTTGGCGCCGTGTAGGATGTGCAGGGTACCCGCGGCAAAACTGCAATGAGCAGCGGGCTGTGTCGCACGGAAACCCGGTGGGGCAAATCAAGAGTGACGGCAAGGGAGAAAGAACATGTTGAAAGGATTTCGGGATTTCATTCTGCGTGGCAATGTGGTGGACCTGGCTGTGGCCGTGATTCTTGGCGCGGCTTTTAACGCGATCGTCGCATCGCTGGTGGGCGATGTGCTGAATCCTCTGATCGCCGCCACCGTCGGCAAGCCGGATTTCTCAGGCGTGGTGCTGAACATTGGCAGCGGCCACATCAAAGCAGGCAACTTCCTGAACGCCGCGATCTCGTTTCTCATCGTGGCCAGCGTGGTCTACTTCGCCGTCGTGCTGCCGGTCAACCACCAGATGTCCCGGCTCAAGAAGCCCGAGCCTGAGGCTGCCCCCACCACCAAGCCCTGCCCGGAGTGCCTCAGCGAGATTCCTCTGGCAGCCCGGCGCTGCGCACACTGCGCCCAGCCGGTGGCGTAGGCGCCAGTTCTCGCCGATCGGGAGTTGGTCCTGGGTTTCCCCTATCCCATCCTTGGAGGGATGAAATTGCGTCGAAGGTGGGGTGTCCGGCAGATCCTTGAGTTCAGTCCAACTCCCTGAGCGCCCGCGAAAACACAAAGAACCCCGTAAACGCCAGCATCGCCAGCCCGGACATGGCCGCCAGTACATGGGCGACGGGGAAGTGGCGCGACAGCTCGCCCGCCATCAGAGTGCCAAGCGGGGGCAGCCCCAGAAAGCTGGTGGAGTAGACGCTCAACACCCGCCCGCGCATCTGGTCGGAGGAGCGCTGCTGCAGGGCCACATTCACCGCCGACAGCATCAGGATTCCGCTTGACCCTTCCACGCACGCCATGCACTCCGAGAGCGCAAAACTGCGTGAGTAAGCGAACACAATCATCGAGGCAAAGAAGACCAGGCCGCTGCCGGTGATGATCCTGCCGCGGTGGCGCAAGACCCCGCGCGCGGCCACATAGACGGCTCCCACCACGCCAGCCGACCCCGAACCCGCCAGCAGCCAGCCCAGCCCGGTGGCGCCGCTGTGCAACTGGGTGCGCGCAAAGTACGGAATATAGGTGATAAACGGCATGGCCAGCAGGCTGAACACCGCAACCATGCACACCATCACCAACATCTCCCGATGGGCGCGCAGGTAAGACAGGCCGGCGCGCAGGCTCGAGAACACGCTGGGATGGCGCTCCTTCGGCGATGCCGGGAATCGGATGCGCAGCAGCGCTGCCAGCACCGCCAGATAGCTCACCCCGTTCAGAAAGAAGTTTCCTGCCACGCCAAACGCCGCCATCGCATAGCCGCCCAGTGTGGGGCCCAGAAAACGCGACATGTTGAACTGCGCGGAGTTCAGCGCAATGGCGTTGGTCAGGTCTTCGCGTTCCACCAACTGGAAGACGATGGCCTGGTATCCCGGCGCCTGCATGGCCAGCGCGGTGCCGTTGACGAAGGCGATGGCCGCCACCTCCCAAACGGTGATCACATTCCAATAGGCCAGCGCGGCCAGCAGAAACGCCAGCGCCATCATCACCGACTGCGTAATCAGCAGCAGCCACCGCTTGTCCACACGGTCGGCAATGACGCCGCCAAAGAGCGTAAACACCAGGAAGGGAATGGAGCCCGCAAAGCCCACCACGCCCAGCCAGAAGGCGGAGTTGGCGGTGAGTGAAAGCACCAGCCAACCCAGCGCCAGGTTCTGCATCCAGGTGCCGATGTTGGAGAGGAAGTTGCCGCTCCAAAAGAGGCGGAAGTTGGGATTGCGCAGCGCGCGGATGACCTTGGGAAACTGCCCGGCCTCAACCTCGGCCAGAGCTTCGGCCACGGCGGCAGATTCTTGCGGGCTGGTACTCGGGGGCCCCTCGTCGATCTCTTGGCCGGTGTTCAGAGCAGGCTCCCCCTGGCTCTAGTGTAAGCTGGGTGGTTATTGCGGGGCAGTCCGGCGTCAATTTCGAACCACGGAGCCGGTTCCTGAACCCCCACCTCTCACCCAAGGCTCCGCTCATGATTCTGCGTAAATCGCTTGCTGTTCTTGCCTTCTTCGCCTCCGCTTCCGCCCTGCTGCCGGCCCAGTCCGCGCCCGCCGTCTTCGGCTATGCCGATTTCACGAAAGAGGCCGCCCTTGAGGAGCGGTTTCTCGCCGTGCCGGATGCCAAACTGGCCGGCCAGCACCTCAAGACGCTCACCGCCGAGCCGCACCTGGCTGCGACGCCGGAAGACCGCAAGACCGCCGATTACGTGGCGCAGAAGTTCCGCGCCGCGGGCCTCGATACCGAAATCGTTCCCTATCGCGTGCTGCTCAATCAGCCCAGGATGGTGCGCGTGGAGGCCTGGGACGCCGCGGGACACCGGCTGATGAGCGGGCCCACCCCCGAGCGCGTCTACGGAGATCCCTTTCAGGACGACCCGCGCATCGTGATGCCCTTCAACGGCTCTTCCGCCTCGGGCGATGTCATTGGAGACGTGGTGTACGCCAACTACGGCCGTCTGGAGGACTTCGACCAGTTGGCGGCGCAACATATCGATCTCCACGGCAAGATCGTCCTCTGCCGTTACGGCTCCAACTTCCGCGGCGTCAAGGTTTACATCGCAGAGCAGCGTGGCGCCGCCGGCGTACTCATCTACTCCGACCCGCAGGACGACGGCTACTTCAAGGGCGATGCCTATCCCATGGGCCCCTGGCGGCCTGAGACCGGCGTCCAGCGCGGTTCCGTGCAGTACCTCTTCAAATACCCCGGGGACCCCGAGACTCCCGGCGTGGCCTCTACGCTCGATCTCCCCGCCTCTGCCCGCATCTCCAACGACAAATCCGGCAACCAGCCAAAAATCATCTCCATCCCGCTCAGCTACCACGATGCCTCGCCCATCCTGCAAGCGCTCAAAGGAGCGGGCGTCCCGCAGGGCTGGCAGGGCGCGTTGCCGTTTCGCTACCACGTGGGAGGCCAGGGCGGCGTGCGCGTTCACCTCATCTCGCAGCAGGACTACCAGCGCCGCATCATCTGGGACGTGATCGGCCGAATCAAAGGCACGGAGTACCCCGACCAGTGGGTCATCGCCGGTAACCACCGCGATGCCTGGGTCTACGGCGCGGTCGATCCCTCCAGCGGCACCGCCGCCATGCTGGAGTCGGTCCATGGAATTGGCGCGCTGCTCAAGCAGGGCTGGCGTCCGCGCCGCACCATCGTCTTCGCCAGTTGGGACGCGGAAGAAGAAGGCCTCATCGGCTCCACCGAGTGGGTGGAGCAGCACGCCCACACCCTGGAACGCGCCGTGGCCTACTTCAACATGGATGTGGCCGTCGGCGGCCCCGATTTCTCCGCAGCCGCAGTGCCCTCGCTGAAGCAGTTCGTCCGCGAACTCACCCGCTCCGTGCCCAGCCCTGTCGCTGGCACCGTCTTCCAGCAGTGGCGCACCAAGTCCGCGGGCGGCGACGATCACCGGCCCAGCAACGCGCCCCCCATCCCCGGCGAAGAGGTGCACCTGGGCGATCTGGGCTCGGGTTCCGACTTCACGCCCTTCCTTCAGCATGTTGGCGTGCCCTCCACGGACATAGGCTCCGGCGGCCCCTACGGCGTTTACCACTCGGTCTTCGACAACTACGCCTGGTACACCCAGAACGCCGACCCCAAGTTCGTTTACCTGCAGGAGATGGCGCGCGTCTTTGGATTGGAAGCCCTGCGCATGGCCCAGGCCGATGTGCTGCCTTATGACTACGTCACCTACGCGCGCGAGATTGCCGCCTACATCGATGCCGCAAAGCACAAGGCGGCGGAACAGCACCTGGGTTCGCTGGACTTTGGCCCCGCGGAGACCGCCTGTGCCCGCATGGCCGCCGCTGCCGCCAGGGCGCATGCCTTGCAGTTGGCGCCCGCCGGCGACCAGGCGGGGCTGAACCTCGTCCTGCGGCAAACTGAGACCGCCCTGATGACCGACGCCGGCCTGCCCAACCGCCCCTGGTACCGGCACACCATCTATGCCCCGGGCGAGTTCACCGGCTATGCCGCCGCCGTTCTCCCCGGTGTCAACGAGGCCCTCGACGCCAAAGACCTGGCCCGTGCCGCGCAGCAGTTGACCGTGCTCACGCAGGCGCTGGACCGGGCGGCGCGGATGCTGGATTCGGCGCGATGAGATGGGGGCGATCCTGGCTGCAGGGAGCGCTTTCCGGCTGGTCCTCCGGAATGCAAGAGATCTGAACCTGCCCCCGGCCTGTGCCTGTGTCCCCAAGGCTCACCTTCCGATCGAACCGCTTACTTCGAAGGAAATGAAGACCCAGCCATCCGGAGGATTGCTCAACGGGTGTGCTTCAGTATCTGATTGATTGCAAACACGATAAAGTTCACTCCACGT
>Ga0302319_10020985_pt1 | contig 11781 bp, 9 predicted proteins | sample Bog_T0_2_FD_203319 | JGI IMG/M metagenome (GOLD analysis project Ga0302319, IMG submission 203319) | Peat permafrost microbial communities from Stordalen Mire near Abisko, Sweden - Bog_T0_2 | ecosystem: Environmental > Terrestrial > Soil > Wetlands > Peat | place: Sweden: Abisko, Stordalen Mire...
GCGCTTGGGTCGGCCTTTGCAGCGTCTCCGGCGGACGTCATGGACGCCGTGCAGGGCCTGCGCGCCCGGGCGATCGCCGCTGGAAGCCTCCTCTCCACGTCCCAGCAGCGCGTCGCCTACGACGACGACCAGATCGAGATCCTCCCCGCGCAACCCGACACGCTCTACGTGCCCGTTTACGACACGGACGTCGTGTACTCGGCCGATCCCTACTATGGCTATGCGGGGCCCTTCATCAATTTCGGGGATCCGTATCCCGAGGGGATATGGCTGTCCTACTGCTTTGACTGGCACCGGCACCGGGTCTGGGAAGGCGGCCGAGACCTGTGGCAACCGAACGCCGGATGGATTCCCCCGCGCCTTGACGGAAACCACGGCCCCCAAGGCTCTCGTTCCTGGGCGCCGCGGAGTCGCGTGGCGCCGGTAGGCGTTGGCCCGGGCGCCCATCCGCCCGTACCCCACTCGATGCCAGGTTCCCCGAACCCGCCGCCCGAGCACTACAAGAAAAGGCCGAGCGCCCAGCCCCAGGGACAGGCCCCTGTGTCCTTAGCGCAGGCCGCTCCGGCCAGGATCGCGCCCGCGATGGCACCGATGGAGCGCCCGAGACTCGCGCCGGAGACCCTATCTCCGGCGACGGAGCGGTCGGCAGCGCCGGCCGTGGGCCGGTACGCCGCTCCCGCCGGCGCCGAGGCGCCGAGCCCGGGATCCTACGCGCGCGCCCCGGCCAAGGCGCAGGCCGTGCCCGCCCATGCGGCCCCGCAGAAGGCGCAGGCCCCGCAGCCCGCCCCGGCCCCGGACACAAAGAGCAACCTGCCTGGAAAATAAAATGGAGCTTCCTATATACTGGGTCGATGCGTTCACGGACCGGGTGTTCGGCGGGAACCCCGCAGCCGTGGTTCCCCTCGAGGATTGGCTAGACGACGCCCTGCTCCAGAGAATAGCCAACGAGAACGGCCTTTCTGAGACGGCTTATTTTGTCCGGACGGGCCCGGCCCGCGCGGCGCTTCGCTGGTTCACCCCGGCAATCGAGGTGGACCTCTGCGGGCACGCCACCCTTGCGACCGCGCACGTGCTCTTCAACGAGCTCGGGCAGACGCTGGAGCCCTTTGTCTTCGACACGCGGTCGGGGCCCCTCTCGGTCGCGCGGCGCGGCGCGCTCTTCGAGCTCGATTTTCCCTCGCGCCCGGCCGAACCTGCCGAGCCCCCCTCCGAGCTCCTGCGCGGGCTCGGCGCGACGCCGACCGAGGTGAGGCGGAGCGAAAGGATGTGGCTGTGCGTGTATGCCGCCGCTGCGGACGTGGTGGCGCTTAAACCCGACTTCGACCTGCTCGCGAAGGTGGTACCCGGCCGTATCATCCCCACGGCGCCGGGCCTGGATTGCGATTTCGTCTCGCGTTTCTTTGCACCCGACGCCGGCGTGCTCGAGGACCCGGTCACCGGCTCGGCGCACAGCACGCTCGTGCCCTACTGGGCCGAGCGGCTCGGGAAGACGACGTTCCACGCGCGCCAGGTGTCGCGGCGCGGCGGCGAGCTCTGGTGCGAGCTGGTGAGAGACCGGGTAAGGATGGCGGGGGCGGGAGCCGGCTACCTAAAGGGCACGATCCGGGTATAGGCCGCGCAGGCACCCCCGGTCATTTTTCCTTCATCTCGTAGACACCGTCCCAATCCGGCGGTGGCGGCTCCTCGCGGTAGCCCTTTGCGATCTTGATGTAGACGAGGGAGGGGTTGCTTGTGGTGCCCGGCGTCCGGCCCGGGCCGTTTGGCTCCAGCACCTCGGATTTCTTGAAGAGCTCGATCGCGCCGTCCCAGTCCCGCCGGTAGTACTTGGCCAGGCCCTGCTCAAACAGGGCGATGCACTCGCGCATCGGATCCGTCGCGTCCTCAACAAGGGCAACAAGCTCGTGGATCGGGATGGGTTGGGTGCGGCCCTTGACGACGATCCGGCCCAGGGCCCGGAAGACGACCCGACCCGCCTCGATCCTCTCGCACTCGACGCGGGTTGAGTCGGTGCACATCGAGTAGACTCCCCAGCTCTTCGCTCCGCTCTCCATCCGGGCAGCAATGTTCACGTTGTCGCCCATCATCGTGTAGTTGAACCGGGTATGGCTGCCCATGTTGCCGACGACGACCCGCCCGGTGTTAAGGCCTATGCGGGTCTGGAGGTTCAGGACAATGTCCGGCCACCGGTCGCCCTCATGCTTCCACTTCTCGCGGAGCTCATTCACCCGCCTGTGCACGCGAAGGGCCGCAACGCATGCGCGGTGAGGATGGTCGGGCAGCGCGAGCGGCGCGCCGTACATGGCCACCACGGCGTCTCCGATATACTTGTCGAGCGTGCCACCCTCGGCCTGCACGATATCGGTGCACGCGGTGAGGTACTCGTTCATGAGCTCAACCAGCCGCGACGGTGAAAGCTGCTCCGAAAAGCTGGAGAACGACTGGATGTCGCTAAAATAGGCCGTGATGTTCTCCTCGATGCCGCCGAGCTTCGGTTCCTCGCCGGAATTCACCATGCGCTCGACCAGGGCCGGCGCGACGTAGGCCCCGAACATGCCCTTGATGCGGCCCTTCTGCTTCTGTTCCTCCACGATCTGCCACAGCAGACCGACACCGCCCGTGGTGATGGCCGCCCCGATGGGCGCAACGACCGGGATCATGAACTGGCCCGTCTTGAAGAGCTGGAACGCGACCGCGACGTAGAGAACCCCCGAGAGGACCGCCATCACCTTCGCAAATACGGCCCGGCCCCCGCCTGCCAGCGCGAGGATAGTCATGATGCCCGAGAGACCGAAGATGATCGCGTAGTTTGCCGCCGTCGGCAGCCGCCGGACGTACTTGCCCGATATAATGGTCTTTAGCAGATTGCCGTGCACCCCCACCTTGGGTTCGGCCACGTCGTCGACTGGCGTGGGCGCCACGTCCTGCAGGAGCCTGTCGACCGGGCCTATGAGGACCACGCTGTCCTTGAACTGCGCGAAGAATTCCCCGGCCTTCTGGCGTTCCTCGGGCTTCTCGGATTCCAATATCTGGGAGTATTCAAACACATCCGCAAAGCTCACCCGCGGATTGTACGCCGCTCCAAACCACGGCGAGAACCAGTTGATCTCGACCTGCTGCCGGCTCCTTAGGGGGATCCGGGTAGCGAGCGAACCGTCGGGTCGCACCAGGTCCATGTGGTCGCCCTCGATCTTGATGCCGTCCTCCTCCACGCCGTAGTAGAGCCGCGCAAGCTCGACCGCCATAGCGTAGTAGGTCTTCACGTTGGTCGGGGCGTACACCATGACCCAGCGGGTCGCGCCATTGACCGTGTCTATGATCCCCACGAGCGGGGCGCCCACGGTCCGAGTCGGCGAGATGTTCAGCTTGGGACGCTCGGGAGGCTCGATCTGGCTCACCGGGGGGAGGTCGGGCCGGCTCACGTCCGGGAATTCCCGGATCGCGCGCTTGCCGTTCTCGTCGCGAAAATCGCCCGCCGAATAGGAGGCCCCGACGACGACCGGAGGCGTGGGGTTCTGCCACAGATAACGCCCAAGCGCCCGGTTCCCCGCGATCAGCTTCGCGCGGTCCGCCGACTCCGCCACTCCGGACTCGGAGAAGACAAAGTCCATGCCGATGGCCTTCACGCCCCCGCGCTCAATCAGGGTCTTCGCAACGGTCGCAAAATACTCCCGGCTCCAGGGCATGTTGCCGATCTCCTGCAGCGCGATCGAGTCCACGTCCACGTAGATGACCTTAATGGGGGCCGCTATCGGCCCGCGGTACCGAAACCTCAGGTCCACCATCTTGCTCTCGGCAAACTCGAGAAACCCATAGTGCGCCATCACGCACCACAAGAGCGGGATCGGCGCGAGAAGCAGCCAGCGCAGCCGGTAGAGCGCGGACTTTTTCGGGGATGCCACGAACGCGGACGCTATTCAGCGCGGGCCCGCAATGAAAGCAGATTTGCGGTCAGGAGCCTGGGCTGCCTGCACCCGGCGTGGTCTGCGGCGCGGGAATGAGGGGCTGCGAAGGCGTTGTGCTCGGATTGTCCGTGGGATTCGTAGTGGATCCATTGGTGCCCGTGGGTCCTCCGGAGCCGCCCCCAATGGTCGTATTGGCGACCGCCGCCGCGATCAGCTGCGAAGCCGCCTGGATCGCCGCCTCAACCGCCGGGGGCGTGTCCTGGGCCGCGACCGGGGTGGTGGGAACCCCGTTTGAGGAATTGAAGGTGACCACCACCTGCTTGCCCGCGGGAACGTTCACGGGGTTCACGGTGGTCCCCGTGAATACAACCGTGCCGTCCGAGGTCGTGATCGTGAAGAACGACGTCCCATTGGGGCCGCTCGGATTGAAGGTGATCTGGAATGTGGTGCCGCGGATACCGGCGGCGCCTACCGGGGTCTGCACCGTGAACTCGGAGCCACGGTCAATGTTCAGGTGGACGACCTTGCCGACCAATTCGCCCTTGGTGAGGTTTAACCGGGTCGTCGAGGTGCCCGGCTCCTTCTTAATCTTCGCCAGATTCACGTCGTCCGCGAAGGGATCCTGTTGGAACAGCTCGATGTTGAGCGTGGAATCGGCGGCCACGTCAACCGTGGCGCCGTTTGAGAAGGCAAGAATGGCGCTGGAGCCTGCGGCGGTGACGATCGTGGTCTGCTCATAAATCTTGTCCCCATCGTGGAGCGTGCGGGTCTGGCCGTCGGTATTGGAGACCGCGTCCACGTGCCCAACAACGCGGGCCACCACAATGGTGCCCTTGATACGGGGTGGCGCCGCAGGGGTTGTCGGGGCGGTTTGGGCTCCGGCAGGCAAAAGCCCAGCAAAAAACCCTAAGATTGCGATACACAGGATCTTATTGAGCATGGAAAAGGCCTTTAGGGCGGTTGTTGGAGTTGGGCCCCCAGTCGTTTACGCAATATTTGTGCAAGAAGGAGGCTCGGGTCAAGACGCAAGCAAACGTCAGCAGCAGCCAGAGCCGGACCGGCCTCGTTGGGAACAAGGCTCAGGTGATACGCCTGATAATACCATGTATCTGCTCTATTAGGAGCAAGTTGCAGCGCATTAACCGTGCAATCTCCCCCTTCGATCCAACGCCTCTGCATGTCGAGACCGATCCCCTTTCGAATCCAGAATTCAGCAACGTACGGGCACAAACCAACTGCGACGCCCGCATCTCTCTCGACGCTCACGCCCAGCCTCAATGTTTCTGCGGGTTCAACGAGCGCCCACAGTGATTCCGCGTAGGCCTTGTCCGACCATGCCTGGGCATTCATGGGATCAAGGGCTACAGCCTTGGCAAGCTCGTCACGTATTGCGGCGAGCTCCGTTCGCCGGCCCGAGACGTCAACGCCCTGCTCGCCCATCTTGTCGATAGCATGCCGCGCCGCGTAGCGAAGGGCCTCGGCGCGAAACATGGGGACCGCCTTTTGGTACGTGAATAGGGCGAAGGCCAGCGCAACGACGAGCGCCACCGCGCGCTCCCTGACGCCGCCGGGACCCTCGCTGCGCCCGGCCTCGGGCCATGCCTCCGAGGTCACAAACCCAGAGACGGCCGCGAAGACCATCGCGAGGGCGGGCACCTTCAGGTGAAAGTCGACCATCAGGTGAAACCCAAACGCAAGGAGGCCCGTATAGGCCGCGCCCGCCAGCCCCCGTGCGCCGGAGCACTTCCAAGCAATGGCTCCAATCGCACCAAAAAGCAGGACAAAGCCCACGGCCCCGTAGTCGCAGAGCGTGTTCACGTAGTCACAGTGCGCATACACGGGCTCGTCGCGGAAGCCGATCGGCCTAAATTTCTCAAAGAGCGTGTTGAATCCGCCCGCCCCGCCGCCAAACGCCGGATGCTCCTCGAAAATCTTCCAGGCGCCGCGCCAGAGTATGGGCCGGGTCTTCTCGCCGGCATCGGCGACAAGCTGGTTCACCCTCTCGCGCATGAGCGGGAAGCTGAGGTAGAGGAGCCCTGCGACCGCAGCCGCGGCGCAAAGGACGCCGATCATCCCGGCGATCCGCCGCAGGGCGCCCCGGCCCGGCGAGAGCAAAGGCCTCACGGCAAACGCCGCTGCCAGGGAAATCCAAGCCCCGCGGCTCACCGCCAGCACGAAGGCCGCGGCGAACGCCGCCAGCGCCGCGGCGCTGGCCGCGCGCAGGGGGGCACCCCTGCCCCGATCCAGTACGAGCGCCGCCGCAGGCGGGATCAGGACCGCCATGAACACCCCCAGGCTGTTGGGTATCCCGAACGGGCCGGAGGAGCGCCCGACGAACTGCAGCGCCTGGATATGGACCAGCATGATCCACGTCGGGTTCACGAAATGCTGGTACGCGGCCAAAAACGCCGACACCACGCCGAGTGCGGCCAAGACCGAGCAGACAAGGACGCGACACGGCCGAGAGTGGATCCCGTTCAGCGTGATCCAAAACACTGCGGCCGCCTGGGCCCAATTCAGCCAGTCCGCCCAAGCCAGCCAATGGAAAGGACTCACCCACGCCGCATTGGCGGCCGCATACGCAAGGAACGGAAGGAGAAGCCAACCGGCAGGATGCGCCCGGGCGCTGCGCGCGGCGTCCCCAAAGTGGGCGACCACGAGAGCCGCCGTCAGGACAACCGTGACGAGCTTCGTTCCGGGAAGGACGCCGCCCAGGCAAAGCGTCGTCCAGGCAAGGTTCGCCGAGAGAAGCGCAGCGCGCGTCCATTCACAGGCCGACGGCCGTGCGGGTTGCGGGTATTCGGGCATTGCTGAGTGCGCGGGTTTAGCCGCGCCACGGGCAGACTGGCGAAACGCGCTCCCGCTCCGCGAACAAAAACGGCGCCATTCCCTGAGGGAAATGGCGCCGTCAATGGTGCGAGTCCGAAACCGGTTAGGTGGTCGGCACCGACTGGATTGTCTTCACAATGCGGCCGGCAACCAGGTACGGATCGGCGGCGGAATTCGGACGACGATCCTCGAGATAGCCCTTGTAGCCACTGTTGACGAAGCTGTGCGGGATGCGGACGGAGGCGCCACGGTCGGCAAGTCCGTAGCTGAACTTGTCGATCGACTGCGTCTCGTGGAGCCCCGTGAGCCGCAGGTGGTTCTCCGGGCCGTATACGGCGATGTGCTCGTCGCGGTGCTTGTTGAACGCTTCCATAAGCTTTTCGAAGTACGCCTTGCCGCCGACCTCGCGCATGTACTTTGTCGAGAAGTTGGAGTGCATGCCGGAGCCGTTCCAGTCGAGGGGTTGGTTGAACGGGGCCAGAATGGGCTTGCAGCGCAATTCGATGTCGACCTCGTAGCCTTCGCCAAGGCGCATCAGGATGTAGCGGGCGACCCACATCTGGTCGGCAGCGTTCTTCGAACCCTTGCCGAAGATCTGGAATTCCCACTGGCCTTTCGCGACCTCCGCGTTGATGCCCTCAAGGTTGATGCCGGCGGCCAAGCAGATGTCGATGTGCTCCTCGACCATCTTGCGCGCGATGGAGCCCACGTTCTTGTAGCCCACGCCCGTGTAGTAGGGGCCCTGGGGGGCGGGAAAGCCGCCTGTCGGGAAGCCGAGGGGAGCTCCGTCCTTGTAGAAGAAGTATTCCTGTTCGAATCCAAACCAGGTATCCGGGTCGTCCGGGATCGTCGCACGAGAGTTCGAGGGGTGCGGCGTCTTTCCGTCAGGCAACAGAACCTCGCACATGACGAGGACCCCGTCCTTCTTCGTGATGTCGGGGTAAACCGCAACCGGCTTCAGGATGCAGTCGGAGTTTTTCCCTTCGGCCTGCTGGGTCGAACTCCCGTCAAAGCCCCATAGGGGGAGTTGGTCGAGCTTTGGAAAGCTCGGGTACTCTTTGATCTGGGTCTTGCTGCGCAGGCTGGCCAGGGGCGTGTAGCCGTCCAGCCAGATGTATTCGAGTTTGTATTTGGGCATGGTGAAAGGGGATAACGCTGGACCCTGTGCTAGCCTTCGAAGAAGCAGCTAGGGGAATTTCGAATTCCCCCACCTACTGCAAACAAAAACTATTGCCCGGATTCAGCACCAAGCGTGCCATCAGGAGGCAGAACCGTGCTTCACTTAATGTTTTTTTAATACCACAATTCATCCCTCGGAATGCGATATACTTAGAGCAAGCACTTGCAACGGCCAAACCCCCAAGGGAACCTGTTTCACACCCTTCTGATGCACGAGATGAAAGACACGGCCCGCGCGCTGGTGCGGATCAGCTTTGATGGGCGGGTCCACAAGACCTTCCGCGGTTTCCTTGCCAAGGAACGCTTTGAGAACGAGGTGAGGGTGTTGCGCCATCTGGAGGAGAAGGGCTGCCCTTTTGTCCCGCGTCTCCTCGAAGCTTTCCCGGAGGAGCTCAAGATCATAACGACCAACTGCGGCACCCGGGTTGACCAGGTTAACTCCGAGCGCCTCAAGGAGCTGTTCGCAGAGCTCGAGCCCTACGGGGTCAGGCATGAGGACCGTGAGCTCCGCAACATCACCTACAGGACCTCGGATGGGCGCTTCTGCATCATCGACTTCGAATTCGCAACGATCCTGGACGGCGGGGACAATGTGGTCTCCCTGAAACCCACCGCCGCCCAGTGAGCTCGGAGACCCCAACAATCAGCGGGCCCGAGGCGGAGGCCACCGCGCCCTCGATCCGCTGGTCGGGCATCACGGATATCGGGCGTTACAGGCCCAACAACGAGGATTCGTTCCTCGCAGTGAAGTTCAACGGCCACGAGGTCAATTACCTGGGCAAGTCCGGGGAGGCGTCCATGGTGGGTTCCGACTACGTCTTCGCCATAAGCGACGGGATGGGCGGCGCCCGGAGCGGAGAGTTTGCAAGCCGGGTCGCCGTGGATCGGATCACGCGCCTCTTGCCCCGCAGTTTTCGCCTGAACGCAGCAGGGATCGCGGGTGGCTTCTCCGACATCCTGCTTGAGCTCTTCTCGGCAATCCACGCCGACCTGCTCCAACTCGGATCGTCCTACGCGGAATGCTCAGGAATGGGCGCCACGCTCAGCCTGTGCTGGTTCAGGCCGGGATGGATGTACTTCGGGCACGTCGGCGACAGCCGTGTGTACTACCTTCCGGCGACCGGTGGGTTTACCCAGCTCACCGACGACCACACCCATGTCGGCTGGATGCGCCGCAAGGGCGAGCTCAACGAGCGGGAGGCCCGTACCCACCCGCGCCGCAATGCCCTCCAGCAGTCGCTAGGCGCCGGCACGCAATTCATCGAGCCCCACATCGGCGCGGTGGGCCACCGTCCCGGCGACCGCTTCCTGATCTGCTCGGACGGCCTTGTGGACGGCTTGTGGGACAGGCGGATAGAGGAGATCATCAGAAACCATGTCCCCTCGCCCGGGGGACCGACCGTCGCGCAGCAGCTTGTCGACGAGGCGGTCGTGATCTCGGGCCGCGACAACACGACTGCACTCCTTGTTGATATACCCCAAACTGAACCCCCCCCGCCGGCCCCAACCGGCGCTACCCCCAGATGAACCTGCTCTTTGTCTACGGCACCCTTAAGCACGGGGGCCACAACCATCATTTCATGGTCGGACAGACCTTTGTTGGAGACGCGCACACCGCCCCGGGTTACACGCTCTTTGACCTGGGCGGCTATCCGGGCCTCGTGGCAGAGCCCGATGACACGCTCGGGGTAGGCGGCGAGGTCTGGTCGGTCGACGACGGGTGCCTCGCGGGCCTTGATATCCTGGAGGGAACGGCCGAGGGCCTCTACCGAAGGGGCCCCGTGCCGCTGATGCCGCCCCATGACGGACGCCGCGTGGAGGCCTATTATTACCTGCACTCCCTTAAGGACCGCCGGTTCGTCGGCGAAACGTGGAGCGTCTAGGAGATCCCCGCGCCTACGTGGGGCTCAAGCGGTCCCGATCCCGGCCTAAATCCGGAGCCAAGGGCTCAGCCGTGTACCTGCGAACGCTCGTGAACTTTGCCCGGAAAAGGTCGTCCAGGAGCGCGAGCACCGGCGCCGGAACCCTCCCCACCGTCTCGTCGAGCGAAGGAAGCTTTTCCCCGGACACGGGAAGGGAGGTCCTGTCCTCGACGGGCTTAGGGACTTCGCCCCGGGCTGCCGCCTCTGAAAGGAACGACGACTCGTCCGCCTCGTCGGGCCAGTCCACGTCCGCGCCGGGGTCCGCATGCGGCTTGGCGCCGGACCCCAGGGCCGCCAGGCGGCCCTCAAGCCGCTCAATCAGTCCTTTTTTTTTTCGCCGTCCCCGGGGACTCCCCCCGACTCGGCTGAAAGCGCCGCCAATTCCTTGATGAGGCTGTCGATGGCGCGAGCCCGGCTTGCCTCGACCGCCTTCAGCAGCGTGACCTCAAAGTTGATCTTCTCGGCAAGACCGTGCTTAACGCTCCCCTCCCCCTCGCGGAGGCCATCGAGGAGCCGCGTAAGCTGCTCCGTCGTCATGGCGCCGCCCAGTCGGGCGCTTCGGCCGCCCGCGGAAATCGAGTCTAGGAGCGCCGTGCGGACGGCCGCCTGAAGGTCGGTCAGGAGCCGCACCAGGTCCCGGCCCGCTGCGTCGCATTCGTCAACGATGGCGACGATCCTGCGCTGGTCTCCCGCGGCGAGCGCCGCCGCCAGCTCCGCGACCTTGGACTCGGCAACCAGGCCATAGACGTCAAGGACGTCGGCCTCGGCAATCTCGCCGCCGCAGAAGGCAATCATCTGGTCCAGGATCGACTGCGCATCACGCATCCCGCCGTCGGCAAGCCGCGCAATGCAGGCGAGCGCAGCTTCGTCCACCTTCACCTTCTCGGCCTCTGCTATCGATTTGAGCCTGCCTGAGATCAGCTCGGCGGAAATCGGCTTAAGGTCGAAGCGCTGGCAGCGTGAGAGAATCGTGGGCAGCACCTTCTGGACCTCGGTCGTCGCGAACACGAACTTCACGTGGGGCGGCGGCTCCTCGAGGGTCTTAAGGAGCGCGTTGAACGCCGCGGTCGAGAGCATGTGCACCTCGTCGATGATGTAGATCTTGAACTTGCCCTGGGCGGGCGCGTAGCGCGAGGTCTCGCGCAGGTCGCGCACCTGTTCGACGCTGTTGTTCGACGCGCCGTCGATCTCGATCACGTCCAGGTGGCTCCCGTCCGCGATCGCCACGACGGCCGGGTCGTTCACGTCAAAATCAGCCTTCGGGCCGCCGGTGCAGTTGAGCGCCTTCGCGAAGATCCTGGCGATCGAGGTCTTTCCCGTTCCCCTTGGGCCGACAAGCAGGTAGGCGTGCGCGATCCTGCCGCGTGCGATCGCATTCCTGAGCGTGCGCACGACATGATCCTGGCCGACGACGTCGCCAAACGTCTGCGGCCGCCATTTGCGCGCGATGACCTGGTAGGCTGGAGCGGACAAGGAAGGGTCTTGGAAAAGATGAAGTGGCCAGGCACTCCACGGCACTGGTAGAACGTCGGTACCGTTGCTGCCTTCCGGCCCTGGCGGGGTTCGCGCGTCTGCCCATGCATGGCGCCTGGCCGAGGCGGAACATGCGCGCCCCGGCCGGGGCCGCAACACCTATTTGGGAGGCTCGGGCTGCGGGGGCTTTGCGCCCCCCTGGAAATTGCCCGGCTGGCTCTGCCGGAACTCCTCCAGGCGCCCCCTCTGCTTGGAGATAAGCTCCTCGAACTTCGTGCGCTGATCGTGATTGAGGAGGTCGGCAATCTCGTCCTGCATCCTCTCGATCGCGAGCGCGGCGGTCAGCTGGACCTCGCGGCGGTTGCGGCCGAGCTGCGCGGCGGTGCGCTTCACGATGGGCCCGATCTTTGCCCGCTGCTGCTCAGACAGGTCGAGCTGGTTGGCAAAGCCCCTCATAAGCTGGGGGCTAAACCCCA
>Ga0302319_10020987_pt1 | contig 11781 bp, 9 predicted proteins | sample Bog_T0_2_FD_203319 | JGI IMG/M metagenome (GOLD analysis project Ga0302319, IMG submission 203319) | Peat permafrost microbial communities from Stordalen Mire near Abisko, Sweden - Bog_T0_2 | ecosystem: Environmental > Terrestrial > Soil > Wetlands > Peat | place: Sweden: Abisko, Stordalen Mire...
TTCCGGCAAGCAACTCAGGATCGAGGCCGGACTGAAGCACAGTCTGGGTCTTGGCGGAGTTTTCATCGCCGATGACATAGATGAGGGGCATGGATGCGAGGGATTTGACGCCTGCCCGGTTTGCCTGTTTGATTCTTGCGTCCGCATCGCGGAGGAGCGTGTTGAGGTTGACCGCATCTGGGGTGTCAGGTCCGGCGGCAGCGGCAGACGCCTTGGCCACTTTCCACAAGTACCAGACGATAAAGAAAGTGGTGAGTGCCCCGATGAGGCCGAGAATTACGCAGAACAGCACAAACTTTGTGCCATCGAAGTGGAGGGCGTATCCCAGGAAAATTACCAGGGCAAGATAAACGAGAAAGATGAGTGTCCCAATCAGAATCCGTTTCACAGGGTCACCTCCGAGAGGGTGGATGCCGCGTGGGTGGGAGCAGTGGTGGGAGACGGATTCGCGCAGGCGAGGGTTATCGGGGATTGTTCCGTGGCGTTCATAGCGGTGGGCATGGATTGACCGAGGATCAACATATAGCCAACGAAGGCCATAAGAGTAAAGACAATGAGGAGGATGGTCATGATGGCCAGACCGCGAACCCACCCGTCTGCTTTTCTGCGGGGCGGGGCGGCCGGGGTTTCCATGGGGCGAAAGAGCGCATACGAGCCGCGAATGCGGGTTATCTTCTCCCGGATGCGTTGGATAATGGTGTGAATCTCCGATGCATCTCCGAAGGCAAAGCGGCCCTTGTACCCAAGCAAGAGGCAGAGCGCATGCAACTCGAGCACGTCGGCGACTTCTGCCGATTCGGGGCGATTGAGAAGGTCATTGAGATTGCGGAAGAAGTACTCGCCAGCGAAGTGACCACCAAACATCTCTTCCTGGAGGGGGCGACGGGCCCAATCGGCGAAGGTCGGGTCTTTGGAATTCAAGATGCTTTCGTCGAGGAAACCGATCATGGCGTAGATGGCCATCTTGGAGGCTTCATCGCTGTAGCCCATGGCGGTGGCATCTTTGACCGCGGCAGAGATCATCTTGCGCAAGGTTGCGCGAAAAGAGTCAGCATTCTCGACGCGTTGGACGTAGAACCGGGTACGAAGAACGACGGTGAACACTTCCTGGAATGCCAGCGCCAGATCATTGGTCTTGATCTGCTCGGTAACGGGAACTGGGGGAGAAGTCATGCGGAGGTCTCCGTAATGATGGTGATTTCAAAGGTTGCATCTCCCAAGTCGCCGGGGAGATAGACGCCAACATTCTTGGTCTGAAGTATATGCTGCCAACATGCGCCGCTGAGCGAGATGGCGAAGTAGTGCATGTCCGCGTGAGCATGCATCGCAGCGGGCGGAACGGGGAGATGCATAAGTTCCAATCCGGGGAGGGCGCGCTGAACGAGCTTTGAGACCCCTTCCGCGGAGCAGACTTTTACAAGCTTTGGCGTCTGGCGAAGAACCTGGGAGTCAGCGACGGGTGACCGGACTCCAAAGACCCAGCGTGAACGGCGGAGGCAACGTTCATCCTTTACTTCAGCGGCGAAGATGTAATTTTCAGCCTTATGGAACTGGAGCGTGATGGTGTTGGATGGAGCCACGACCTCGAGGTAACGCCGAATCAGCTGGTCCAACCCTCTGAACGTGGCGGTCAAGTCGCGATGCTCATACTTCGGGAGCTCATCCCTGGCAGATTCGAGGGAGAAGGTGCTGAGTGCGCCTGCGAGACGGACGAGATCGCGGAAGACCTCCTCCGGGTGACTGCGCCGGTCCTGAAGATGGTGGCGGAGTGCGGGCATCGCGGAGCAGAGGGCGTGGAGGAACCAATAGTTTGAAACATCGAGCGCGGATGTGCCGAGCTCAAAACGGCCAGAGCTCAGCCTCATGCTGCGGGTGGATTCGATCTTTTCGTCAACGGCCTGTGCCAGGCGGTGGAGGAGCAGGACCAGGCTTTCGCTTGCGCCAATGCGGAGGCAGGGAGGAATGAAGTCGGGGTCGGTGGTGAATCCTCCCGTGCCGTCGCGGAGAATGCGGGCAATTGGAAAGGAGACCGTCTCGTCAGATAATTGAGCATGGCTGAGGAGCACGAGATTCTTGCGAGCGAAGGAGACATTTGACTCGCCCTGGCCAATGGAATCGTCTCGGAGTTTACGCTCGACGGCGCTATAGCGGGTGCTCACCCCCCCGCCGAGGTCGCAGTCGAGGCCCTGGTCAAGGCGGGGAGGGATGCCCAAATAGAGGACGATCTCGCTGTCAGTGGAGGAGAAGAGATCGCCGAGCTTGACTGGCTCAGGGGCGGAGTCGCAGTCGGGCAGATCGAAGATGAGGCCGTCGGGGAGGATTCCGGAGGCAAAGGTCAGAATCGCGAGCCCATTCCTCAGTGCCTCGGTGTCGAGGGAAAAGTGGAGGAATCCCCAGGGGTCCTGACGAAGATTGGAATTGAGAAACCAGAGCGTGTCTTCGAAATACCGACTCTGCGTCTGGAAATGATGAGGACCGAGATGCATTCCTTCAGACCAGACGACCCGTGACAGGAACTTCATAATAGGGAAACCACCATGGGCGAGAATTGAGATCAGTTTTCGAGTCGAGATTGGTGAAAATGGAATCCCGGTGGACAGCAGCTTCAAAAGGTCGAAAGATCCTGACGCCTTATCGGATTGAGCGGGAGAGACATTCGAGGAGCTTAATCGTCCGATATGGCAGGGCGCAAACGGATTATACTCAAAATCTTTTTGGGTAAATAGGTAAATCGGGAGCAACGAATGATTTATGCTACCCGCAACGCATCGGAGGCCTTACTGTATGGACAAACCGACAACACCAACTGGACCGAACGCTTCCGCATGGCCGGAGGATTCCGGCTCTGAACCAGGGTTCGGGGCAACCGGCGTTTTCCAGTCATTTAAACCGGACGATGCGAGCGAGACGCCGGAGGCCGGCTGGCAGGGAGCGAGGCCGGCCGACGCAATGAATCAGCCGAACCAGGTGGCGGCAAAGCCACTCGCTGAGCCGACGGTACACAAGGTTGTGCTTGGTGAGGGTAGTCCCGATCGTGCGCCTGAGTTGCTGGAGCGGATCAGGATGGCCTCTCAAGAGAAGCCGGCAACGACAGAGCGAGCGCCTGCTGCCGCACCGAGTGCGCCTGCTGCCGGGCCAATTGCGCCCGCTGCAAAGCCTCGTGGGGGCTTCACGGAGTTGTTGCGGACATTGGAAGTAGAGATGCCCACTTTGACTGCCCCTGTACAGATGCCAGCGCCTGCGCGGGTTACGCAGCCCGCGGCATCGCAGAGCTCAGGATTTACATCCCTGTTGAGGACTTTGAGTGCGCCGGATGGGGCACCTGCAACCGCCGACTCGGTGAAGTTCACGGAGCCAGCCGGTGGGTATGTTGCGGATGAATCGCTAGAGACGCCGCCCATTCCGGCACGCGCTTCAGGTCCAAGTTCAGGCGGATTTACCGAGTTGTTTCGTGCCGCGCCTGTTGAAGAGACCCCGAAGAGCGTTTCAGCTTTTCTTGGGGGGGCGAGTGAGACGGCTTCCGCGGCGACGGAAAGCAAGCCTGGATCTTTCACGCAGATGTTCAGCAAAGTGGGTGCGGCTGAGACGCCGACGCCCGTTGCTCCGGTCAGGGATGCCGCGCCGCCGCCGGCTGAAAACAAGCCTGGATCGTTTACGCAACTCTTCGGCAGCATGGGCGGCACGGAGGCACCGGCACCGGCTGCTCCGGTTAGGGATATGGCCCCGCCCGCGCCTGAGAGCAAGCCCGGCTCCTTCACGCAAATGTTCGGCAAGATCGGGGGGACCGATGCACCCGCGTCGCCTGGGGCGGTCAAGGCTAGTGCGGCGGGGCCGCCGGCTGCGAATAAACCTGAATCGCTGACACAGATGTTTAGCGTCCTGGGCGGGGCGGAGGCACCCGCTCCGGTTACGAGGGCTCCGGAAGCGGCCCGGCCTGCTGTTGACAACAGCAAGCCTGGATCGTTCACGCAGCTCTTTGGTGTGTTGGGCGGCGCAGACGCCCCCTCGCCTATTACGCCATTGAGGGATTCGGCGGCGCCGCCGAGGGAGAGCAAGCCAGGATCTTTTACGCAGATGTTTGGCAGTTTAGGGGCCGCAGAAGCCCCTGCACCGATTCCGGCGGGCAGCGATATGGACCGGAGGGATTCCTCCGGGGCGAGTGCCGGTTCGTTCACTCGGATGCTATCGCTTGAACCGCAGGCGGCGCCGGCGGAGTTGCCTCCTCTTTTGGAACAGAAGCCCGTGTCGGACAGGTTGAACTTTGGACTGACTCCAGAGAGCGGGAAGCCCGCCGCGGCGAGTGGCGATCCCTTTGCCGCGCAGCCCTTCGCTGAACCGCAACCGGCTCCAACTCCTCCGCAGGCAGGTGGTGTTGGCATCACGCAACTGATTCGCATGTTGGACGATCCTTCATCGAAGGCTCCGATACAGCGAAGGGACGAGGCGCCGCTGACCTCTCCGCAAGGCGCTGGAGCGGGCGCGTGGACGCAGACGTACGCATCTCTTGGCGAGGAGCCAGCCGCGGCAAAGTCGAAAGCTCCGGATTGGGCGCCGCCACAAACTCTGGCTCCTTCACTCGGGTTCAAGGCTGCGCCGGAGGTTTACGCGCAGTCGAACCTGCGCGAGCCTGCAATGAATGCGCCCGTACCCCCTTCAGGGGCGTCTGGGCCGAGCGAGTTTACGCGCATTCTGGATGCATCGAGGATTCGCGAGCAGGCGATGAAGGGTGACCAGGCCGCGGCAGCGGAGAGCGCAGCAGGCGCGCCGCCGCCACCACAGCGAATGGCGCCCCCACTTCCGCCCCCACCCCCTCCGCCGATGCCGAATTATTCGGTTCCAGTTGCCCCGCCCGCTGTCGGGATGCATGGCGGCGGCGGAGTGCCACGACCGGCTGTGTACCCCCCGTCTGTTCCACATGCACCAGCAATGTATGCGCCGACTCCTCACGTACCGCAGGCGCCGGGGATGTATGTTCCGCCGCCTCCGATGCCGGCTGTGCCGCAAGCTCCACCGCCGCCGAAGGCAGCGGCTCCTCAGCCACCGGCGAACAAGATGCAGCAGTTGATTCCGATTCTGCTGGTCGTGGTGATTGTGCTGCTGGTTGTGCTGATTGTGACAGTGATTTTCCTGATGAAGCATTAATGAGTCATCACGAATCAAGACGAAAATTCCTCAGGCTTCGAGACCGAGGTCTGGGGAGCACTGGTGCTTGGGCTACCTGCTAGGAGTTTGGGCCAAGAGCCTGCCAAAGACCGAAGAATGGCTTGGGGTTAGAGTCCTTGCCGTACATGGGCCTGCCTCTAAACGTGATCTTATACAGCCGCGTGATGGCCTCGGGACCGTACGCCTCAAATGGTGTTCCTCCATCCGGGGGGAAGACATCCAGTTTGTCGTTGAGGTCGTCTTTGAATGTGTCCTGCTCACCGTGCAGGACCATCGGGACGCCGATGCGGTTGTTTACATAATGCTGAACATCGAAGAAGTTCCGGCCGCGGGCATGAGGCTGGCCATGGCGTCCCCCTTGATCGACCACGCGAATGTTCGAAGAAGGATCAGACATAGGAACGATGCCGAACAGGTCGTAGTCGGAGTGAATGTAGGATGCGGCCGCTCGGTTGCTCGATACGCTGAACAGGACGCAGCCGTATCGATCGCTTGAGGGGTCCATCTGGACTGAGTATTGCATCCCGTTCGGGAACCAAAGTGGCTGCGGGCCAGGTTTGGGGATGTAGCACAGGGGTTTGAATTTGTTCCACTCTTCAACGATGCCCTTGCTATCGGCAAAGGCGGCGATCATGCCATCAATCTCAGGGTTGACGACCAAGCCGGCGGTCTTCTTCAATCCCGGTGCGCCGAGCAGATTCACATCGGTCTTGGCGGTCTTGGCTTTGCAATCGATTCGCTTGGGAACGTAACCGCGGAGGCCGATATATTGCTTGCCGGCTGGGTTTGAAGCACGGACCACAATCCAAACGTCGAAGTGCTTGGCGGCGCTGCAGAAAGCCGCGACATCGATCGGCCGCATGTAATCGGAGGCTGGCATTTGATTCCCTCCATGACAACTGTCTTGCCCGTTCGCGTGCCCGGTCGAATCATCCGAATCCGCTTTAGGCCGGCTGGGCAAGCAGGATGATGAGCTCCATCTGCGGGTTGAGGATATCGGCCGGGGCGTGAACGGCGAAGTTTCTTGCCCGCTGAACCGATTCCCATAAAGGCCCGCTCTGCTCGATGGAGAAATACTGATGGCGGAGCTTAACTGGAATCGACCTGGGTGGCGTGGGGACGTGCGTGAGGCGCAGCCCGGCCAGTGCGTTGCGGACCAGGGTCTCGAGTTGAGTTGCAGAGCAGGCTTTGAGCAATTGCGGAGTGCGGTCGATCAGGTCCGCATCGCGAATATCGGCGGAGATGGCGAGATAGAAGCGTGATCCTTCGAAGTAAGAATCCTTGTCGATCGATGTTGCATAAATAGTATCCCTGACTCTCTTGAGAGGGAGGGATACAAAGTTGCTGGGGACAACAGTTTCAAGCATGACGCGAATGAGGCGGTCGAGTTCTCCAAAGCATGCGCCGAGCTGCTCGTGGTTGTAGGCAGGCAGGTCTTTGGGGGCAATCTTGTTTGAGAAGGCGGTTAGTGCCCCGGCCATGTCGGAAAGTTCATTGAAGAGCATTTCCGGCTGAGTGTTGGTTGATTCGAGGAAGTGGCGGAGCACAGGAAGGTGACTGTTGATGGTGTAGAGAAGCCAGAAATTGGCGACATCGGAGGCGCCGAAGTCGGCCAGCGACTGGTTCTTTTGACGGCGGGTTCCGGAGAGTTGGCTGCTTCGGGCTACCAATAGCTCGACCATGTTGCTGAGGATGCGCTTCAGGGTGGGGTGTGCGTGGATATCGATGAGCGGCGGAATGTAAGTGGGATCGACCTGGTAGATGCCCGTCTCCGAGCGGAGAATCCGCATGAAGCCGAGGAGGACCGATCCCTCGCGGTTCTCACCGTCGGCAAGAATCTGAAGGTTCTTGCGGGCAACCTGGACGGGCTTTTCGCCGCTTCCTGTATTCTCATCACGAACCATCTGCAGTTGAGACAGGAAGCGGGTGCTGACCCGACCGCGATCCACCGAAACGTTCATGCCTCCTTGCAGATATTCCGGCACGGCGAGATAGAAGGTGCAGCTCTGCCGTCCATCCTGGAAGCATTCATCGAGAATGCGGGCAGGCGGCGGATACTCCGAGGCGGGAATGTCCAGAGGGAGCGCGTCTGGGAAGATGCCCGAGGCGAGGGTTATTGCGAGCCGGCCCTCGGAGAGAGCTTTTGTGTCGATCTGGATTTCTCGAAACCCCCATGACCGGGAGTTCAGAGAGTCCAGATAGAATCTGGAACTGTCTTCAACAAAGCGCTCCTGCGCCTGCAAGTGCTGAGGCGAGAGGAAAGTACCTTTTGACCAGATGACAGGTTGAAGCTGTCGCATTTGCTGAGCAACCTCGGCTGAGATGTGATGTTACCCGTTCAGCCGAGACGGTGTCCAAACCGAAGGCTGCGAAACTGACTGGGGGTATAGGCGAGTCCACGAACATCGTCGCACAGGAGCGAAGAGAGTTATAAATTTATTTTTCGCAACATCTCATTCCGGCTCGGGTTACGGTAATATCGGTCTGTCAAAGAAACTTCTGGACAGCATCCCCTTTTTGTGATTTCTTTGATTTTGTTAAGTTCCCCGCATACAAGGAGGTTTATGGCCAGAGAGAGTTCGCAGCAGAAACTGAGTCGCGTCCGGGCACCCCGGGTGCAAATCACTTACGACGTAGAAGTCGGAAACGCGATTGAACTGAAGGAATTGCCTTTCGTGATGGGTGTTCTAGGAGATCTTACAGGGCAGCCGGAGCAGCCGCTGGCGGCGTTGAAAGATCGCAAGTTTGTCGAAATCAACCCAGACAATTTCGATAGCGTGCTGAAAGGCATGGCGCCCCACCTGAGTTTCTCAGTGGAGAACAAGCTAAGCTCCGAGCCGAATGCGCGGCAGGTTGGCGTGAATCTTCACTTCGAGGAGTTCGAAGATTTTTCGCCCGCTAGAGTCGCCCAACAAGTGGGTCCGATCAAGGAGCTGCTCGATCTACGGACCCGGCTATCGAACCTGCGCGGAAGTCTGCAGGGCAACGACAAACTGGATCAGGCTTTGTTCGATGCCGTGTCGAAGACAGAAGAGCTGAGCAAGCTCCGCTCCGAAGTTGGCGCCAAGCCAGAGGGAGACAAAAATGAGTAGTCCAGCGAATGCCGCGGCGGGGCAGGCCGCCGAAACACAGACCACTGAGACCACTGAAGTCTCCCTACTCGACCAGATTGTTGCCCAGGGGCGCTTTGGCAAGGACACACTTGCCCAGGAGCGCGGCAAGGACATGGTGAAGGAGTTCATCAACCAGGTTCTTGAAGGGCACATGACACTCACCCGCGACGCCGAAGCGACCATTGGCGCACGCGTTGCTGAAATCGACCGCCTGGTATCACTGCAGTTGAACGAAGTGATGCATCACCCTGCGTTCCAGAAGCTGGAAGCCACCTGGACCGGCATCCGGCACCTGGTGATCAACAGTGAAACCAGCGAAATGCTGAAGATCAAGCTGCTGAATGTCTCGAAGAAGGATCTTCTCAGGGACTTGCAGCGGGCATTGGAATTCGATCAAAGCGCTCTCTTCAAAAAAGTTTACGAAGAGGAATTCGGAGTCTTCGGCGGCGCTCCTTTTGCGGCGCTGATGGGCGACTACGAGTTCAGCCGCAGCGGCGAAGACGTTGAGCTGCTGGAGAAGGTTTCACAGGTTGCATCGGCAGCGCACGCGCCGTTCCTCTCGGCCGCGGCACCGGAGATGATCAACCTCGGCGAGTTCGGCCAGTTGTCGGGAATCCGGGATATTGGCAAGGTTTTCGACAGCACCGAATATGCCCGGTGGAAGGGATTCCGGCAGACGGACGACTCCCGCTACGTGGCACTCGCCCTGCCTCACGTGTTGATGCGTGAGCCCTACGGCAAGGACACGCGGCAGATTGACGAGTTCGCCTACGAAGAAGGCGTCGACGGTCGCGATCACTCGAAGTACCTCTGGGGCAATGCAGCTTATTCACTGGCTGGCCGGCTGACCAACTCGTTTGCACGGTTTGGCTGGTGCGCATCGATTCGCGGCGTGGAAAATGGCGGTCTGGTGGAAGCACTGGCCACCCATAACTTCCGCACTGACGAAGGCGACGTGGCGTTGAAGTGTCCCACGGAAGTTGCCATCACCGACCGTCGCGAGAAGGAGCTCGCCGACCAGGGCTTTGTACCGCTGGTGCACTGCAAAGGGACGGACTATGCGGCCTTCTTCAGCGTACAGACCTGCAACAAGCCGAAGCTGTATGACAAGGCTGAGGCAAATGCCAACGCAAGGCTTTCGGCGCAGTTGCCTTATATGCTGGCCATGTCCCGCTTCGCGCACTATTTGAAGGCGATGATGCGTGACAAGCTGGGCAGCACGATGAGCCGCTCTCAGGCTGAGCTTTTCCTGAACCAGTGGATCTCCAACTATGTGATCGCCGACGATAATGCATCGCCCAACGCCAAGTCAGAACGGCCGTTGCGCGAGGCTCGCATCGAGGTGAAGGAAGTTCCCGGAAAGCCCGGCGCGCTGCGTGCCGTCGCGTTCCTCCGTCCCCACTTCCAACTGGATGAACTGACAGTGTCGTTGAGACTTGTAGCGGATCTGCCTGCGCCTGCTGGCAAATAGCTCTCCTACAGTGTTCTCTGAACCCGGAATCCCCAACCGGCCTTCACGCAAGGTCAAACACGAAAGGATTGTCACATGGCAGTTGATTTCTTTTTCAAAATCGATTCGATTGACGGCGAGTCAGTCGCCGATGGACATAAGGATGAGATCCAGCTTCTCTCGTTTTCATGGGGTGGCCACAACGTCAGTTCGGTTGCGGGAACCGGCGGGTCGGGCGCCGGCAAGGTTGACCTGCAAGACCTGTCGGTCTCGAAGTACATGGACAAGGCCACGACGCCTTTGTTCAAAGCTTTGTGCGCCGGCACCCACGTCAAGACGGCAACTCTTACCGCTGTAAAGACAGGCACCGGCGGGGGCGGGAAGCCGTTCCTCACACTCAGTTTCAAGGAACTCTTCGTCACTTCGCAAAGCATCTCCGGGTCCGGCGAAATTCCAATGGAGAGTGTTTCGTTCAGCTACAACGAAATTAAGTCTGAGTACAGCACCCAGAATGAACAAGGCATTTTGACAACGACGGGTGCTGTTACCTACAGCACGAAGGAAAACAAGGTCACCTAACCGACAATGACACCACTTGCGCTTTACCGCGAAGGAAAGCTGCGGGAGGCCATCAAGGCGCTTGGCGACGAGTTGAGGTCAAACCCTCTCGACGTCAAGCGCCGCACGTTCCTGTTTGAGCTTCTGCTGTTTGCCGGCGAGTTTGACCGGGCAGAGAAACAGTTGGATCTTCTTGCGGGAGCGAATGCCGAGGCTGCCGCCGGGACGCTGCTGTATCGAAGTGCGCTGCATGCCGAGCGCACACGGCAAGCGATGTTTGCAAACCATGAGATGCCCCCGTCGAAGGACGAGGCTGTTCATGCTGGAGTCTGGAACGACAAGCCATTCAGCGAGTTTGCGGATGCTGACCCTCGCATTGGCGCAAGTCTTGAAGTGTTCATTGCAGGAAGTTATACCTGGATTCCGATTCACTATCTTCGCCGCATCGAAATTGAGCCACCTGCGAACCTGCGCGACCTGATTTGGGCGCGAGCGCGGCTCGATACCAGCGCGGACTTTCGCCTGCAGGAGCTTGGCGAAGTTCTGCTTCCTGTTCTGTGCCCGCAATCTTCACGCAACGCGGAAGAGATCGTTCAATTGGGGCGGGAGTCGGTTTGGGAGCCGGACGAGGAATTTGGCGAGATCCCTTACGGGCCGAAGATGATGCTGATCGACGACGTCGAAGTTCCGCTGCTTGAGATTCGCAGCGTGGTTTGGACTGCACCGGAGAAGGAGTCTCAAGATGCCTCTGCGTGAGGATTTGCTTACGCCGATTGCAGGAGAGAATCCATCGGGCGAGGATCTTTACTACGACAAGGTCTTCGAACAGATCAAGGAAGCGCGCAAGGAAGATCTCGACGATCTTCCCGAAGGCGCATGGGCGGTTTCCCAGAAAAAAAGGGCAGACAACCGAACAGTAATCAAGCAGGCAGGCGAGTCGCTGGCCAAGAAGAGCAAGGATCTTCGGCTGGCTGGGTGGCTTGTGGAAGCGCACCTGAGAACTGAAGGCTTCTCGGTCCTGGCGCCCTGCATTGAATTTATTAAAGCCATCCAGGAGAATTTCTGGCCGACGCTCTATCCGGTCATCGAGGACGGCAACGATATTGAGATGCGGATGGTTGCGGCCGAGCAGGCGGCAAGCATTATTTTCACTACTACGCGTAGGGTTCCCCTGACCAAGAGCGGCTTGACCTTTGAGGATTATCTGGAATCGAGGAGGGTGGGCTTTGAGAAGGATGCTACCTCGAATGCAAAGAAAGAAGCTCGAGCCGATGCGATCAAGAATGGCAGGTTGACCGCAGAGGATTTCGATTCAGCATTTGCGGAGAGTCCAAAGGTTCTTTATTCGAGCGCTGAAGCGGTCCTTGTCGAAGCTCAGGTTGCCGCCGAACAGCTCGACGAGTATCAGGAGGGGGTGTACGGAGACAACGCGCCGAGCCTCTCCAAGCTGCGCGATGGGCTGAACGAGCTGCACATGCTCGTTGAATCGCTGCTGAC
>Ga0302319_10020992_pt1 | contig 11779 bp, 5 predicted proteins | sample Bog_T0_2_FD_203319 | JGI IMG/M metagenome (GOLD analysis project Ga0302319, IMG submission 203319) | Peat permafrost microbial communities from Stordalen Mire near Abisko, Sweden - Bog_T0_2 | ecosystem: Environmental > Terrestrial > Soil > Wetlands > Peat | place: Sweden: Abisko, Stordalen Mire...
ACGAGCGGAGCCACTTCCTCCGGCGTGCGAAACCGCGCCCCGTGGGTTTCGTCGACGGTTTGCTGCAATTGGAGCCAGCGCTGGGTCTCGGCGCTGACTTCGAAACCCTCCGCCATGCCGGTGCGCACGGCCCCGGGGTCGACCACGTTGACGTTGATGCCGTGCTTGCGCACCTCCGCCGCCAGATGGCGGGTAAGATTGATGATACCGGCCTTGGTCGCGCAATACGGCGCGATGCCGGGCTGGGCGCGCTCCTCCAGGACGCCGGCGCCCAGATTGATGATCTTCCCATAACGCTGCGCAATCATCGTCGGCAGAACCGCCCGGCAGCAGAGAAACGTCCCCCGCAAATTGACCGAAAACACCCGGTCCCACTCCTCGACCGGCATATCCACGATTTCCCGGAATGGGGTGACGATCCCGGCATTGTTCACCAGCACGTCGATCCGGCCAAATTGCCGGAGCGTCGCCCCGACCATGGCGGCGACGGAGGCTTCGTCGGCCACATCCAGCGCGAGGCCCAGCGCCGACGGCGCGATGCCCGCGGCCGTCCTTTGCGCTGTCGCCAGGTCGCGGGAGGTGACCACCACCGTTGCCCCCTCCGCCGCCAGGGCCCGCGCCAGACCTCGGCCCAGTCCGTGGCTGGAACCGGTGATGACCGCTATCTTGCTTTGCAACTTCATATTTCGTTCTCCCATCTGCTCGACGCTTCGGCCGCCCTCGAATGATCGGCCGCCGGAGCTGAGTCTGAGTAGGCAATTGGCCGGCCGTTCCGATGTCGAAGCCTTTCCTCACCGCCAGGGCTCGGCCGCCTCGCCCCAACGCAAAGTTGCCCCCGCCGGGAAAATCATCCATTGCTGGCCCCATGCGTGCAATCCGAGTGAACCAAGTCGGCGGCCCGGAGAAACTGCAACTCGACGAGGTGCCTCTGCCAGAGCCCAAGGCCGGAGAGATCCGCCTCAAAGTCGCCGCCGCCGGGGTCAACTTCATCGATACCTACCAGCGCAGCGGACTCTATCCCCTCCCTCTGCCGCTCACCCTCGGCCTTGAAGTCGCCGGCACCGTCACCGCCCTAGGCGCTGGCGTCACAACCTTCAAAGTCGGCGATCCCGTCGCTTCCGCCCGGGCCACCGGCGGCTATGCCGAGGAGGCGTTGGCCCCCGCCGCGCAGACCGTCCATTTGCCCCCGCACCTCGACTTGCAGCAGGCCGCGGCCCTCCTGCTCCAGGGCCTGACCGCCCATTATCTTGCATGCGACACCTTTCCCCTCAAGCCCGGCGATACGGCCCTGGTGCATGCAGCCGCGGGCGGGGTCGGCCTGCTGCTCGTGCAAATCGCCAAGATGCGCGGGGCCCGCGTCTTTGGCACCGCCGGCAGCGAGGACAAAGCCCAGCTCGCGCGGACGGCGGGGGCGGACGAGGTTATCCTCTACAGCCAGCAGGACTTTGCCGCCGCCGCGCGCAAATTCACCAACGGCAAAGGGGTGGACGTGGTCTATGACGGGGTAGGCAAGGACACCTTTGAGCGGAGCCTGAACAGCCTCCGTCCCCGGGGCTTGCTGGCCTCGTTCGGCAACGCCAGCGGGCCCGTGCCCCCGTTCTCCCCGCTGCTGCTCTCCAAATGCGGCTCCCTCTATCTCACCCGTCCGACGCTGGTCCATTACACTCAGACGACGGCGGAACTTGAAGGAAGGGCCGACGACCTGTTCCGCTGGGTTGCCGAGGGCCGCCTCAAGATCACCGTCGGTGCCACGTTTCCCCTTGCCGCCGCCGCCGAGGCCCATCGCGCCCTAGAGGGGCGGAGGACGACCGGCAAGGTCCTGCTGATTCCGTAGAAGTTTGTCTCCCCTGGAATCGCGCTCTCGCCCCTCCTAAGCCGTCGCCAACAGCCACGCCACCACCGCAGCCAAGGGAGCGAGCACCGCCCCGGACCAAGCGGCAAGTGCACCGCGAGTCCTCCCGCGCGTCGGCAACCGGCTGAAAAGCCAGCTCGCTCCCAGGCTCACCACCAGAGAGACCGGGCCCACCCAGAGAAAGCTGAATCCCGGTTTGCCCGTGAGCACATCCCAATAGGCCACCAAGATCGCGGAGACCGTGCTGTAAATCGCCCCCATGATCGCCCCAAACGACGTCGCCGACGGCACAAACATGGCCAGAAAGAAGAGCCCGAAAAGCGGCGCCCCCAGCAAAGTTACGGTCTTCCCCGCGACTTCGTAGATGTCGCCCCGCACCGATCCGACCACAAAGGTCCCGAGGACGACCACCGCCCCAATGCCGATGGCGAGCCAGCCATTGGCGGGCGCCACGTCCGTTCCCGCTCCAATCTTCGGATCGCGCCCAATCTCGATAAAATCCTTGGTAATGATTGTGATCAGGGCGCTGATCCCGGCTGCAAGGCAGGACATGGCCATCGCCATCAGGCTGGCCACAACCAGACCGGAAATGCCCACGGGCAGATATTGGCTGATATAGAGCGGAAAAAGCGCGTCGCCGTCCCGGGCCAAATCCAAGTGGGGTCCCACCGCCTCGGGATGAGCACGATAGAAGCCCAGCAGCGCCATTCCGACCAGACCCAGCACCCAGACCACGCCGATCACCGCCAGATTGTTCAGCCAAAAGGCCCGCCGGGCGGAACGGGCATCCCGGGTGGAGAGAAACCGCTGGATGGCCGCCTGATCGGAGCCAGCCGAGCAAACCGTGCCGACCAGCTGGAATAGGAAAGTGGCGACAATCGTCACCCGCACATGCGGGTCCCAGCGAAAGAAGGGCTGGGTGGGCCAGGTCGGCTCCCAGTGGGTTGGCCACCAGAGGCCGACGCCGCCCAAACTGACCGTAATCGACACAATGGTGAGGACGGCCCCGGTCAGGAGCAGAAAGAACTGGACCGCCTCGGTGATCATGACTGTGCGCAGCCCGCCGACCAACGTGTAGGTGGTCGTGACGGCGGCGATCACCAGCACGATCAGGGTGCTCCAGCGCGGATCGCAGCCGATCACGTGGACGAGCACGCTAGAACTGGTGTAAAGAATCAGCGCCATCCAGACAAAGCGGGTCGCGATATAACCGATCGAACCCGCCTGCCGGACGGCGCGACCCAGGCGGACCTCGAGCAGCTCATAGGCGCTCGTGATCGGCAGCCGCATGAAATGGGGGATCAGCAGCCGGCCGACGATCAGCTGGACGAACGGCAGCACGATCAAGTTGGCCGTGAAGACCAGCACCGGCCCGTACTGGATGTATTCCCCCGGGGTCCCGATGTAGGTGATGATGCTGGTCAGGGCGGTAAAGAGGGATATGCCAGCCAACCATGGCGGGGTCCGGCGGCCGCCCAGAAAATATTCTTCGGCGGTCTGTCCCTGGCGGGAGAAGTAGAACCCGATGGCCAGAAGCGAACCCGCATAGACCGCCAGGATCGTCCAATCCACGGCGCCAAAATGATGCGCTGTCAGCGCCAGCAAAAGGGGAATGGCTTGGACCATGCTCCAGACCAAAGACTTCCGCGGCCCGGCGCCAGAACTTTGTGGTGAAAAGAGTTCGCGCGGACCGCGATCTTACCGCGCCTCGCCCAAACGGTCGCCCATGCGCGCGTACGTCTCGATGCAGCCCTCGCTTTGGGCCACGATATCGGCGTCGAAGACGATCCGGCCCCGCTGGAAAAAGGTCACGACACAGGAGCCGCCGAACGAGAAGAGCCCCTTCTCGTCGCCTTTTTTCACCATCCGGCCGGTGGTGCCATTCTGCAGGATGCTGCCGACATTGGTCGCGCCAATCTCCACCATTGCCACCGTGCCGAATTCCGGGGACTCGATCAGCGTCGTCTGTCGCTTGTTCTCAAGCAGATACCGAAGATTGCGCCGGAGGGCCAGCGGGCTGACGGAATAGAGCCAGCCCGGCGTCTCCGTCGTCGGCCCAACCAGGCCGCCGACCGGGAAATGGAAGCGGTGGTAGTCCGTCGGACAAAGCCGGGAGATCAGCATCGCCCCGCCGGCGAACTTCTCCCCAGCGGCACCGAGCAGATCTGGCGGCGTGAAGATGGCGCCCTTGACGTAGAAGCCTCCGGCGAGCGCAACGTCGGGGAAGGCCAGATGCCGCCCGTCGGCCGGAAAGACCGCGACTTTCTCCCCGGGGGCGATCGGGCGGGCCGAGGGTTTCAACGCCCGGCAGAAGAAATCGTTGAAGCTCTTGTAGTCAAAGGCCGACTTGGCGAATTCGTCCACGTCGAGATTGTACTTCGTGATGAAGGGCAGGACGCGCAGGGCGCTGGCCCGATTTTTCATCTTCAGGCCGTACAGATGCGAAAAAATGGTCCGTCGCACCACCAGCCAAAGCGCCATTCGTCCGAGCGGATTGCCGTAAATCAGACGCATCCAGGCTTCGCCGTAAATTTGCTCGGTTTTGACCGTGCGGCTGTAGCGATCGAAATAGCGGATGAGGGAGGAGGCCATGGAAAGATCAGCGATGGTGCACGGCGGCTTCGGCGCGCCGTTTCGTGCGCTCGCGCAGGGCCTCGTAAATCGGCTCGTCCTTCAGGGCCTCGGCCACGCCGTAGGCCGCGAAACAGCTCACGAGCAGAGGGAGCATGAAGTCGTACTTGCCGGTCAGTTCGATCATGAGGACGATGCCGGTCAAGGGCGCCCGGACGATGGCGGTCAGGAGAGCGCCCATGCCGAGGACCGCGAAGATTTCCGGCTGCGCCGCCCAAACCGGAGCGAAGTAGTGCACCGTCCGGCCCACCGCCAGCCCGCCCAAGGCGCCGATCACCAGCAGGGGCGCGAAAATCCCGCCGGCCGCACCCGAGCCGTAACTCACCATCGTCAACACGAAGCGGGCGGCGATGAAGATGAGGACGCCGCCGACGGCGATCTCGCCGGCGAGAGCCCGTTCGGCCAGGACTGAGCCGGAACCGCTGACCGCCGGGTAAATCCAGGCCGCCACCCCGACCACCCCTCCCGCCAGGGCGCCCACGACGAACGGCGGCCAGCGCCGCAGCCGGTCAAATTGATCGAGCGAGAAAAGCAGGCTGCGATTGAAGAGTATCCCCCCCAGCCCGGCCAATCCGCCGAGGACCAGGGCGAGCGGCAGCGAGCTCAAGGCCGGCGCCGCGATCCCATGGAGCGCGAAAACCGGGGTGTCGCCGGTCAAGACGCGGCAAACCACGTCGGCCACCACCGAGGCGAGAAAGGCGGCGACAAAGATCACGGGGGTGAATCCGCCCTGCAATTCCTCCATCACGAAAACCACTCCCGCCAGCGGCGCGTTAAAGGCCGCCGCCAAGCCGGCGCCGGCCCCGGCGCCGATCAGCGCCCGGCGTTCGCCCTCGCCCCGCCGGACGCGGAACCAGGTCGAGACCATCAGCCCGGTCGCTCCGCCCATCTGGATCGTGGGCCCCTCGCGACCCAGGGCCAGGCCGCCCCCGATGCCGGCCAAGCCGGCCAAGAACTTCACGGGCAGGAGCTTTTTCCAGCGCAGCTCCTTTTCCCCCATCACGACCGACTTGAGGTCGGGTATGCCGCTGCCCGCCGCCTCCGGCGCGAACCGGCGCACCAGCCAGAGGCCGAGGCCGCTGCCGAATCCCCCGCAGGCCAAGGACAAGGCAAGGCTCTGGCCCCGGGGCAGCCGCTGCAGCCAGTAAATCCGATGCAGTTCCGACCATTGCAGGGAGACGCGGAAAGCCGAAGCGAGCAACCCGGCAACCAAGCCGATGACCAGAGCCTTGGGCAGGATGTGGCGCCGTTTGACCTCTTCGCCCATCACGCTGGCGCTCGTCTCGGCAGGCAGATTCATGCCGGGATTCTCCCGGGAACTCCCGCCCAAGACAAGGCACGAAGTTTACTTCATCACCAGCTGCTCGTCCTTGACCGTGAATTTCACTTCGCGGCCTTCGGCGATTTCGCCGGCGATCAGGGCCCGGGCCAATTTGGTCTCGATATGGCGCTGGAGGAAGCGCTTGAGCGGCCGGGCGCCGAAGACGGGGTCGTAACCCTTCTCCGCCGCCCATTCCTTGGCCTTCGCGTCCAAGGTCACCGTCACCCGCCGGTCGGCCAGGCGCTTGTTCAGGTCGACCAGGAGCAAGTCCACGATCTTCTCAATCTCCTCCAGAGTCAGCGGCTTGAAGAAGATGGTCTCGTCGATCCGGTTGAGAAATTCCGGCCGGAAAGATTTGCGCAGCTCCGCCAACACGCTCTCGCGCACGGTTTCGGGAATCGTGTCCCCCACCACGCCCTCGAGCAGGAAGCGGGCGCCGATGTTCGAAGTCATGATGATGATCGTGTTCTTGAAATCCACCGTCCGGCCCTGGGAGTCCGTGATCCGGCCGTCGTCCAGCACCTGCAGCAACACGTTGAAGACGTCGGGGTGGGCTTTCTCCACCTCGTCGAAGAGCACGACCGCGTAGGGCTTGCGCCGGACCGCCTCGGTCAATTGGCCGCCCTCGTCATAGCCGACGTAGCCCGGAGGGGCCCCGATCATGCGGGAGACGCTGTGCTTCTCCATGTATTCGGACATGTCGATCCGCACCATCGCCGCCTCGGTGTCGAAGAGGGTTTCGGCCAGGGTCTTGGCCAATTCGGTCTTGCCCACCCCGGTGGGCCCGAGGAAGAGGAAGCTCCCGACTGGCCGGCGGGGATCCTTGATCCCGCTGCGGCCGCGCAGGATGGCCTCGGTCACCAGCGTGACCGCCTCGTCCTGGCCGACCACGCGCTCGTGCAGCACCTCCTCCAGCCGGAGCAGCTTCTCCTTCTCCCCCTCGACCAGGCGGGTCACGGGAACACCGCTCCACTTGGAAACGACTTCGGCGATCTCCTCCTCCGAGACTTCCTCCTTGAAGAGTGTCGTGCCGCTGCCGGCCTTCTCCAGCTTCTTGAGCTCAGCCTCGAGCTGGGGCAGCTTGCCGTGGCGCAATTCCGCCACGCGGTTTAGATCGTAAGCCCGCTCGGCCTTCTCCATCTCTAGCCGGGTGGCCTCGATGTCCTCCCGCACCTTGCGGACGCGGTCGATGGCCGACTTCTCCTTTTCCCACTGCAGCTTCAGCCCCTTGGCCTTTTCCTGCACCTCGGCCAGCTCCTGCTTGAGGTCGGACAGCCGGCGCTTGCTGGCATCGTCCTTCTCCTTGGCCAAAGCGGTTTCCTCGATTTCCAGGCGCAGGGCCCGGCGGGTGAGTTCGTCCAACTCCTGCGGCATCGAATCCATTTCCGTCCGGATCATGGCGCAGGCCTCGTCGACCAGGTCGATCGCCTTGTCGGGCAGGAACCGGTCGGAAATGTAGCGGTTGGACAGGACCACGGCGCTGACCAGGGCGTTGTCCTGAATGCGGACGCCGTGGTGCAGCTCGAAGCGCTCGCGCAGGCCGCGCAGGATCGAGATCGCATCCTCCACCGTCGGCTGGTCAACCATGATGGGCTGGAAGCGGCGCTCGAGGGCCGCGTCCTTTTCGATGTACTTGCGGTATTCGTCCAGGGTGGTGGCGCCGATGCAGTGCAGTTCGCCCCGGGCCAGCATGGGCTTGAGCAGGTTGCCCGCGTCCATCGCCCCTTCGGTCTTGCCCGCTCCGACGATGGTGTGCAGTTCGTCGATAAAGAGAATGATGCGGCCTTCGGCCTGCTTGACCTCCTGGAGGACGGCCTTGAGCCGTTCCTCGAACTCGCCGCGGTACTTGGCCCCGGCCACGAGCGAGCCCATGTCGAGGGCGAAGATGATCCGGTCCTTCAGGCCTTCCGGCACGTCGCCGCGGAGGATGCGCTGGGCCAACCCTTCCACGATGGCGGTCTTGCCCACGCCGGGCTCGCCGATCAGGACGGGGTTATTCTTGGTCTTGCGGGAAAGGATGCGGATTGTCCGGCGGATCTCCTCGTCCCGGCCGATCACCGGGTCGAGCTTGCCCTTCCGGGCCTGCGCGACCAGGTCGATGCCGTACTTTTCCAGCGCCTGGTAGGTGGACTCGGGATTGTCGGTCGTGACCCGCTGGTTGCCCCGGACTTCCTGCAGGGCCTTCAGGACCTTGGCCCGGTCCAGGCCGAAGCTCTTAAACAGCTTCTTCAGGGCGTCGGGCCGGCCGACTTCGACCAGGCCGAGGAAAAGGTGCTCGGTACTGACGTACTCGTCCTTCAGGCTGCCGGCCTCTTTTTCAGCCCGGGTCAGCACGTCGTTGACCGCCTGGGTCACGTAGACTTTGGAGGTGTCGACGCTGCCCGTTACCTTGGGCAAGCGGTCGAGTTCGCGGTCGACGGCCAGTTGCACGGCGCTGGAGGTGAGCCCGAGCTTCTCCAAGAGGCCGGGCACAATGCCCTGCTCCTGGCTGAGGAGCGCGGAAAGCAGGTGCCACGTGTCGACTTCGTTATGATTGAGGCGACGGGCAATGTCCTGGGCGTCGTTGACGGCCTGGCGCGACATTTGGGTGAGCTTGGCGGGGTCCATGGCTCCATAATATCGCATATTGCACGCCAATCGCCAATCACCGCCCTCAGAGGGAAAGCCAGAAATGTCATTGTGCCATGGCCGCCAAATTGGCCCAAAGGCGGGACAAAACGCCCGATTTAGGGCACGATCCGAGGCGCGGGGGAAGGCGGCTGCCCTTGCGCCGAATGCCGGCCAAAAGCGGCCCGGACAGAAAGTCATTAATTCCTTTCCGACCAATAGTTAGGAACAGAAACCCCCTCCGGACATTTCTTTTGCCGTGAATAACGTAACGTGTCTGTTTAACTCTACCTCAGCTTGCTGCAAAATCACATGATGGGCCGGCCGATCCACCTTGGGACTTTGGGAGCTCTCGCCGCCGCGGCTTTGGGAGTCTGCCTTCCCGTCGGCTGCAGGCGCGGCGGGACTTCCGCCCGACCCGCTTCGACCGCCCTGGTCAGCGCCGCCGTCCGGCCGACCGAATTCAACAAGGACATTGAACCCATCCTCTCGGAGAACTGCTACGCCTGTCACGGGCCGGATCCGGGTTCACGCAAGGCCGAATTGCGCCTCGACCGGGCGGTCTTTGCCTTCGCCGCCCACGAGCACAGCGGCCCGGCCATCGTGCCGCACGACCCGGACCACAGCCCCTTGGTCCTGCGCGTCAGCACGCGCGATGTGAAGCAGGTCATGCCGCCGCCGGAGGCCCATAAGACGCTGAACGGACAACAAATCGCGCTCTTGCGGCGGTGGATCAAGGAGGGCGCCCCCTATCAAGACCATTGGTCGTTCATTCCCCCACAGCGTCCGCCCGTGCCCGTCCCGGCCCAACCGGCCTGGGCGCACACCCCCATCGACCGTTTCATTCTCGAGCGGCTCGATCGCGAAGGCCTCAGTCCCGCACCCGCCGCCGACCGCTGGACCCTGATCCGCCGGGTCACTTTTGACCTGACGGGACTGCCGCCCACGCCCGCGGAAGCGGACGCCTTTGCCCACGACCCCGCCCCGGACGCCTACGAAAAGGTCGTTGACCGGCTGCTGGCCAGCCCCCGCTACGGCGAGCACCGGGCCCACTACTGGCTCGATGCCGCCCGCTATGGGGATACGCACGGGATGCACCTGGACGACTTCCGCAGCGTCTGGCCTTACCGCGACTACGTCATCCGCTCCTTCAACGAGAACAAGCCCTTCGACCAATTCGCCCGGGAACAGCTGGCCGGAGACCTGCTGCCGGCCACGAACGTGGACCAGATCGTCGCCACCGCCTTTGCCCGGGCAGGGGTAAGTTCGGGCGAGGGCGGCACGCTCCCGGAGGAGCTCCGCGTCAGCAACCAGCGCGAGCGGGCGGAGGCCTTCGGCGCGGTCTTTCTCGGGCTGACCACCGGCTGCGCCGTCTGCCACGACCATAAGTTCGATCCCCTGACGCAAAAGGACTTTTACCGCCTGACCGCCTTTTGGAACAACCTCGAGGAATTTCCCTCCGACGAGAACCGGGCGGATTGGCCGCCCTCCATCCGGGTGCCCAAGGCTGCCCACCGCGCGGAGTACAATGCGGTCCTCGCACGGCGCTCCGAGGTGCAGCAGCAAATCGACGCGCGCAAGGCCCAGGCCCGCTTACTCGTCCTTGCCTGGATCCAGAGCGGCGGGAACCGGCCCCGGCCGATCTCCCCGGCCGAGCTGACACTGCGCCTCCGGGCGGACGAAGCGGGGGCTTCCGTCTTGGCCAATTCCGTCCCCGCCCGGTCGATCCTGAAGGTCGCCGGCGGCGGGGCGGCCCCCGTCTGGGGCGAAGAAACCCTGTTTTGGCCGACCTTCCGGATGGACGCCACGACCCGGGTGGAGATCCCCGGGGCCGGCGACCTCGAGAAGGACCAGGCCTTTTCGGTCGGCACCTGGCTCAAACCCTATTTGGGCACCGACATGTCCGGCACGCCCGCCTTTGGAGCCATCGTGGCGCGCAACCGGAGCTCCCGCGGCTGGGGCCTGTATTTTGACCACGACAAGGTGGCCTTCCATCTCGTGCACCAGTGGCCGGACACCCTCATCCTGGTGGAGAGCGCTGGGCCGGTGCTCGACCGCGGCCGGTGGAACCACCTGCTCGCGACGTACGATGGCACGGGCCGGGCCGCCGGGGTCCGGCTTTACCTGGACGGTCATCCGATCAAGGTAACCGTGGTCAAGGACGGGCTGGCCGGCACGGTCCGGACCCGGGCTCCGCTGGAACTCGGGCGGGAATATCCCAACGCCAATCCGCTGTCCCAATCGAGCTACCAGGATTTCCGTCTCTATCGGCGCGCCCTCTCCCCGGAGGAGGCGATCCGGCTGCCGTACGAGGATCTCGTCGCCGAGCTCACCCGGCGCCCACCCGCCACCTGGTCGGACGACGAATTCAAAACGGTCAGCGATTTCTATTTCGAACAGCGGGACGAAACCACGCGGCGGCTTGCGGCCCAACTGCCCGGCCTCGACGCGCAACTGCGGCGCCTAGCGCAAGACGGGGACATTTGCCTCGTTTGCCAGGAGAGCCCACGGCTGGCCTACGCCGATGTCCTCGTTCGAGGTGTCTTCAACGCCCGCGGCACCCGCGTGCGCCCCGGCATCCCCGCCTTCCTGCCCCAGCCGCCGGCCGGCGCGCCGCTCGATCGCACCACCTTGGCCGCCTGGGTCGTGAGCCCGAAAAATCCCCTGACCGCCCGCGTCACGGTCAACCGGATGTGGCAGGAGCTCTTCGGCGTGGGGCTGGTCGAAACCACGGAGGACTTTGGCCTCATGGGCGCCCGGCCGTCCCATCCCGAACTGCTGGACTGGCTGGCGGTGGACTTTCGCGAGAGCGGTTGGAACGTGAAGCGATTCTACAAGCAGATGGTCATGTCCGCCGTCTACCAACAATCCGCCGCCGCCAGCCCGAGTTTGGTCGAGCGCGACCCGCGCAACCGGCTTTTGGCGCGGGGCCCGCGCTTCCGCATGGACGCCGAGATGGTGCGGGACACGGCCCTGGCGGCGAGCGGCCTCTTAGTCGACCACGTGGGCGGCCCCAGCGTTCGGCCCTACCAGCCTTCGGGGGTGTGGGAAACCGGCACTCAGGACTACAGCAACACTTACCGCTATGTGCCGGGGCACGGCGAGGACCTCTACCGCCGCAGCCTCTATACCTTCTGGAAGCGGATGGTGCCGATGCCGAACATGGAGGCCTTTGACGCCCCGGCCCGAGACGCCTCCTGCATGCGGCGCTCGCGCAGCAACACGCCGCTCCAGGCCCTGGTCACGATGAACGATCCGCAATGGCTGGAGGCGGCGCGCAAGCTCGGCGAACGCACGCTCGCGCACGATGGCACCGACGCCGCCCGCCTCGATTACCTGGGCCGCCTCCTGCTCACCCGTCCCCTCGA
>Ga0302319_10020994_pt1 | contig 11778 bp, 4 predicted proteins | sample Bog_T0_2_FD_203319 | JGI IMG/M metagenome (GOLD analysis project Ga0302319, IMG submission 203319) | Peat permafrost microbial communities from Stordalen Mire near Abisko, Sweden - Bog_T0_2 | ecosystem: Environmental > Terrestrial > Soil > Wetlands > Peat | place: Sweden: Abisko, Stordalen Mire...
CCTGCTAACTCGAGGCGTCTGCAAATCCGGTCCAACCAACTTACTGATGTCCTTAAACTTGCCATCGCGTTGATTAAAAAACAGAAGTCCAGGCTCTTGGTATCTCGCGCCCGCCTCGCCGGAATCCACCTGCGGATAGACGTGGCCATTCATGATTAACAGATCGAGCCAGCCGTCGTTGTCGAGATCGAAGAACGCATCGCCCCATCCGACGTAGTGCGCGGTGCTTGCGGCGATACCAGACGAATACGAGATATCGGAGAAATTCATCTCGCCGCGGTTCTCGTAGAAGGCTGCATATTCATCGCTGAAGTGACTTATAACGATCGAAGGAAGTCCAATATGGCGATAGTCGCCTAAAGCGACCCCCATATTCGCTTGTTCGTATCCGTCCTGACTAACCGACACTCCAGCAGAGAATCCTATGTCGGTAAAATGACCTTTGCCATCGTTTTGGTAAAGATAATTTCTGCCCGCATCGTTCGCTTGAAAAAGATCAAGATGCCCGTCGCCATCGAAGTCGGACCAGACCACCGTCAATCCAAACGATTTAGGAGACTCGCCAATTCCCGCTGTCTTCGTGACATCTGAAAATGTGCCGTCGCCATTGTTGTGATAGAGATTTGAGGAAGAACCCTTCAATCCGCGGGGTCCGCATTGCACAGCGATCCCGCGAAACTTGCAGGTTGGGCTCGACCCAAATGCCGGAAGGTCGCTGAGACTGAAATTCACATAATGCGAGATGAAGAGATCGGACCAGCCATCATTATCATAGTCGCCGAAAGCAGCCCCGGTCGCCCAGCCTGCATCGTCCCCTAGACCGGCTTGTTTCGTGGTATCCGTAAACGTCCCATCGCCGTTATTGCGATAAAGAACGACTCCTCCGAAACAAGTCACCAATAGATCGGGCCAGCCATCATTGTTATAGTCGCCTACAACGGCACCGCTAGCCCAGCACGGATACCCCACTCCGGCCTTGTCCGTAACGTCTGTGAAAGTTCCGTCGTGATTGTTGTGGTAAAGAGCGCTGCGCGACTTCCTGCCGGCAAGGGCCATCTCGACGCTCTGCGCGTTGGTAAAGTAAATATCCGGCCAACCGTCGCGATCGTAATCGATCAAAGCCACGCCGCCACTCATCGACTCGACAATGTATTTTTGTTCCGGGCTTGACTGGTGATCAAACTTGATACCAGTCGACTCTGTGATATCAATCAGGCGCGGCAGCGATGCATCGAACTTTGCGGAAGTGGGACCAGGATTCGCCTTTGCTCGGTCATCTTTCTGATGACGGTTCAACGCGAAAACTGCCATGGACGATAGACAGAATAAGGAATAACCCACAATCGCGAGAAACAGAGGCCCCGTTCTTTGTTTCGCGCGTTCTGGTGGTCTCGACAATGCAGCCCGCTCTTTCTATCGTCCCTTGAAACTCGTCCGAACGGCGTAGAGCGAAGTGCGCGCGAGGATAAACAACGTGTTTCTGTCTTTGCCCCCGAACAACAATTGCGACGGTCGCTCCGGAACATCGATGGTATCGATCAGATTGCCGTTCGAGTCGTACACGTACACCTGGCCCGAGGCGATATAGACATTTCCTTTCTCGTCCACGGCGACGCTTTCTCCGCCCTGCTCGGCAAAAAGCCTTAAAGTCGTGAGTTGCCCGTCCGCACCGACTGTGGCAGCGTAAGTCTTCTCGCCATTTTCATCCGACACATAAAATGGGTATTTAGGATCGGCTGGAGCAAACCCAAAGGCTCGCAGCGGGTCGTCGAGCTTCGATCCGTAGTAGAGTTCTCCGTTCACAAAGTCCGCTGCCACAGGAAAGAAAGTTGTTCCATCAAGAGAAACGTACTGGAATGGCTTTTTCGCCGACATCGAATCAAGAAAATCGTTCTCGTTTCGCCAGTAATCGACGGGGAGCACCGCAGTCGCCCCAGGCCGTGCAGTCACTGGCACAGCGGGTAACAGCGTCACGTCGTCATCAGGACCGTCCGGCTTGAAACTGTAAACCGTACCGCTTCCCGCGTAGGAAACCACATTGACATTGCCAGCCTTGTCAAAAAATAAACTTACGGGGTCCAGTGGATTGTCGCGCACCTTGGATACCTGCTGTCTCGACGTTGACCAGCGATAGATCGTTTGCCAGTGGGCATCCACAAAATAGATGTCGCCCGCACTGTCGACAGCGCCGCCGGAAATATTAAAGAAGCCGCCCGTCAGCTTTTCTGTCTTCGCGTTCTCAGCCCAAAGAGGCGACGCGTGTCTTGCGACCGCTTGGAGTGTTCGGCCCGATATCGTTAACCACGCCAACTCGCGTTGTCTTAGTTCGGCATGATGCGTCTGATCGTAGACCGCATTGTCGAAAGATACCTTGCTGTCACTGTAGCAGTGCAGATTGCGAAAACGAATGTTACTGGAGCCAGTGACCGAAACCGCGTACCGAAATGGCTGGGAGGAGCTGACGACACGATACATATGCAAGTTTGCGAAGGTGATGTTATCGGAATAGCGTATATCCACAGGCAAAGCGAACCCACCTTCACCACGTTCTTCTTCGGTCTGCAGTGCGTAGATCTCCCAATTCGAGGCATGGTCGAGAACGACTTCATTGCGGACGTGGTGCTCGCTCGACAACTGATAAATTCGTCCTCCAGTCGAGGAGTTTGAGATGTTCAAGCCAGCCTGCGCGAACGTGCTCGGCGTCCATATATCAACGAAAGTGCCGCCTCCGGTGATCCAGAGACTGGGATACTGCCCGTCCCAACGACGCTTTGGATTGGAATCAGCGGTGTGGTTGTCGTTATAAATCTGCCGCCACACCTTGCCGCTCTCCTCCGCTGTGGCGTTGGGATCGATGGTCCCGTGGCCTCCTAGAAAGCGGACATCCTCCATCATCGAATCTCGCCCCGCCGCCCACTTCGCGGCGACGGCGCGCGGATTAATACCGTTTGTATAAAGGCCGATACCGCTCACAATATTTGTCCCGCCCGTCAGAGCCTCCAGCAGCGCCTTGGGACTTCCCACGCCTTGGAAGGCGGGAGTCGAATCCGCCAGCATGATCCGCGTGACGCTCGGATGCAGCCCGATGAGTACAGTATCGGATTTCAATGTGATCGTGTCGCTAACCCGGTACTGACCGGACGGAAAATAAATCGTACGATGCTCCGCGATTGCTTGCTTGATTGCATCAGTATCGTCCGCGATTCCGTCCCCAGCCGCTCCGAGACTGCGCACGTTCACCCACGTGTTGATCGGCGGCAGATCGAGAATGTCGGACTTCGCCAACGGCGGTGTCGCGCTCAAAGCCACAGCGTCATAGACATCTTCAATCGCGCCGGCCGCTCCCATGTCAGCGTAATGCAGGCCGTGAGAAAAGGTCTTTACTTCGTAGATGGGCGCCGGTGCTGCCATCCGCTTTCCGCTTTCGCGAAACAACACCAGATTCGAAACGTTGCGGCAGACCACATTCTCCGCATTAATCTCGGTACGAGCGCTCTTTTCATTGCTAATGATGATCGCTGGACCCGAGATATCTTCGAACCGGGCATCTTTGATCCAGAGTTCGTCTGAGTATTCCGGATCGATGGAAATCGCCGTCGGCACGTTCTTGAATTGCGGGCGAATCAACGTGAGACCCGCCTCATGCTCGCGAATCGCAGCTTCGCGTTGACCTTCGAAGGTCGCGTCGATAATTGTGAATTGCCACCCCGGTGAGGGCTTGCGCGTCCAGATGCCGTATCGCCCGCCATAGAAATGGACATCTTCCGCGACATTGCCGCCATCGTGAATTCCGGTAAGCGCCGACCCAACGCGAAAATTCATGTGCGCCAGAAAGCAGTGTTGCGCGTAGTGCGCCCGGACTCCGACGGCACCCGGATTTCCCTCTTGCATTTCAATATCGATATTACTGATTGCCGAATAAAATGTGCCCGGACTCGCGTCAGGCGGAGCGCTGTTGGAACCTGCGCGCGGCCGGCCTCCGGCGAAAAACAACATGTACGTCGGGCCTTGCTGAAATCCCGGCGTGTTTGTTCCCAGGACAAACACCGGACGTGTCGCGCCATAGCCAATCAGCCGAATGCCAGGCCAGATATACACCGTTTTCGTCAGGCGATAGCGACCCGACGGCACAAAGAGGATGCCTTGGTTCCGCTGCTCCTGAACCCGATCGATCGCTCCCTGTAACGCTGCCGTATCATCGGCAATGCCGTCACCTTTTACATTAAAATTATCGGGCGTCAGGTAGATGGCTTTGGGATCATCCAGCCGGTCAGAATAGTAAGAAGCTGCGAAGAGTTGGCTGACCGACATCAAGATCGCTGCTGCAAGAAATATTTTCATTAGACTACTTCTTAAGATTGGGCTCATCGCTCTCATCCCTTATCTGGTCGCGATGCAGATCGTGATAGACCTCTCGGAGTTTCTCTTTCATCTTGTTATATTTCTGGTATTTCTCGATTTCCACTTTCGCCTCGGCCGTGCGTCCAGACTGCCGGTAAATCGTGCTCAAACGAAAGTGAGCCACGGCGTTTGTGGGATCGAGTTCGACGGCATGATGTAGTAGCGCCTCAGCTTTTTGCGTTTCGCCGGTCGCCATCAGAACTTTGGCCAGTCCGATATTCGCGTCTGCATCATTCGGCTGTAGCTGCACCGCCCGCGCGTAGTGGCCGGACGCCGCTTGCAAATCGTTCGCCTTGAAGGCGATCTCTCCCAGCCTGCTCTCCGCCTGCCCATCCCGTGGATTGGCGATTAGGGCGGCTCTGTATTCACTTTCCGCTTCCTGCCGTCCTTCGGGCGTTCCTAGCGTGCTGAGCATTTCTGCCAACTCGAAATGAAGACCAAGCAGTTGAGGATCAAGCTTGAGTGCAGCGCGATAATTTTCGATCGCCTCCGCCGTGTTGCCGCGCTTCGCGAGTTCATGCGCCAGCGCCTGACGAAAACGTGCAGCGTTCGGATCGACTACCGACAGGCTCAACAACGAATCGTCCGCAAGATCGGAATAGAGGCGATATGCCGTATAGAGAATCGCCGAATTTGTCGGATCGAGCCGGCGAAGAACTCCCACGGTCGCCGCTGCCTTATCGAGGTCGCCGGCATTCGATTCGATCTCGATCAACTCCATACCAGCATCAATGCGTACCTTCTCGTCCGTCAGATTGGCAAACGCCTTCTCCAGGTCGACGCGAGCCGTCTCGATGTCACCGGTCCGTTTTTCTCCTATGCCGAGAAGCGCCTGGGTCTTCCACAACGTTGGCCGGAGTTTAACCGCCGCACGCAATTGCGGGACCGCCTCCGCGTAGGCGCCTTGAAAGTACAGGATTGCGCCAAGATTGCCGTGAGCGTCCACATTCTTCGGATCGATCGCAAGGATGGCCTTGAATTCTGGAACGGCTAGTTCAGGCTTATTCGCTTTCAAATCTTCAGCGGCGCGGCGGCTATGTTCTTCGATCTGTTGCTGATGGCTTGGTTGCGGATAACCGGGATTGGCTTGAGAGGCGGCGGTTTGCAATCCGAACCCGAGAAGCAGCCACGAAAGAACACCAACCCGTTTTGTTCTCATGTCAGGATTGTACGGCGGACAATCGAGCCCCCAGAAGTTCGGCCGCCCTTCAGACATCAACACAGCGCAAGGTAGAAAAGAGGACGGCAGGGGACCGTCCTCTTCTCTGGTTGGCCGCGATTAGAAGGTGATCTTGGCGCTGAGTTGGCCGCTGCGCGGGGCAACCGAGACGCCTTGGTTTTCGGTTCCGGAGTTGATCAACCCGAAGTTACCTCCGCCCAGAGAGTTACCCGGCGTGCCAAGGCTCGGATGGTTAAGGGCGTTTACCCAGTCCGATCGGACCTCTAGATGAACGCGTTCTCCGAAACTGAAACTCTTCGCGATTCCCATATTCAGTACAGTCAGACGGGGGCCCGAAATGCTGTTCCTGCCGTCGTTGCCGAACGTCCCCGTTGCTGGAACCGCATATGCTGCTGGATTGAAGAAGGAAATACTTCCGGCTGGCGCCGCAGGGATGCTGGACTTAGGGTCGCCCACACGATTCGGATACCAGGAACAGTTATTACCGCAATCGGAGAGACTATTATTCGCCCCGCTGACAGTGATCGTAAATGGAACGCCGCTTTGGGAGATGAGGGTACCGGCGAGCCGCCATCCGCCCACGACTGAGTCCACTATAGAATTCCCACTGAGAAAGGGCTTTCCCTTGCCAAACGGCAGCTCGTAAGATGCGTAACCTTTAAATGCTTGGGGAATATTAAAGTTCGAATTCCCGTAGTTGGCAGCCGGGTCGTTTCCAATTTGCCAAGCTTGCGTTCCTCCGCGGCTTCCCCAGCCGGATGAGTCTTGATCATCCAGGAAATGCGACCAAGTGTAGTTAAAGCTAAATAACAGGCCGTTGGAGAAATGCTTATTGATCGCCGTCTGCAAAGCGTTGTAATTTGAGATTCCGTTGTAGTTGTTCCCTCCGAGGCTTCCCCACAGCGGGTATGGGCGAGCTAACTGTTGTGACGTTATCGCTCCGCTTGCCAGCCCAAGGAGAGTGGTTGGATTAGTAATTTGGTTGAGGTCCGTGGGATACTGCAAGTTTGAAGCGTGGCTGCCCACATAGGCAATCGATGCCATATAACTGTGACCAAATTGGTGCTCGACGCTTAACTGCCACTGATTAATTCTACCCACCGGAACATTATAAGGAACATAAGTTACGCTGGGAGGCGAGATCTGCGAACAACAATAGGTGCCAGGCTGTCTCACCGACGGCGAACCCGTCACATAAGTCAGGGTACTAGCAGCTGTGGCCGCTGTCGCCGACAGGGCAATCAAGGGCGAGGGGCCTTTTCCCAAATTCGGGTCGAAAGTGCTACCAGTACTAGTAGTAAGCGCACCTGCACCAATTCCGTTACCGTAGGTGTCTTGACTGTAGTTATAGGAGTACATCCCAAAACCACCCCTTATAACCGTGTCATTTTTGATCGACCAGGCAAAACCAACACGCGGCAGAAAGATCGAGTAACTTGGCTTCTGCAAGGTGGTTCGATTATCTTGACCTGCGAACCACATGGAGCCCAATGTGCCACAAAGAGGAGCCGTCCCAAGCGGGAGATACGATGGCGTTCCACAATACGGATTCACAATATCGGGATCGAAGCCGCCGAGCGCATCGTGGGTCTCACTCATGCCCGTGGTTGCGACATAGCGCAAGCCGAGATTCAGCGTGAGATTTGGACGAAGCTTGAAATCATCCTGGACGAATAACTGTGGGCTCTTCAAACGCATGTACGACTTCGCTTGATTGGTCGCGTTCCAATTTTCCACATCGCCAAGAATGAAATCAGCTAGACCTGAGCCGGTACCTGCGCTCGTGCCGTTTTGCTGCGTGTATTGACCTGTGAAACTAAAATTACCCGCCGTTACGTTTCCCCACGGCGTGGTATCGCCCTCGCCCATCAGCACCTCCACCCCAAACTTCAGGGTGTGGCGCCCTCGAATTAATGTTAAGACGTCAGATGGGTCATACAGACCTTCGATATATATCGCGTTGGTTCCCGGGGTCAATTGCACGCAGCATGAGCCGTTACTCACGTTAATCTGTGGGAAGACAGCCGCCTCTGCATATTGCAAACCAAGTGTTGAAGCATTATTGAAACCAAGGGTCTGGGGAACGAACCAGTTGCCCTGTTTTGTGTACGCCATGCGGAACTCATTCACCATCGTGGGACTCAGTTCCCAAGTGTCCGTGAACTGCGCATTGTAGCCGTCGATGTCGCCAGAGAAGCAGTTGAGCGGACACGGAAGCCCGTTGACGTTCTGTCCCGGGTTATCCTTTTGGCTGATCGAAAACGACATTCGGTTCTTTTGGTTGAGGTCGTAATCAATCCGGCCGAAATATCTGAGATTCGGATTCGGGGCAGCGACAGTGTGAACGAAGTTGTTCTGGATTTCCCCCGGATATGCGCTCGACACTGCGGTACCCGGGGCATTGGGTAACGGATAATAAGAAAGAATCTTCAGGGCTACTGGGTCGATCCTGTCTGCCGGAATAACGTTGTTGGGGAAAGCAGTGCGCGCCCCACCAATGCCAGCCGTTGTCGGATCGTAGATTGTGGGATTTCCAGAAAAATCGTACTGCCCCGGGAAAGCAGTACCCGTTCCCCGCTCAGCCAAAGTCGGCACTGTGTTGGTTTGAGTCGATGCACCGCCGAAGTTGTAAATTTTGTCCCTGACAAAGTAGAAGAACAGCTTGTTCTTTAAGATGGGTCCGCCGATCGAACCGCCCCACTGGTCATATCGTAAATACGGTACCGGCGCGGCCTCAAAGCCGCTCGGGCCGCCCGGAACCTGGAAATAAGGGTGAGCGTTCAGGATATTGTTTTGCCAATACTCGTAAGCGGACCCGTGGAATCGATTGGATCCGCTCTTCGTGATTTGATTGAATACCGCGCCACCGATCCCGTACTCGGAGGAGAATGAAGACGTCGTGATCTGCACTTCCTGGACCGCCTCAAACACGGTGTTGTCGACGTTGTTACTCACCGGCAACTGCACCACCCCGCCGTCCTGCAGATAGTTGGCGTAGTTCGGTAGATTACCGTTAAGGGCGATCGCGTCCCCCGCATTGTACGATCCGCTGCCCTCGGCCCCTGGAGCAGATGTCGTGCCAGCCGCGCCTGGAAGCAAGATATTAAAGTTAGCCCAATCGTTACCGGTAATTCCGGCTCCGATTTGCGGCAACTCCTGAATGGTTCGCTCTTCTAGAATCGCGCCCAGGTGAGCCGTCTCAGTCTCCAAGAGCGGCACTCCACCCGCCTCCACATTCACGGTCTCGGACACGGCGCCCACTTCCAGGCCGGCGTTTTCCGTGATCACATCGACTTGCAGCGTAAACGGACCAATCACGACTGTCTTGAAGCCCTTCGCCTCGACGCTGATTTTGTAATTGCCAGCCCGGGTCGAAACGGTGTCATAGATTCCGTCTTCATTCGTAACGAATGTCTGCACTTCGCCTGTGTCAACGTTGGTCAGGGTGACGGTGGCTCCTTGCACGGCGGCGCCAGCGGCGCTAACTGTGCCGCGGATTTCACCGGTATTTCTGCTTTGGGAAAAGGCGGGTACTACCAGAAAGATCAGGACGAAAAACGTAAGTGCCCAGCGGACGAAACGCATCATGGAGTTCCTCTCGTGCTAGAAGTCGTTCCCGTCGTCTAGGACGGGGTTCTTCGAGTGACTCAAAAATCAAAGTTGCTACGTCGCAACTACTTCCTCGGTTCAGGAATATCGTTGTTCTACTGAACCTCTCAGCTAGTGCTTTTACGCTAGCTAGGAATCCGTGAAGATTAAGCTCCTGACACCTTACTGTTGTCAAGAACAAAAATAACGTTATTCTACTAAATCTGCCACGATCTACTAGATTTTGAAGACTCCTCTCACAATATCGTTATTGCGCATCATTTAGCGTCGGCAAAAATATGAATTTCAGGAGGGAATGTCGACGAGAATAACGTTATTCTCGTAACGGGCGCGGTTTTGAGCTACCAGAGAGCGCCGCAGTTTACTCTTCGTATACAATCCGGTGTCCAAACAAATATCCCGTCGACGGCAGTAGCGTGGGTCACCGATAAGATGGTTAGAGAAGAGTTGAAACCATGACAGCTTCGAAGAAACTGCCTGGGCGGATTCCGAAGTCGACGGTTACGTTGCGTTCTGTCGCCGAGCTCGTCGGCCTTACGGCTAGCACCGTCTCTGCCGTCTTGAACAAATCGGCCGCCTCGAATTCCGTTCCTGAGCACACCAAAAAGCGGATTTTGGCGGCCGCGCAAGCTCTCGACTACCGGCCCAATTTTTTCGCGCGCTCTCTCCGCGTAAAACGTACCAACATGATTGGCGTGATTCTCGAAGAGATCGGCGATGCCTACGGATCGCTCGTGATCAGCGGGATCGAACGCTATCTTCGGCAGCAGAATGTCTTCTTTCTGACAGTCGCGCACCGCCACGACAAGAAGCTGCTGGAGTCGTATTCAACCGTGTTGCGGGAACGGGGAGTCGAGGGCTTTATAACCGTCGACACGCTGCTTACCGAAGAACCTGCGTTGCCGACGGTCGCGGTAGCCGGACACGGCAAACTTAAAGGAGTCACCAACATTGTTCTCGACCACCGTAAAGCCGCGCTCGAGGCTCTGAGTCACCTGGTTGAACTCGGCCACAAGAACATCGCATTCATGAAGGGCTCGAAGCTTAGCTCCGATTCCGACGATCGCTGGAGCGCGATCTGTGAGGTGGCCGCTAAGTTGGGTATTCGCATGCGACCCGAGCTGATCGTCGAATTGAAGGGAGTCGACCCAACTCCCAAGTTAGGTTACCCGTTCGCCAAGCAATTGCTGGCTCGCAAAGAACCTTTTACCGCCCTGTTCGCCTATAACGACATTTCCGCGATCGGCTCCGTGTGCGCCTTTCAGGAAGTGGGACTACGTGTGCCGGACGATATTTCAGTAGTGGGTTTCGATGATATACAGAGTGCCGCTTATACGAGTCCCCCGCTCACCACGGTGCGACAACCGTTAAAAAAGATCGGCGAAATCGCGGCACAAACTCTGCTGGATCGCATTGAGGGAAAGATAAAGTACGTCTCGGAAATAGCGATCGAACCGGAATTGGTGGTGCGTCAATCGACCGGCCGCGCGAGTTCGAGCCGACTCGGCACCTGACGCGGGTCGGCGCTCGTCAACTCCCATTCCACCGGATAAGCCTTAAAGTTGGGAACAGACGGGTGATTTCGCGCGCGAGCACCTGCCGCGATTGCAAGAATCGGAATTGACGACTCCACGAAAGCAGCGTTATAGTTCGCACTGGGTCAGCACAACATTTGGACGCAGTCGTGGGCGTCTGCAACCGATCACCTCCGTATCTTCCTGAAGCGCAGCACGGGGGCAACACAAATGGAGCTTTCTCGCAGGACCTTTCTCAAGGGCACCGTCCTCGGCGGCGCTGGATTTTCCGCTCTCGGCTTTGACCTCACTCCGGTTTACGCCCAGACCCAATCCTTAAAAATCTCGCGCGCCAGCGAAACTCGCAGCACTTGTCCTTATTGTGCTGTTAGTTGCGGAATCATTATCTACACCATTGGCGACAAGGCCAAAAATGCGATTCCGCAGGTGGTCCACGTCGAAGGCGACCCCGACCACCCCATCAATCGCGGGACGCTCTGCCCCAAAGGATCGTCGCTCCAGCAGGACATTCTCAACGACCGCCGCCTCCTGAAACCCCAGGTTCGCCGTCCCGGAGCCACCGACTGGGAGGACATCACTTGGGACCAGGCCTACGAGGAAATCGCGCAAAGGGTGAAGAAAACCCGCGACGATACCTTCGTCGAAAAAGATGCCAATGGCCGCACCGTCAATCGTTGTGAAGGCATGGCCTTCACCGGCGGCTGCACTGACACCAACGAATTCAACTATCTCGTCGTCAAAAGTATGCGCAGCCTGGGGGTCTGCTACCTGGAAAACCAGGCCCGTGTTTGACACGGCCCTACGGTCTCCAGTTTGGGGCCCACATTCGGACGCGGCGCAATGACCAATGGCTGGATCGACATCAAGAACACAGACATGATGTTGATCATGGGCGGCAATCCCGCCGAGAACCACCCGTGCGGATTCAAGTGGGCTGTGGAAGCCAAAATTCATCGCAACGCGAAGACCATTGTCGTCGATCCTCGCCTCACTCGCACTGCTGCCAACGCCGATCTGTATCTGCAAATTCGTGCCGGTGCCGACATAGCCTTC
>Ga0302319_10020996_pt1 | contig 11778 bp, 12 predicted proteins | sample Bog_T0_2_FD_203319 | JGI IMG/M metagenome (GOLD analysis project Ga0302319, IMG submission 203319) | Peat permafrost microbial communities from Stordalen Mire near Abisko, Sweden - Bog_T0_2 | ecosystem: Environmental > Terrestrial > Soil > Wetlands > Peat | place: Sweden: Abisko, Stordalen Mire...
AGCCGCCGGGCGTTGGAAAGTTTTGCTCACTGTTGAAATGCGGATTCCAATAGGGAGCGTGGGGGAGGAGCTTCGGCTCCTCCATCATTTTTGCGCGGCATTCAAGCATTTTCGGAATAGATATACGCTTTTGAAAGCTGCGAAAGGTTGCTCTTACTTGATGCAAGAGCCACTCAGCATCGGTCTTTTGGCCTACATCAATTCCGAAAATGCCATAGCTGCCGCCATGCACCGGGGTTCCTGAGCCCGGGCGCTCATGCGCCATCACAATGACGTGCAATGTATGATGCGGGTGATCGAATTGCGCATCCCAAGATCGATGCGCTCATGCTCGTGAAGGGGATTTCACCCGATGGTTCTTCCAGTCCGAATTTGTCTGCTTCTTGTCTTCGCGCTCAGTCTTGCGCTGCCGTGTTCCCGGTCTCTCGCGCAGTCGCAAGTTGTCGATGTGACGGTCCACTCGCCGGGGCTCGAACACAACCTGTTGGGCGACTCGGCGGATCAGCCGGTGTCGATTTATCTGCCCGATGCTTACGGGCAAGATGCCGCGCGGCGTTTCCCGGTGCTGTATTTTCTGCACGGATATGGGGGCGCCCCCGATACGCACTCCAATGCCGAGCACTTTCGCGCTGCGATGGACAAACTAATCGCAGCCGGCACGGTGAAGCCGATGATCGTGGTCGCGCCGAACGGATCGAATAAATATCACGGCGCGTTCTATGCCAACTCGAGCACAACGGGCAACTGGGACGACTACATCGTGAAAGACGTGGTGGGCTACGTGGACAGCCATTATCGGACGCTTGCGAGCGCTGAGCATCGGGGACTGGCCGGCCACTCGATGGGCGGCTATGGCGCGTTGACGCTGGGCTTTCGGCATCCCGATGTTTTTGGGTCGATCTATGCAATGAGCCCCTGCTGCACAGACCTTGTGGCCGACCTGGGGCCGAGCCAATGGGCGTGGCGTGAGGCGGCCGACCTTAAGTCGCCCGACGACGTTCCGGCTGCGCTCAAGAATGGGCGCTTTCTCACAGCGGCGGAGGCATCCATGAGCGCCGCGCTGGCGCCTGACCCGAACAGCAAGATCTTTGGCGACTTGCCTTTCGTGGTGGCGAATGGCGATTTAAAGACCGACCCAGTGGCCTACGCACGGATCGCAGGAAATATGCCGGCCAACATGGTGGTGCCGCTGGTGACGAAGATCGCGCTGCTGAAGGGGATTTTCATCGAATATGGCGCGCAGGAGAATTTCTCGCACATTGTTATTGGCGCACGTGAGACGGCGGACCGGCTTTCGCAGACGGGGATCTCGAACACGCTTGAAGTTTTTCAGGGCGACCACGGCAACCACTTGATGGACCGTATCACCGACCGCATGCTGCCGTGGATGTCGGCCCAGATTGCGCAATAAACTCAGAGCGATCTCTTCGTTTCATTTCCATTCCACTCCGGCCTTTACTTTGGACGCTCCGGCTTGTGTTCGATAAACTCAAAGAGTCATGAGCCAGAATGAACTGAAGCAAGCGATCGAGCGGCACTTTGCCGCCGGCGCCGCAGCCGCAAACGACCCAGCCGCAAAAGAAGCATTTCTTTCCCTTCGCGCAGCACTTGAAGCCGGTGAGGCTCGAGCCGCGGAGCCCGATCCTTCGTCTCCGACAGGCTGGCGCGTGAATGCGTGGGTGAAGCAGGGAATCCTGCTGGGCTTCCGCGTCGGCGTGCTCGCGGTGTCGCCGGGCGATGGGCTTTCGTTTGTCGATCGAGATACGTTCCCGATCCGGCGTTTTGGCGCCGGCGACGGCGTGCGGATTGTTCCGGGGGGATCGTCGATTCGTGCAGGTGCTTATTTGGCGCGGGGCGTGATATGCGTGCCGCCGATGTATGTGAACGCGGGTGCGTATGTTGACGAAGGCGCGCTGGTGGACTCGCATGCCCTGGTGGGCAGTTGCGCGCAGATCGGCAAGCGCGTGCACCTGAGTGCTGCGGCGCAGATTGGCGGCGTGCTTGAGCCGGTGAACGCGAGCCCGGTGATTGTTGAAGACGATGTACTGGTTGGCGGGAACACAGGCGTCTACGAGGGGACGATCGTGCGCAAGGGTGCGGTACTGGCGGCGGGAACAATTCTGACGCGGGGCACGCCGGTATTCGACCTGGTGAATGGCACGGTGCTGCGCGCGACGGCGGAGACGCCGCTGATTATTCCTGAAAAGGCGGTCGTGGTTCCTGGGTCGCGAGCGGTGACCAGGGGCAAGGGCCACCCCGCATCCGCAGAGTGGGGGTTGAGTGTCTATGCGCCGGTGATTGTGAAGTATCGCGACGAAAAAACGGACTTGTCCACGACCCTTGAAGACTTGTTACGATAACGCCCATGTGCGCCCGCGCTCTTCAGGTCATCCCCATCCTGCGCATCTTTTCCGTTGAGAAGGCGCGCGAGTTTTACCTCGACTACGCCGGCTTCAAAGTCGACTGGGAACATCGCTTCGACCCGACCGCGCCGCTCTACATGCAGGTTTCGCGAGACGGCCTGGTGCTGCATTTGTCGGAACATTATGGCGATGGCTCGCCCGGAGCGCGTTGCCAGGTGATGTTCGAGGGGGTTCGCGAGCTGCATGCAGAGCTGGCAGCAAAGAATTATCCCTATTGGCGGCCGGGGATTACGCAGACGTTTTGGGAGACGGACCAGTTGAATCTCCTGGACCCATTCGGCAACAGGATTAGCCTTTGCGAGCCGAAGGCCAGTGAAAAAGCGAGTTGAAGCCTGCGTACAAATCGGAATCCGCAGATGCTTGGAAGGCTGCCTTGTGGTGGATTGTCCCGTTTCAGCCCGCAGCCCAAATCGGCGCAGAGTTTCCGCCATCCACAAGTCCGTTCCCCACCTGCTTGCCGTATTCTGGTATGGCCGACCAACGGTCGATATTGACAGACTCTCGAGGTTCCGTTGAGCACTCCTGAAGGGTTCCCCCGCATCACGCCATTCCTTTGGTTCGACTCGAATGCAGAGGAAGCCGTCGACTTTTATCTTTCGGTCTTCAAAAACTCTCGCCGCATCGGTGAGTTGACCTGCGTGGATGCGATCCAAGGGCCTGTGGGCAGCGTGCTCACTATCTCGTTCGAGATAGACGGGCAGCCGCTCGTAGCGCTGAATGGCGGACCAAACATCAAGTTCACAGAGGCAATTTCACTGGTAGTCAACTGCGCCTCGCAAGCCGAGATCGACGAGTACTGGGCGAAGCTGACCGTCGGTGGCCAGGAGATTCAGTGCGGCTGGCTGAAGGACCGCTACGGGCTCAGTTGGCAGGTGGTTCCGGCGAACATCGCAGAACTGCTGAAGCACCCAAAAGCCTTTCAGGCGATGCTTGGAATGAAGAAGCTGGTGATCGCGGAATTAGAGCAGGCCGCCCAGTCCTGAGCCGTTAGCCGGCGGATCGAAGCAAGCTGAGTTCAGATCCTTCCGTGGAAGTGCGATCCGCGCAAAAACCAAAGTGCATGAAGTGGTAGCATCGGAGTATAGATGCAAACGAAGAAGCTGAAGATTATCCCGCTCGGCGGATTGGGCGAATTTGGCATGAACTGCCTCGCGCTCCGCTATGAAGACGACATCATTGTGATCGATGCCGGACTGATGTTTCCAGAGTCCGAACTGCTCGGCGTCGATATTGTCGTTCCCGATATAACTTACCTGGTTGAAAACAAGGCGATGGTGCGCGCCATCATCCTGACGCACGGGCACGAGGATCACATTGGCGGACTGCCGTGGATTCTTTCCGAACTCAAGGTGCCGGTATACGCAACAGAGTTCACGCTGGCCTACGTCGAGGGCAAGCTCGAAGAGCACCATTTGCTCGACGAGATTGAGCTGGTTGAGATTGCCCCGCGGGAGAAGTTCACCCTGGGGCCGTTTACCATTGAGCCGATCCGCGTGACGCATTCGCTGGTGGATTGTGTGGCGCTGGCGGTCGAGACGCCGGTCGGCGTCGTGATTCATACCGGAGACTTCAAGATCGATCTGTCGCCGCTCGACAGCCATGCATTCGATCTGCACACTTTTGCCGAGTATGGAAAGCGTGGCGTGCTGGCGCTGCTGCAAGACTCGACGAACGTGGAGCGGACGGGCTATACGCCCAGCGAACGCGCTGTGATTCCACGGCTCGATGAGGTCTTTTCGCAGACCAAGAAGAAGCTGTTCTTCACCTGTTTCTCGTCGTCGATTTTCAGGATTCGCATTGCGCTTGAGCTGGCTCGCAAGCACGGCCGCAAGGTCGCGATTGTTGGCCGATCGATGATGGAGAGCTCAGAGATTGCGCAGGATCTGGGCTATATCGATGTGCCGCCGGGGTTGATTATTCAGCCGGGGCAGATGCGCGACTATCCGGCAGACCAGTTGATGGTGCTGATCAGCGGAACACAAGGCGAGCCGATGAGCGCGCTGAGCCGCGCCGCAGTGGACAACCACAAGTTCGCGCATATCGATGCGGGGGACACGGTGGTGATGAGCTCGAGAATCATTCCCGGCAACGAGAAGGGGATTTTTCGCGTCATCGATCACCTGTGCCGGCGCGATGCGATTGTAATCTGCGATGACGGTGCCAGCGGGCTGATCCACGTTAGCGGCCACGGCAGTCAGGAAGAGTTGCGCCTGCTGATCAACCTGGTGAGGCCCAAGTACTTCATCCCGGTGCACGGCGACTATCGCAACCTGCAAAAGCACGCGCGTCTCGCGATGGAGACGGGCGCAGTTGAACACGCGATGGTCATCGAAGACGGCGACGTGCTTGAGTTGGACAAGACGGACGCGCGCAAGAAGGACAAGGTTACCGCCGGCCGGGTGTTGATCGACTCGGGATCTTCGATTGATGTTGTCGAAGACCTGGTGATCAAAGATCGGCGCATCTTGTCAGAAGACGGGATTGTGCTGGTAGTTGTGGCCATCAACAAGCGAACAGGCAAGGTTGAGCAGCAGCCTGAAGTGATCATGCGCGGCTTTGGGGGCGCTGATGTTACCGACCAGGCGCGTGAGCTTGTGCTCAGGACGCTTGATGGCTTGTCAGTGGAGCAAAAAGCCGACTACGGCATGGTGAAGGATAAGGTGCGTTCGGAAATGAAGCGCCTGATCCAGAAGTCGACCGGACGCCGCCCGTTGATCATGCCTGTGATCATGGAGATCTAGGAAAGGCTGGCATGGGCAAATCGCCCGAACACCAGCCATTCATCCCCGGCGGTACAATTCGACGCATGGATCGCCGCCGTTTTCTAGCTTCTGCTGCTGCTCTGCCCATCGCTGCTCACTCATCGTTGCTCGGCGGTGAGCAGACTTCTCCTGATGCTGTGGCTGGCTCCGATTCCGGAAGCGCGAACGAGCGCGGATCAGAGCGCACAGGCGACCCGCCCTTTGTGCGCTGCAAGCTCACACTCAACCGCGTGCTTACCGGCGTGAGCCCCGCGTATACGCGGGAGTTTCTTCTCAAAGACCTCACCGGCGAGCCAGGCCGCCGCTTCACCAACTTTTCTGGCGATCTATCCGGGCGCTGGATCGGTGCGTTGTCCTCCTGCGCGCATCAATTCGGAGAAAGCCTGCCAGCGCTTGAGCCCTTCGTTCGCGATGCCATCGCTCTGCAAAAGCCTGATGGCTGGTTTGGCAAGAGCTTCAATCGCGAAAATCCCAACGACGACGACCTGGCTCTGCTTTGGGGCAACGGCCGCCTGCTCGTTGGATTGATGGAGTATCACGCGCTGAAGCCTGACCCGGCGGTTCTTGCGGCGGCACGCAGGCTCGGCGACTTCCTGCTTGCGATTGCGCCGATTTTCAACTCGCAAACGATGGCTGACGCATTCTCTGCCGAGCACTACGCATCGTCCTACATCTGCTGGACGCAACAGACGGAGGGCCTGGCGCTGCTCCACTCTGCAACAAAGGATGCGCGTTACCGCGATCTCTGCGCGGCTATCTCGGAGCGCGCTGAGCGCCGGCCCGGCGATCATGTTCATGGTTACCTTTGCAGCCTGCGCGGCACGCTGATGATTTATAACGCAACCGGCGACCATGCACATCTGAGCCGCGTGATCGCCGCGTGGGATGACATTGCTCAGTCGGGTGATGTGCTCATTACCGGAGGCGTTCCAGAGCGCTGGTCACCAAAGAAGAATCGGACCGAGGGCTGCGCGGAATGCGATTGGATGCGGTTGAGCCTTGGACTCTTCAGCACCACCCGTAACCCAAAGTATCTGGCCGCTGCCGAGCACACTGCGTTCAATGAATTCGCCATGAACCAGGCGGCGACTGGCGATTTCGGCCACGCCAACCTGGATGCGGCCGGAGTACCGTTCATCGTTCCGGTACGTGCCTGGTGGTGTTGCACGCTGCATGGCCTGCGCGCCTTTGCCGACCTGCATGGTCATGTATTCCGCGGCGACGGCAGGGAGATCCACTACGATCTTCCCTTCGACGGCAAGTATCGATCCGATAATGTCGAGTTAATTGCGTCTTCAGGGCTCACGCAAAACGGAATGGTTCACATCGATGTGCGCAGGGCTCATGAGGACGCTTCACTCATTTTGCGACGGCCGGAATGGGCAAAATCCGTCGTGATCATCCGCGATGGCCGTACGGTTTCCGGCTTGCGCGTGGACTCGCTTCGCGCCGGCGAGCGCATCACAGCGCGCTATGCAATGGAACCCCGCATCGAAAGCGCCGACCGTGTGCAGTCGCTACCGAATCGCCATGCAGTCTTTTTGGGCCCGTGGCTGCTGGGCGTCTCGTCTCATCATCAACCCACCTGGTTCAACGAACTTGACGCGGAGAATAAGCTGATCGCGGCCTCTCTTGCAGCGATGTCCGACGCGCGCCCCAACGTGTTTGTGGTTCCTGCGGCAGCTTCTTCGTGTGCTTTCATCCCTGCCGAGTTTCCCGATCAACGCGGTGAAGTCGAGCTGCGCGCTGTCGCCGAGCAAACAGGTTTCGAACCTGGACGTTGGGCTACGACATTCCAAGTGGAGCAGTCTTCGTAAAATCCGCCCCCGGCCGCCATGCCTGTTCCTTCTGTAAAATCCATGCATGCTCAGACCGGTTGTATACCTCGCTCTCACCGCAGTTCTTGGTGTTCCACTCCACGCCCAGGCACCATCGAGGCCTGCCCCATTGACGCCCGCACCTGCGAAACCGGAGACTCCTGCCCCGGCGCCGGCCATGTGCAGAGAAGCTACAACCCTCGATGAGTTGATTAAGGCGCTCGACGAAGCGGTCAGCGGGCCTGCGGACAAAGATCGCAGTTGCATGAGCGAGCTGCTGCTTCCCGAGGCGCGTCTCTCGCCCATCGCCAAGCGCGCCGACGGAACGTTTGCGCCGCACACGCTCGCGCTCGATGGTTGGACCGAAGCGGTACGCAAGCGCGGCCACGACGTGCTGACCGAGCACCAGGTCAAGGTGAAGACGGAGACATACGGCCATCTGGCGCATCTTTGGAGCACCTACGAATTGCGTCTACAGCCCGACGGGCCGCCGACCGTACGCGGCATCAACAGCATTCAGGCTGTGTTCGACGGCAAGCGCTGGCGGGTGCTCGAAATCCTGTGGCAGGCCGAGAGTCCGGATCTGCCCATACCGGAGAAGTATCTGCCGTGAGCGGGGAGCGGTGTGGTGTGGGACGCGTTCGACGATACGGCCTTCCATTTCGAGGTAGATCCAGCGGATAATGAATTCGGAGGCGTTGCCATGACCTTTCTCCTCGAACTCGATCACGAGACGGAGGCTCTATATGCCGCCGAGGCAGCCAGACGCGGTGTGGATCCAGCAGCCGTGGTCCGCGAGGTGGTGCGGAGGCATCGGCCTGAGACCCCAGTTGAGCCCAACCCACTGACCGTCGTGGAATTCCACAAAATGCTGGATGAGTTGGCCGTCGACGCGGAGAAGCTGCCGAGCTTGCCGACCTCGGCCTTCAGTCGCGAGAGCATATACGAGGATCACCCGTAAGGATTATTGATGCTCGTATTGTTTGACAGCAACATTCTGCTGCGCTGGCATGAGCCGCACCACCCCGACCAGTTGCTGGTCGAGGCAGCGATCGATAGGCTCCTTCAATCCGGGGCGAATCCCTGCTACACATCTCAAAACCTGGGTGAAATGTGGAATGTTCTCACAAGGCCAATTGACCGAAATGGCTTTGGCCTCACTCCTGCACCGTGCGACCGTCGGGCTCGTGCAATTGAGAAGCGAATCACGCTTCTGTCGGATTCTCTTGGCGTTCACAGCGAGTGGCGCAAACTCCTGGTAGATCATTCGATTTCCGGTGTCCAGGTCCACGATGCTCGCCTTGTCGCCGCCATGCATGTCCACGGAGTGAAACGCATTCTCGCATGCAACACAAGGGACTTCGCGCGATTCGCGGACATTGAAGCAGTCCATCCTGCCGACCTGGCGCCTTCCGGAGCGCCTAAGTGACGAAAAATCTGACATCGATCGATGAGATTCGCTCCGCGGCTGCGCGCATCGCGGGCATTGCAGTCCGTACGCCATTGATTGAGGCGGCGTTCCCTGGGTTGAGCGGGCACGGCACCAGCAAAAGAATCTTTCTCAAGGCCGAATCGTTGCAGCCGATCGGCGCATTCAAGATTCGCGGCGCGGCCAATAAGATTCTGCAATTGAGCAAAGAGGAGATTGCGCGCGGCGTGATCACATACTCAAGCGGCAACCATGCGCAGGGCGTGGCCTATGCAGCGCGGCATGTGGGCGCAAAAGCAGTGATCGTGATGCCGTCGAATGCTCCAGCCATCAAGCGCGCGGCGACGATAAGCTTTGGCGCGGAAGTGGTGGAGTGCGGACTGGCTTCGAGTGAGCGCCTTGAAGTGGCGGAGGCTTTGGTGCGCGAGCACGGCTATGTTGTGATTCCGCCGTACGATGACATTGACATCATCACTGGGCAGGCAACATGCGGGCTCGAGATCATCGAGGCGCTGAACAAGAATGGCGTTGGTGTCGACCTTGTGCTGGCGCCGGTTTCCGGCGGTGGGCTGCTGGGCGGAGTGTCAGCGGCGGTGAAACAGTTGAGCCCGAAGTCACGGGTTGTGGGCGTGGAGCCGGAGCTTGCGGGCGACGCGGCGGAATCGTTCAAGACGGGTTCGATCGTGACCTGGCCTGCTGAACTAACAAGCCGAACGCTGGCCGACGGGTTGCGCACGCAGAGCGTCGGGGTCAGGAACTTCGCGCACATTCAGGCGTTTGTCGACGGCGTAGTTACTGTGACTGAGAGCGAGATTCGCGCGGCGATGCGGGCGATTGTGGCGGCCACGAGGCTGGTTCCGGAGCCGAGCGGCGCGGTGGCCACGGCCGCGCTTCTATTTCATGCGGACAAGCTGCCGGAGTTCCGGACAGCGGTAGCAGTCGTCAGCGGCGGCAACGTGGACCCGGCGCTGCTGGCACAGATTCTGACCGAAGCCTGAATCAGACCGGAACGAGACCGACATGCTCACAGATATCGCGACGTAACGTCCGTCGACTATGATTCTTTCCGTGCTGAAATCTGCGAATTGTTTGAATAGAGCCCTATTGGTTGCGCTGGCCCTGTGCTGTGCAACCGTGCCTGCCGTGTGCCAGAAGAAACCGAAAGATCAACTGGTGAAGCCGATGGCCGGCCCGCGAGCGACACCGCTGCGGGTGACGATCCTCTACGTCTCGCCAGACACCGCTTCGCAGAAAGTCGACCGCGTGCAGATTGGCCGCGAGATGGTTGTTTCGGAAAAAAACGGCGACTGGCTGCGGGTGTATGCGAACACCGACATCGAAGAGCTTGAGGACAAGGATGCGCCGGAGTTTGGCCACAGCGATATACAGCCGCCCATTTCTGGATGGATGCAGGCCAAGGGCGTGGTGGTCGAGACGAACCAGAATGGCGATCAGATATTGATGGGTGAGGCGGCGAACCAGGAGGCACTGGCTGCGGACCCCAAAGGGCCGATTAGCGCCCCTCAAAGCGCACGGCTTCTCTATCGGCGGCTCACGGAGATGTATCCGAATTCACCCATGGTGCCCGAGGCAGCCTGGCGATCGGCGGATATTCAATGGCAGATTGAAAAGCACGACGCTGCAAGCCGGCCATCGGCGCACGAGAAGGATCCCTACATGCGTGGACTGATGGAAGAGGACGAATTGAGGAAGGTGATCAAGAACTTTCCCAAGACGCGGCAGGCGGCGTTGGCCGCATATTTGCTGATCGACAATCAGCTTTGCGGAGATTGGCAAGGGACGACGAAGTGCCCGGAGAAAGAGGCGGAGGTCTACGAGAAATACGCGGCGGAGTTTCCAGATGGACCTCGTACAGCTCAGGCCATGTATCAAGTGGTGTTTCGCGAAGCATCATTGGTGGACATGTATGCGGCGGATGGAAATCAGAAAAAGGCCGACCAGGCAAAGGCACACGCAAAGGACGTGACTGCACGGTTGAGAGAGAAGTTTCCCCAGACTGATTCCTGCTGGAAGGCCGGTGCACTGGTGTACAAATTGGATGAGGGAATCCCCGTATTTGGCATCGACCTGCAATGAGGGCTGCAATGCAGCTACATTGACCGGGAGATTTGCGGCAGGCACCCTGGAGGCGTTTTGAACCCGTACATTCAGTCCATTCTTTTGGGCATTGTTGAAGGCTTGACTGAGTTTCTTCCGGTCAGCTCAACGGCACATCTTCGCATCACTGAAGCACTGATGCACATCCCTCTCGACGACGCTTACTGGAAGATGTACACGATCGTGATCCAACTGGGCGCAATCGGTGCTCTGGTTTTGCTTTTCCTGGGACGGATTGCGGGGTTTATACGGACATTTCCCACGGGCGAAGACGGCAAGCACACCTGGCTGACACACCCCATCTCGCTCACGTTGATTGCGTTTGCCGTGACTTCGGTTCCATCGCTGCTGCTGCACAAATGGAGCGACAAGCATCTGGGCAGCCTGGCGGTAATTGCCTGGGCTCTCCTGCTCGGCGGCATCGTGATGTGGGTGATCGATGCGTGGGCCAGCCGCCACGAAGCAAGCACCGAAAGCGTCGACGATATGACTCTGGGCCAGGCCATCTGGATTGGACTTTGCCAAACGTTGTCGGCGGTTTTTCCGGGGACTTCGCGGTCGATGTCGACGATCGCTTCAGGACAAATTGGAGGCCTTTCGCGACCGGCGGCCCTCGAATTCAGCTTTCTGCTTTCGATCCCGACCATGATTGCAGCCACCTGCTGGGACCTCGTGAAAGAGGTCTTCCTCAACAAGGCCGTCGGAGCAGATGGAATTCCCGTCGGACACGTGGTAATGAGCTCTGAGCGCTGGATCGTTCTGGCCATCGGCATGGTGGTGTCATTCATCGTGGCGCTGGGCGTGGTGGAGTGGTTTCTGCAGTGGGTACGGCGCCACGGATTCGCGCTGTTTGCGATCTATCGGATTATTCTGGGCGGGGCACTTTTGATCTGGGGCGCTAAGTACATCGCGAGCTAGGCTCACTGGGAAAGATCCTACAAGTCATTGCAATGGTATCAGATAAGGCAAGTAGCTAAGGCAAGTGGCTCAGGCAAGCAACCAACTACACATCTGAATGTGTGATAATCTACACATTTGAGAGGTGACCACTGTGCCCACCAATCTTGCAATTGACGACGAGCTCATCAACGAGGCCAAAACTGTCGGGCATCATAAGACCAAGAAGGAAGCCGTGACGGCAGCCCTGGAAAAGTACGTCCAATGGCACAAACAGCAGGAGATTCTTGAGCACTTCGGAACCATCGACTTCGATCCTGATTACGACTACA
>Ga0302319_10020997_pt1 | contig 11777 bp, 9 predicted proteins | sample Bog_T0_2_FD_203319 | JGI IMG/M metagenome (GOLD analysis project Ga0302319, IMG submission 203319) | Peat permafrost microbial communities from Stordalen Mire near Abisko, Sweden - Bog_T0_2 | ecosystem: Environmental > Terrestrial > Soil > Wetlands > Peat | place: Sweden: Abisko, Stordalen Mire...
TACACCCCCCCGGAAATTCCTACATAGGCGCCCGACGGTTTCTATGTCCTTCGTCGCGGATGTCCTGTCGACCGTTCAGGGCAAAGCCATATTTATCAATACTCTATGTTTCAGATGGATCTCTTCTTCGTTTGGCATCCATCTTGCATATACGAAATCGAGCCGTTGACATAGCTCCTCTGGCAGACCATGAGGGTCTCCACAGAAACCAAGTTTTGACCGAGGACATCAGTCCAATGAATGCATCTATTTCAAGCTCGCTCTCCGGCCGAATGGCAACGTTGTTGCTGGCAACTGCCGTGGGGATCCCTGCTCTTGCGCAATCTGCTCCTGGTACGACCCCTCAAGATCCCGCAACGGCTCCCCAGGCGACAAGCACTAAGACCGCTCCTCCCGCGCGCGAAGGTTTTTGGGGACGAATCAATCCCATGGCGCGCAAGAAGTAGGTGAAAAAGCAGATCGATCCCATCAACGATCGGCTTACCGAACTCGATGCAGTGACCTCAAAGAACGCCAAAGACATTCAAGACGTGGATAGCCGTGCGCAGGCCGGCATCCAGAAGGCACAAGCTTCCGCGGATGCTGCCAACCAGGTGGCCACGGCAGCCGGGTCCCAGGCGCAGCAAGCCAGCACGACCGCACAAACCGCCTCCGGCCATGTGAGTCAGATTGCCACCACCGTCAACGGCCTCGATCAATACCAGAAAGTTACCGAGGCGGACATCCTCTTCAAAGCCGGTTCCCCCAAGCTCTCTGACGACGCTCGGAAGCAGCTGGATGATCTGGCCACCACACTGAATGGCCAGAAGGGTTACGTCCTTGAGGTAGAAGGCCACTCACCTCTGGCCGGAAGCGCCGGTATCCAGAGCTCTCAGCGCCTCGCCGAAGCCGTGAAGCGCTATTTAGTCACTGAACACGAGATTCCCGTCTACCGGATGCATGCCGTTGCTCTCGGAAACGCTGTGGTTGCAGACCCCGCCGTCCCGCAAGATCCCGGCGCCAAGCCTGCCCGCGTGAAGACAAGCACCGTGCACATCCGCTTGATGGAAAACAGTTTGGCGGCCCAAGGAGCTGCGCCACCCCAGGGCGCCGCTGCTTCGACAGGCGCGGAGCGGCCTTAAAAGGCCATTAGCCCTCCCCCGAGGCATTCTTGCGCCGACGGCTCCAGGCCGTTCGGCCGCCAAAAAAGCTCTCAACACGAGAGAACCAAGGCAACTTGGCCCCCGTTTCTGACGGGGGCCGTTTTTTTTCTGCCGCGCAACCTCCCCAACTCCGGCTCTCCGTCGTTATTCTTACGCAACCCCATATCCCATCGGAGAAAGCCAATGAAAGACGATTGGATTGTAAGCTTGGGTCAGTTTAGCCGCGGTATCGTGGATTTCGGCGCACGATTTTTCATCGGCCTGCGCCACGGAACCATGCGCGTCGAGCTCTATAAGCCTTGCGGACACGATTCCCAGCAACCCCACCTTCAGGACGAGCTCTACATCGTGCTGCGGGGCTCAGGCACCTTTTCCAAGGCCGGCGTCGTCCGCCCCTTCAACGCCGGCGACGTGATCTTCGTCGAAGCCAAGACCGAACACCGCTTTGAGACCTTCAGCGAGGAATTCGAGACCTGGGTCATCTTCTGGGGCCGCGACGGCGGCGAGCGCGACGAAGCGTGACCGCGGTCGGCAGGCTGAACTCTACGCCTCTGCAATTACGGCGATTGATACTCTCCGCATTGCTGGACGCGGGCTCAATAGCGCCAGCTCGTCAGATCCGCTCCCGCCGGGGCCGTCTTCTTGATCTGCTCCAGGATCTTCGGCAGATACTGCGTGTTGTAGTGCAGCCGCGAATAAGCATTCGGCAGCGTCGGATCTCCATTCCAGCAATGCTCCGCGCGTGGCCCATAGGTCACTTCGCCGCCGTACGCCGGATTCTGCGTCGTGTTCAGGAAATCCTCCATCCGGTACACGGCATCGTTGAGGAAATAGGTGTCGTCGGACCCAACATAAATATGGACTTTGCCCGCTAATTGCGGTCCCAGCTTGGCCCAATCGCGCTCCAGAATCGCCTCCAGATCGTAGTGCTCCCGCCAATAGTCGGCGACAGAATGATCGATCTCGCCCGTCTCCTTATTGAAGATCGTCGCCGGATAACCGTCCGCCCCCACAGGCCCATAGACCGCCTGCCAAATGTCCCACTGCTCGCCGCTGCGTCCATGGTCGCCCAACGCCAGCTCGTACGCATTATTGTCCTTGGTCGTAATCAGCGTGTGACCCAGATAGTCGCGCATTGCCGGCTGCTCTACCCGCTTGTGCGCGCCTTCCAGATAGAACGCGTTCTTGTCGTCATAGAGGTCGATGTTCGTAAAGGCATGAAAATCGATCGGATCGGGGCAAGCCGCAAACGCTCCGTTGTAATGATCCGGATAAAACACCTGCACGGCCAGTGACTCCCATCCACCCGTTGAACCCCCGTACACAAATCGCGACCATCCCTGGCCCAGGCCGCGAAACTTCTTTTCGATTGCCGGGATCAACTCGTTCTCGATGGCGTCGCCATACGGTCCCACATTCGCCGAATTCACCGCGTACGAGTCGTCATAAAACGGGTTGGCGTGCTGGATCTTCACGATCAGGACCCGCGGAAATCCGGGCGCAATCCATTGCTGATAAAACCTGTACGCTTCCTCCTGCTGAATTCGGTTATAGCCGGCCAGGTGAAACCGCTGGCTGTAATCCGGCTTCAAATCCGGGTCCGGCGGTGTCGTACGGAAGTTGTCGAAGTCGGACACAAAGTGGTCGTGGAAGATGATCAGCGGGAAATGCGCGGCGGTATGTTCGTCGAATCCTTCCGGGACCAGCACAATCGCGCTCAGGAACATCGGCCGACCCCAGAACTTCGTCAGCGCCTCGCTTTGAATGCGGATATGACGAACATACGTCGTATCCGCCGGCGTCGGGATCGGCGGGATCACTTCCGTCAGCGACACGGCAATGGGTGCTCCGCCCGGCTTCAGGGTGATCTTCACCGGCTTGGAGTAGAAGTTTCCCGGTGAGATATTCCAGTGCTGACCCTCGCCCTGGTCCATGTGCAGCTTCACCGTCTTGCTGTCGCTGCGGTGAAACGTCTCGTACCTGTTCAAGACAGCCTGCACCGTGTACTCGCCCGCCGGAACGTCCTTCAGGCTGCGGACGGGATAGCCCCATGCGCTGCCATCCACAACGGCTGCCTGTCCGGGCCTCCATCCATCCACGGTCAGTCCGAAGATCATTTGCGAACGCGGCGTGTCGTCAACCTGGTTGCGTGGCTCGTCGCTCGGGTCCGTGGACAGCACGAGCAAGAGCCGCCCGTCGAGTGGCCCGGCGCTTGTCCCGGCAGGGAAGCTGACGGAGAAAGACTGCGCAGTCATTGACCCTGGAACGAACAACAGGCCAACCAGAACAAGTGCCAGCAATGTACGCTTCATGCTCGCTACTATATCGCGGAAGAGCCCGGAACCCAACCCGCGGGTACATCGCGGGTTCATCCTCTCAGCAGATGCAAAAAGGGCCGGTCCATCTCTGAACCGGCCCATGCCATTAACGCGCGGGGGAAGACGCGCCTTAATTGTTAAGTTACATTCCGCTGGAACCGCCAGCCGGCATGGCTTGATCGGTCATGTTGGTCAGCAGTTGAACCTCCACGCGCCGGTTCTGCTTGCGTCCTTCGGCGGTGTTATCGGGCGCTACCTGCTTGTCCTTGCCGATGCCGATGAGGTAGAAGCGATGTGCTGCGATCCCAAACTTCGCAGCCAGGTATTGCACCACGGCGTCCGCGCGCCGCTGGCTGAGTTCGTAGTTATATTCAGCCGAACCAATGGAATCCGTTCCGCCGGTCACTTCCAGAATGTAGCTCTTGGCCGCCCCAAGCTGCCCGGCAAATGTGTCCAATTGGTCCTTGTCGTCTTTGGTGAGCACTGCTTTGTCAAATCCGAAGGTCACCGTCACGTTGGCGACCGACTTGTAGCTGTCCAGGCCCTTCACGACGCTGTCCAACGAGTCCGCGCGGTGCACGGCATCCACCGCGGCCACTTGCGCGTCTCCGGCCGCCTTGTTCGCGCCTTGAGCATTCTGATTCGCCGCATCGGCCGCACTTTGTGCCTTGCTGATGCCTTCTTGAGCCCGCTCATCCACCGCTTTGATCTGCTGGTTGTTGGCTGCCGCTTTGGTTTCCAACTCGTCAGTATGCTGCACCAGCGGCGCGGTCTGGGTCTTCACGTAATTCTTGGTTGCACAACCGGAAGCGCCCAGCACTGCCAGACTTGCAGCCACGCCCCATACTTGCATTCGATTGAAGATCATTCGTTCGATCCTTTGAACCTGCCTGGGACGACCGCCGGCGATCAGGAGCCAGCTTATCCAACCCCAGTGCACCGGTCATCTCCGCAGAACCGAAGGGAGCCGGCTTCTCCCCATGGTACTGTTGTGCACGTCCGCTGCCAAATATTATTTCTCCTTAAAAGACTGATAGGAATAAAGTTAGATTCCTCCCCTTCTTCCAGACAAACGGCCGTGCATGGAAGTTTTTACGCAATCAGGTAAGCTTTGCGCTGCGTTCCCCTTCAAGTCGTGGGATTTCAGGGTGTTGCGACCCCAAGAGCCGGTACTTTTCCACAGAGTAGCCGGCCACGCAGAACGTCATTCACAAGCGGCCCACGTGTTGGGTCGCATAATCATCGGGCTTGTATAAGGCATGGCTTGAGCCGTGGCACCAATTCCGCCGAAATCGGGGTGGACTCTAACCCTGCGGGTGTTTGGCAGCGGAAGACAACGTCCCAGGAATGCGCCGCTGGCCCATCTCAAACAGACCCACGAAGAGGGTCCCGGCCGAGGCGCGGCCGCCCAACTCGAACTCAAACTCGCTGAGAATGCCTCGGATCACCGGCATTGTCCGCACCCGCTCGGCGTCGCAACTCAGAGGTGTATATTTCTCTTTGGCTTCAAGTGAAACCGGGCAAGGAGAGTGTTGAGATGGCAGCGCAAGGGGATTACGCAATCAAGCCGGCGGACGATGAAGTGCTCCTGATCACCAGTGGAGATTTGCGGTTGTCCGCCAACCAGGTCTGCTGGCCGGCTCAGCGCGACATGGAACAGGCCCTGACCGCAGCCTTCGCCCAGCAGGGCATCAAGCTGGTGCGGGCTCACGCCTACGACGCCACACTCAAACACGGCTTCATATCCTCGCAACGCAAGGGCATGGATGTGTTCATGAGCATTCATCCCGAGGCCCGCTTGGTCTTCGCGACCGCGGCTTGGCAATACAGCCACCATGTCCTGCCCGGACTGCGCAGCCACCAAGGGCCCATCCTCACTATCGCGAACTGGTCGGGACAGTGGCCCGGTCTCGTCGGCCTGCTCAATCTCAATGGATCGCTCATCAAGGCCGGGCGGCCTTTCTGTTCCATTTGGAGCAAGGACTTCACGGACACGTACTTCATTTCAGCGCTCAAGGAATGGTTGCGCGGCGGCAAGATCACCCACGATCTATCCCACGTGCGCGCGCTCGATACAGCTCAGCTATCCGCGGAGACCGCGCGCCTCGGCGTCAGGCTCGCCTCTGAGCTCAAGCACCGCAAGGCCATCCTCGGCATCTTCGATGAAGGATGCATGGGCATGTACAACGCCATCATCGACGACGAACTCCTCAACCCGGCCGGGATCTTCAAAGAGCGCCTCAGCCAGTCCGCGCTCGTCGCCAAGATGCGTACCGTCTCGCAGAACGAGGCCGAGGCCGTCTACAACTGGCTGGTCGCCCGCGGCATGCAGTTCGACTTGGGAACAGACAACGCCACCGAACTCACCCTCGAACAGATCCTCGACCAATGCAAAATGTACATAGCGGCTGTGCGCATCGCCAGCGAGTTTGGTTGCGACGCCATCGGCATCCAGTATCAGCAGGGTCTGAAAGACATGACTCCGGCCTCCGACCTCGCCGAGGGCCTTCTCAACAACGCTGATCGCCCTCCCGTCTTCGCCGAAGGTACGTCCAAGGAGCTTTACGCCGGCGGCCCGTTGCCCCACTTCAACGAAGTGGATGAGTGCGCAGGTGTCGATGCACTGATCACCAATCGCTGCTGGACCGCGCTCGGCCTCGATCCCTCCACCACCCTGCACGATGTGCGCTGGGGCGAGCGCTACAAGGGCGACGGCATCGATGATTTTGTCTGGGTCTTTCAAATCTCCGGAGCTGCTCCGGCCAATCACTTCGTCGGCGGCTACGCGAGCGCGCGCAGCGAACGCCAGCCGGCCATGTATTTCCCCCTCGGCGGTGGTTCCCTCAAAGGCATCGGAAAGCCCGGCGAAATCGTCTGGAGCCGCGTGTTTGTCGAGGAGGGCGCTCTCCACGCCGACATGGGCCGAGGCACCGTGGTCTCTTTGCCGCAAGAAGAAACCGAGCGTCGCTGGCGCGAGACCACCCCGCCCTGGCCCATCGTGCACGCCGTCCTGCACGGCGTAAGCCAGAATCAGATGATGGCCCGCCATCGCGCCAACCATGTCAACATCGCGTACGCACCCACTCCCGAAGCGGCCGAAAAAGCTCTCGCCACCAAGGCAGCCATGCTCAACGAGCTTGGCATCGTCGTCCACCTTTGCGGAGTGTAGTTTTTCCAACCGCTGTCATCCTGAGCGAAGTCGAAGGATCTGCGGCTGTCCTTCATCCGCATGAGAGAGGTGAGCGCTCCATCCTTGGCACGTTCTTGTTCTTGCGCCGAGGGTAGGAAACTACCCTTGCCGCGTCAGCGGCGGCTGCCTCACCGCAGGTGATCTGGTGGCAGGATTCCCATCTCGCGGTATATCGGCCGCATCGCGTCGCGTACCGCTGGTAGTTGTGTCCAGAACCACGCAGCTCCGAGCAGTACGGCACAGCCATTCAGAACCACGGTCGACGGCGCGCCCAAAACGTGCGCCATCGACCCCGCGAGTAAGCTTCCGAATGGCGCCATCCCCACAAACGCCATCGTGTAATAACTCATCACCCGTCCGCGCTTGTCTTCCGGCACAATGGTTTGGATGATCGTATTGCTCCCTGCCATGCCTTGCATCATGCCTGCGCCCGCAATCAGCACCGTCACCGCCGAGAGCCAGAACACGCGCGACAGGCCGAAGCCGATCAGCCCAGCCCCAAACACAACGGCGGCAATGGGAATCATGCGCGCCAGCCCGCGCACACTCCGGCGCGCCGCCAGCGCCAGCGCCGAGATGAGCGCGCCCACTCCCATTGCGCCCATCAGGAAGCCCAGCGTGTGCGGTCCGCCATGCAACACCCGCGCGGCGAAGATGGGCATCAGCACCACAAACGGCATGCCCATCAGGCTCACCATTGCAAATAGCAGCAAGATCGTCCGAACCGGCACGGAGGTCGACACATACGTCCAGCCAACCTGCATCTCTGTCCATGTGGAAGTCGGTTTCCGCGCCACCACCGGCACATGCAGCCGCATCATCAGCAGAGAAGCAATCACGGCGATGTAGCTGATGCCATCCGCCAGGAAGCACCAGCCCTCGCTCGATACGGCAATCAGCATGCCCGCCAGAGATGGTCCCACCAGACGCGCCATGTTCACCATCGACGAGTTGATGGCGATGGCGTTGGAGAGATCGCGCCGATCCTCCACCATCTGCACCATGAAAGCCTGCCGTCCCGGCATGTCGAATGCGTTGACAAGACCCTGCACAACGCTCAGTGCGATCACCCAATGAATGGTGATGTGATGCGAAAGGGTAAGTCCGGCCAGGGCGAGCGATTCTGCCATCGACACCGCTTGCGTCCAAATCAGCACCTGGCGCCGGTCCAGCCGGTCCACCCAAACCCCGGCGAAGGGAGCGAAAAGAAACGTCGGGATCTGGCCCGCAAAACTCACCGTCCCCAACAGCAATGCCGAGCCGGTTAGCCGATAGACCAGCCAGCCGGTGGCAACGCGCGTCATCCAGGTCCCAATCAGCGAGATGCTTTGCCCGCCGAAGAACAGCCGGAAGTTGCGATGCTTGAGCGCCCGCCACGCATGCGACGCTCCGCTGAATTCAGGTTCCTTCTCCGCGCTTGGGATCACGGGCGCTTCCACGCGGATGCTTCCATCTTCTGGGCTCAACTGTTTTGTCCGTCCGCAAAGCTATTCAGCTAGGATGCGTACCGTTCATGAATTCGACCAAACATTCGCTTGAGTCGAGGTTTTCGCCACGATGACTGGCATTGGGTGCGCTCCGGGTCTGGCATTTGATACCAGGGAAACCCCTCCTCGATTCGAACGCGGTTCTAGCTCAAAATCCCCAATTCCCGCAGCAGAAACGCGTAATCGAACGCAATCTCTTTCAGATAGTCGTACCGTCCGCTCGCCCCGCCGTGGCCCGCCTGCATGTTCGTCACCAGCAGCAATGGGTTGGTATCCGTCTTCAGTGTTCGCAGCTTGGCTACATACTTGGCCGGCTCCCAGTACATCACCTGGCTGTCGTGCAGCGATGTCTTTACCAGCATTGCCGGATAGCTCCCTGCCTTCAAGTTATCGTAGGGCGAATAACTCAACATGTAGTGGAAAGACTCCGCCTCATTAGGGTTGCCCCATTCCTCGTACTCTGGCACGGTCAAGGGTAGGGAAGCATCCAGCATCGTATTCATCACGTCCACAAACGGCACATGCGAAACCACCGCGCGAAAAAGATCGGGCCGCAGGTTGGTCACCGCGCCCATCAGCAGTCCGCCGGCTGATCCGCCTTCAATGGCTACCCGCGCAGCATCGCCGTACCCCTCCGCCGTCAAGTGCTCCACAACTGCAATAAAGTCTGTGAACGTATTCCGCTTCACTTGCATCTTGCCCGCATCGTGCCACGGCTTGCCCAGATCGCCCCCGCCGCGAATGTGCGCATACGCCATCACCACGCCGCGATCCAGCAGGCTGAGCCGGTTGCCGCTGAAACCGAGCGGAAGCGCATATCCATACGAGCCGTATCCATATACATAAAGCGGATTGTGCCCCACATCCCGCTTGTCCTTGCGATAGACCAGCGAAATGGGAACCTGTACGCCGTCGCTTGCCGTCGCATGCACGCGCTCGCTCGCATACAGGGTGCGATCGAAGCTGCCCGGAATCTCCTGCTGCTTTAACAATGTCGACTGCGCTGTGGTTGTGTCGTATTCGTACACAGAACTCGGCGTCACCAGCGATTGATACCCATAGCGAAACGCCGTTGCCTCGAACACGCGATTCACATGCAAATGCGCGCTGTACGCAGGTTCAGGAAATGCGATCTCGCCTGCCGGCGATGCTTCCGGCCCTTCGCCCGCAAAGTGCCAGACGCGCAGCCGCGACAATCCATCTTCTCGTTCGCTGGCCACGAAGAAGTTGGCGAATACATCCACATCCTCCAGCATCACGTTCTCGCGGTGCGCGATCAGTTCCGTCCAGTTCTCTCGATCCGGCGTTTCAATCGGCGCACTTACCAGGCGGAAGTTCCGGCCCTTGTCATTGGTGCGGATATACAAACGGCCGTTGCGATGGTCAACTGAATACTCCTGTTCCTCCTGCCGAGGACTGATCACTGCAAATGCGCCCCCCGGCTCGTCGGCGCGCAAAATCCAAGACTCGCTGGTCGTGTGGCTCGCCGATTCCATCACCAGATAGTGCCCATCCCGGGTACGGCCCGCGCCCAGGTTGAAGCGCTCGTCGTCTTCTTGATAGATCAGAACGCTCTTGTCCAGCTGGTCGCGCTCACCCCTCCACAACTGGTACTGCCGCTTCTGTTCTTCATCTTCCACGGTGTAGAAAAGGGTCAGGCTGTCCGCGACCCACACCACCGATCCCACCCGCTCCACCGCGCCGGCCAATGTCTGACCCGTCGCCAGGTCCTTGATGTGCAGCGTGTACTGCCGGAAGCCCGTCGTGTCCGTGGTGTATGCCAGCCAGCGTCCGTCGTCGGTAATGTCTGTATCGCCCAGCGCAAAAAAAGCATGTCCTGCCGCGAGCAGGTTTCCGTCAAGAAGCACTTCTTCAAGAGCATCCGGAGCCGGTGCGTCCTCACGTCCTCCGGCGCTCGCCGCCTTGCGGCAGTGAATCGCGTATTGTCGTCCCTCCTCGGTGCGCGTGTAGTACCACCAATTCCCGTCGCGGTAGGGAACCGAGACATCGGTCTGCTTCACATGCGAGAGCATCTCCTCATAAAGTTCTGGGCGCAAACCGGCCAGCGCCGCCATCACCTGCTCCGCATAGGCGTTCTCCGCCTCCAGATACGAAATCACCTCGGGATTCTCTTTTTCCCGCAGCCAGGCGTAATCATCGGTCAACACGGTTTCGTGGAGGGTTTTTTCTGTGTGGATTTTGCGAGCGACAGGGGGAAGTGTAGACAAGGGTTCGGTCATTTCTCTCCCAGTGTAGTGGAACGGCGGGTGGCCGCGGATCCAGCGATCTCTCCAAAACCAAATGGCGGGTGCCCCCGGTCCCTCGCTCTTGGGGACCGGGGGATGCTCCAGCCTCCCATCGCCGAGGACCGCCCGACCTGCCATGGAACTTTCTTCACCTCGCCCGCGTACAATGGAGAGCGATGAAAGGCTTGCACCGCGCACATTCGATCGTCTTTCGGCTCGTTCTCGCCGTTTTCCTGATTTCCATTGCTGGACACCTTTCCGCGCAGAAGGTTGACCAGCTTCCCAAGCCAACCGACTACGTCAGCGATTTTGCCCACGTCCTTTCGCCGGAAGCGATTGCGCAGATCGATCGCACCTGCACCCAGCTCGATCACTCCCAGGCCAATGCGCAGGTCGCTGTCGTTACCGTGCAGAGCCTGGATGGAGATGACGCAGCCGACTACGCCAACCAACTGGAAGACAAGTGGAAGATCGGCCGCAAGGGCTCCGACCGCGGAGTTTTGATCCTCCTTTCCATCGGTGACCACCAGCGCCGGATCGAGGTGGGTTACGGCTTGGAGGGCATTCTTCCCGACGCGAAACTGGGCGATATCGGCCGCGAAATGGTCCCTGACCTGCGCGCCAATGACTTTGACGGTGCTGTCAACCTGGCTGTGGGAGAGCTCGCCGAGGTCATTGCCACGGATGCCAAAGTTACCTTGGATCAGGATCCATCCATGGCCGCTCCTCGGCCCGTCAGAAGACAGCAGCCTTCGATTGCCAAGGTGATTTTGATCCTCCTGATCCTGCTCTTCTTCGGCGGCTCCTTCCTGGTCCGTCTGCTGATGAGTTTCGGCCTGTTCTTTGGCGGATGGGGACGCGGACCCTGGACAGGCGGTGGGGGCGGTTTCGGAGGCGGTGGCGGCTTTGGTGGGGGCGGCGGCGGTTCAGGCTTTGGCGGCTTCGGTGGGGGCAGTTTTGGCGGCGGCGGTGCCGGGGGAAGCTGGTAGACCTCGGCTGTCGCCGCTGGAGTGCGCGTGAAGTACGCACGGTCATCGCTGAGCGCAGCCGAAGGATCTTCGGTTGCACTTCGGGTACCCAAGCCACGAACGTTTGAGGCGCCATAAAATTTTTGCAGAAAGGGGTCCGCAGCGTCGGACCGGAGGAGAAGGGGAACGATATGAGCAAGGGATTGCTAGCTGTATTGGGAGTGTTCGGTGTGCTCGTTCTTGCCGTGATCATGGTGTTCAGTAGCTATGTGAGCGCCAAGAACCAGATGGTCGCCAAAGATCAAAGCGTAAAGGCGGCTTGGTCGGAAGTCGACGTCCAACTCGAGCGCCGTGCGGACCTGATTCCGAACCTGGTGGAAACCGTGAAGGGCTTCACGAAGGAAGAAAGCACTGTCTTCGGGGACA
>Ga0302319_10020998_pt1 | contig 11777 bp, 11 predicted proteins | sample Bog_T0_2_FD_203319 | JGI IMG/M metagenome (GOLD analysis project Ga0302319, IMG submission 203319) | Peat permafrost microbial communities from Stordalen Mire near Abisko, Sweden - Bog_T0_2 | ecosystem: Environmental > Terrestrial > Soil > Wetlands > Peat | place: Sweden: Abisko, Stordalen Mire...
CCTGCATCTTCATCACTCCGGCACCCGACCGAGGCTCAATCGCCCCATTTTCCCGTCACCGAGCTGTCATTCCGTCTCAAAATGCCGACCTCATCGCCAACCCATCACCTTATCGGCGGATTAGGGTCTCGGTATGTTCGCTTGACATCGGCGCCGTCGGATCGTGCCCGCCGATCAGCTTCGCCACCGCGGGATACAGCGTGGCGTCTTCCGCGGCATTGTGGCGTCTTCCGCGGCATTATGGGGCGGAAGCCCGTCGGCCAGAAACGCGCGAACGGCTTCGAGTTCAGTCCGCGCTTTTGTAACCGGCAGAGAGTCCAGCCGGTCGGCCAGCTGACGCAGCCGGCGAAGCCCGGGCACCAGCTTCCTGTGCTCCTCGCGGATCTGGCGGCCCACGCTGTTTCCATCCAGCGCACGTTCCCCGCGCACCCGGCCCGGACGAAGAGCGCGGAGTGCATTCAGAATCGCGACGGCGTCAATCGCTTCCTGCGCCAGCGCGCCCTGAACGGGAGTGATGATCGCGGCCGCGGCCAGCGCCATTCCCGCGATCGACAGGCCCATACCCGCAAAGACGCTCTGCAGCGCAACACGCCTCGAACGTCCCGCAATCTGAACCGCTTCCGCCAGGCGATCCAGCCTGTCCACCGTGATCACCACCTCCGCCGCTTCCGACGACGCCGTCGCACCGCGCGCTCCCATCGTGACACCCACGCTTGCGGCCGCGAGTGCGGGAGCGTCGTTGATGCCATCGCCCACCATCACCGTCACGCCGCCCCAACGAGCAACCTACGAGCAACGAGTCAAACAGGCCTCAACGATGTTATTCTCGAGCGGCGGCATCCGGGTAAGCCGCAAAACGGAACCGCGCACGGGCACCGCGAAAAGGAGGTAACGCGACATGAATCCACTGCTGCAAAGGTCAGTTCATGCAGGTCCCGCTGCCGATCATGGTGACACTTGTCGCTACGATGTGGATTTCGTCGTGGTACCAAAACAAGCGGTTGGACGATCTGCGGGACTACATGAACCATCGTTTCGAGGAGATCAGCCGCCGCTTCGACGACGTAAACACCCGGCTCGAACGAATCGAGCGAAAGCCCGATAATCACGAAGAGCCTCGTCCGTCTGGAAGAGCGGACCTCGCCCGTGGCCAGACGCACTTAAGCCGAGGGCACTTAACATTTGGGGATCGACAGGCATTCGGGCACCGCTGACGCGCGCGGCTCGTGTTTTGCGACCCGGTAGAGCCGGAGTGCATTTGCAACGACGGTTGTATCAGGCCGGGTCGAAAAAGCACCACGGGTGCTGAGACTTGCGCGCGCACAGGAAAGCCGCCTGAAAAGGCGGCTGCAGCCAGGATTGGCTGCACATTTCTTAGGGTTCCGGCGCGTGGCGCTGCCGGAACGGCACGCTGTGAACAATTCCCAGAATCAGCGGCTGGAGCCGGTTGTCCCCCGCCGCCGCCTCGCGGACCAGTTCATCCACGGCCGCGCGGTCATAGATCTCGACTCCTCTGCCCAGTGCGTACGTAATCATTTTTCCGGCCAGTGCGCGCATGAAATCCGGCAGGCTGTCGCGCAGTACCGCCTTCATCTGGGCCGGCCCCTTGAAGGTCTTTCCGTTCGGGAAAGCGCCGCTGGAATCGATGGGAAAGCGGCCGTCGGTAATCCGCCATCGTCCGATGGGGTCGTAGTTCTCGAGACCGAAGCCGAGCACATCCATCTTCGAATGACACGATGCGCAGAGCGGGTCGGCGCGATGCGCCTCCATCTGCCGGCGCATGGACCGGGCTACTCCGGCTGTCTGCTCGTCCAGCGCAGGAACGTCGGGCGGCGGAGGCGGCGGAGGATCGTTCAGAACGGTTTCGAGAAGGTACTTGCCGCGCAAAACGGGCGAGGTCCGGGTGGGATAGCTCGAAACCGTCAGTACGCTGGCCTGCGTGAAGACGCCGCTGCGCCGGGCGGCGTCCGCATCCGTCAGATCGACGCGCCGGAACTCGCTTCCCGCGACGCCCGCCATCCCGTAATAGTTCGCCAGATTCTCGTTCAGAAAAGTATACCGGCCGTCGATGAAATCGGTGATCGGCCGGTTATCGCGCATGACCGCTTCGAAAAACAGCCGCGTTTCGGTGCGCATCTCGTCCCTCAAGGTGGCGTTCCACTCGGGGAATCTCGCGGGATCCGGTTTCATCGCATCGAGACTACGCGTCTGCAGCCACTGCCCGGCGAAATTCTCCGCGAACGCGGAGGAACGCGGATCGGCGATCATGCGCTTCACCTGGGCGTCCAGAACTTCCGCGCGATGCAGTTGGCCGGCTTCCGCCAGCCCCAGCAGTTCGTCGTCCGGCGCGGAGCTCCACAGGAAGTAGCTGAGACGGGAGGCCAGTTCGGAATCGCCGACGGGCGCGGTCGTGCCCGGCGCCGGGTCGCGCTCGATGCGGAACAGAAACTGCGGCGACACCAGCGCGTCCGCGATCGCGAACTGCAGGCTCTGCTTCGGCGTGTAGCCGGCCTGCGCGGCCTTGTTGTAAATCGCCGTCAGATCGGCAATCTCGGTCTTCGTCGCGGGACGCCGGTAAGCGTGATGGGCGAATGTGGAGAGAATGCGGTCCACGCAGGCCGGACCCGTCGCCGGATCGCAGATCAGTACCTTCTTTGTAACCGGATGCGGCGCGGCCGGCTGATACGGGCCGCCGATTTCAAACGACTCGGGGAAGATGTTGCTGTGCGGGTTTGTCAGCGCCCGCTCGCCGAGGTCTTTGACGAAATCGTCGTGGAGAAACTCGGCGCGGACAGTGTGCTCGTTGGCGGTGAGGAAGACGCGCTGTTCTTCCACGTGACGCTGCGTGTTGCCGCCCTGGCGATTCACGGCGCTCATACGGACGTCGATATCGACCGTCTTTACCGGCTCGCCATCCACCGACAGCTGCAGAGTCACCGGTTTCGCGGCCCCGCCGCGGTAGCCGTTCAGGTTGACCCTGACCACATACTCGGCGTCGTAATCGGCCTGGTACTTCATTTCGATCACGCCAGGACCGACCCGGCGCACAAGGTCTTTCCGGCCGACAAAACCGGGCGGGGGCAGCGGGTCGCCGCCCACCGCGCGCGCCGCGATTCGTTCGGCGGCGGCCAGATATGCCTGCATCAGCGTGGGCGAAACGGTGAGAACGTCGCCGATGTTGTCGAAGCCGTAACCGGTATCGTCGGCGGGAAATTCCTCGCTGGCCGGGAAGTCGACGCCCAGCAGATCCCGCACGGTATTCGTGTATTCGCTTCGGTTGAGGCGGTGCGCGATCAGACGGCCCGCGGCCGGATGCGCGTCGTTATCCAACTCGCTCTGAACGAAGTGGATGAGCGAGTCCATCGCTTCGCGCGACGGGCCGGGGGTGCCGGGCGGTGGCATTTCCCCCGCCTTCAATCGCGCCAGAATCCTGGTCCAGCCCGCGGCGTCGGAGGTCAGCGAAGAAGCCTGGAGGTAATTCGCGATGTTGAGGTTCCCGGACGGGAGTTCCGGATTATGACAGTTGCTGCAAACCCGAACGAACACCGGTCGGACGGCTGTCTCGAACGAAGGCGCGGCGGATTCCGCTGGTTGCGGGCCGAAGGAGGGCGGAGGGGCGGCGTGGAGCAGCCATCCGGCGAGGCATGCCGCGAGAACGGCTCCGGCGGGAAGCCATGCCCTCTCAGCGCGCGGGCCGCACGTCCTGCGGCGCCTGAGATTTCGGCAACAACGCCCGGTTGTGTCGTGCGGCCAGGTCGCGCGCTGTTTCTGGAGAGGCAAGCCAGTCGGGCGCAAACCCATGGCCCATGGTATCAAATCCCGATTTGTACTTTCTTCGCGGAACTCCGGTTGGGTGGGGACACGGCACAGGACCGAGGGCCGGCGGCTTACGCGAGTACATGCGATAATCGTCAGCATCCGGGCCGGGTAGCCGATTATGCAGACCAGAATTGCGCTTCTGCTGGCTCTCACCGGGCTCCAGCTGTTTCCCCAGACGCCAGCCACAAACGGTTCCGCTCCAACCGGTTTCCCGAAATCGCCCGGTCAAAAAGCCGGCCAGACCGACGTCAATCCAGCCGACGATCTGACCTACGTGTGGATTCCCCCTGGCGCCTTTAACATGGGTTGTTCGCCGCGAGATGCAGAATGCGGCCGCGACGAGAGCCCGGTCCATCGGGTCACCATCGGCAAAGGATTCTGGATGGGACAGACGCCCGTGACTCAGGAAGCCTACCAGCGCGTCACCGGCAAGAGCCCCGGCTACTTCAAAGGCGCAAAGTTCCCCGCCGACAGCATGAGCTGGGATGAAGGGCAGTCCTACTGTCAGGCGACGGGGATGCGGCTGCCCACCGAAGCGGAATGGGAGTATGCGGCGCGGTCCGGATCGACGGCAAGCCGGTACGGGGACGTCGATCAGATTGCCTGGTATGGCGTCAACAGCGGAGACAAGACGCACGAAACGATGCAGAAACAGCCGAACGCATCGAACCTCTACGACATGCTCGGCAACGTGTGGCAATGGACAGCCGACTGGTACGGGGCGTATGCGGACGGCGGTTTGAACGATCCCGTGGGCCCGGCGTCCGGCAGGATTCGCGTTCTGCGCGGCGGTTCGTGGGGCAACGGCCCCGCGTTCGTGCGCGTCTCGGTCCGCAGCGGTAACGAGCCGGATAATCGCAGCAATGTCGTCGGCTTCCGGTGTGCGGGAAATTAGCCGGGGCACTCTGGCGCGAACCTCAGCGCAAAGTTCGCGAGGCGACTCCGGGCGTATTATGCCGAAGATCGGAGCGGATCGATGATACACTTTGATGCTTTCATCGATGTCACACCGTACGCGTGGCACACAAACCTGCGCCACTGAAACGACGCATGACGCTCACACTCCCCGCCGATTCCCTGGCACAGGCCCAGAGGATCGCTCATTCCCGGCGGGTGAATCTGAGCACGGTGATCTCCGAAGTGGTTTCCGCCGGTCTGCAGCTGGAGTCCGCGAGGCAGCGCCGCCACCAGATTCTGGAGGATTACCGAAAGGCCTTTGCGCTTTACCGAGGATGAACTGGCGATACTGGACGGCGTCTTGCTGGAACCCGCGGCCGCGCGGAGACGCAGCCCCCGACGCCAATGATCGATCCGGCTGCGCGTCCGTTCCTGTTCGATAGGAGCGCCGAGAGTTGGCCACGGACCAATTCAGTCGCAATTTAACCGATTGACTCCAAAGGTGCCTGTGCTATCCTCAATACAGGACCGGAAAGGTCCTGATTCATGCTGAAGCTGACCAAAAAAGCGGATTACGGCCTCATCGCACTGCGGCATCTGGCCACGGTGTCGGGCGCTACCGCCAGCACCAAGGAAATCGCCGACGCGTACCGCCTGCCCGTCACCTTGTTGGCCAAGGTTCTGCAGCAGTTGTCGCGCGCGGGCATCGTGCAGTCGGTCGCCGGCACCAACGGCGGCTACAAGCTGATCCGCCATCCGGGCGCGGTTTCGGCGCTCGAAGTGGTGCGCGCCATCGACGGTCCCGTGATTCTGACACACTGTTTCACCGAACACGGAACCTGCGATCAGTCCGACAACTGCACCGTGCGAGAACCTCTGCGCAAAGTGCACGAAGCGATTCTGGACGTATTGAACCGTTTTACGATCACCGACCTGGCGGAATCGCGAAGTCTGAAGCTGACGCCACCGCCGGTTCCGCTGAATCCGACGCCGGTAAGCATGCATCGGGAAATCTGAACGAAGAGAACGATTATGAAGCTGCCTATTTACCTCGATAATCACGCCACCACGCGGGTGGACCCGCGCGTTGTGGACGCCATGCTGCCCTACTTTACCGAGCACTTCGGCAACGCCGCCAGCCGCAATCACGAATTCGGTTGGGAAGCGGAACAGGCCGTCGACAAAGCCCGCAAACAGATCGCGGACCTGATCGGCGCCACATCGAAGGAAATCATTTTCACCAGCGGCGCCACGGAATCCGACAACCTGGCGATCAAAGGCGTGGCGGAGATGTATGCCGAAAAGGGCAACCACATTATTACCGCGGTGACCGAGCACAAGGCCGTGCTGGACACGTGCAAGAAGCTCGAAAAGAACGGCGCGCGCGTCACCTACCTTCCGGTGATGGGCGATGGTCTGATCGACCTCGAAATGCTGAAAGAGGCGATCACCGACAAGACGATTCTGGTCAGCATCATGTACGCCAACAACGAACTGGGCGTGATCCAGCCGATTCGCGAGATCGGTAAGCTGTGCCGCGAGCGCGGCGTGCTGTTCCACACCGACGGCGTGCAGGCGATCGGCAAGGTTCCGATCGACGTGAACAAGGACAACATCGACATGATGTCGATCAGCGCACATAAGATGTACGGGCCGAAGGGCGTGGGCGCCCTGTATGTGCGCCGCCGGAATCCGCGCGTGCAGATCACGGCGCAGATCGATGGCGGCGGGCACGAGCGCGGCATGCGTTCGGGCACGCTGAACGTGCCGGGGATCGTGGGTCTCGGCGAAGCCTGCGAACTGTGCAACCGCGAGATGGAAACCGAGACGGTGCGGCTGCGCAATCTGCGCGACAGGCTGCGGGCGAAGCTCGAAGCCGGCCTCGACGAGGTCTACATCAACGGGTCGATGGAACACCGACTGCCGCACAGCCTGAACATGAGTTTCGCGTATGTGGAAGGCGAATCGCTGCTGATGGGGATCAACGATATCGCGGTGTCGAGCGGGTCGGCGTGTACGTCGGCCACGCTGGAACCGAGTTACGTGCTGAAGGCGCTGGGCGTGGGCGACGATGTGGCGCACTCGTCGATCCGCTTCGGCATCGGGCGGTTTAACACGGAAGAGGAAATCGACTACGTGGCGGACAAGCTGGTCGACGTGGTGAAGAAGCTTCGCGAACTGTCCCCGCTGTACGAAATGGCGCAGGAAGGAATCGATCTCAGCACCGTTTCATGGGCGCACGACTAGCGCCGCGCGATCAGCGGCGCGCGACCAAAGCCGCGCGACCAGCACCGCGCGATTCAGACAGATATTCAAAAAAGGAGACACTGACATGGCATATTCCGATAAGGTTCTCGATCATTACAACAATCCGCGCAACGTCGGTTCGCTCGACAAGAGCTCGCCGAGCGTTGGCACCGGTATGGTGGGCGCGCCGGAGTGCGGCGATGTGATGAAGCTGCAGATCAAAGTCAACGACGCCAGCGGCATCATCGAAGACGCGAAGTTCAAGACGTTCGGCTGCGGCAGCGCGATCGCCAGTTCTTCGCTCGCCACCGAATGGCTGAAGGGCAAGACGGTGGATCAGGCGCTCGAAATCAAGAACACCGATATCGTGAACGAACTGAGCCTGCCGCCGGTGAAGATTCACTGCTCGGTGCTGGCCGAAGATGCGATCAAGGCCGCGATCGGCGATTATCGCGCCAAGCAGGGCAAGCAGGTACCCGTCGCACAAACGGTGGCGTAATGACCGCGATTGAGCCATCAGCCGGGGAACAACACCAGACCCCGGCCCGGGAAATCACCGTCACGCCGAAGGCTGTCGGCAAGATTCGCGCGACCTTCGAGAAGATGGGCGTGAAGGGTGGGTTGCGTCTCGGCGTGCTGGGCGGTGGTTGCTCCGGCCTGAGCTATCAGTTCAAGTTCGATACGCAACCGCGGCCGAAAGATAAGGTGTTCGACTTCGACGGCGTGCAGGTCTTCGTCGATCCGAAGAGCATTCTCTATCTGCACGGCCTGACGCTCGATTACAGGGAATCGCTGATGCAATCGGGCTTTGTGTTCGAGAACCCCAACGCGAAGAAGAGCTGCGGCTGCGGGACTTCGTTCACGGCATAGAACCGAATGAGCGCGAATTGCTGGAATTGCGGCGGTAGTGTGTCTCTACCCGCGGACGCCGCTGGCCGCGCCTCGCGCTTTTGCGACGCCTGCAAATCGCTGCAGCCGCCCGCGCGCGATTACTACGAGTTCCTCGACATGCCGAGGCAACTGGCGATCGACGGGAAAGACCTCGAAAAACGTTTCTACGCTCTGAGCCGGCAGCTGCATCCCGATCTCTTTTCCCGCAAGCCCCCGCGTGAACAGGAGTACGCGCTGGACGCATCGGCGATTCTGAACGACGCATATCGCACGCTGAAAGACCCCGTCGCCCGGGCGCTCTACGTGCTGAAGCAGGAAGGCTACAACATTGCCGAGCAGGGCACCAAAGACGTTCCGCCCGAACTGCTCGAAGAAGTCTTCGACCTGAACATGGCGATCGAAGAACTGCGCGAGGGCGACGAAGACGCGCGCGCCCAGCTGGAATCCGCGCGCCACCGCTTCGAACGGATGCGCGACGAAATCGACGGAACGCTCCAGTGCCAATTCGCCGAGTGGGATGCCGGGCAGGAACGCGCGAAGCTGGACGAAATCCGCGGCCAGCTGAATCGAAGGAAGTACATCACGAACCTGATCGCGAGAACGGACGAAGCTCATGTTTCAAATTGAATTCGATAACCGGGACACCGTTGTCGGCATCGACCTTGGCACCACGAACAGCCTTGTCGCGTGGATGAACCTGACGAAGCCCGAAGTGATCGCGGACGATAACGGCGACAGGATGGTGCCGAGCGTGGTTTCGATCGCGCCCGACGGAGAAGCGATCGTCGGCAACGCGGCGCGCGCCGAACTGATCGATCATCCCGAGCGCTCGGTCTATTCCGTAAAGCGCCTCATGGGCCGCGGCATAGCCGACGTGCAGGACGAACTGAAACTGTTCCCGTTCCGCGTGGCCGAGGGCAGCGAGTCCGTGATTCGCCTGGTGCTGGGCGAGAAAACGCTGACGCCGCCCGAAGTCTCGGCTCTCATTCTGAGGCAACTGAAGAAGAACGCGGAAACCGCCCTGGGTACGCCGGTCACGAAGGCCGTCATCACCGTTCCCGCCTATTTCAACGACGCGCAAAGACAGGCCACGCGCGACGCCGGGCGCATCGCCGGTCTGGAAGTTCTGCGGCTGGTGAATGAGCCGACCGCAGCCGCGCTCGCCTACGGCCTCGACAAGCGCCGCGAGGGCATCATCGCCGTCTACGACCTCGGCGGCGGCACGTTCGACATCTCCATCCTGAAACTGCACGACGGCATCTTCGAAGTCCTGGCCACTAACGGCGACACGCACCTCGGCGGCGACGACATCGACAACCGGCTGCTGAAGATCGCTCTCGAAGACACGGCGAGCGAGTGGGGCGTCGACGTTTCGCATTCCGGCGGCGCCGTGCAGACGCTGCGGGCGGCCGTGATCCGGGCCAAGGAAGCGCTCTCGTTCGCGTTTGCGGCGCAGATCGAATTCGCCTGGAACGGCCGCACTTACCACCGCGAGATTACGCGTGAACTCTTCGAAGGCCTCATCCGCGACATCGTCGACCGCACTCTCGGCCCCTGCCGCGACTGCATGCGCGACGCGCACGTCACGCCGGAACAGATCGACGAAGTGGTCCTGGTGGGCGGATCGACGCGTATCCCGATGGTGCGCAGCGCCGTCGAAGTGCTGTTCCGCGCGCGGCCGCACACCGAACTGAATCCCGACGAAGTGGTCGCCCTGGGGGCCGCGGTGCAGGCCGGAATCCTCGCGGGCACGGTGGAAAATCAATTACTGCTGGACGTGACGCCGCTTTCGCTCGGCATCGAAATCTACGGCGGCATCGTGTCGAAAATCGTCCACCGCAACGCCACGATTCCGGCCAGCGCGGGCGAGACGTTTACCACCGGCGTCGACGGCCAGACCAACGTGCTGATCCATGTGGTGCAGGGCGAGCGCGAACTGGCGAAGGATTGCCGCAGCCTGGCTCGTTTCGATCTGAAGGGCATCGCGCCGATGCCGGCGGGGATGGCGCGCATCGAAGTGCGTTTCCTGATCGACGCCAACGGGATTCTCAACGTGACCGCCCGCGACGCGCGCACGGGTCTGGAACATTCGGTGGACGTCAAGCCTTCCTACGGGCTGACCGACGAGCAGGTGGAAGCGATGATCGAGGCCTCGATCGAACATGCCGAAGAGGATTTCCAGGCCTCGCAGTTAGCGGGCGCGCGCGTGGATGCCGATGCGATTCTGGCCGCGACCTCGAAGGCGCGCGAGAACGAGGCGTGGATGGCGCTTACGGACGAGGAGCGGAAGGCTATCGCCGACGCGGTCAATCGGCTGCAAGCGGCTTATCACGGCGAAGACCACGCCGTCGTCCGGGCGCAGATCGATCATTTGAACGACGTCACGCACAGCCTGGCCGAACAGATGATGAATACCGCGGTGAGTGGCGCGCTGAAAGGCACGAAGGTCTGACGCCGCCGTTTGGCAACGCGAAACTTCACGCTAGTGTTTTGATATTCTCTCCTTTAGTATGGGGCCGACACTCTCCGCGAAAGCTGTATCTGCCGTGTTTGTGATACCTGTGCTGGTTGTCGTGGCTTGCGCTTCGCCCCAGAAGCCACAAATCTCAACATCAAATGCCAGAGCATTCCTGGCTGGTCAGACTTCGATAGATGGAGACGTAGCCGCCGACCTTCCAACCTTCGAGAATGGCATACTTACATGCGCCTTGGTTCAGCCATTGAAGAAGGGCGACGTGGTCGCGGTAATGGTTTCAGAGGATCAGTCCTGGAGTATCGACAGGACTCCAACAGGCTATCCGATCGTGGCGACGGTGAAAACTTCGGATGGTAAGTTTCGCAGCCTTTTTCCCGCCGTCCTGAAGGCCATGATCAGCATCAGGGCCGGCACTGTTCTGCACTCAGGCCACTACGACATCGAAACCATGAGGTCGATCAAAGATGGCGACTCTATTCCTGTCGTCTTTACAGGGCGTTCGCTTCTCTCCGTTGGGGCGGTTGAAGGAACGAGAAAGGGTGGCGAGGCCCGGCCTTGGTTTACCGTTTTTGAAGCGGATGCGAAGCCAGATGACCGGCGCGGCACCATTGAGGCTTGGCGCATCGAAAACGATTACGTCGGCGGATCAGGCTCAGCGACGGTTGGCGGCAGTAGCCCTTCTGATATCCAGGCTGTGCTGTTTCGTGAAGCGGCCAAAAGTGGCGACCTGGAAAAGATCAAAGATCTGATCAAAGACGATCCTGATTTGGTCTCAAGTAAGGACACTTCCGGCACCGACGGGACGCCTTTGCTTTTGGCGTGCTGGTCTGGTTGCTCTGGTGCCCACAACCCTAAGTACAAGGATGTAGTGGAATTGCTGCTGGCGCATGGTGCCGATGTCAATGCCAGGGACAACGACGGCAAGACACCCTTGATCTTTGCGGCATTGAGCGGCAACAAGGACGTGGTGGAATTGCTGCTGGCGCACGGCGCCGATGCCAATGCCAGGGACAGCGAAGACTGGACGCCCTTGCTCTGGGCTGCGTCGGACGGCTACACGGACGTGGTGGAATTCCTGCTGGCGCACGGCGCCGATGCCAATGCCAGGAACAGCCACGGCGAGACGCCTTTGCATCGGGCGGCGTTGAGAGGCAACAAGGCTGTCGTGGAATTGCTGCGTCAGCACGGTGGTCGCGAATAGGCAGGGGCCGACCGCTCCCGAGCCCTCAGCATCTGTCGCGCCCACAAGCTGCCACATCGCACGAAGACTTTTAAGCTGTCGCGCGATCCGAAGTTTCCGGAGAAGATGACCGAAGTGGCAGTCCTGTACCTGAATCCTCCGCAAGAGGCAAATGTGCTGCCGACTGCAACAGCCCCAAGGCCAGAAAACGGCAGTCAAGAACTGTCTGGTTATTTATTGGACACTACACTAGCCTAGCGTTTTGCA
>Ga0302319_10020999_pt1 | contig 11777 bp, 9 predicted proteins | sample Bog_T0_2_FD_203319 | JGI IMG/M metagenome (GOLD analysis project Ga0302319, IMG submission 203319) | Peat permafrost microbial communities from Stordalen Mire near Abisko, Sweden - Bog_T0_2 | ecosystem: Environmental > Terrestrial > Soil > Wetlands > Peat | place: Sweden: Abisko, Stordalen Mire...
GGATGGGGTCGCGTGGGCGGGGGGTGCGCTTCATCGTCATGGCGGGAGTATGCCACATTGAGCGGGACGGCACACGCGGGGAGGGTAGGAATGGAGTCTCGGGAAATTTCAAACTGACCCACTACCCGATCGTCAGTCAGCTTGCCCGGCGTGACTATGACTTCGGCTTACCTTCTTTCAAGCGGACTGACGAAATCGGTGACCTGTCTCGTGCGCTCGGCGCGTGCCGCGACGGCCTGACGAGCGCCGATGCCTTGGTCGCGGCGCAGGCGGGCGAGCAGGCGGTCAGGACGCAACGAGCCGCCAGTCTCGCAAAGCTGACGGAAGCATTCGACATCAAGGTCGGCCAGATGGTCGGTCAGGTATCCGCCGCGGCCACCGAGTTGCAGGCCACCGCCGAGTCGATGACCCAGACCGCCAGTCAGACCACGCAGCAGGCAACCAACGTCGCGGCTGCCGCCGAGCAGGCCAGCACCAACGTGCAGACCGTGGCATCGGCGGCCGAGCAGCTGGCCGCCTCGATCGCCGAGATATCACACCAGGTTGCACTGGCCGCGAAGGCTGCCGGCAAGGCACAGGAGGGCGTCAACCACACCGATGAGGTGGTAAAGGCACTGGCCGATGGCGCCGAGAAAATCGGCGAGGTCGTGAACCTGATCAGCAGCATCGCCGGGCAAACCAACCTGTTGGCCCTGAACGCGACGATCGAGGCGGCACGAGCGGGCGACGCCGGCAAGGGATTCGCCGTGGTGGCATCCGAGGTCAAGAGTCTCGCCACCCAGACCGCGAAGGCGACCGAGAACATCTCCCAGCAGATCGCGCATATTCAGGCCGCGACCAAGACGGCCGTGGACTCCATCGGCGGAATCGGCCAATCGATTGGTGAACTCGGCCAGCTGGCCGCGGGCGTTGCCGCCGCGGTGGAGGAGCAAGGTGCCGCGACGCAGGAAATCGCCCGCAACGTGCAGCAGGCGGCGATTGGCACGCACGAGGTTACCTCCAACATCAACGGGGTGAGCCAGGGTGCCAACAGCACCGGCTCGGCGGCAACCCAGGTGTTGGGAGCCGCCGGCGAGCTGTCCCAACGGGCCGAAGAACTCCGCCGGGAGGTTGGGGAATACATCGCGGGGGTCAAGGCAGCGTAGCGGGCCGCCGCATGCCGGTCCGAAACCGGAGAGGCTGTTAAGACAGCCCGGCGGCAACGCGCGCCTCTCCGGCGGTTCGGGCCGAGAGGCTGGTGGTGCCGCCAGCAGCGCCGGACCTCCGTCCTCGGCGCGGCCGACAACGCCAAGCGGGACAAACGCAATTGGCTCCGGCGCCCGATGTGCCGCGGCCTTGCATACGGCCCGCCAATTGTAGAGCAGGCTTTCGGCAACCCGATGCCGCCTGGCAACCACCGACTCTATCAAGACGGCCCGTTACGGATAGATGTCGGGAAAAATTACATTTGTTTGACGTCAGTTAGCAACCTTGGATTGCTGAAATCCGGAGTGCCCGGCGCTTCGACCCAAAACTGGCTGTAATTTATAGAATAAACGTGAAAAATAAAACATAATCTCGCTCAACAAGATTTTTTGTGGCGAGGCGAAAGCAATTCCTCCCACACGAAGAAATTTCTGTCGAAAATCCTTACATGTGAAACATTTACGAATGAAAACGCAATGATAACCACCTGTTTTTCCGTCATTCTTCTGGATGGCATTGGTCTTGCTTTAGTGTCCGTGCCCCAAATTCGCATCAACCTCCCCATGTAGGTGTAAAAAATGCGCAAGGCTCTCCTGACGACCCTGGCCGGACCGGCCTTCGTACTGTTCGCCGGTCCCGCGCTCGCTGACTCGCTGTCGCCCAGTACCTTCAGCGATACGCTCGCACTGGGAGGCTCTGTCGGCATCAACAAGACCCTGACAGTGTCCGCCGGCACGCCAACCACGCAGGCCGACATCCTGTTCGTGACCGACACGACGGGCAGCATGTACGGCACCATCAACTCGGTGCAGACCGGCTTCAACAGCATCCTGTCGGCGTTGAGCGCCGCCTACCCCGGCTCGAGCCTGGCCTTCGGCGCCGGCCAGTACAAGGACCAGACCTCCGCCGGGGACCCATTCAACTTCAACCTTGACCAGGCAATCACGGCCAACACCGCGGCGGTTCAGACCGCGATCAACACCTGGTCGGCAGGCGGCGGCGGCGACTGGCCCGAGCAGGGCCTGTACGCGCTGACCCAGGCGAGCGGCTCGGGCACCGCCTGGCGCAGCGGCGCGCAGAAGATCATCGTGCTGGCTGGCGATGCGCCCTCGCACTCGTCGGACCTGTATCCCCCCGCGCCCGCCGGCACCACTGTCGCCAGCACCGCTGCCGCCCTGAACGCGGCCGGCGTCACCCTCGAGGCGCTCAACGTCGGTGATCTGGACGCCTTCGGCCAGTTCTCCGGCCTGTTTGCGGACGGCGTCGCCGGTGCGTTGACAAACGGCATCAACCCGGTCGACGTGACCGACTCGATCATCGCGGCGCTGAGCGACGTGTTCCTGAATTACAACGTCGTCAGCCTGGCGGAGGATTCGAACTCGGGCAACTGCGTGTCCGTCACCGGCCTTGGCTCGTACAACGGCAGCTGGGACCGGTCGGCCACCAATACCTTCAACTTCTACGGCCTGACGTTCAAGGGCAGGCATTCCGGCACCTGCACGGTCACGATCGACGCACTGGTCGATGGCGGCATCGTGGCGCGGGAGGTCGACAGCTTCACCGTCACCACGACGCCCGAGCCGGCCAGCTTGGCGTTGCTCGGCTCCGCCCTGCTCGGCTTCGGCGCGGTCCGCCGTCGCTGGCGCGCCTGAAACGTCATTCCGACCCGGCCGGGAGAGGGCAGCGGCGGTGGCCGCTGCCCTCACCGCATCGGTAGAGTCGACGAAAGGCGCGGTAGCCGCGGCCTCTCCCGGTCGGTTGTTGGTGGCGCTTTCGCACCGCACCCTCAATCCGGGCTGACGCTACTCCGTTTCCTGTCGTGCTCATCGAACCGGACATGCGGAACTGCCGCGTCAAATGTGGCGCTGGGCGGCGAAGCTGGTGTCGGTGCCATGAAACCGATTTCTGGCGCCATAACCAACCTGGCCGGCCGTCACCGGTCCGGCCGATATTCGCTATCCGGCGGCGGGCGCCTTGACTTCGGCCTTCGGCGCCGGGGTTTTCATCATTGCCCCGGTCATCGGGATGAAATACACGCCGACATCGCGGCGGGAGTGGATTTTGCCTTCCTCGTCCTTGGTATAGATGTAGAGGATCTGGCCTTTCTTGAACGGCTGGCCGATTGGAATGATCATCCGCCCGCCCGGCTTGATCTGCTTGAACAGTTCCGGCGGGGCATACTGGGCCGCGCAGGTAACGATGATGATGTCGAAGCCGCCCTCGACCTCCGGCCAGCCGTAATAGCCGTCGCCCACCCGGCTGTGCACGTTGTCATAGCCGAGCGGGGCGAAGATCTTGCTTACCGCGTGGCCCAGCGGCTCGATGATCTCGATCGAGTAGGCCTGCTTGACGATGCGGCTGAGCAGCGAACTCTGGAAGCCGCTGCCGGTGCCGATTTCCAGCGTGAGGTCGGTGTCCTTCGGGTGGGCCACCTGGGTCATGTAGGCCTGGCCGAGATAATCCGACAGCGCCGAGCCGAAGCCGAGCGCCCAGGGCTTGGGCTCGGCCTCGTAGGCCTCGCCCGGGGTCGCGTAGTGGCCGTCGTACATGTAGTGGAAATACTCGCGCGGCACCGCCTGGAACGCCGCCATCACCGCCGGGTCGGCACTGCCCAGGCGGTCCTTGAGATACGCCTCGATGCGCTTCATCGCCGCCGGCTTGCGGGCCTGGATGGTCTGGAACTGCGCCTCGGTCAGGTTCACCGGGCGGCCCGACTTCGCCATCGCCTCCTCGAACGCCTGCCGCGTCCAGGTGCCGGCCGCGGGGGCGGCCAAGGGGGTGGCGAGGGGAGCGCCGGAAGCGGCGGCGGCGGGGCCCGCAAGCAACGTGCCGGCGGCGCCCGCCACGAAGCCACGGCGGTTCAGGCTGATCTGGTGTCCGGCCACTGCAAACTCTTCCGCGTCGGGGGGAATGAAACAACGACGCTTACATACAGCAGGAGCGCCAGCAGCAGAACCCCGTCATAGCCCGACTTTATCGCGATCAGGTTGGCCAGTGGCGTCGCCACCACGCTGAACGCGCCGTTCAGGCCCCAGGCCCAGGGCAGGAACCCGGCATGCCCCATGCGCGCCAGGCCGAGCGGGAAGGGCAGGCCCAGCGCCAGCGACCCGGGCGCCAGCAGCGCCAGCACGATCGCCGCCCGCGCCGGCAACGGCAGGTCCAGGGTGACGAGCAGGAAAGGCTGCAACCCCAGCAGCAGCGCCGCGCACCAGGCCACCACCACCAGCCCGGCCAGGCTTGCGGCGCGCCGCTCATGCCCGGCGAACCGCCCGGCCTGCATGGCGCCGAGGCCGGAGAACACCAGCATGCCGGTGAGCACCAGCGCAAACCCGGTGGCGCGGTCGTTGAGATAGAAACTGGCGCGCTCGATCAGGAATATCTCGATGGCCAGGAAACCCAGCCCGAGCGCGGCGAAATACAGCGCCGCCCGCGAGGCTCCCGGCCCGCCGGCGCGGAACCGGCGCCCGCCCAGCAGCGGCACCGCCAGCACCAGGGCCGCCACCACCATTGCCTGCGCCAGCACCGCGAGGTTTACCAACTGGCCGATCTCGGCCTGCGGCAGGATTTCCATCCGCTTGAGGATGGTGCCGAGCTGGCTCAGCCGCAGCACCGCATAGAAGGACGGCCGGTCATAGGTAATGGGCGACAGGTCGAAGGCCGTGCCGGAGGCCGTCGGCCTTCCCTCCAGCACGGCGAGCGCCTCGTCGGCGATGGCGTCGTGCGGCCCGTCGCCGGAGGTGACCTCGCCGGCCTCAAAGGAAACCGCCGGCAGGTCGTTGTAGATACCCTCGCTGGCGGCGGCCACGTCGATGCCGGGGAAGTAGCTCATGTCGAAGGAGCGTTCGTCGGCGAAATGTTTGGCCGCCTCGATGCGCGCTGCGCCGAAGGGCGCGTTGGACACCAGGATGCGCACATTCCAGGCCGAGCGGATGACCAGCACATGCGTCTTCACGTCGGCGATGCCGGCGATCAGCAGGGCCGATCGCACCGTCGCCAGCATGCGCACGGCATAGGCCGGGAACTCGCGGATCGACACCGGGATGGAAACCACGCCGCCGGGGGACAGGGCGCGCAGATAGCCGGCGATCGCCTCGGCGGCGAAGGCACTGGCATTGGCCTCGGCCGCGTCGAGGAAATCCGGCGACAAATCGATGATGTCCCAGAAGCCGCCCTGGCGAACGGCGGCGATCGGGCCGTCGCCGGAAATCCGCACCCAAGCTGCTGGCGTGAAGCCGGGGGAGGCGGCAAACCCGTCGCGCAGGGCGCCGAGCAGCACCGGCTCGGGCTCCAGGGCCAGCAGTTCGGTCGCGCCCAGCGCCCGCGCTTCGGCGATGCGGAAGCCGCCCGAGGCCCCGGCCAGCAGCACCCGCGCTTGCGGATGCAGCGCATAGGGCAGCGCCCCCAGGGTGGCGCCGGCGTAGCCTGCCTCGGCCTGTCCCTTGGGCAGGGCGGCGAGCCGGTTGCCGTCGCGGTACAGGCCGAACGCCTGCGGCGGGCCGGGCAGGCCGAGCAGGCCGGCATTGTTGGAAATGTCGGTATCGACCCGCTCGGTGAAGTCGTCGAGCAGGCTGTACAGCCCGCGCGGCGAGCGGCGCTCGGCCAGGACCTGGCTGTCCGGCACATGCAGCGGGGCGTAGATCGCCTTGAAATCGTTTATTTCCGCCCGATCGTCCAGCAGCAGCAGGGCGCCGCCGCCGGCCAGCGCCAGCAGCCCCGCGGCGATCGCGGCCCGCCGCCATACCGGGGTGAACGCACAGGCCAGCGCCAGCGGCACCAGCAGGCAGGGCACCAGCCGGAACGGATGCACCGCCGCCAGCAGCCCCAGCACCGCCAGCGCGCCGGCGCCGGCGCCGGTCAGGTCGAACCCATAAACCCGGCCGACATCCTCGTCGTTGAGAACAAAACACAGGCTGATATACAGCCCCGACAGGAAAAAAAACGGCAGCAACTCCGCGTAATAGGCGGCGATGTTCCACAACTGCGTGGCGAAGGTCGCCGGGTTCTGCAATTGCAGCGGGTTGAACGGGTTGGTCGTGACCAGATGAAACCCGCCAGCCGCCGCCAGGATCAGCGCCACCGGCAGCGCCGCCAGCAGCAGGCCGCCGCGGCGGGCGAGCGCATCGCGCGCCAGCGCCATTACCACGCCGCTCAGGGCGAAGCCGGCCAGCACGATGGAAATGACCCAGTAGCCGTATTCCGACCATTTCGCGACGGCGAAGTAACGGGTCAGCGCAATCTCGAAGCCAACCGTTGCCAGCGACACCAGAAACAGCGGTGCCAGGGTGGCAAGCCCGGCGCGTCGCCTCACGGCCAGACGCGGCTTTGGATGAATTCCTGCAACACCCGGTCGAACCGGCCCGGATCGTCGACGAACAGCGCGTGGCCGACGCCTTGCATGACCACCGTTTCGGCGTTCGGATGGCGGGCGGCGAGGTTGGCGGCCTGGCCCGCCCAGACCGGGCGCACCACATACAGCACCGGGCGGGCGGTGGAATACACCGCTTCCTTCCAGAAGGTGCGCGGCACCGGATAGGCCAGCAGCGCCGAAGCAGCCGCGGGCGGGGTGCGCAGGCAGGCTTCGGTCAGCCGGTCGAGCCAGGGCTGCGGCTGCGGACGCAGGAACATGCCGGCGACGAAGCTGCGCATCTTCTCGGCGCGCGACGCTTTCGGGCCGGGGCCGCTCGCGTGGCCGGAGCCGCCTGGCGGCGGGTCCTCGCCGACCGAATTATCCACCAGGACCAAGCCGGCGAGGCGCTGGTCGCCGTAGGAATGGACATAGGCCAGGCTGTCGAGCACGCCGAGCGACCAGCCCACCAGCAATACCGGGTCGGGTCCCTGCAGCGCCAGCAACTCGGCGATGTCCTGGCCGCGCCGCCAGGGGTCGTGGCCGGTGGCGGCAACCTCGCTGTCGCCCTGCGAGCGCGGATCGAACGCCACCACGCGGTATGATTGCGAGAAGGCACGAATCTGCGCCTCGAAGATCCAGGCCGGCATGGTCCAGCCCGGCACCAGCACAATGGTATGGCCGTGGCCGGATTCGGTGTAATGGAGACGCACCCCGTCGCTGGTCAGGAAGCCGCGATCGGCGGCGTGCGCCACCCCCGCCAGCAGCAGGCCGGCCATTACGAGACTCGTGATTGCCCCGGTAGCTCGCATGCGGCCAACTGAACGGCATACATGCCCCCTGTCAATGACGCATCGCAGCCATGGATGATGAACCCCCTTCCCCACGCAATGCCCTCATCGCCCTTGTTCTGGTGGCCGCCCTGGTGGGGGGCGGCTGGTGGGTTTCGCGGGTGCTGCATAACGCCTCCCGCACCGAAGATTGCCTGTTGCACGGCGGACGCAACTGCGCCCCGCTCGACCCCTCGCTGAGGCGCTGACATGCCCGATCCGCGATTCGTTCTGCCACCGGCGGCCCGGGGCCGGCGCCTGCATGGCGCGGCGCTGATGCTCGCCGCCATGCTGGCGGGGTGCGCCACGCCGACCCCTCCTTCCCCCGAGCCTTCCGCCGGCGGCCAGGGGGGATGGCAGGGGCCGGGGCAGGGGCATGTGCCGGATTTCGCCCGCCGGTCGTTCGCGCCGTTCGGCCGCGCCGATGCGGTGGCGATCGCGCAGCAGGAGTGGCGCGCTTTCGGCGAACCGATCGACGACGATCCGCCCGGCACCCGCCCGCCCCCGCCCCCCGAGCTGAAGCCCGAGCGGATGGCCGGGTTGTGGCAGCGTGTGGGCGAATACTGGTGGATCAGCCAGGACAACGGCGAGCCGGAAGCCAGCTGGACCGGGATGCACGACGCCTCTGGGGCGGTGTTTCCGGCCCGGGAGGACGCCAACTACGCCTGGTCGGCCGCCTTCATTTCCTATGTCATGCGGATCGCCGGCGCCGGCTACCGCTTTCCGTATTCACAGTCGCACTATGATTACATCAACATCGCCCGGCGCGCCTCGCTTGGCGAAGCGGGAAACTGGGCGATCGTGGCTGAGCGGCTGGACAGTTATGCGCCGCAGCCCGGCGACCTGATATGCACCAGCCGCACCAGCCGTCCCATCCGCTTCGAGGATTTGCCGACCAGCCGGCCGTTCCCGGCGCATTGCGACATCGTGGTGTCCACCGGCAGCATGCTGAGCGTGATCGGCGGCAATGTGGATGACGCGGTGACGCTCAAGCACGTGCCGGTAACGCTGGACGGGCGCCTGGCCCCGCCAGGCGGCCCGCCGTTGGATACGCGCTATCCGTGGTTCGTCGTGCTGCGCGTGCTGTACGACCAGTGAAGGCGGCGGTGGTTACTTCTGCCGCCAGGGCAGCCCGTCGGCCTTCCAGCCGGAATTGGAGCCGCGATGGCCGTCGGCGTCGAGCTGACCCTCGAAGCCGTCGGCGACGTTGTAGACATGGATGAACCCGGCCGCCTGCGCCGCCCGCGCCGCCGCGAGGCTGCGGATGCCGCTGCGGCAGAGGAAGTAGATGTGGTGCTGCGGCTCCAGCCCTTCGCGGTGCAGATGATCGACGAAGGCGTTGTTGACCCGCATGGCCGGATAGAGTTGCCAGGCGATCAGCACCGGATCGCGGCCGATCTGGCTGAGGTCCGGCAGGCCGACGAAGTTCCATTCGGCATCGGTTCGCACGTCCACGAGGCGGGCATCTTGGTTGGTTTGCAGTGCATCCCACACCTGAAGCGGGTGAATATTCTCGACCATCGAACAATCTCCGTTGAATATGGCGGGGCCATCGCATGATGCCGGCATGCATTCAACCCCGGCCCAGGAATACCGGAGTCGCTCATGGGAAATACGCCGCACCTTACCGTCGCCCCGCCCGTTGCGGACGACCTGGCCGCCGCCATCGGCAACACACCACTGATTCGCCTGCGCCGCGCCAGCGAGGCGACCGGTTGCACCATTCTGGGCAAGGCAGAGTTCATGAATCCGGGCGGCTCCGTCAAGGACCGCGCCGGGCTGGCGATCATCACCGATGCCGAGCGTCGCGGGGTGTTGAAGAGCGGCGGCACGGTGGTGGAAGGCACCGCCGGCAACACCGGCATCGGACTGACGCTGGTGGGCAATGCGCGCGGCTACCGCACCGTCATTGTCATGCCGGAAACCCAGTCGCGCGAGAAAATCGAGTTTCTGCGCATGATCGGCGCCGATCTGCGTCTGGTGCCGGCCAGGCCGTACCGGGACCCCGGTAACTACGTGCATGTCTCCCGCCGGCTGGCCGAGGAGACCGGGGCGGTGTGGGCCAACCAGTTCGACAATTTGGCCAACCGGGAAGGCCACCGGCTGACCACCGGGCCGGAGATTTGGCACCAGACCAGTGGGCGGGTGGATGCGTTCACCTGTTCCTGCGGCACCGGCGGGACGCTGGCCGGGGTGGCGCTGGCGTTGAAGCAGCGCAACCCTGCCATTCGCATCGTGCTGGCCGACCCCGAGGGCAGCGGGCTGTACGGCTGGGTGAAGGCGAATGACCTGACCGTCAGCGGCAGTTCGGTCACCGAAGGGATCGGCCAGTCGCGGGTGCCCGACAATCTGGACGAAGCGCCGATCGACGATGCCGAACGCATTGGCGATGCCGAGGCGCTGGAGCAGGTGTTTTCCCTGCTGGTCCATGAGGGGCTGTCGGTTGGCGGGTCCTCGGGCATCAACGTGGCGGCGGCGATCCGGGTGGCGCGCAAGCTCGGACCGGGGCACACGGTGGTGACGGTGCTGGCCGATGGCGGCGGCCGTTACCAGAGCAAGCTGTTCAACCCGGCGTTTCTGCGGGAGAAGGGGCTGCCGGTGCCGGGGTGGTTGTGAGGAAGGCCAGGGGCTTTGCCCCTGGACCCCACCAAGGGCCGTGAGGCCCTTGGAACCCATTACTTTTCGAGGGTCTTGGCGAGAGGGGGGGTTAGGAGATGCCGAAACATCTCCTCTCCCCCTCTTGCCAAGACCCTCCAAGTAGCGGGGCCCAGGGGGCCACCGCCCCCTGGCGGGTCCAGGGCAGAGCCCTGGCCTTCCTTATCTGATCATTGCCGAATATGCTTGTTTCAGCGTGGCGGGTCAGGGAGGTCCGGGTGTTTCTGGAACGGTTTTATGCGCTGCATTTCACGATCCTGTATCCTGCCACCATCCTGCTGATTGCGGGAGCGGCGGAAATCGGCAACCGCATCGGCCGGCGGTCCCGCGCCGCCGACAACGGCGGTTCGGATATCGGCACCCTGACCGGCGCGGCGCTCGGCCTGCTGGCGCTGTTGCTGGCGTTCAGTTTTTCTCTGGCGTTGTCGCGCTACGACGCGCGCCGCACCATGGTTCTGGAGGAGGCCAACGCCATCGGCAGCACCGCCAACTTCGCCCTGATGCTGCCCGGACCGGCGCAGGAGCCGATCCTGAGCGAACTGCGTGATTATACCGCCGTGCGGATCGGGCTGGACAGGCCATTCGACCCGGCCAAGCTGGCGCGCGACGTTGCCCGGTCGCTGGATATCCAGAAGCGGCTTTGGCAGCAGGCAACCGAGGTGACCACGGCGGCGCCGCAATCGTTGCCGGCCTACCGGTTCGTTGCGTCGTTGAACGAGATGAACAACATCCATGAAAGGCGGATCACCGGCCTGCGCTATCACGTTCCGGCCGGGGTGATGTTCATGCTGGCCGGTGTGGCGATGGTGGCGATGGGGTTCACCGGCTACCATGTGGGCGTGACCGGCGCCCGCCGCCGGCCGGCGATCCTGATCATGGCCTCCATGGTGGCGGTGCTGATCATGCTGGTGGTTGACCTCGACCGGCCGGATCGCGGGCTGATCCAGGTGCCGGTGCAACCGCTGGTTGATGCGGCGAATGGGATTCGGCCGTAGGGGGGCGGGTTTGGATGCTTTGCCCTGCGTGGCACTCTTGGGGCGTTTGGGCGGAGGGGGCGGCAGGGCCGGCCACCGCGCGACGGCAGGAGCAAGCGGCGCGGGGCGCGCAGGCTGTTACCCGGCCTGCCTGCTGGCGGTGTTGGCGGGTGGATGGCTGCACACGACCCAGAGCAGACCTCCCCGAAAAGGCTACAGCCACCAACGAAATACAATTCTATATTCATCTGAGACGGTCTTTAACCACGTCAAAAAATGACGCGTAGGGCTCCCTCAGACTTGCCACAATTTGCGAGAAAGCGCGGATCGTCTCACGAACCTTTTCTTGGTTCTTCAGTCCGTCGCTGAAAGCCGGTTCCAAATGCGTGTGAAGACCGGAGAGCGCCTTGACTGTAGAACTCCAGATCTGGGCTGCGTCTTCAGGAGACGTTTGCTCTCCAAAGTTCAGTAAGAACCTATTTGGTATTACTCGATCGGTTATGGTCTCAAGACATTCACCGACAGCACCAATAACAAGGAAAACAGACCCACGCTTACGGTAGAAATTCAACTTGGCGCGCTCTGCATTGGTAAGTGCATCAGGGTTGTTAGCATCCTTCAAGCGCAAGGCCGTCTTTTCATTCTCAACGGCCTTCAACAGGCTGTATGCAAATACAACATGTGCCGCGGTGGTAACCGGTCACATCCCCCTTTCTGCGTGACGGCTGGTTGTGAGCCGGGGTACGTTGGAGAGAACCGATAAGGGTTGCCTCCATGGCCAAGCTGACG
>Ga0302319_10021000_pt1 | contig 11777 bp, 10 predicted proteins | sample Bog_T0_2_FD_203319 | JGI IMG/M metagenome (GOLD analysis project Ga0302319, IMG submission 203319) | Peat permafrost microbial communities from Stordalen Mire near Abisko, Sweden - Bog_T0_2 | ecosystem: Environmental > Terrestrial > Soil > Wetlands > Peat | place: Sweden: Abisko, Stordalen Mire...
GGTGTAGAAGTGCAGTCCCGGCGCGCCGCCATCCAGCAGCCGCTCGCACATCCGCGTCACCACCTCCACGCCAAAGTCGGCCAGCGCCGCTTTGTCGTCCTGCAGTTCTTCCAGGCGCAGCTTGATCCAGCGCGGCAGGTCGGCCCCGCACCCTCCGCAAAAGCGCACCGTATTCGCATATCCCGTAATCGGCATAATGCCGGGCACAATCGGAATCGTCACGCCAGCCTTCGTGCAGCGCTCCGCAAAATTGAAGTAAGCGTCGGCGTTAAAGAACAGTTGCGTCAGCGCCGCATTCGCTCCCGCAGCAACCTTGCCACAAAAATGTTCAAAATCTTTGCTCGCGTTCTCCGCCTGCGGATGCATCTCAGGGTACGCGCCCACTTCGATCATGAAGTGGTCCCCGTGCGTCTCGCGAATAAACGTGACCAGCTCGCTGGCATAGTGGAACTCGCCCGGAGCCGAAGCGCTCATCGCCGTTGCCGGCAAATCTCCGCGCAGCGCCACAATGCGCTTCACGCCCGCATCGCGGTAGCGCTGCAGATACCCGGCAATCTTGGCGCGCGTCGACCCCACGCAGGTCAGGTGCGGCGCAACCTCCACGCCCGAGTGCTTCACCACCGTCAGCAGCGTCTCGTACGTGCCGTCCTGTTCGGACCCACCCGCCCCATGCGTCACGGAAAAGTACTTAGGCCCGGCAGCCGCCAGCTTCTCAATCACGCCCGGCAGCTTGGCCGCCGCCTCCGGCGTCCGCGGCGGAAACAACTCAAACGAAAAACTGCGCACTGCACTCATACGTTTAATCCTGACTTAATGATGAACCATTAGCTCATCCGTGCCCCATCCTTTCGCGTCTTTTGCGAAAGGGTGGGAAACCACAACCCCGAACATCCCATCCGTGCCCCATCCTTTCGCGTCTTTTGCGAAAGGGTGGGAAACCACAACCCCGAACATCCCATCCGTGCCCATCCTTTTCACGTTCTCTGTAAAAAGGATGGAAGAACTAAAGCTGGTTCTACGATTTCTGGGTTCGACCCAATTCGATGACAGAAATACCTCGCTTAAGAGCTTCTCTGTGCGTTGCAATCATCTCCGTCTCAACTTCGACAATCCTCGTTTCACCCAGCGCCCACGCACGAAAACTCGACCAAGGCCAGTCTTCGGGCCTGGCGCACAGGCCTCTCTTGACCGGGTTGCGATGGATGTAGCGAAGTTGAGTGACGAAGCCTTCGTTATTGCGCACATTGTGGTCGAAGTACCGGGCCTGCCAAAAAGGCTCTGCCCCTGCGGTTCTTTCGCCTTGCTTACGCGCCCCGTTAGACACCGCTGTCTTCAGCAATTGCACGGCCTTGGAAAGGATCCCTCTATCAGGCTCGCTTAACAGCAGGTGAACGTGCTCCGGCATAACAACATAGCCATAAACCCGAATTCCGAAGCGTCGCCGGGTCTGCTCGAGAGCAAGCAGGAATCCATCTTGCATGTGCATACGCTCCAGATGCGGCAGACGATGATAGCAACTGAAGGTAAGGAAATGAGACTGCCCGGAGGAATGAAGCCGTCTGAGACCGCCGGGCATGAAATACCTCCGCAAAATTGGGAATCGGGGTAATCAACTTACTGTAAAAGCGGCGGTTCCCAATCCTTATTCCAGTTCACAGTGAAACGTGGTCTGCCAACACAAGCCGGTCTCTCGTTGTCCACTCCACTGGCTGGTTTCCCGCCCTTCGCAAAAAGCGCGAAGGACGGGGCACGGCGGTAAGAGTCACTAACTGAAAGCTGATAGCTAATAGCTCCCACCCGCAAGCCGCAAGCTAGGAGCTAGAAGCTAGCAGCTGTCTCTTAGTACCGATACATCTCCGCCTTGTATGGCCCTTCCACCGGCACGCCCAGGTACTCGGCCTGCTTCGGTGACAGCGTCGTCAGCTTCACGCCAATCTTTTCGAGATGCAGCCGCGCCACTTCTTCGTCCAGCTTCTTGGGCAGCACATACACGCCGGGCTTGTAGGTGTCCTTGTTGGCCCACAGATCCAACTGCGCCAGCGTCTGGTTGGCAAAGCTGTTGCTCATCACAAAGCTCGGATGCCCGGTCGCGCAGCCCAGGTTCACCAGCCGTCCCTCGGCCAGCACAAAGATGCCATGCCCGTCGGGGAAGGTGTAGAAATCCACCTGCGGCTTGATGTTCAGCTTCGTCACGCCTTTTTCCGTGTTCAGCCGGTCCATCTGGATCTCGTTGTCAAAGTGTCCGATGTTGCACACAATCGCCTGGTCGCGCATCTTCTTCATGTGCTCCAGCGTGATAATGTCCACATTGCCGGTGGTGGTCACGTAGATATCGCCGCGGCCCAAGGTGTCCTCCACCGTCGTCACTTCATAGCCTTCCATCGCCGCCTGCAGCGCGTTGATCGGATCGATCTCCGTCACAATCACGCGCGCGCCCATGCCGCGCAGCGAGTGCGCACAGCCCTTGCCCACGTCGCCGTAACCGCAGATGACCGCAACCTTGCCCGCCACCATCACGTCGGTCGCGCGCTTAATGCCGTCGGCCAACGACTCGCGGCAGCCATACAGGTTGTCGAACTTGCTCTTGGTCACCGAGTCGTTCACGTTCACCGCAGGAACCAGCAGCGTACCCGCCTCCATCATCTTGTAGAGCCTGTGCACGCCGGTCGTCGTCTCTTCTGAAACGCCGCGCCACTCGGCCACAACCTTGTGCCAATACTGCTTGTCCGCCTCGTGCACCTTCTTCAGCAGGTCCTTGATCACCTGCTCCTCGTGGCTGCCCGCCGGCTCGTGAACCCAGCCATGGCCGTCTTCCAGCTCATAGCCCTTGTGGATCAGCAGTGTCGCGTCGCCGCCATCGTCCACAATCAGTTGCGGACCCTTGCCGCCCGCGTGGCTCAGCGCCAGGAATGTGCATTCCCAGTAGTCCTCCAGCGTCTCGCCCTTCCACGCAAACACCGGAACCCCTGCCGCCGCAATGGCCGCCGCCGCATGGTCCTGCGTAGAAAAGATGTTGCAGCTCGCCCAACGCACTTCCGCGCCCAGGCTCACCAGCGTCTCAATCAGCACCGCCGTCTGAATCGTCATGTGCAGCGAGCCGGTAATCCGCACGCCCTTCAGCGGCTTCGAAGCCGAATACTTGTTGCGGATCGCCATCAGCCCCGGCATCTCCTGCTCGGCAATGGTGATCTCTTTGCGGCCCCACTCGGCCAACGACATATCGGCTACTTTGTACTTCAAATCGCTCACTTCCAATGTCGAACTCGCCATCTCAATCCCTCCTGTTTTCCTTCTCAGTTGTTTCTCAGTCGTTCATCTTCTTCCAAAACTCTTGGGCATCCCGCGAACCAGCGTTGAGCACAAGCTGACAAGCTAACTTGCCAACTGGCTGCCTTGCTAACTCGCCGACTTGCTGACCCGCCGCCTTGCCGACTTGCTAATCCATCGTCCCATCATGATATGTTGATATGTAGCAGATTCGCCCGCAGCCGGTCAATCCCAAATCCATCAATTTTCCGGCTGCGGAACCGAGTTCGATCTTCTGCCAGCGTGGTGCCCGATCGCTATGTCTTCCATCGTCAAAACGCTGCGCGTCGTCGCCGACCCCAACCGGCTCCGCATCCTGCTGCTGCTTAAAGCGGAGGAGCTGTCCGTCGCCGAGTTGCAGGAGATTCTGGCCATGGGTCAAAGCACCATCTCCACGCACCTTTCGCAGCTCAAACAGGCCGGCCTGGTTGAGGATCGCCGCACCGGCAAGAACAATCTCTATCACCTATGCGCGGCCTGCGGAAGCCCCCTCGACGAGATTCTCGCCGAAGCCGTGAAGGAGATTCCCGAAGCGGCGCAAGACCAGGCCGCCAGCCGCCGCGTCGTCCGCAAGCGCCAGGACAGGATGCGCAGCTTTTTCGATTCCGTCGCCGGCCGCCTCGGCAAGGACTACGTTCCCGGCCAGTCGTGGAAGAGCGTTGCCGAAGCCCTGCTGCGCCTGCTGCCGCCCATGGCCATCGCCGATCTCGGCGCGGGCGAGGGCACCTTTGCGCTGCTGCTGGCCGAGCGCGCCCGCCAGGTCATCGCCGTCGACGCTTCGGCAAAGATGCTCGAAGTTGGCCGCGCCCACGCACTGCGCCATGGCGTCCGCAACATCGACTTCCGTCTCGGCGACATGGAGGAGGTGCCCATCGCCGCCGGCGAAGTCGACCTCGTTTTCTTCTCGCAGTCGCTCCATCACGCCCTGCATCCCGAGCGCGCAATTCAAGAGGCGCATCGCATTCTCGTCCCCGGCGGCCGCATCGTCGTCCTCGACCTGGTCAAGCACCGCTTTGAAGAAGCCCGCGAACTTTACGCAGACCAGTGGCTCGGCTTCAGCGAATCCGAAATCGAATCCATGCTTGAGAAAGCCGGCTTCGTGTCGATCCAAACCTCGGTCGTCCACAAAGAGCCCGAGACCCCCCAGTTCCAAACCCTCCTCGCCGTCGCCGCCAAACCCGCCTAGCCCATCGCAAACGCCGTCAGCAACGAATCCAGCACCGTCGCATCCCTGCTGCGGGTCGTTGATGCAATTCGATCTAGTCGCTCTGGCGACTATTCATCGTCTGGTTTTGGTAATTCACCAAACTCCTCGGGGTGCTTGGATACGTATGCGAACAGCAGTTGTGTCAGGTTGTGGGGATACTGAAAGAACTCATTGTCTAATGTGCCCAGCTTGTCCTCAATTTCGTCGGAGAAATCTGATGCAGCTGAGCTAATTTCCTCAGGGTCCATGGGCAATCCATCTGGAAACGCGATGGCAATCGCACGCCTGCAGATTTCAGCCGTTTTTGGAGCGCCTATCGTATCGAGAGCTTCTGCCACAAATCCTGCAGTTTCGGAGCTGTCGTTTAGAAAATATTGCGAAAACCCGCCATTGTTCACCTCAGACTCAACAGCCCAAATTGACGAAAACACCTTTTGTGGAACAGATTGTGCGCTGAAGTCTTCTTTGCCAAACTTTGTCTTGTCTGACTCGCTAAGTGCAATGAGAATTCCGTTCTTATCCATGATGCAGGACTCCTATGATCTCAGCAGATGTGCGCATTTCGCGTCACCGCCAGCTTAATGCACTCAGCAAACGAACACCCTAGCCGGCTCATTTTCTTTCTAGTACCATAGAGCGCAATGAACATCGACCAATGGAGCAATTTCTTTGTGATGGTCGGCGGCGGAGCCGCGGCTCTCGCAGGCTTGGTGTTTATCGCCATGTCCATCAATCTTCCAATCATCAATCGGGATGCGACCCATAAAAATCGCGCCATCGCGACGTTGACCGGCTTCACTGCCGTCTTCATGGTCTGCGCATTCGCCCTCATCGGAAATCAAACCTACCGATGGCTCGGCGTTGAATGGCTGATTGTTACGCTGGTTCCGACGATTACTTACATACGCGTATACGTCCGAGCCACAAAAATCGGTCTTAGCTCCGTGGGACTCAGCATCGGCCGCTTCATCATGGGCACGTCTTGCTACTTGGCACAGATCGCCGGTTCAATCTTACTTATATTTGGACATGCTGCCGGGCTTTACGTGGCCTCCGCGGCAATGGTGCTCTCTTTCGCGTTTTTCATCTCGGCCGCGTGGCTCCTCATCACCGGCATTCACGAGAATCGCTCTTGAACAACTGTCAATGACCGCGAAATTCAAACAGCCTTGCTGCGCACACCGCGCGTGATCGGGATTCCGGCGCGACACCCGCCCGCGACCGCCTACTTGATCTCTTCCGATGACAGGCTTCGCTGTATGTCCTGAGCCACTTCGTCGATGGAGGTATCCTGGCTCAGTTGCTCGATCGCCTGGCTGTTTTCCATGTCGAGCAATCCAACCTTCTTCGCAATCTGCTGATTCATGCTGATCACTGCCGTCACTTCCTTTTCCGTCAGTAGAAGAATTTGGAGCACCAGGTGTTCCCGTTCATCGGCCCGGCGGGCCAGTCGCGATTGCCGCATCAGGATCAGGCTGGCCAGAAGGATTGCCTCCATGGCAACAACGGTTCCAAGAAGCGAAAACGGCATGGGATCGAAGTGCGGAATTCGCGCCAGATGCAAGGTGTTCACCAGAATCCAGGAAACGAAGAGAACGATATGAGCAACGACAAATCCGAGATTGCCCACGACGGCAGCCGACAGATCTCCCAGTCGTTCCGCCGGCGATCTTCGCGCCAGAAACTCATGCTCATGTTTCGCGATTGTGTCTATGTGCTCTTGCACTTGATTCGGAGTCTGCATTGTGTGGCCTCATACGAATTGTCGCTCTCTATGATTGGATGACTTGCCGGGTGGCCCAGGTGCCTCGATGTTGATCTTTCTTTCTCTGGATTTGGGCAGCTCTGCCGCGGCCACAACTCGATCTGAATTGTCACAGCGGCCCCCTGGCCTGAATCGCAGAACCGTTCTAATCGACACAGGCTCCCTGATCCCATTTCGGGGCAATTACATGAACATGAATTGAGGGCGTCGTTGGGGTTCACATCGCCCTTACAGGGCTGAGGACGTAAGGGGACGCGTACCCAGGACTGTGCTGCGCTTGTCCTGGGCTATCTTCCGTCCTCCCTCCGGGAGGAAACAAGGCAGTCGACCAAACCCTGCGATCAAGCGAAGCCAACTTCAGTCCGGAAGAAAGGCTGTGGCCGATCGAGGAGGAAATGACGCGGCGATCGTGCTCAGCGGCCGAGAAGAGCCAGCTTGAGTCATGAATGCCTTCAGCAACTATCCTGATCCTGTTCTCTGCTTGCTAATCCCTGTTCCCTAGTCCCTGTTCCCTGCTTGCTGAAAGCTGACGGCTGAGAGCTGATAGCTGCCTCCCCGCCTCTCTCCATTTACACTGAACATGCATGATTCCTACACTTGCCTGGACTCCGCAGGGCGTCCAATTCATCGATCAGACCAAGCTCCCTCTTGAGGAGAGCTATGTGCTTGCCACCACCTATGAGCAGGTGGCAGACGTGATTGTCACCATGGTTGTGCGCGGCGCGCCAGCCATCGGCGTCTCTGCCGCATACGGAGTTGCCCTGGGCGCGCTCAAAGCCACGGCCACAACCACAGAAGAGTTCGCTCCCGAGTTCGACCGCATCTGCGCACGCCTCGCGTCCACAAGGCCGACAGCCGTGAACCTGTTCTGGGCCATCGACCGCATGAAGCGCCTGTTCGCCAACCTGCGCGACTCCGGCCTGCCGCTTGCACAGATCAAAGAGCGGCTGCTGGCCGAGGCGCACGCCATGTACAGCGAAGACATTGCCGCCTGCAAAGCCATGGGCGCGTTTGGCGGAGAGCTGCTGCCAGATGAGGGCGGCGTGCTTACCCATTGCAACGCCGGCGCGCTGGCCACCTGCGGTTATGGAACGGCGCTCGGCGTCATTCGCTCGGCAGTCGAGCAGGGCAAGCGCATCCACGTTTACGCCGATGAAACGCGGCCGTTTTTGCAGGGCGCGCGGCTCACCGCATGGGAGTTGATGGCCGATGGAATTCCCACTACGGTTATCTGCGACAACATGGCCGCCAGCCTGATGCAGGCGGGCAAGATCAAGGCCGTCGTTGTGGGCGCAGACCGCATTGCCGCCAACGGCGACGTTGCCAACAAGATCGGCACGTATAACGTGGCGATCCTGGCCAAGGAGCACGGCATTCCGTTCTACGTGGCCGCGCCCTGGTCCACCATCGATCTGGCCACCAAAACCGGCGACGAGATTCCCATCGAAGAGCGCCCGCAGATTGAGGTCACGCACCACGGCGGCAAGCAGCTTACGCCGAACGGAGTGGGCATCTGCAATCCTGCATTCGATGTAACGCCGGCAAAGTATGTTGCGGGCATCGTGACCGAGCGCGGTGTGCTGCGCGCGCCCTACGCTGAATCGCTCAAGCAGATGGAGCTTGTTGCCGGCTAAACGCTGCCGGATAAAAGGCGCCTGCTAAACCGCACGCTCTACACTAACGGGATAGTGGGTGCGGCTCTCAATCTCTTCCGGCTCCGCGTGCCTTCGCTGGCGCGCGGCGTGCTGTTGTCTTTGGGCGCATTCGCCTTGAGCCTGCGGCTGGCCGGGTTTCCGCACATTGAGGAACTTCACGGCACGCTCTGGCAGATTGCGGCCCTGCCCTTTGCCTGCTGGGGCATGGTTGAAACTGCGCGCTGCCTCCGCGCCCGCTGGAGCCTGTACCACGCAGGCGTGCTGATTCTCCTCTACTCCGAACTGATGATTTTGGCCATGGTGCTCTTTCTCTCGATCTTTCTCTGAGACCTTGAAGCATCATCAAACGCAAGCACTCTGCCCGCAACAATAGGGCAATCGCATTTGAAAATTTCACTAACTGCGCTCTGTTATTTGGGGTTTGCGAGGAGGGAGCAGGGGCATTTATGCCCCTGATGCGGGCAGCGAATACACTCGCCTTCAGGCGCGGGCATTGCATCGCTTCACGTTGAAAGGCCCGCGGCTAAAGCCGTTTCCTGTTCAACAGGTTTTCAGGGGCATAAATGCCCCTGCTCCCTCCAAAAGACAATCTGAAGGCCCTTTGTCCGAACGAATCTCCACTATGACGTTCAAGTGCGATTGCCCTGGCCCGCAACATTTCTGCTTTCCATCGATTCAGAACTGCGTGTAGGATGAGGAGGCTGTATAGTGGCGCGAGCCTGACAGGCCGTGCATTCCCCAACCGAAAAAGCAAGAGGAGAACGTGCAAATGCTCAAGGGATTTCGGGACTTTATTCTGCGTGGCAACGTGGTCGACCTGGCAGTCGCGTTCATTATGGGCGCGGCGTTTAACGCGATCGTGACTTCACTGGTCAAGGACGTGATGATGCAGTTCATCGCGGCCATCGTGGGCAAGCCGGACTTCAGCGCCCTCAAGTTCGCCGTGAACGGCACGCCGATCATGATCGGCAACTTTGTGAATGCGGCCATTTCGTTTCTGATTGTGTCGTTTGTGGTGTACTTCTTCATGGTGCTGCCTATCAACTCACTGCTGGCCAAAATCAAAGGGCCCGTGCCTGAGGTCGCGCCCAGCACAAAGCAATGCGCGGAGTGCCTCAGCGACATTCCACTCGCAGCCAAGCGCTGCTCTCATTGCGCACAGCCGGTGGCGTAGTTCCGTCTTTCCCATGCGAGGCCGGGCACGCTCCCGGCCTCAATCCATGGTGTAAGCTGTGAGTTCATTGTTGTGATGCGCTCGTGCAATGTCTCTGAAGTCCGTTGAAGAACAACCGCAGATCCTTCGACTCACCACCCCCAAACTGAAAAGCGTTTGGGGCCCCGTTCGCTCAGGATGACTGCAGTTGTTTTGATAGGAACCTCTGGGATGGGACACGAGTGTGATGCGCTAGATTGAACGCGCTGCCAAGGCGCACACTCGCATCGGAACGGTCTCGCAGATGAAGCTCTCTCTCTCCGCCCTTATTCTTCCGCTCTCATTCTCTCTTTCTCTTTATGCGCAAACGCTGGCCGCGCCGCAGCCGGTCTTCGGCTATGCGGACTTTAGCGCGCAGGCCCGGATTGAAGAAAAGTTTCTCGCCGTGCCCGATGCAAAGCTCGCCGGCCAGCATCTGAAGACGCTCACCGCGGAGCCGCACCTGGCCGCCACGCCAGAGGACCGCAAGACCGCCGACTATGTGGCGCAGAAGTTCCGCGCCGCTGGCCTCGATACAGAGATCGTTCCCTATCGCGTGCTGCTCAATCAGCCCAGGGCAGTGCGCGTTGAGGCTTACGATGCGCAGGGCCGGCTGCTAATGAGCGGGCCGACGCGCGAACACGTCGAGGGCGATCCGCAACAGGATAATCCGCGCGTGGTGATGCCCTTCAACGGCTCGTCTGCCTCCGGCGATGTGACCGGAGAAGTGGTCTACGCCAACTACGGGCGGCTTGAGGACTTCAATCGGCTCGCGGCCCAGCACATCGACCTGCACGGCAAGATCGTGATTGCGCGTTACGGCTCCAACTTTCGCGGCGTCAAGGTTTATCTAGCTGAGCAGCGCGGCGCAATCGGCGTCCTGCTCTACTCCGATCCGCAGGATGACGGCTTTACCAAAGGCGAGGTTTATCCAGCCGGGCCCTGGCGTCCGGATACCGGCGTGCAGCGCGGCTCGGTGCAGTATCTGTTCAAGTATCCGGGAGACTCGGAGACTCCCGGCGTTGCCTCCACGCTCGATCTTCCTGACTCGGCGCGGATCGCCAACTTCACCGGCGTGGGCGGTGACATGCCGGGCATCGTCTCCATCCCTATCAGTTATCGCGACGCCGAGCCAATCTTGAAAGCGCTTGCTGGACCAACAGCGCCGCAGGGATGGCAGGGCGGTCTGCCGTTCAGCTACCGCACCGGGCCTGGCGGTGTGCGCGTCCATCTGGTCTCCGACCAGGATTACCAGCGGCGCATCATCTGGGATGTGATTGGAAAGGTCAAAGGCTCGGCCTATCCCGACGACTGGGTCGTAGTGGGCAATCACCGCGACGCATGGGTCTATGGCGCGGTCGATCCCAGCAGCGGCACCGCGGCCATGCTTGAAGCGGTGCATGGAGTGGGCGCGCTCATCAAGCAGGGATGGCGGCCCAAACGCACCATCGTGTTTTGCAGTTGGGACGCGGAAGAGGAAGGTCTCATCGGTTCGACGGAATGGATGGAGCAGCACGCCGATGCTCTCAAAAAAGCAGTGGCCTATTTCAACGTGGATGAAGGCGTGTCAGGCCCCGACTTCAGCGCCTCGGCAGTGCCCTCGCTCAAAGAGTTCGTTCGCGGCGTAACGCGCTCGGTTCCCAGCCCCGCGCGAGGAACGGTCTACGACCAGTGGCGCTTGAAGCAGGCCAACAGCGATAAATCAAAAAATAAAAGCGAGAGCGGCACGGGCGACGAAGTGCATATCGGCGATCTTGGCTCGGGTTCGGACTTCACGCCGTTCTTCCAGCACGTGGGCGTGCCTTCCGTCGACATGACCTCTGCCGGTCCTTATGGCGTTTATCACTCCACGTTCGACGATTACGCGTGGTTCATTGAAAACGCCGATCCAAGCTTTGTTTATCTGCAGGAGATGGCGCGCGTTTTCGGGCTTGAAGCGGTACGCATGGCCGATGCCGACGTGCTGCCGCTCGATTACGTGACCTATGCGCACGAAATCGCGGACTACATTAGCGCAGCAAAGCGCAAGGCCAACGACGATGGGCTCCAACTCGATTTCTCCGCCGCAGAAGCTTCAGCCGGAAGGCTTGCCGCGGCGGCGCAGAAGGTGCGGGCATTGCAAGCAGCGCCCGCCGGAGACCTGGCCCGGTTGAACCAGGCTCTGCGCCAGACCGAGACCGCGTTCATCTGGCCGGCGGGCCTGCCGAATCGCCCCTGGTACCGGCACACGATTTTTGCGCCGGGAGAATACACGGGCTACTCCGCAGTGGTGATTCCGGGCGTGAACGAGGCCATTGATGCGCACAATGCCGGGTTGGCCGCGGCACAATTAAATGTGCTGGCCACGGTGCTTGACCGCGCAGCGCAGACGCTGGCGGGAGCTGAGTAGTTTTTTTGAGCAGCAGCTTTCCGCAAAGATCATTTTCGGAAACTGTGTAGACCGAAATTTCATTGGATTCCCACCCATTCCGCAGAAAAACGCGGAATGGATGGGGCACGAAAGTTTATATCAAGGGCGAAAATGCTCTAAGGAACCTCTGCACAAGTCTGCAACCCGCGTCATATTTGAATAAACTATAAGTATGAAGCGAATGGCGCGTTTTCAGCAGACACTGGCATCGCAGATGAGTTTTGCGAAGTATGGTCGCAAGA
>Ga0302319_10021001_pt1 | contig 11777 bp, 8 predicted proteins | sample Bog_T0_2_FD_203319 | JGI IMG/M metagenome (GOLD analysis project Ga0302319, IMG submission 203319) | Peat permafrost microbial communities from Stordalen Mire near Abisko, Sweden - Bog_T0_2 | ecosystem: Environmental > Terrestrial > Soil > Wetlands > Peat | place: Sweden: Abisko, Stordalen Mire...
TGGTGGACATTGCGTCGGCGAAGGCGTTGAACTCCGCCTGCGTCGGTGCACTGCCGCCGGTCGGCACGATAAGAGTGGATTGCGGCTGCGCGTTCAGGAGCGTCAGGTTCGACCCGGAGGCATTCAACTCGGCGCAACTATTGTGAATGTTGGACGGTGAAAGGCCTCCAGGAAGGGGATCAGATCGGGGAGCGGCCGGACACCCTCGCGCAATGCCCTCGCGATTACATCGCGCGGGACTCTAACGGTGTTCGATAAACTGACGCTAAACATGCTGGGGACCGATGTCCCCAAGCAAATATCGCGATGGTCGTCGCGCAAATCATAATCTGGGAATATGTCGGGGCTGTCGGCCAGTCCTTGGGGTCTCTTCAAATTAATAATTGCAAACAACGGCATACTCGATTCAGTACCGGGATTGACTGAACTCTTGCCGTACGACACATGCGCACCCGATAGACGTTCGATGTAAAGGCCTCCAAGACCAATTGCGGTGAAGCGCGGCCGTTCCCCGCAGAATCCTGACCAAACATATGGCCCATCCGGATAACTGCGGGATCGTCCTGTTTCTATCAGCTCTACAAGGAGAACGAGTCGTTCGTCACTGTAAGCGTGTGCGGGCCACTCGGTCAGGTCAATTTGTTTCAGGGTCAATTCGGGAAGGCCCTGGTATGAGCACGAAGAGAGGATCAATGCGATGAGGACCAGGGCAACTTGCGCGAAGGCTCGAAATGAACTTGATATTAGCGACATCACTGAACGCCCAGCAGTTTATACATCATTATTGAGTCAGCGCACAGATCGGCGCTGACATCGTTCAACCGGGCCGCGCGTTCCTCGTTCGGAGGGGCACCGTCGCGCGACGACGTCCACGCAGCCCGCTGAGCAGCACGGCGGCGCCCGCGATCAACGTCCATGTTGCCGGCTCCGGCGCCGGGGCAGGCGCAGGGGTCACATCGGCCAGGGTCGTCCCGATCCGCAGTTCATCGTAGGTCCAGCCCCAGGTGTCAGACCAGTAGAGGCCGCCGAACTCCGATGGCGCGAGCGGCGATGCGACGGTCACGTCGGGCGCGCCGAGCGGCGTCCCTCCCAAAGCCGGATCGATCCACAGCGACGCCGTGTCGCTGGAATCCACATGAACGAGCAGCAGGTCGGTCTGGCCGACCGTCGGCGCCGTGCTGGTTGATACGATACCGGCGGCCGGCGTCTGCAGGCCATAGTTGGTCGCGCCGCCGCCGACACCGACGTAAAGAAACGTCGAGAACGAGGTATTCTCCAGCGCGATGCCGCCGTAGCTTTGCGCGCTGTTGCCGTTGGCCAGCTCGGTGCTGGCGTTAAGCTGAATCAGGAGGCTGAACCACAAGTCCGAGGTGGCTGTGTTGGTGAAATTCCTTTCCGCAGTGGACTGCCCGCCCGGCTGGTAGGGCAAGCTCGCCGCGGCGTAGCCGGACGACGCCAGCCCTGGGTAGGACAGCCCGGCCACGACGGTGCGCGGCGCGGTGGTGTTGAAGCCGCTGCTGCCTTGCCAGCCGTCCGTCCAGCCGGTGCCGGCGTTCGGACCCATGCCGCCGGCCGGATACACGGGGTCCCCGAGCGTGTAGCTGGAACTGGCGAAACCGTCGTAGGCAACGAGCGCCGCCTTGGCGGAACCGCTGATCAAACCGACAGCGCCGGCAACCAGAACGCCGAGCCTCAACCGATCCATGGGTGCCTCCAACGGGCGGATCAATATGCAGAAACCACTTCGAAACAAAGTGGTAACGGCTTTCTGGGCGCGATGCAACGCGAAACGAGGTGACGAACGCTCGCCCTGGTGGCCCTGGACCGTCGTAACCTGGCGCCCAGCCCCCTACCCCGACGCCGCGATCTCGGTGACCAGCCTGGCCGCCTCGGCGCCACGGAGCTTGGCGATGTCGTCCTGGTATTTCAGTAATACGCCAAGGGTTTCGTCGACATCGCCGGCGGTCAGTTCGGTCTTGTTCAAGTAGGTCAGGGCCTGCGCCCAATCGATCGTTTCGGCGACGCCGGGCAGCTTGAACAGTTCCTCGCCGCGCAGGCGCTGGACGAAATCCACCACTTGCTGGGCGAGGCGGGCGGGCACGCCGGGCGCCTTCGTTGCCAGGATCGCGCGTTCGCGGGTGGCGTCGGGGTAATCGACCCAGTGGTAGAGGCAGCGGCGGCGGATCGCGTCGTGGACTTCGCGGGTGCGGTTCGAGGTCAGGATCACCACCGGTCGGGTTTTGGCGCGGACGGTGCCGAACTCGGGCACGGTGATCTGGAAGTCGGCGAGGAGTTCCAGCAGGAAGGCCTCGAACGGTTCGTCAGCGCGGTCGAGTTCGTCGATCAGCAGGACGGCCGGCGGCAGATCGGGGTCGATGGCGGAGAGCAGCGGGCGGGCCTGGAGGAACTCGCGGGTGTAGATGTCGCGGGACAATTCGTCGCGATCGGTATGGCCGGCGGCCTCGGCGAGGCGGATCGCCATGAGCTGGCGGGCGTGATCCCACTCGTATGCGGCGGCGGACAGGTCCATGCCGTCGTAGCATTGCAGGCGGACCAGGCGGCGGTTGAGGCCGGCGGCGAGGACCTTGGAGATCTCGGTCTTGCCGGTGCCTGGCTCGCCCTCGAGAAACAGCGGGCGCTGCATGGTCAGGGCGAGATGGACGGTGGTGGCGAGTTCGAGATCGGCGATGTAGCCGTTGGCGGAGAGCAGCTTCGCGGTGTCGGCGACCGTAGCGGGAAGCGCCGTCACTAGAGCATGCTTCCCAGCATCAGCAGGATCATGAGGGCGAAGATGCCGCCGCCGATCCAGGCGGCGAGGGGCAGGCCGAAGGGCTCGCGCGGGATGAGTTCCCAGATCGAGAGAGCGGACGGCGGCGCGGATGCGGCACGTACTGCGACGGCGACCGGTTCGGCCATGGTTTGTCCGGCCTGTTCCTCGGCCACTGCGGGTGCCATGGCCTGCACCTGCTGGCTGAAGCGGTCGAAGAAGGCATCGGCCATCTGTTTGGCGGAGGCGTCGATCAGCCTTGCGCCGAGCTGGGCGAGTTTGCCGCCGACCTGGGCGTGGACCTCGTAGGTGAGAAGGGTGGCGACACCGTCCTCGGCCAGCGAGATCTGAGCGCCGCCCTTGGCGAAGCCGGCGGCGCCGCCCTGGCCTTCGCCGCTGATGCGGTAGCCGTTGGGCGGATCGATGTCGGTGAGGTTCACCTTGCCGGAAAACCGAGCGGAGATTGGCCCGATCTTGACGGCGGCGGTAGCCTGCATCTGGTCGTCGCCGATTTTTTCCAGGCTCTGACAGCCGGGGATGCTGACCTTCAGCACCTCCGGATCGTTGAGCGCGGCCCAAACGGCTTGCCTCGGCGCCGGAATGCGCCGCTCACCCGTCATGTCCATGCGAAAATCATCCCTTGTTCAGCGCGGCGGACGTTACTGGGAGGGTGGCAGGTGTGCAACCGAGGCCCATTGGCCTTGCGCTGGCCGCGTGCGCTGGACGGCGGGGGAACGGGTGCGTTTCGGGCGGTCGCTTTGCGCCGGACCGGCGGGGTGGGCGGATTGTGCCGGGTCGGCTGGTTCCGGCGGCAGGAATTGCCGTGGTGCCGGGAAAAATACGTGTGTTTTCAAAATCCTGGCTCTTGGCCCGGATCATGCTTTTTATTCGGCCCATAGCAAGCCAGGGAGTCTTTCATCATGTCGATTTCCATATCCGGGCAAAATGAGCGGTGGGCGCAATTGAATGCCTATCAACCGCCGCCCGCATTGTCATCTGGCCAGTCCGGGGGCTGGGATTTCCTGTCCGGGACAACGTCCGAAACGGCAGTTGGCAGCGCGTCCGGCACCGGTGGTGCCACCAGCGCGCTGTCGGAAACCATGTCATTCAATCTGATGGCTTTCAGCTTCGGCGGCAACGGCGCGACGGCGTCGTCCGGTCAGGCTGCCGGACAGAGCAGCGGGGCGTCGGCCGGTACCGCGTCGGGTTCGGCGCCTTCGACGCAAGACCCGGCCAACCTTGGATCGGAATTGCTGACCGACGTGCAGTCGCTGATCGCGGCGCTGGGCAGCGGCGGCGGGTCTGGGTCTGGGCCTGGGGCTAACACGGCGACGGGGACGTCGACCGCGAGCGGCACCACACCGGCTGGCAGCAGTGCTGCGGGCACGTCTGGCACAGGCGCCACAGGCACCACGGCGACGGATGGTACGGGGAGTGCGGCGGCGGCCACGGCCGCCAACTCGGAGAGCACCATACTGCAGGATCTACAGACCGTCCTCTCCGATCTGCAGACGATTGCCTCCGCCTTTACGACGCCAGCCGCGGCGACGGCGGGACAGCCGTCAGCGGGGACCCCGACCTCGCTGGATCAGATTTCGAATACCGGAACGACCGACGGCGACGGCATGCACGGCGGCGGACATTGGCGGCATCACTACCGCGATGGGATGAGCCAGCAATTTGCCGCCGCCGCATACGGTTCAGGGACGCAGTCCTCGGGCAATGGGGCGGCAAACTCGTCGCAGGCCGCGATCAACGCCTGAGGCAAGCGGCGCCTCGTGAAGAGGCGCCGGATCGGCTTCAGCGTTGCCAGTCGCCGACGCTGTGCAGGAGGTTGGTATAGGCTGGCTCAGCCTTGGCCTCGACGACATTCGGGGACGATTTTGGCGCGGGGGCGTTTGGCAGCGCCGTCGGGGTTGCCTGACCCTGGGCCGGTCCGCAATCGCCGGCGGTGTGCGACACGACATGCGGTGCCTGGCCGTTGCCGGGGTAGGTAATCTGGACGCTGCGCATGCAGACCCCTGGGCCGGACATCGCGGGAACGACACCGAAGCCCTGGGCATTCGGGACGGTCATGGCGTTGATGGTGCGGATCATGGCCTCGGCCTGGCGATCCATCGCCGCCGCCATCCGGTCGAACATGGCAAATGGATCGACCGGATCGAACGCGCTGGGCATCGCGGTCGGTGCGAGGACCACGGTGGGCGGCACGTCTCCGGCATAGCGGACCTGCTCGATCTGCCCGTTGGGAAGCCGCAGCGTGAGGACGTGGGTTTCGGTGCTCTGGGCCTTGGCGATACCGGCATAACCGGCCAGAAGCAGAGCAGCCGCACCGGTGTGAGAAGCGATTCGGGTGATACGCATGACGGTCTCCGTCGCTGTTGAAGACATCATTGAAAAGGCTACCCGCGTATAATACCCGGATCGCCTATCCAGCCGTCTTCTGCGATATGAAATTTCGTTCATTTGTGGAGCCACGGAGGCGCGTGCCGGCCGGACCGGGTGTCTCGGTGTAACGAACGAAAAATTAGCGTAACTAGCCGCGGCTTTCGCTTGTTGCCCCCTGCGGTCGTGCTTAATCCGGGAGGCCGTCAGCAGTCGGCCCCCACCCGCCAGAGGACGTGATCATACATGGACGAACAGGTCGACCGGCCGGAAATCAAGAAAGATCCCGCTCCCGTGTCGCGTGCAACGCCTGTGGTGCCTACGTCCCGCCGCGGTTTCCGAATCCTCACCGGCCTTATCCTGGCGGGGCTGATTGGCGGCGGGTGGTACCTATGGACGCATCCAGAGTCCAAAACTCCGGCGAAACCGGCAACGGCCGGGCGCAGCGCGCAGGGTGCGCCGCAGCCGGTCGGGTTCGCGACAATCGACACAGGTGACATCCGTATCATCCTGAACGAACTGGGCACGGTGACGTCGCTGGACACGGTGACGGTGCTGACGCAGATCAGCGGGCAGTTGCAGGAGATCGGGTTCACCGAAGGCCAGGTGGTGAAGAAGGGCGATTTCCTGGCGCAGATCGATCCGCGGCCGTATCAGGCGGCGCTGGAGCAGGCGACGGGCACGCTGGCGCGCGACCAGGGGCTGCTGGCGCAGGCGCAGGCCGATCTAAAGCGGTTCCAGACGCTGGGGCGGCAGGACTCGATCGCGCAGCAGCAACTGGATGATCAGCGCTTCCTGGTGCAGCAGGACACCGGCCTGGTGCAGACCGACCAGGGCCTGGTGGATACCGCGAAGGTCAACCTGGCGTATTGCCATATCGTCTCGCCGATCGATGGACAGGTGGGGCTGCGGCAGGTCGATCTGGGCAATTACGTGCAAAGTTCCAACACCGCGGGACTGGTGGTGATCACGCAGATGCAGCCGATTTCGGTGCTGTTTTCGGTGCCGGAGGACAATCTGCCGGACATCATCTCGCGGGTACGGGCGGGCGCAACACTAACTGTTGAAGCGTATGACCGCGCGAACACGCGGAAGCTGGCGACGGGGCAGCTTGGGACGATCGACAACGTGATCGACACGACGACAGGGACACTGAAGCTGCGGGCGATGTTCGCGAACCCGGATGTGCTGCTGTATCCCAATCAGTTCGTGAACGCCCGGTTGCTGGTTAACACCATGCAGAACACGGTGCGCGTGCCGGTGCCGGCGGTGCAGCGCGGGGAGCCGGGGACGTTCGTGTATCTGATCAATGCGAACAACACGGTATCGGTGCGACCGATCAAGGTAGGTCCCACGGATGGCTCGTTCCAGGCGGTGCTGTCGGGGCTGGCGGTTGGGGACCGGGTGGTTACGGACGGGACCGACCGGTTGCGCGACGGCGCTGCGGTGACGTTGCCGGCGGCGCAGAAGGCTGGGCAACCGGCGGCTGGCGGGCAGCAGCCGGCGGGTGGGCAACCCGGGGTGGCCGCTCCGGCCGCGGCGACACCGGCTGAGCCGAACGCGCAGCACGGGCAGCATCGCCAGCCGCAAGCGCAATGACGGTGGGATGAAGGCCGCATGAACCCGTCGCGCCCGTTCATCCTGCGTCCGGTGGCGACGACGCTGCTGATGGCGGCGATCATGCTGGTCGGGATCGTCGCGTACAAATTCCTGCCGATCTCGGCGCTGCCGGAGGTCGATTATCCGACCATCCAGGTGCAGACATTCTACCCCGGCGCCAGCCCCGAAGTGATGACTTCGTCAGTTACCTCGCCGCTTGAAGTACAATTCGGGCAGATGCCGAGCCTGAATCAGATGTTTTCGACGAGTTCGGCAGGGGCGTCGCTGATCACGTTGCAGTTCAGCCTGGATGTCAGTCTGGACGTGGCGGAGCAAGAGGTACAGGCGGCGATCAATGCGGCGGGTAACCTGCTGCCGTCGGACCTGCCGGCGCCGCCGATCTATGCCAAGGTCAATCCGGCGGATGCGCCGATCCTGACCCTGGCGCTGACCTCGAAGACGCTGCCGCTGACCGAGATCGAGGATGCGGCGAACACGCGGATGGCGCAGAAGATCTCGCAGCAGCAGGGGGTCGGGCTGGTCAGCATCAGCGGCGGGCAGCGGCCGGCGGTGCGGGTGCAGATCAACCCTCGGGCGCTCGCGGCATACGGGCTGAACATCGACGATCTGCGCACGACGCTGGGCAATGCGAACGTCAATACGCCGAAGGGAAATTTCGACGGGCCGGCGCAGGCGACGACGATCAATGCCAACGACCAGATCAGCGATCCATCGCAGTATCTGGACCTGGTGATCGCTTACCGGAACGGCTCGCCAGTGCGGCTGCGCGATGTCGCGACGGTGGTGAACGGCGCGGAGAACACCAAGCTGGGGGCGTGGGCGAACAGGACTCCGGCGGTGATCCTGAACGTGCAGCGCCAGCCGGGGGCCAATGTCATCGCGGTGGTGAACACCATCAAGTCGCTGCTGCCGCAGTTGCAGGCGACGCTGCCGGCGGCGGTGGATGTGGCGGTGCTGACGGACCGGACGGTAACGATCCGGGCGTCGGTTTCGGATGTGGAGTTTGAACTGGGGCTGGCTGTGGCGCTGGTTGTGGCGGTGATTTTCCTATTCCTGCGCAATCTGCCGGCGACGATCATCCCGAGCCTTTCGGTGCCGCTGTCTTTGGTGGGAACGCTGGCGGTGATGTATCTGCTGGGGTTCAGCCTGGATAATCTGTCGCTGATGGCGCTGACGATCTCCACCGGGTTCGTGGTGGATGATGCGATCGTGATGATCGAGAACATTTCGCGCTATGTGGAAGCCGGGGAGGCGCCGCTGGCAGCGGCGCTGAAGGGCAGCGAGCAGATCGGCTTCACGATCATTTCATTGACGGTGTCGCTGATCGCGGTGCTGATTCCGCTGCTGTTCATGGGCGATGTGGTGGGGCGGCTGTTCCACGAATTCGCGATCACTCTGTCGGTGACGATCGTGATCTCGGCAATCGTCTCGCTGACGCTGGTGCCGATGATGTGCGCCAAGCTGGTGCGGCACCGCCCGGAGGCGGAGCGCAGCCGGTTCGATGTAAAGGCGGAACGCGGGTTCAACTGGGTGATCGGACGTTACGACCGGGCACTGAATGTGGTGCTGGATCATCAGCCGCTCACGTTGCTGGTGGCGGTGCTGACGATGGCGCTGACGGTGTTCCTGTATACCGTGGTGCCAAAAGGCTTCTTCCCGGTGCAGGATACCGGGGTGCTGCAGGGCATCTCGGTGGCCGCGCAGACCGTTTCCTACAGCGCGATGGCGGAGCATCAACAGGCGCTGGCGGACGCGATCCTAAAGGACCCGGATGTCGTGAGCCTGAGTTCGTTCATCGGCGTGGACGGCAGCAACACGACGCTGAACAGCGGGCGGTTCCTGATCAACCTGAAGCCGAAGGACGAGCGGACGCTGAATGCGACTGAGATCGGACGGCGGCTGCAGCAGGAGACGGCGGGTGTGCAGGGCGTGTCGTTGTATCTGCAACCGGTGCAGGACCTGACGATCGATGCCTCGATCAGCCGCACGCAATACCAGTTCGTGCTGGAGAACCCGAACCTGTCGGCGTTCACCGAATGGGTGCCCAAGCTGCTGGCGAAGCTGAACCAGTCGCCGGACCTCGAGAATGTGGCGAGCGACCTGCAGCAGCAGGGGCTGGAAGTGAACCTGGTGATCGACCGGGCGACGGCGGCGCGGTTTGGCATCACGCCGGCGACCGTGGACAACGCGCTGTACGATATGTTCGGGCAGCGGATCATTTCCACCATCTATACGCAGTCGAACCAGTATCGCGTGATCATGGAGGCGGACCCGTCGTTGCAGACGTCGCTGGATGCGCTGAATGCGATCCGGCTGCCGTCGGCGGCGTCTGTTGGCGGTCAGGTGCCGCTGAGTTCGATCGTGCGGATCGAGGAGAAGCCGGGGCCGTTGCAGATCAGCCATCTGGCGCAGTTCCCGGCGACGACGATTTCATTCGATACGACGCCGGGGTCGTCGCTGGGGGCGGCGGTGGCGGCGATAAGACAGGCGGAGACGGATATCGGACTGCCGGAGAGTTTCGTGACGGCGTTCCAGGGGGCGGCATCGGCACTGGAGGCATCGCTGTCGAACGAATTGCTGCTGGTGCTGGCGGCGATCGTGACGATGTACATCGTGCTAGGGGTGCTGTACGAGAGTTTCATTCATCCGGTGACGATTTTGTCCACGCTGCCCTCGGCTGGGGCGGGCGCGCTGGTGGCGTTGCTGATCGCGGGGGACAATATCGATGTGATCTCGATCATCGGGATTATCCTGCTGATCGGGATCGTGAAGAAAAACGCGATCATGATGATCGACTTTGCTTTGGCGGCGGAGCGGGAGGAAGGCAAGCCGCCGCGGGAGGCGATCCACCAGGCGTGCCTGCTGCGGTTCCGGCCGATTCTGATGACGACGATGGCGGCGCTGCTGGGGGCGCTGCCGCTGATGCTGGGGAATGGGACGGGGTCGGAGTTACGGCGGCCGTTGGGGGTGGCGATCGTCGGTGGTCTGATCGTCAGCCAGGTTCTGACGCTGTTCACGACACCGGTGATCTATCTGATGTTCGACCGGCTGGCGTGGCGGTTGCGGGGTGGCAAGCCGGAGGCGGAGTTGGCGCCGGGCGGGGCGGAATGAGTGGCGGGCGATGAACCTCTCGGCGCCGTTCATTGCGCGTCCGGTGGCAACGACGCTGCTGACCATCGGCATTGCGCTGGCGGGGATTTTCGCCTTCTTCAAGCTGCCGGTGTCGCCGCTGCCGCAGGTGGATTTTCCGACCATTTCGGTGCAGGCACAGTTGCCGGGGGCAAGTCCGGAGACGGTGGCCACCAGCGTGGCCAGCCCGCTGGAACGGCATCTGGGGCAGATCGCCGACGTGACGGAGATGACCTCCACCAGTTCGGTGGGGTCGGCGCGGATCGTGCTGCAGTTCGGGCTGAATCGCGACATCTACGGCGCCGCGCGCGACGTGCAGGCAGCCATCAACGCCGCTCGGGCCGATCTGCCGGCTTCCCTGCGCAGCAATCCGACCTATCGGAAGGTTAACCCAGCCGATGCGCCGGTGCTGATCCTGGCGCTGACGTCGAAGACCTTGACGCGCGGGCAGATGTACGATGCGGCGACCAACGTTCTGTCGCAGAAACTGTCGCAGATCGACGGCATCGGCCAGGTGATCATCGGCGGTGCGGCGCTGCCGGCGGTACGGGTCGAACTCAACCCGACGGCGCTGTTCAAATACGGGATCGGGCTGGAGGACGTGCGCGCGGCGCTGGCCTCGGCGAATGCCAACAGCCCGAAAGGTGCGATCGAAACCGATCAACTGCACTACCAGCTTTATACCAATGACCAGGCGACTCATGCGGCCGACTACAAGCCGCTGGTGATCGCCTACCGTAACGGCGCCGCGGTGCGGTTGTCCGACATGGCGGATGTGCAGGATTCGGTGGAGAATCTGCGCAACGCGGGCCTGTCACAAGGGCAGCCGGCAGTGCTGGTTATCCTGTTCCGTCAGCCGGGCGCCAACATCATCGACACCGTGGACAGCGTGAAGGCGGCGATTCCGCAACTGATGGCGGCGATGCCGGCGGATATGAACCTGCTGATTGCCAACGACCGCACGACGACGATCCGAGCGAGTCTGCATGACACGGAAAAGACGCTGCTGATCGCGGTGGCGCTGGTCACATTGGTGGTGTTTCTGTTCTTGCGGAACGTGCGGGCGACCTTGATCCCGGCGATCGCGGTGCCGGTTTCGATCATCGGAACGTTCGGAACGATGTATCTGATGGGCTACAGCCTGGACAATCTTTCCCTCATGGCGCTGACCGTGGCGACCGGGTTTGTGGTGGATGACGCGATCGTCGTGCTGGAGAATATCTCCCGGCATATGGAAGACGGCATGCCGCGGATGCAGGCGGCGCTGCTGGGCGCGCGAGAAGTCGGCTTCACCGTCATTTCGATCAGTGTCTCGCTGATCGCGGTGTTCCTGCCGATCCTGCTGATGGGCGGCATCGTCGGTCGGCTGTTCCGGGAATTCGCGGTGACGCTGTCGCTGGCGATCATGGTTTCGCTGGCGATTTCGTTGACCACCACGCCGATGATGTGCGCGCTGTTCCTGAAACCAACCGATCGGACGCTGCCGAAACGGCGTACCTTGTTCGACCGGGCGCAGTCGGCATACGGCCGCACGCTGGCCTGGTCGCTGCGACATTCGTTTCTGGTCGTTATGGTCCTGCTCAGCACCATCGTGCTGAACGTGGTGCTTTATGTAATGGTGCCGAAAGGGTTTTTCCCGGAACAGGATACCGGCCGCATGATGGGCCAGATTCAGGCCGATCAGAGCATCTCGTTCCAGGCGATGCAGGGCAAGCTCACGGAACTTTCGCGCATCGTACAGCAGGACCCGGCGGTGCAGAGCGTGGTCGGCTTCACCGGTTCGGGTGGCGGCGGCGGGGCCGGGCAGACCAATACCGGTTCGGTGTTCGTGGCGTTGAAGCCGTTGGCGCAACGCGACGGGGTGGAAGCGGTGATG
>Ga0302319_10021002_pt1 | contig 11776 bp, 7 predicted proteins | sample Bog_T0_2_FD_203319 | JGI IMG/M metagenome (GOLD analysis project Ga0302319, IMG submission 203319) | Peat permafrost microbial communities from Stordalen Mire near Abisko, Sweden - Bog_T0_2 | ecosystem: Environmental > Terrestrial > Soil > Wetlands > Peat | place: Sweden: Abisko, Stordalen Mire...
CGTATCCAGGCGAATGCCTACGGCGCCGTCGACGAAACCTGCTTCAGCCTGCCCTACGGCGACGGCCTCAACTGCATCGGCGACGACGCCACCGAGCATCACTTCACCGGCAAAGAACGGGACGCTGAATCGGGGAATGACTACTTCAAGTACCGGTACCTCGCATCTTCCATGGGTCGGTGGCTATCTCCTGATCCGTCTGGATTGGCTCACGTTGATCTGAGCGATCCTCAAGAGCTCAATCTCTACAGCTATGTCGGGAACCGTCCGTTGACCATCGTTGACCTTGAGGGACTCTGCTGGAGGGGATTCCAGTGGGCCTGCAACATTATCCAGAGGTTCGAGAACCGAATCGAGGGCTATGGATTCCAAACAGATAATCAAGTAGCGTTGCATCCTAATCAAAGGTCGCAGAAGAAGATTCAGCAGAATCGCGAAGAGAGTTATAGGAAGGAAACTCAGGCAGCAATGACTGACAAACAAAAGAGCGATTATCTGAATTCTGACCCGTATGCCAACCTTAGTTTGCCCCCAGCGGTAATCTATGATCCGAATGCACCACCGCCCCTGCCAAAGTTGAAGGGAAGGGACAGGTGGCTCTGTATATACGGACCGATGACAAACGAAATGATGGCCGGTGACAGCAGCCCGAGCGATTCCAGCGATACCGCTCCCGGGACAGGTGGTGCAGAACCAACACAAGTGGTGCGCACATACAAGAATGGGAATCAGCGTGGAATAGGTCCAAAGATGGGGGTCGATGAAGACGCCGGCGCGAAAGCGGATGCCTACACGTTATTTGGCAACTATGGTGCGAACGCGGGCGCTTGTTTCTTGAACAGCTTTTGAACCGTTTGTCCAGGGGATTTCATGGCAGAGAAGAAGGAAGTCGAGCGAATCAGAGAAGACGCCGAAGAACGTCAAAGGGGCACCTTGGTTCCTGACTTGATTAGATCAGGACGCTCTGTGGATGAGTTTATGTGGAAAGGAGATCCAAAGGCATCGCTTGTACAGAGAATCGGACTTTTGATCTTTGGTTTGATGTTCCTTGTGCTTTTTGCCATCGCAGTTGTCATTCTTGCCACAAGGACATGGGAAGGGGCTCTAGTCGGCTCAGTGATGGGGGCGTTTTCTGGTATATTTTCATTCCGTTTCTTGCGAAACGCGTTTAAGCAGAAGCATCGATAAAATCTGTGGAGATCGCAAACCGGCTAAAACCGGTCCGACGGGCATTCCGACGCCGTCCGGAGGACGCGGCAACGCAATATGAAGCCGTGGGTTCACTCAGATGAGTCGTTGGGGCTCCGTGGGGTCAATCGAATCCCCGTAAGCTTCGAATGAATCTCACTAGCATGCTCCATCCGGACTGCGAACCGCCTTCAAACCCTGCAATTCGACCCGGGAGAAAACTCTTCGCTGCAAGTTCCATGGCTCCCGGTTCCAGCCCTGCCGTCTCCATCAGCATCTGCACATCAAATCCTTCCTTGCGCACGCGCTGGTCGTAATACAACAGCGTCAGCGCAATGGGATACACGGGGCCAATACACGAGACAATCACAGCAGAGAGAGCGTATCTTGCGCGCTGATAAAGAAGCATATTAAACCAGTACCAATGCCAGTTGTAGTAGCAGGTATCCACCAAGACGCGGAGCAAAGAGGCTACCACCAAAGACAGGGCTCCCGAAGAAATAACGACCGCCAGCCACGCGAAAATGATGCGCCCACGGCTCCCTTTCGTGAGCGTCCAACTGCGCCGAAATGCCTTGATTCCGTTGAGGTCCTCGACGGCCGCCGCAGGCACCGCGAATGCGATGCAGGCGAGCACCCAAAAGGACAGCAATAACCCGCCAGCGATTGGTAGCAGTGCTATGGCTCCAACCAGGAGGAAGCCAGTTTCCGACAATCCCAATTTGCCCAGAACGAATGCAGTCCCCAGCATCGTGCCGACAGCTAGCATCTCAGGGATGATGAATTCGGCGCAGATCGCGAGACATGCGATCCAGAGGTAGGCCCGCCATCGTGCAGCGATGAACTGGAGTGAAACCCATATTGATGTGCTTTTTGATGTGCTTTCGCCAAAAATGGCCTTCGAGCTCGCTACGACGTATGCCGGAAGAGCCATGGTCCACAGAAATTCGGAAGCTTGGTAGTAAGCGAGACTGATTACGGAACTCCAAAGGAAAAATCCCAGTTGGCGGTACGGCTCATTCAGCGAACTCACGTGCAGCCACACGAGGTCGACCGAATGAACCACGAACATCGCCGTTGCCGGCAGCGCCGCAATTCCTGCGAAGAGGAGGAACCTCTTGCGGTAGATCTCAAAGGTACGGTCAAGAATTTCGCCCAGGTTCATCGGGCGCAACGCGGCTAGCATCATGCGGCGCTCCAATATCGGGGAAATCAGGGGACATGATACGTATTCACAGGAATTTTAGCTCCTCAGGCGGATGGCCGATGGTCCATGTCTGACCACCATTTGGACTTCTCATCTCCTTCGTTCACACTCACGGATTCCAGCGGAGCCATGAGCGGTGGGGCAACGGGTACCACCAGCCCCGGAACCATCTACCCCTACACGGCCACAGGCGGATACGACGCTGCCGGAAACCTCAAAAGCTCAACCGATTTAGTCATGGGGGCCTGGAACTACACCTACGACACGCTCAACCGGTTGCAAGCGGGCACGCCAACCTCGGGACTCTACGAAACCCCCACCGCCCAGTACGCCTGCTTTGCCTACGACATCCACGCCCATTCGTTGGTGGAGGGGTTGAATTCCCACAGGTCATCGAAAACAGAACCCCCGGATGAGCTGTCGCTGCCGCCTCCAAAGAGCCACAAATTCCCTTTGGCATCGGTCCAACCTACCGCGCCGGCACGGCCCGGAGGTATGTTTCCCGCTGCAGGCGTACCCAATGTGCCGTAGACGCCGACCCCCTCGCCGATCCCGGGGCCCGCGTCGCTGCTTCCACCCATCCACGTCCACTGGTTTGTGATCGGGTCGAACTTCCAAAAATCGTTCAGGAAACCGATGTTGGCGGCCCCATCGACGCCTTGTCCACCAAACAGCCATAGATTGCCCTTGTTGTCGGTCCAGGTCACGGGCTGATAACGGCCGCCGGGAGCATTCTCCGGCGCTGGTGTGCCAAGTGTACCGTATACACCTACACTATCTCCAGTGCTGCTCCCGCTCATCCACGCCCATTCATTGGACTGCGCACCAGCGGAGACACAAAGGCACGCGAAGAGGATTGGCGCCACCAAGTGTGTTGATTGTTTCGGGATAGCCATTGCGGTTCGCGTGCTGACCGAAACGAATTCGCGGAAGATGCGGTTAGACAGGGTTTCCACTTTCATCGGCAAGAATCCTCGGACACTCGAAAGGGCCTATCTTGCAAGGCATTGGACGGTATTAACGAAAACACATTGTTGCTTGCGCCTTTCAAAGAGTCAAGCGATAACAGCGTGTAAATCGAAACCGTCACCTTGGCGCAATCCCAACATGCCGCCTGCTGTCGCATGCACACCCAATACGACTGCGTCGCTACCCCCATACCCATCTCGAGATTCGATCGTTTGGCGGTAAAGGGTTCACCGGCCATCAACGAGTTTCAATTAGCAAAGTGCTCAGTGCATTTCACCCAGCGTGTTGCAGCAATATCTCGTCTGAGTTTGACATTCGCTTGATTGCCTTCTTCGCGGCCGGTTGTCCATGCTGAGAATAATGGTTTGTACTCGCCTCAGTTGGCAGAGTTGTAATTCATCCGTGGCATGCCAAGAGTGCCTTGACCTTGAGTTCCAGATAGCTTGCCCTCAAACAATATTGCAGCTCTCCTATTGAGATGACCGACCGCGGTGTCGATTTGACCTTCGTCCGAACTAATGACACGTTGACCTCCGCCACGACAAACTGTCCGGTATTGATGGGCAAGAGACCTCTGCCGAACAGCGGCAGCTGCCGGACCGTCTCAGACCTCTGCGTGCAACGGCAGCGCCCTGTCTATTGCGACATCTGCCGCGCGAAAAGCAAAGGTCTGGCGTCCTCGCGCTTGCAAACTCGAGGACGCTGAGATTTTGGCCTTGAGCACTTTTCAGTTTTCTTGAGCGCTCATGAGAGCCTTGAGTAGCTATCAACGCTCATGTAATCAATTAGTTAACGTCCATTTGTCGTTCTGTTCCGGCCATTTGTTGTGCGTTGCCCAAAGCAGCGCTAAGCTCCAGCCAGTTTTCGAAGGGTGTATTATAAGGTGTATTTATTGGATGCATCTTTATATCGCATTTATTTACAATGACTTATGCGACGATATGAATCCCCCTCTCGCTTATTTTCTTGTAGTCAGATCAGCGAAAGACCCCGTAATTCGGGCCTTTTCTTAGAAAAACTTCCACCAGAGAATTTCTCCAGCCGCCCAAATCGTCCTCCACAAGGGGCCTTTTCTCTGACCTCGTTATCGAAGGTCCGGTTTTGGCAGGGACAGATTTGTTGAGAGTTTGTGTCCATTCCCAGCACCGCATTCGCAGGAAATTTATTGTGTTTGACCTGATTCGCGTAAACTCCGCATTGCCGGACGGATCCTGGGTGAAATGCTCACCACTCCAACCGCGGGCCATTTTCTTTCTGCCAGGTTCGCGCCCTCACCCAACTTTACCCATGGACGGCGACTATAGCGAAACCAGGGTGACTGCATCCCAAAGGCACATTACTCAAGCCGACGCGGCCAGCAGGGAGCGGCGACCCTGCGCAAACCTCAACAGGGCACACCAACCCTGGTTTCGCTCTAGATTCCAAAATTCCCGCGAGTGGTTCGGTTCCACAATGTGCGCCAGTTCATGAGCAATCAGGTAGTTCAAAACGATCATCGGAGCTTGGAGGATTCTCCAGCTGATGCCGGAGTGACTGTGATTCGTCCAGTCGATCCTATTCAGGCTCAAAGGCCGGATCGCTTTGACAGGGCGCTCGGAGCGTCCCAGATTAAGAGGGCGGGAACAACGGACGAGTGCTGTCGTCCTCGGCTGCGCCCCGATCACGCGCGCCCCGAAACGCTACACGGCTTGCTTTCCCACCGTCAGCCCGATCACACACTAGCGCCCAGCCGTACATACGCAAGCCTTGAACGCATCCGCCGAGTCATTCCACAACCCGCAAACATATTGCGGCCACACCAGCCCCAGCAGCGGCGAATCGTTCCCCGAAAAAAAGTTATGCATGTAGTCGCGGCTCATTTCCGTCTTCCCCTCCGGATCGGCCTTGAACCCGGCGATCGCTTTGCTGACAGAAGCCGCCGAAAACTCATCCTCATGGAACGTCTTTCCCCAGTCGTACTCCTCCTTCCACGTCGTATCCACTCCCGTCGCATTCCACGCGGTAAACACCCGGTAGTCCACCAGCGCCGCTGAAGCAGGGTCAACCCGCGCAATCGTAAATGAGGGCGCATTTCCATTGATTGGCGAAATCGACCCTACCATCTTTACCGCGACGCCGCGCTCAGCCGCCGCGTCCTTGCCGTTCTCCGCCTTCAAAACCCGCACCTCGTCCATATGCGTATGCGCAAACACCGCCAGTTCCACCACATCGCTGAATTCGACCAGTTCTTCCGCAATCTTCTCTGAAGCAAGAAACATCTTCGGACCCTTCTTGCCGCAAACGTCACCCGGCTTCAACGCGCTCGCATGCACATCCACGCCCGGAGGAATGTGTCCCATCACCCACACCTTCTCGTGCTTACTTTGCGCGTCGGCCATTTGTTGCCGAAGCCACGCAAGCTGCGCATCCGCTTCCGTTGTGCTGTCTTTGCCCGCGCAGGTTTCGTAGCGGCTCGACATGAACAGATCGTTCAACACCAGCAGCCGCGCGTGTTCCACAGGAGCCGGCAGCGCCACGCTATAGTACCCGCCCGCCGCAAAGCTCTCCAGCGCGCCTTTCCGCTCCTGCGCCGGAAAACCCTTCGTCACTTCCGCGCCCGTGTCCGACAAAAACTCGCTCTTCGCATCCAGCATGTAGTCGCCGCAGTCCGAGTCGTTGTTCCCCAGCGCCACAAACACCGGCACACCCGGCAGCGCCCCGCGCAACTCGTCCACCACAAAGTCAATGGTCTTCTCCACAAACGCCCGATAGTCTCCTGGCGCGGCCTTAGGAAACTCCGCGCCAAACTTGCACGTAAACGCATGTGCAATCAGATCGCCGCTCACCGTCACAAACTTGGCGCCGGCAGCGTCTTTCCCGATCGCTCCAAGAGCCGACGCGAACAGCGGATACGACGTATCGTCTCCCCGCACATGGCATGTATCCTCAAGCGCTCGAAACTGCGTCTCCCGATCCGCCGAAGCCGGCGCAGCCAATATCGCTTTCCACCCGCTCACCGGCGCAGCCGCCAGTTGCTGAAGCTTCCCCGGATCCCAGAATGGCTCAAAATGGATGTCGCTCACCATCAGCGCCGGTATCGTTTCCTTCGCGGCCGCACCTGGCAATCCGGAGTCCGCCACTGCCTTTCCGCCAGTCAAAACCAGGCAAGCCAGCATCATCCACACGCCCGTAACTCCACCAACCCTCCCACCGCTCCAATGCATCCACCCGCTCAGCCTCATCCCTGCTCCTCAATTGGGGCTCAATCGTTCAGGCCATCTCTGTGCAGAATACCCCACTCCCTGCGCGCCCATCAGCGCTTCCAGGTCAAAACTCGGGGTGTCCCAGGTCTCGTTTTTGAGACCTGGCAAAGCAAACACCGGCGCAACTCATCGAAACCTGCATATCTGGTAAAGTGAGGGGTGGTCCTCACTCGCGAAACCCCTTGCCGAGAGCGGTTTTTTCAGACCCGGGGGCTCGAACGAGAAAAATATGCCCCACGACCTGCCCAAAGCCTACGACCCCACCGACCTTGAAGATCACTGGGCCGAATACTGGGTCCGCGAAAACCTCTTCGCCCAGCCCACGCCAGACCCAACTTCAGCGAGCGCCCTCCCCGCCGGCGAGCCCTTCACTATCCTGCTCCCGCCGCCCAACGTCACCGGCCGCCTCCACATGGGCCACATGCTCAACCAGACGGAGATGGACATCCTCACCCGCTGGCGTCGCATGTCGGGCCGCCGCGCCCTTTGGCTCCCCGGCACCGATCACGCCGGCATCGCCACCCAGATGATGGTCGAGCGCCAGCTTACCGAAGAAGGCACTTCCCGCCAGCAATTAGGCCGGGAAGCATTCGTTGCCCGCGTTTGGGAGTGGAAGCGCCACTACGGCGGCGCCATCCTCGACCAGATGAAGCGCCTCGGCGCCTCCGTCGACTGGCAGCGCGAGTACTTCACCATGGATGACAACCTCTCCGTTGCCGTCCGAGAAGCCTTCGTCCGCCTTCATGAACAAGGCCTCATCTATCGCGGCGCGTACATCGTCAACTGGTGTCCCCGCTGCCAGACCGCCATCAGCGACCTCGAAGTCGTCCACGAAGAGCAAAAAGGCCATCTCTGGGAGATTCGCTACCCGGTGCTTGCCGACGACGGGACTGAAACCGGCGAGTTTTTGACCGTCGCCACCACGCGCCCCGAAACCATGCTCGGCGATACCGCCGTAGCCATTCACCCCGAAGACGAGCGCTACCTCCATCTCCACGGCAAAAGGCTCCGCCTGCCGTTAGTCGGCCGCGAAATCCCCATCGTCCTCGATGAATGGGTCAGCCGCGACTTCGGCACCGGAGCCGTCAAAGTCACACCCGCACACGACCCCAACGACTTCGCCCTCGGCCAACGCCACAACCTGCCCAGCATCAACGTCATGGACGAGACCGCCCGCATCATTGACGTGAGAGACGGGGCCGAAGCCGGCGTTTACCAAGGCCTCGATCGCTACGTCGCCCGCAAGCGCATCGTCGCCGATCTCGACGCGCAAGGCCTACTGGGCGCAGTCAAGGACCACACCAACAACATCGGCCACTGCGACCGCTGCAAAACCGTCGTCGAGCCGCGCCTCTCCACGCAGTGGTTCGTCAAGATCAAGCCGCTCGCCGAGAAGGCCATCGCCGCCGTCAAGCCCGACGCCGACGGCAACAAAGCCATCCGCTTCACGCCCGAGCAGTACGAGAAGACCTACCTCAACTGGATGGAGAACATCTACGACTGGTGCATCTCTCGCCAGCTCTGGTGGGGCCACAGAATCCCCGCCTGGCATTGCGCCGCCTGCGGCAAAATCACCGTCGCTCGCGTCGATCCCACCGCCTGCTCCCATTGCGGTTCTGAAGAAATCACCCAGGAAACCGACGTTCTCGACACCTGGTTCTCCTCCGGCCTCTTGCCCGTATCCGTTTTCGGCTGGCCTGGAATAATTCCGGGTGCCCCCGGTCCGGGGTCCCCGCGGACAGGTCCTCGTCCGGGGGGTGGAGATCCCTCGCACTCGGGGACCGGGGAGGGGATCCAAGATCGCCGGGATTTTGATTCGTTCTATCCCACCAGTCTCCTCGTCACCGGCTTCGACATCCTCTTCTTCTGGGTAGCCCGCATGATCATGCTGGGCTGCTGGTTCTCAACCGACGTCCCCATGCCCGACGGCTCCCCGCGCCCGCTCGCCGAGTCCGTCCCCTTCCGCGAGGTCTACATCCACGCCCTCGTCCGCGACGCCAACCGCGAAAAGATGTCCAAGACCAAGGGCAACGTCATCGACCCCATCGAGATCGTGAAGCAGTACGGGACCGATGCGGTGCGGTTCACGCTGGCCTCGATGGCTTCGCCGGGAACCGACATCGCCTTCAACGTGGCCAGAACCGAAGGCTACCGCGCCTTCGCCAACAAGATCTGGAACGCCGCCCGGTTCCTGTTCCAGAACGTCGACCGCGCAGCCGAACTCGGCATCACCGTCGATCCCGCGGCTCTCGGCTCCATGCCCACAGCCGCGCCCAACGCCCCGCTGGAAGCCCGCTGGATCGTTGCCGAACTGCACGCAACTGCCGGGAAGGTAAACCAAGCCCTCGAAGCCTACCGTTACGACGACGCGGCCAACACCATCTACCAGTTCTTCTGGGGCAGCTTCTGCGACTGGTACCTCGAAATCGTCAAGCTCCGCCTCGATTTCTCCGAGACCGCCTACAAGACGCAAACCGCCGCCGCTCTCACCACGCTGGTTTCAGTTTTTGAAGCAGCGTTGCGCCTGCTTTCGCCCTTCATGCCCTTCATCACCGAAGAGATCTGGCATACGCTCTACGACGGCAATCCACCAGCCAAGTCGATCGCGCTAACAACATACCCAACTGGAAATAAGCCACTAACCGAGTCAAGCTACGATCCGAACATTTTCGAAATGCAAACTGTTCAAAACGTTGTAACCGCATTTCGAATTCTCCGAAAGGAAAATGGGGTTCCAGATAAGGAGTTCGTCCCGGGTCAATTGAATCCAGATCCAATGCGTGGAATGAACGCAGCGGGCGCTGCAGCCCATCATGGAGACATTTTCCGCCTGCTGGCAAAAGTGAGTGATGTGAGATTAGAACCGCTAACATACGGCAAAGTTCGGCGAGAGGCGAATTTTGATATCGCGATCGAATACCAAGCCACCATCGACGTCGCCGCCGAACGCGCGCGTCTGAGAAAAGACATTGCGCAATACGAGAAGATAATCGCCAACGCCGAGCGTCAATTAGGCAACGAGGGTTTCCTGCTCAAGGCCCCACCGCACATCGTTGAGGGGCTCAAGAAGCAACGGGATGAGGCAAAGAGGCTACTGGATCAGGCGCGCGGCGATCTCGGCGTCCTGCCGCCGGAATGACGGTTCAGCCCAAGCGAAGTCCGCGCGGGCCGACAATCCGGTTCCCACGGGTTTGCTCCCATGCCATAGAATGAGGGAAAAGCGAGGAACAGGAGGTATCGATGGCCGGTCTGAACCCGCGCATCACCGTTGAATCGGGCAAAATGGGAGGAAAACCCTGCATTCGTGGCCTGCGTTTTACGGTCTACGACCTTGCCTCCTATCTCGCCTCGGGCATGACCGAAGACGAGATTCTCAAGGAGTTCCCTTACCTGGAACGCGAAGACTTCCAGGCAGTCTACGAGTTCTTCGCCAGCATTCCAGAGAGGATCGCGGTACTTGAAGCTTCTCGTTGATGAGAATCTGCCGCCGCGGATTGCCGTGGACTTAGCCGACTTGTTTCCGGAGTCAGCTCATGTCGATTCCGTTGGACTAGGCAGTACTAGCGACTCGATAATCTGGGAGTATACAAAAACGCATGGATTCGCGTTCTTGACCAAGGACAAAGATTTCGCAAACCTCAGCATCGCCCGAGGCGCACCTCCCAAGGTAATCCTGCTTCAGACAGGGAACTGCTCCACCGAGCAGATCATTCGAATCGTGCGAAACAACGGCGTGCGTTTTGCCGATTTCGAGGACGATGCCCACCGAAGTTTGCTTGTTTTGAGGTAAGAACCACCGAACCATGAACAGAGCCCTATGTGGACTGAAAAAACAGCCGCATCGACGTTTCGGCCGGAGCTAGCCCCGGCCGAAACCCCGACCGCCCTCCCCGAGTGAAGGCCCGGCATGCCGTGTGTCTGCCAACAATGTCTTCAGCACTCCAAAACCCTTGGTCTCGGACAAACTGCGTCTTCGGGCGCCGCAATTCGCAAGGCCTTCCGGGCCGCAGCCAAACTTTGGCACCCGGATCGATTTGAAAATAATCCGCGCGCCCGAAAGGACGCGGAAGAGCATTTCAAGCGGATTCAAGTCGCCTACCGCGAGCTATGGGAGCACCACCAAACCCCGCGCGAACGGCCCATTGAAGTCCCGCTTGAAGCCGCGCCCGAAGAGCCCGTTGAAACTCCGTTTGCCGAGGCAAAAAGGACCAGGCCCGCCGCGCCTTTCCCATCCATCTCTTTCGGCGGCGCGCCACGCTGCTTCCTGGCGCCTGATTTTCCTCGACACGCCCAACAAATCATTGCCGATCATCTGGGAGACCCGGAGAACGCGCTGGCAATCGTCGACCTATCCAGCGGCGGGTCGCCGGCGGACAGCTTTTCCCAGTACATTCTTTTCACGCTCCACGGCATCCTCGTGCGCAACGCCCACAAGATCGTCTCCCTGCTCTGGTATACCGACCTGGGAGAAGTCAAACTCATGGTTCGGCGCCGGTACGGTAAACTCAGGTTTTGGCATAAGCTGGTCGATAAGCTCTATGGAGCCCAGCCAAGGTACTCGATCCTGATCTACCGGCGGAACGGAGCACTGTTTTGCGCGTTCGCCGATGAAATGGATGACAGCGCAAAGAAGGTCGTCTATAACTTTCTACTGCGCAGAAAATCCGAAAACGATCGCTAACACTGGCTGAAGATTGATCGTTGTTGCACTCGTTCACTGTTTCACTTGTTCACTACTTCACTGTTCCCTGTACACTGTCCACTGTTCACTTTTTCACTCGTTCACTGACCACTGATCACTGACAACTGACAACTGATTTATGGATTGGAAAAGCACCCGCATCGACGCATTGCTGGAGCAGGCCCTGGTTGAAGACCAGGCCACCCGCGACGCTACCACCAACCTCACCATCGATCCCGACCTGCGCGCCGCCGCCTCCATCATCGCCCGCCAGGACATGGTCGTCTGCGGCCTCGGCGCGGTCCCCCGCCTGCTTGAAATCTTTGCCCGTCTCGACGCCCATCCGGACGCGAAGCTTCACGCGCATCCCCAATCGCAAACCCGCTTTGAAGTCGTCAGCCATCACGAAATCTTCGACGGCGTCCGCGTGCACACGGGCCAGGTCCTCGCCGTCATCCGCCACAACGCACGCGTACTCCTCAGTTGCGA
>Ga0302319_10021003_pt1 | contig 11776 bp, 12 predicted proteins | sample Bog_T0_2_FD_203319 | JGI IMG/M metagenome (GOLD analysis project Ga0302319, IMG submission 203319) | Peat permafrost microbial communities from Stordalen Mire near Abisko, Sweden - Bog_T0_2 | ecosystem: Environmental > Terrestrial > Soil > Wetlands > Peat | place: Sweden: Abisko, Stordalen Mire...
ATATTTGCGGAGAGAGGCTCGCGGCGGAGCTTGGAAATGAAACAGCGAGACTCAGGCTTATCAAGTCAGCTATCCGTGCGAGGGTGAGGTTTGTGCTATCCCAGGTCTCAAAATCGAGACCTGGGGCACCCATTATTCCCGCGGATCGCACAGCACTCATAATGGCATCCTTATCGTCTTGAAATTAGATTCAACGTAGAGCAGTCCCACCGCGGAGGAGGTCCCGTGAGCGCTGTCGATCCATCGCTGTCGAATCGCGACTTGCGGCCGACTGGGCCGGAGCAGCGCACGTGGGGTTTCTACAATTACACGGCGCTGTGGTTTTCGATGTGCATGGAGATCACGACTTACCGGCTTGCGTCGGGACTGATCGCGAACGGGATGGATTGGAAGCAGGCGATCGGGACGGTGCTGCTGGGCAACTTGATCGTGCTGGTTCCCTTGCTGCTGAATGCGCACGCGGGAGCGAAGTACGGGATTCCTTTTCCGGTGTTTCTGCGCGCATCGTTTGGCGTGCGCGGCGCGAACCTTGCGGCGCTGCTGCGCGCGGTTGTGGCTTGCGGATGGTTCGGGATTCAATCGTGGATCGGCGGCAGCGCGATTGACGCGATGCTGATCGTCATCTGGCCGTCGATGGCGGGCAACAGCGGCATTTTGTGGACCTGCTTTCTCGGGTTCTGGCTGCTGAACATGGTCGTCGTCTGGCGCGGAGTTGAGTCGATTCGCAGACTGCAAGCCTTTGGCGCGCCTTTCATGTTCGTGATGGCTGCTGCGCTGCTGATCTGGGTGCGCGTGAAAGCGGGCAGTTTTGGCGCGATGCTTTCGACACCGAGCAAGTTCCATTCGACGCATGAGTTCCTCGTTGTGTTCTTTCCGTCGCTGACGGCGATGGTTGGTTATTGGGCAACGCTCGCGCTGAACATTCCCGACTTCACGCGCTACTCGAAGTCGCAAAGTTCGCAGTCGTGGGGACAAGCTTTCGGATTGCCTGTTGCGATGGTTCTCTACACGTTTCTCGGCATCGCGGTGACGTCGGCTTCGGTGGTGCTGTTCGGCAAGCCGATCTGGGATCCGGTGCAACTGATCGGGATGTTTCATCAGCCGCTGGTCGCGTTTGTCGCCATGATCGCCGTGCTGGTGGCGACGTTGAACGTAAACATCGGCGCCAATGTTGTTTCGCCGTCGAACGATTTTTCGAATCTCTATCCGCGGCTGATCAGCTTCCGCACCGGCGGATTGATTACCGGATTTCTGGGGCTCGCGATGTGCCCGTGGAAGCTGCTGGCCACGCCTGATTCGTACATCTTCGGCTGGCTGGTCGGCTACTCGGGACTGCTCGGTCCTGTGGCCGGAATCATGGTGTGCGATTACTTCTTCATCCGCCACACGGAGCTGGATGTGAATTCGCTGTATCACGAAGGCGGAGCCTATCAATACAACAGGCGCACCAATGTGTGGGGAAGGCTTCTCATACTGACTAGTTGGGCGATCTTGATGATTTACCTCCGCATCGCACGGGCATTGCCTTTCCTCCCTTATTTTCCCGTGATCGTCGCGACCTGTGTTGCTGCAATTGCGATCGTTTCAGAGGGCGTCAATCCGAGGGCGATCGTGGCGCTTGCCGCCGGCGTGGCCATTGCGCTCGTCGGCGTGTTCGTGCCCAGGCTTCATTTCCTCTACGACTACGCGTGGTTCGTCGGGTTCTTTACGGCGGGCGCATCGTATGTGGCGATGATGAAGCTGGCTGCCCCGGTTGCGCCGGAGGAACGGTGGTCAGTGGCCGGCGATTAGTGATCAACTTCCGGCCCCTTTCCGCTCCGGATCGTGATTCGTGATTCGCGGCGAGGTTTGGGGGCCGTTCTGTATTTTGTGCTGTTTTTGGAGCGGCTGAAGCCGCGCTTTGACACAAGGCCCATTGGTCGGGGTTTGTGCGTACTAGTTGACGCGGAGATGGCCGAGTCCCAAGCTTCTGTTATGGAGATCGATCTCACTCCGGAGCAGAAGTCCTTCGTTCACCTCGGCATCGAGCAGGGGCGTTTCAAGGACTCTGCCGAAGCCGTGAACCACGCGATGGAGCTGTGGGTGGAACGCGAGCGTTCGCGGCTGGAATTACTGGCGGCGATTGATGCGGGCGACGCTTCCCTGGAGCAGGATGACATCGTTCTTGATTCGGATGAGGATCTTGCCGAATTCATGAAGGGCATTGAAGAGCGAGGACGAGCCAGGCTCGCTGCGCACTGATGCGGCTTACGATCTCGGGTCGCGCTGGCATCGATCTGGATGCCATATGGACCTACGTGGCCACGGAAAGCGGCAGCATCGACGCGGCGAATCGGCTCGTCGCTGCAATTATGAGTTCGGCCCATATCTTGCGAGGCACTCCACTCCTGGAAAGAAGCCGCGATTTTGACCTTCGGCAGGGACTGCGGAGTCTGTCATCGGGAAACTACGTAATTTTCTACAGGGTCAAGAATGGAACAGTCCGAATTGTGCGCGTGCTGCACGGCGTCCGTGACATCGGGCGGATTCTTGGCAGACGGTAGGCCGATTCCAGAATAAGTGAACCCGGCATTCTTGCTTTCCCACCCTTTTCCCGCCGCGGCAGACGAAAAGGATGGGGCACGGAGGTTGGTGCCGGGTTGAAGCCGGTGGGTAGAGGTTTGTGCTGTCCCTCCTTCACCGATTCGCGAGGTGCGCGAATCGGCGAAGGTGGGGCACACGGCTGTCTTAGGGCTTAGTTCTGCACGCAGCTTACTCTTCCGGTGTAGGGATCGGTGCTGCGATGCTCTCCGGCGGGGCATGGGGCGGGCTTGCCGCGATCGCCTGTGTCGCCCTTTTGTCCCGGATCTCCGGTATAACCCCTGTCGCCCGGTCGTCCGGTGTCGCCTTTGCGACCGGGGTCGCCAGTCTGGCCTGTGTCTCCCGGCTGTCCGGGTTGACCTGTGTCTCCGGGCTGTCCTTGCGCCCCGGGTTGTCCGGGAGGTCCGGGCTGCCCCTGGGCCGCCGGTTGTGCCGGCGCCGCTTGCGTTGGCGTTGTCTGGCAACCGGTGCAGAACAACATGAGCGAGAGTAATCCGATACCACAACACAGTGATGTTTTCATTGAATTCTCCTGTTCGATTCTGTTGAGTCTTGATGGTCCAATGCGGATTGCCGCCTGCGGCGCTGGCTTGTGACTTGGAGTGCCCTTCGGCGCGGCGTACAACGACAAGCTGATTGTTCAGTTTCCTATTTAGGCGGCATTACGGCTGGTCAATTCTGCTCTTGGTGCCGCAATAGGGCCACCGGCTAAAATTGGTCGAGCCCACCGCAGTCCAAGGCGGCACCTTGCACATGGTTTTCGTGTTGGGGCGGGAACTGGGCCGGTGGTTTGCCCGTATTATCCCAACAAGGAGTTCTACGTACATGTTCCCCATCGCTCAGCGACATCTTGGTTTGTTCGCGGCCCTTCTCGTTCTCCAGTGCGGGCTCTACCTTCACGCGCAGGCGCCGATCGTGGAAGAACCTGGCTACACGCCCACGCTGACCTTTGACGTTGCCACCATTCGCCCGGTGCAGCCGACGGATGCCAACTTCCACGCATCCGTGGCGAGCCCGCCGCACTCCAGCCGCTTTGAAATTGCGAACCTTCCCATCAAGACCCTTCTGCAGATTGCATACGGCTTCGATGCGCCGGTGGTGGGCGCACCGGACTGGGTGGCGAACACGTTTTATACGATCCAGGCGCGCTCGGACGAAGCGGCCGATGCCCGGCTTGCCCAACTGACCACGAATGAGGTTCGGCTGGAAAAGCGGAACGCGATTCGGGTGCTGCTGGCAGAGCGCTTTGGGCTGAAGACGCACATGGAAACGCGCAATTCCGCCATCTACAACCTGGTGGTGGCCAAGGGCGGCATCAAGATGCAGGCTGCGCCTGCGCCTCCGCCTGCCGCCGAGGGAGAGGCGCCGCCTCCGCCGCCCCCCACCGACATCCAGGCGCATGGATCGCAGCATGGCCTGGAGTTCAACGCGAAAAACTCCTCGATGCGGGCCATCGCAGGCGTGCTCAGTTCGATGGTGGAAGCGCCGGTTATGGATAAGACCGGTCTGACCGGCATCTACAACTACACGCTGCAGTTTGGCCGCGATTGGTCCGATCACGATCCTGACAGCTTTCCCTCGATTTTTACCGCGGTGCAGGAACAGCTTGGACTCAAGCTGGAAGCTGAGCACGAGTCCGTGCCTAACCTGGTGGTGGATCAGATTACCAAGCCTACGGAGAATTGAGGAAGACAGGGAACAGGGAGTAGGGAATAGGGAATAGGGAATAGGAAACCGTACAAAGCTTATAGAGGACTGTAGATAAAATCGCCCGAGGGAGGGCTGCGGAATTCTTCATGCGGCTGCGGGGCGGTGAGAGCTGCTTTCATCTCCGGTCCCCCAATGCGGGGACCGGGACACCCATGTTCGTGGTGAGTTGAAAGGGGTGAGGTGGGGTTGGTGCTTTCCCACCCACATTTCGTGGTGCGTTGAAAGAGACGGTGCTGCTGAGGAATACTCGCTACTCGGCGAGGGCGTCGGCGATGGCCAGGTGTTCGTCGAGGGCGGCGATACCGAGGTCGAGTTCTTCTTTTGTGACGATGAGCGGCGGGGCGATGACGAAGTGGCTGACCCAGGCTTGCATGGAGACGCCCTGGGCCATCATCTTCGCGGCGATCTGGTCGACAATGAGCGGCTTGCCTTCCACCTTGTCGCGCATGGTGTTGAAGAGCTGTTTGGTTTTGCGGTTCTTTACGATTTCGACGGCGAAGAAGAGGCCGAGGCCGCGGACGTCGCCGACGGACGCGTGCTTTGCCTTGATGGCTTCGAGCTTTTGGCGGACGTAGGGCTCGAGTTCGGCGGCGCGCTCGACTAATTTTAGGCGCTGCATCTCTTCAATAGTGGCGACGGCGGGGCCGAGGGTGAGTGGGTGCGCCTCGTAGGTGTGGCCGTGCGAGAAGTAGTGATCTTCAAAGTAGTCGGCGATGGCGGTGGTGGTGGCGCAGAGGCCGAGCGGGACGTAGGCCGAGGTGATGCCCTTGGCGGTGACGAGGATGTCGGGCTTGACGTTCCAGTGGTCGACGGAGAACCACTTGCCGGTGCGGCCCCAGCCGGCCATGACTTCGTCGGCGATCATGAGGACGCCGTGACGGTCGCAGATTTCGCGCAGGCGCGGGAAGTATTCGGGCGGCGGGACTAGAACTCCATTGGTGCCGACGACGGGCTCGAGGATGATGGCGGCGACGTCGCTCTCGTTGCGGATCATGTGCTCGATGTAGTCGGCGCAGGCGATGTTGCAGGTGGGGTAGGTGTGGTGGATGGGGCAGTCGTAGCAGTTGGTTTCGGGCGCGAAGACGACGTTGGCGATTTTGCCGGCCGGCTCCATGGCCCAGCGGCGGGGATCGCCGGTGGCCGCGATGGCGCCCGCAGTGGATCCATGATAGGAGCGGTAGCGGGAGATGATTTTGTTTTTGCCGGTGACCATGCGCGCGATTTTGAAGGCGGCTTCGTTGGCCTCGGTGCCGCTGGTGGCGAAGAAAAATTTGTTGAGGCCTTCGGGGAGGACTTGAAGCAGTTTTTCGCTGAGGCGGGCACGGGCGTCGGTGGCGTAGCCGGGCGCGGCATAGCACAGCTCGCGCGCCTGTTCGGCGATGGACGCGACGACACGGGGATTCTTGTGGCCGAGGTTGACGCACATCAACTGCGAGCTGAAATCGAGATAGCGCTTGCCGGCGCCATCGGTGAACCAGCAGCCCTCGGCATCGACGATGGTGAGCGGCTTCCAGGTTTTTTGGAAGCGCCAGGTACCGTAGTTGGTCTGGCGCGTGATGGTGGAAACCTGTTCGGCGGTGAGTTCCGGGGGTGCGGTGGTGTCGCTCATGAGTGCGTTTCCTCCAATGGGGATGGATCAAATCGTATCAAAAAACAGGGAGCAAGGGAGCGAGGGAGCGAGGGAGCAAGGGAGCGAAAAAACGAGGCATCAGTTGCGGTTGGTGTTCGGGGATGTTGCTCGCCGATGCGAGGAATGATGAGGGTGGCAAAGATATTGCCGGTGCGGGGCGTGTGTCCGGCAGTTGGACAAGAAGGGGAATGTTAAAGGTTTGTCTTGTTCTGCCGATAGATCGCGTGAGGGATTGAGGAGAGCCGATGGAAATTGCCCCCATTCCGGGAATACGCGCGTTGCCGGCGGTGAAAGCGTCGCCGACGGATTTTCGCTTATCGGAGATCATCGATATTGAGGGGTCGGCGCGGCTGGGAGATGGGGAAGGGCAGCGCAATCGCAGAAAGGCCGCGGGCGCGGAAGAGGACGACGAGGACGATCTGATGCTGGATGCGGAGGTGAAGGCCGGCGACGGATCGAGTGTGGATTATTTTGCGTGATATCAGCGGATCGGATCGGGAAAGCTTTGTCGCGGGGCTAGAGCGGTTTCGATTCACATGTTGACAGCGGAAGATCGTACGAGGTGGCATTTTTTTGAGGAAAATGCCACTTGGCATTCAGGTTTCTGTAAAGAGCAGAATCGAAACCGCTGTAAAGCCCCCGAACTTTTTAGGCGGTGATCGGCACGACTGAAGTCGTGCCCTTTCGCGAAATTCTCAAAGTGGCCCGGCTGGCGAGACTTGGAGGGTGAAAAATGGCATCGTTCCGCGGTCAACGGCAAGCAGCAACTGATTCGGGAACCACGATGCGCGAAATAAAGAGGGCCTGTTCGGTGGTTCGGATCTGCTTGACCAAAAACGGATCAAGTTTGAATCGGTTGTAGCCTTCCTTTATTGCGTCTTCGTAGCTGGTATAGACATCAACCAACTCATCTCCATGGATGAGCGCAAACTTGCCCTCTTGCTCCGCCAGTTCGGGAAGCTTTTGCTTGTAGACTGCGAGTTCTTTTTCGAGTGCCATGGGGTCGCCAACAGTATAGGGGTGTTGTCCCGCTGTCAATTGGAACTTTCTGATGCAACTATGTGACCGTCCGATGGCTCGAATTTCTATTAATTCGTTAAGACACCATGCAAAGACAATCAAGAATTGATCGATAGTTGAGAAATTTCGCCATTTCTTCGAAGGTTCGAAAATGGTTTGTGATCTCCTCTTCCATGGCTGGTGTCACTCTGAGCGTTTGATGGACCCGGCCTAGGCGGTGACGGAGTGGCGCATGGGCGGCTCGGCGTAGACGGCTTCGGATTCGGTTTCGGCCAGACGCAGGAGGCGATGCAGATAGGCGCGGGAGATGGAGAGGCTGCGGGCGGCGACGGTTTTGTTTCCATTGGCTTCGCGCACCGCGGCGACCGCCAGCTTGACCTTGTAGTCGCGAAGTTGGAGCTCGAAGGAGCCTGTCGGCTGATAGTCGGCGATATCCACGACTTGGTCGAATGGGCTTGAGTCTTCGTCCTGCTCCTGGGTTGTGAGGCTGAGGTCCTCGGCGCGGACCGAGCGGCCGGGCGCGAGAATGATGGCGCGCTGCATGACGTTTTCAAGCTCGCGGACGTTGCCGGGCCAGGCATAGCTCTGAAGCATTTCAAGCGCGTCGGGTTCGATCGTGTCCATGGGTTTCTGGAAGACGCCCGCATAGTGGCGCAGGAAATGGCGCGCGATGAGCGGTATGTCTTCGGTACGATTCTGGAGCGGGGGCGAGTCGATGCGCATTACGTTGATGCGGTAGTAGAGATCCTGGCGGAACTTGCCCTCGGCCACCAGTTTGGCGAGGTCCTGATGTGTGGCGAAGATGAGGCGCGCGCGCAGCGGAATGAGCTTGGTGGAGCCGAGGCGGTTGAACTCCATCTGCTGCAGAACGCGCAACAGCTTGACCTGGGTGAAGAGGCTCAGGTCGCCGATTTCGTCGAGGAAGAGCGTGCCGTCGCCGGCCTGTTCGAAGTAGCCTTCGCGAGCGCCGTTGGTGCCGGTGAAGGCGCCTTTCTCGTGGCCGAAGAGCTCGGCTTCAATGAGGGTTTCCGGAATGGCGCCGCAGGAGACGGCGACAAAGGGTTTGTTGGCGCGGGAGCCCAGGTTGTGAATGGCGCGGGCCACGAGCTCCTTGCCGGTGCCGCTTTCGCCGGTGACGAGAACCGCGGCGTTGAGATTAGTTACGCTGCGCACTAACTGATAGACGCGCTGCATGCCGGCGCTCGATCCAATGATGCGATCGCAGTTGCCGGTTTCCTCGACGCGCTTTGGCGTGCTGTACAACTGCTGCTTGAGCGCGGAGGTTTCGCAGGCGCGGTTGAGCATGGTCTTCAAGTCGCGAATGGAAGGCGGCCGGCGGGTGTAGCCGAAGGCACCGGAACGGACCAGCTCGAATGCGGTGGAGCGCAGACTGTCGTCGGCCATCAGGATGGCCGGAACATTGGAAGCAATGAGACGGCGCACGCTATCGATGCGGGTTTGGAGCGAATCTTCGTGGGAGTAGAGATCGAGGAGCAGAACATCGCAGCTTCCGGCAGCGATCAGCGCGTCCATCTCCTCCCCGCCGGACTCGAGCAGAACGTCGAAGTCTTTACCAAGGGCAGAAGAAAGAAGTGGTTGCAGCGTGCGGTCTTCTGAATAAATTCCGACTCTTGTCATATCGTGTGCGGTTATCCAACCGCTGGATTGACCATGCCACTCTGAATCGATTGGCGGTGTATGTCTATGATCGGCACACGCACTCGGCGCGCATATTCCTCTTTCGTGCTAGCGCGCTGAAACCTTGGTGATGAGGGTTGCCGATTTGGATGGAGCGGGAACGTGACGGACGGGGTATGGGCGAGGAAGGGACTTGGGGCAGGAGGCTGCGGGGCGATAAAACCCGAAGAAATCAGGAAAAAAACCCAAGAATACCGGAGCCGGCGCGATGGGTGCGCGGGCCGAGGCGCCTGATCCGGCGGCGTTCGAAGGAATTGCGGAGGGCGGCAAAGAGCGGTGATTGCACTGGAGAGGGGTTACCAAAGAATAGTCATGGGTGGCATTGGGTATTCACTCGCGGCTTGGGTGCGACGAAGAGTACACGCAGAGGCGCTGAGAGCCTGCCCAGCAAGCCAGTCCTGGTAGAGATTCTGACGCCCGATCAAGCGGGCCCCTTTACCGAGCAGCTTCGCCGAGTAGCCATGGAGGCGATTATCTTTCCATTTTTCAATCATTTGAGAGCTGGCGCGGCAGCGGCCCCAAAAACAGTCCAGGGGCAGTGCGAGGGTGTATACGGCTTAGTCCACGAGGGAGTTGACGCGTATACAGCCGTGTACACCTTTGGCGCAGGAGTGCGGTATGTGCTTGATGACAAAGAGTGTTCCGGGCGCACGGGTTTGGCTGGGTAATTGCTAGATAGGCATTGAAATCGGTACGTCCAAGGGAAGGAGATCCGGAATGCCACACGGGATAGTGAATCCGATCGCATGGTGGCCCACGCTGGTGGTTTTGGCGGTGGCGACATTTACGGATCTTCGCAGCCGGCGCATTCCGAACTGGCTGGTGCTGCCGTTTTTCGGCATCGGTGTTGGTGTTTCGTGCTGGCTTCATGGGTGGCACGGCCTGGGCCAAAGCCTGGAAGGCGCGGGATTGGGACTGTTGCTGTACGGAGTGCTGTTTTTTATGGGCGGTATGGGCGCCGGGGATGTGAAGTTGTGCGCGGCGATCGGAGCCTGGATCGGCCCCATGCAATTGATTTATGCGCTGGTGTTCACGGGCTTGGCGGGTGGAGTGATGGCACTGGGCTGGGCGGCGTGGGGAGGGTTTCTGAAGGAACTTTTCCAGAACACCGGGGACCTGGCTTTCGGTTCGAAGCAAGAGCGTGGAGAAGCCGTGCTGACCAATCCGCTGCGGCGCAAGATGCCGTATGCGCCGGCGATCGCGATCGGGACCATCATTTCATTTTTTGCGCATTGAGGGAGACAGAGGGGATATGTCGAGCTTGCACCAAACCACATTCGAGCTTCCCGCGTGGGAGAGCAGTGCGTCGCAAGGGTTCAAGACCTCAAGGAGCACGGCGAACGTGGCTGAAGATTTTTCCCCAGAGCCGATTCATTCGCAGACCGGGCCGAATGCGGGTTCGAGTACCCAGGCGATCAGCGGCAAGCCGCTTTCGATTGCATTAATCGGACCCAATTTGGACCGGCGCTCGTCGGCGCTGATGGCGCTGAACAGTTGCGGTGGAAACGAGGTGTGCGAGTTTGCCAGCTATCCGCCGGCGCTGGAGGACGTGCCGAAGATGCTGGAAGAGAACTACGACGCGGTGATCGTGGAGTTGGACAGCAATCCGGAGTATGCGCTTGAGCTGGTGGAGAGTATTGGGGCGAACGGCCGGGCGACGGTGATGGTGTATTCGGACAACGCCGATTCGGAGCTTCTGATGCGTTGCATGCGCGCGGGGGCGCGGGAGTTTCTGACGTATCCGTTTTCAGCGGAGTTGGTTGCAGAGGCGCTGGTGCGGGCTACGGCGCGGCGACCGGTGGCGGTGAGCACGGCCAATGCGGCAGGAAAACTGCTGGTGGTGATGGGCGCCAAAGGCGGGGCAGGCACCACAATGCTGGCCACGAATCTGGCAGTAGCGCTGGCCCAGGAAAAGAACCAGAAGACGCTGCTGATCGATCTCGATTTGCCGCTGGGCGATGCGGCGCTGAACCTGGGGGTGATGTCGGAGTTTTCGACGATCGACGCGCTGAACGCCGCAGAAAGACTGGACGCGCGTTTTCTATCGCAACTGCTGGTGAAGCACAGTTCAGGAGTTTGGCTGCTGGCGGCGCCGGGAAGGTTTGTGCAGTACCACGCCGAGGAATGGGCGGTGGAGAAGCTGGTCCAGGTGGCGCGTCAGGAGTTCGACAACGTGGTGCTGGATATGGGATCGAAGCTGGACCTGATGGGTTCAACGGCGTACCGGGAAGCCACCACGGTGTATCTGGTGACCCAGGCAAGCATTCCGGAGCTGCGCAACTCGAACCGGCTGATCGCGCAGTTTTTTTCGGGCCCGTCGTCGAAGCTGGAGATCGTGATCAACCGGTTTGAGTCGCGAGCCCTGGGCGTATCGGAAGACCACATCAACAAGGCGCTGACCAAGCCGGCGCAATGGAAGATTCCCAACGACTACGCGTCGGTGCGGAAGATGCAGATCCATGCCACGCCGCTGGTGCTGGAAGACTCCGCGATAACGCGGCAGATCAAGAAGATGGCGAAGGCCATCACGGGGCAGGAAGAAGAAGCCCCGGCCAAGAAGAAGGGCTTCCGGTTGTTTTGATCCCTGTTGTTTTGAACGGGGAGCGGGGCTGGATATCCGAGGGCAGGATGGAAGGGACTACGTGGAACTGCTAAATCTGGAAACATACAAGTCGGAAATTCACCGCACACTGATTTCGAAGCTGGATCTGGAGAAGCTTTCGCGCGTGAACTCGAGCCAGGCGCGCCAGGCGGTTTCAGGACTGGTGAAGGAGATCATGTCGGAACAGCGAGTGCCGCTGAACTTCGACGAGCAGGAGAAGATCCATGCGGACCTGCTGGACGAAGTCTTCGGTTTGGGCCCGCTGGAGCCACTGTTGCGCGATCCCAAGATCTCCGACATTTTGGTGAACAACAAAGACCATGTGTTTGTTGAAAAGGGCGGCTTGCTGACGAAGGTGAACACGTCGTTCCGGGACGACCGGCACCTGATGCAGATCATCGACCGCATTGTTTCGCGCGTGGGCCGCAGAGTGGACGAGTCGTCGCCGATGGTGGACGCCCGCCTGCCCGACGGATCGCGCGTGAACGCGATCATTCCGCCGCTGGCGCTGGACGGTCCGTCGATGTCGATCCGGC
>Ga0302319_10021004_pt1 | contig 11775 bp, 6 predicted proteins | sample Bog_T0_2_FD_203319 | JGI IMG/M metagenome (GOLD analysis project Ga0302319, IMG submission 203319) | Peat permafrost microbial communities from Stordalen Mire near Abisko, Sweden - Bog_T0_2 | ecosystem: Environmental > Terrestrial > Soil > Wetlands > Peat | place: Sweden: Abisko, Stordalen Mire...
GCTGTTGAAAAGAAAAGGGCCGCCGAGCTATCTCAGCGACCCGCACCTGCTCCAAACGAACCAAGAAAGTTACACTACAATCCAAACTGCGGAAGTTGGGTTAGCCCAGCTGGCCCCGATCCTGTGCGCTGAAATTTTTGCGCTACTCGGTTCTCAAGGCCTCTACCGGATTGACCGCGGCGGCACGGCGGGCGGGAAGGTAGCTTGCACATGCCGCGCACGCCGCCAGAACCAATGGGACGGCGATGAAGGTGAAGGGATCGAGCGGACCGATGCCGAACAGCAGCGACTTCATGAACTGCATCAAGGCGGCTGCTGTGCCCACGCCGATGGCGATGCCGACTGCGGTGAGCAGCAGGGCGGAGCGGACAAACATCCACTTCAGCTCGCGTTTCTGCGCGCCCAGCGCCATTCGGATTCCGATCTCGCGGGTGCGCTGCGAAACCGTGTAGGAGATGACGCCGTAGATGCCGATGATGCCAAGGGCCAGCGCCATGGAACCCGCGATGCCGAGCATGACGAGCGTGAACGAGGTGCGCGCCAGCGACAGGCTATAGATATCCTGCATCGTCCGCACCGAGGCCAGCGGGAGGCTTGGATTCACGGACCACACCGCCTGCTGCATCTCACTCAGAATTCCTTCGTTTCCCGCGCGGCTGCTGTGAATCACAAAGGTGACCGCGCGTTCGGTTTGAATGCTCGGTTGCGAGGTATAGGGACTCATGAGCATCGCCGGCCAGTAGATGACGGGCGGGGCATCCTGGTCCACGCCATGCAGGCGAACGTCCTCCACCACGCCAATCACTTCCTGCCAGGGCATATTCGTAAACTGCCGTATCCGTTTGCCCACGGCCGCCGAGGCCGAACCCCACGATTCGCGCGCAAAATTCTCTGACACCATCACTCGCGGCCGCAAACCGTAGATATCGTCCCAGGTAAAATCGCGCCCCGCAACCAATCGCGTGCCCTGGGTCTTGAAATACCCGGGAGAAACATAATTGAACAGCCTCAGAGGCGGCTCTCCACCTGCATAGTTCTTTCCTTCCACAGACACGATGTCCCAGTTGGGATCGTTGCCGTCCATGGGCACGGCGCTTGCGAACCCCACCGAAGTAACGCCGGGAATTGCCGCCAGCTTTTCGGCGATACTGTTCTGCGTGCGCGTGGTCACCTGCGCATCGGGCACCAGCAAATCCGGAATCCAGATCTGCATCGTCTCGACGTGCGGTGCGTCTGCAAACCCCGGCTCCACGTTGCGCAGCGCGACAAACGTGCGGATCATGAGCGACGCGCTCACCAGCAGCACCAGGGCCATGGCCACCTGAGCCACGAGAAGCACATTCCGCGATCGCTGCTTCGCACGGCCTGCGCTGGCGGTCCGGTTCGCGCTTCCGATGGTTGTAGAGGCCTTGGCGCGCGCGTACCTTAGCACGGGAATGGACCCGAACAGCAATCCTGAGAGAACGGAAAGAAGCAGCGTGAAGCCAAGCGCGGGCAGATCAAGCGAGACTTCGCTGAGCCGGGGCAGGTCGGCCGGCCCAATCGCCGTCAACAAGCGCAATCCTGCAAAGGCCACGGCGACTGCAATCACGCCGCCCATCAAGCCGAGCATCACACTCTCAGTGAGCAACTCGCGCGCAATGCGGGCACGGCCGGCTCCCAGCGCCGCCCGTACGGCGAGTTCCTGCTGCCGCGATTCCGCACGCACCAGCAGCAGATTCGCAACGTTGGTGCAGGCTATCAGCATCACCAGGCCTACTGTCGCCATCACCACCCACAGCACCCCGCCCACATCGCCAATCACACGCTGCTTCAGCGGACGAAAACCAGGCGTGATCTTCCAAACCTCGTAAAAATGTGAGTTTGTGCCCGGACCGTTCGACCAGGAATCCATCCATACCGGAATCAACCGCGCGATGTCCGCGTCGGCCTGCGCCAGGGGCACGCCTGGCTTCAGCCGGCCAACGCCCTCGTAGCCGAACGGCGCGAGCTTTTGATTCTTCGGGTCGAAGGCCAGCGGCTCCAGCAAATCGAAGTCGCGATCCACGATTTTGAACCCGCGCGGCATCACGCCCACAATCTCGCGCGTCTCGGCATCCACCTGGATATTGCGGCCAATCGCAGACTTGTCTCCGCCGAAGCGCCGCTGCCAGTAGCCGTAACTCAGCATCACCGTCCTGGCGCCGTGCGGATCCTGGTCGGCATTCGAGAACCATCGCCCTGCAATGGCAGGAACGCCAAACGTCTCCAGCATGCCACCACTGATTCCTGCCGTCTGCACCTCTTCCGGTTGCGCAAGCCCCGTCACATTAGCCGTCCCCGACGTGAAGATGCCCAGCGACTGAAACGTCCGGTTCTTTTCAGAGAACGTGAGATACATCGAAGGCGAAAGCTGCAGCCCGTTGGTGATGTCGGCCAGGCCTCCGGCTCCCGGGGCCTTGAGTGTAAGCGCCACCAGCCGCGCGGAATCCGGATAGGGCAGCGGCTTCAGCAGCACGCTGTCGATGACGGTGAAGACAGTGGTGTTCGCGCCGATTCCCAGCGCCATTGTCAAAAGCACTGTGGCCGCGAATCCAGGAGACTTTCTGAGGCGGCGAAAGGTCAGTTTCAGATCGGCAAGGATGGATTCGAGAACCGGCCACTGCCACTGTTCGCGGCTGTGTTGCTGGATCAGCGCGACATTGCCAAACTCGCGCCGTGCCGTTTGCTCGGCCTGGGCGCGCGGCATTCCCTCGTCGACTAGCTCGTCCGCTCTCTCCGCAATGTGCTCCTGAATCGAGACGGAGAGATCGTCGTAACGCCGGCTGCGCCGCAATAATCGGTTGAAGAGCCCGTTGACATCCAGCATGATTGAATCTCCTATGCCCTGGCGACGGCCAATACACGTGTGATGCCGGTAAACATCCGGTCGAAGCTCACGACTTCTTCTTCCAGGTGGCGCAGGCCTGCTTCCTTGAGCCGGTAAATGCGGGTGGGCCGGCCTTTGGCGGAGACGCCGATCTCCGATTCGAGCCAGCCTTCGCGCAGCATTCGCTGCAGAGCCGGATAGAGCGAGCCTTCTTCCACTTGCAGCAGGTTGTCTGAAACCTCTTTGATGTGCTTGACGAGCGCATAGCCGTGCATTGGCTTGAGGCGGAGCGACTGGAGAATCATGATCTCCAGAGCGCCGGGGAAAAGGTCACGATGTTCGGGATTCTTTGCCATAGTGACAACAGTACATTAAAAATACCTATTTGTAAAATAGTCTTTTTGCCGAAGTCTTCCGGGTCTTCGAAGTATCGAACACTGAGTGCGGAACTGGAATTTCGCGCGACAGCAGGTGTGGAGACCGGCCGCAACGGCAGAATGCTGCCTTACTCGCTTCGCAATGCCCGCATCGGATCGACAGAGGCTGCGCGGCGTGCGGGTATCAACGCCGCCAACAACGAGCACAGGAACAGCACGATGAGCGCACTCGTCATTACGGATACATCGAGCGGCTTCACGCCATAGAGGAGACCGGAAAGCAATCGAGTCAGTCCCAGCGAGGCGGCCAACCCTATGGTTCCACCAAGCACAGTCAGCGAAAATGCGTGCCGCAGCGTCTTCAACAAGACGCCTTGACGTGTTGCGCCGAGCGCCATGCGAATTGCGATCTCGCTCGTCCGCTCCGACACGCTATATGCCATCACTCCATAAATACCGAGCAGCGAAAGCAGGAGCGCGATGCCGGCAAAGCTTGTCAGAATGACGGTGTTGAAGCGCCGCGACGACTCTGTGGCAGCTACAATTTCGTCCATCGTGTTGACGTTGGTAACGGGAAGCAGCGGGTCAAGCCGATGCACGGCGCCGTTCAGCGCGTTGACAAGTCCAGCGGGATCTTCCGTTGTTCGAAGGACAAGGTCCATATCGCCATGCACGCCCATCATGGATGCGAAGGGCCCGAGGTCCGCCGCGCCTTGCGACAGTGGTTCATACATCTGCGGCACGGTGGCTTGGTCGCGGGCGCCCTGTTTGATATCGCCAACCACGCCAACCACCGTCATGGCGGGCATCGGTGAAGCGAAGTCCGGGCCCACTTTGATTTGCAGGCCCAATGGATCTTTCCCGGGAAAATAGCGGCTTGCCAGCGACTGGCTAATCACGGTGACAAGCGGCGCGCCGGGTTGATCGTCAGACACGCCGAGATACCGGCCCCGGATCAGCGGAATGCGGATCGCTGCGAAGTAATTTCCCAGCGTGAGGTAATTTGAAACGATAATCATCCCCTCGCCGGGCCCTTCAACATACCCTTGCGGGGCAATCAATCGTCCAGATTTTTGGCCAACGATGGGAATGTTTGAGGCAAACCCAACCGACTTCATGCCTGGCTCACTTTCAAGCCTCTGCTGCAGGGTTGAGAAGAATGCGTTGACCTTCTGTTGAGTGGGATAATTGACGCCTGGTAGCGCGAGAGAAGCGGTGAGTACGTGCGCAGGTTCAAACCCCGGATCCACCTCCAGCATCTTCGCGAAGCTGCGCAGAAGAAGGCCTGACGAGACAAGCAGAACCATTGCGAGCCCAACCTCAAGCACCACCATGCCGCTCCTGAGATGAGACAGCTTTCGGCTGTGCCCCGCGCCTCGTCCTCCGTCTCGAAATGAATCCAGCACGTCTCCGCGCGTGCTCTGGATGGCAGGCACGAGTCCGCAGAGCAGGCCGGTTATGCCGGTAAGAAGCACTGCGGCAAACAGGAGCGGCCAACTGACACCGACCTCCGAGAGCCTCGGCAGCGAGTCGGGAAGCTTGGCCGCCGCCAGCCGGACCAGAACGACCGCCAACGCCGTACCTGCCGCGCCGCCCAGGCAACCCAAGGCCAGGGTTTCCGTGAGAAGTTGCCGGAAAAGCGTTTTGCGCGCAGCACCCAAGGCCATGCGCATTCCCAGTTCGCGCCTGCGGCTCCCGGACCTTACCAGCAGCAGGTTAGCCAGGTTGGTGCATGCGATGAGCAGAATCAACGCCACCGCACCCAACAGGATGCGAAGAATCGGCCTGGCATTGTGGATCACTTCTTCGCGCAAAAGAGCAAAGCCGGCGTGAATCTTAACGCCGCCTTTTAACGGATATTGAGCCTGTATCCCTGCCATCACACGGTCCACGTCCTGCTGCGCCTGCGGCATGGCAATGCCGGGCTTCAGGCGGGCTATCGCGCTAAAGTCGAAGTTATTTCCTTCACTTTTCTTTTCTACGGGTGTGAGGCTCATTGGCACCCACAGGTCACGATGACTAAGCCGGCCGGCATCTAACGGAAATTCAAAAGTGCGCGGCATGACGCCAACAATGGCGTATGGCCTTCGGTCCAGATCGACTGTAGTTCCCAGCACGTTCGGATCGGAGTGAAAGCGCTCCATCCACAGCGCATAGCTGATCACGGCTACAGGGGAAGCGTCGTCATCCTCCTGCTGCGTGAATGTGCGCCCCAGCATTGGTTCGATGCCGAGCAAGGGAAACAGCGAAGCCGTGACTCGTTCCGCGCGGGCCTTGAAGGGCGCGCCGGCGCCGGTCAGCTCGTATCCCGATCCGATGAAGCCGCCAACTGCGGTGAAAGCGCTGCTCTCGCGCTCAAAGGTAAGCACGTCGGGCGCGGTTACATTCAGCTCGTGGGAATCGCCTTCGATGTGCTCATGCAGGCTTATCAATCTCCCAGAATCCTTGAAGGGCAGCGGTCGCAGAAGCACGGCCAGCACAATTGAGAACACCGCAGTGACCCCGCCGATGCCGATTGCGAGCGTAAGAACTGCCGTCAACGTAAACCCGGGCGCCTTAGCCAGCTGACGCAGGGCGAAACGCAGGTCGCGGAGAAGCCGTTCGATCCACATCCATCCCCAGGTTTCGCGGGTCTGTTCTTTAATCAATGTGGCATTGCCGAAAGCACGCCGAGCAGCATAGCGGGCCTCTTCCGGTGGCAGGCCATTCTCTCGTTGTTCTTCTTCCTCTAATTCGATGTGAGAGCGAAGTTCTCGCTCCAGGTCAGCATTTCGCTTATTCGTCTGCCACCATTGCATCTCAGCTCTCCTCGGCGGCGGGCCACATCACGCGCGCCACGGCTTCGGCCATTTGCTTCCACTGCGACTCTTCGACTAGAAGTTGCTTCTTGCCTTTTGCCGTCAATCGGTAGTACTTGAATTCCCTGTTCTTATCCGGAGACGTCTCCCACTTGGCGCTCACCCAGCCCCGCTCCTCCAGGCGATGCAGCGCCGGGTAAAGCGAGCCGTGCTGCATTTGCAGGAGGTCGTTCGTGGTCCTCTGGATTTGCTTGCCGATCTGATGACCGTGTGCGGGTCCATAGAGGAGCGTCCGCAAGATGAGCATGTCAAGGGTCCCCTGGAGAAGTCCCATTCGCTGCTGTGCCGGTTTTGCCATAGAAGACAGTCTACCCTCGAATTCAAGTCGATGGTAGACATTCGACAATCAGTTGTCAAGAGGGACTTCGAATCAGGTATTGAAGACCAGTTGCCACAATTGCGGGGGATTCGCGGTCTGCTCAGCGACTGGGACGAGCGCGATCTGCGCCGGCTGCTCTGGAAATTCAGCGGGCTTGCAGCGGATTTGAGCATTGGCCACAGGCACCTGAAAGATGGACTTCGAGTTCAAGGGAACCTGGTGAAATGTGGATAAGTCAAACGAGTTTTGAGCGTGCAGTTCACCGAAGTAAACAGGATTCGCGCCGGCCGAAATGCCAAGAAGCCACGGACCGAATCGCAAGCTCCGTGCCGGCCCTGGATCCTTTTCGAATGCTTCGGCATGCAGACTCATGTGATATTTCACGACGATGATGTCTCCAGCGGCGGGTCTATCGATGCTTAAGCCGGGCGCGGGGACTCCGTTGTGAATCAGAGTTACACGGTCTGCCCAGGATGGTTTGAATACGGTAAGTTTCTGACTTTTGCCGGCAGCGAGGATTTTGATTCTTACCTCGCCTTTGCTGCGGAGATTCGATGTGGCCTGCGCTGAAAAGGTGTTTGAATCGATTCGACTGTCGATGGGAAAGTCAAAGAACACTTCGTCTTCCGATACGCGAAACGATGAGTTTTGCAAGTCGGCGAAGGCGCGCAGGCCATGCAGCGTACAGCACCACCAGGCACGCACAACGACGGTCTCCGGGATGCCAGCGGCATTGAGCCTGGCGTGGCCGAAATCCCCAGTCGCGAACTGGTTCATTGAGAACTCGTTGAAGTAGGTGTTCTGCGCCGTATTCAGATAGATTGGATCGCCGGTTGCGCGGTAGAGGGCCAGGTTCAGGCGGAGCCAGTCGCACTCGGCGCAGCCCTCGGTTCGATCTTTCTTGGGCGACCACCGCTCGGGAACGCCGCCGGTAATCAGCATGTCGCCGGAATGCACGATGTCCTGCCAAGCCGCGGCCACTTGATCAAGATAAGTGGCTTCGCCAATGACATTATGTAAATCCAAAGTCCCTCGAAGGCTGGTGAGATAGCCGTGAACGTGGTCTCCTGGCCGGCGGCTGATTCGTTTTGAAATAGCCGCGCACAAATCGCGGTAGCGCTCGTCGCGGGTGGCGGCGTAAAGCGCCGCAAGTCCTTCTGTCTGCTGCGTCCAGCAGATATAGGAAGATGCATAGTGGTCTGCCGAGAACGCGTCGGCCATTTGCTGCGAGTTAAAGCGCGGCGCAATGCGCAGCAGGAAATCGCCAAGTTTCTGTGCGGAAGCCAGGACCGCAGGGTCGTGGGCCAATGCATGGTACTCCATCAGACCGACCAGCAGGCGGCCGTTTCCCCAAAGCAGGGCGAGGTCGTCGTCGTCCGGTTGATCGTAGTGGAATTGAGCGCCAAAATAGCCGTCTACATGCTGCTGCGCGATGACTCTGTTCACCACGTTGGGCAACGATGGGAACGACTCACCAAAGCTGCGCGTGGACGTGGCCAGTGCTCCGATCCAACGGCCGGAGAGGTCGCCGGAGAAGTTCGTAAACCGGCGGCCGGGGACGCCTTGAACGTCTTCAAGCAGGAACTCGGGCGTGTAGGCGGGACTTGTGCGGTGAAGAACGCGATCGCGCGTGAGGCGATAACGGGCCAAGTCGGGACCGGTTGTCGGATCCGATTCGTTGGGGGATGGTGCAACCGGCTTCGCGGCGACCACGGATGCTTGACTGCTTGCCGGAATAAGAGCCTGTTGCGCTGCCAGAGAAAGGCTTGCGGCCTGGGCAATAAAGGTTCTTCTGTTCATTTGTGTCCCCTCGTTCATTGTGCGACCAGCGAATCCTATTCGCCGAAGTATGTCGTTTGCAACGAGTGTTTTTTCGCCCCCGGCGTTGTTCGCTTTCGGACAACGAATTGCGTTTCCGTACAGGATTTCGACGCGAGCGAATTGCTGGATGCGACGATCTACTTAAAAATGAATTACTTACGATTCTTGTCGGTTTGGCAGGGGACGTGCAATTTCAACGGCAAGTACCACTGTCATTGGAGGGATCGATGGGGAATCTGCTTCAGGATCTTCATTTCGCGTTTCGTCAGCTCAGGAAAGCTCCCAGCTTTGCCGTGACGGCGGTGCTGACGCTGGCGCTCGGGATTGGCGCAAACACTGCCATCTTCAGCCTGGTAAACTCGCTTCTGCTGAAGCCGCTGCCGATCGATAATCCCCAGTCGCTTGCGGCGCTGGGCCAGAAGCAGAACAATGGCCCGTTGCTCCCAAATTTCTCCTATCCGGAGTTCAAGCAGATTCGCGAACAGACCAAGGACTCGTTCAGCCAGGTGTTTGTGCACTCCCTGAGCCTGGACGGTTTTGCAACCGAAGGACAGCAGCCGCAGCGCGTCATGACTTCGTTTGTGAGCGGCAACTTTTTCGACACGCTGGGATTGAAGCCGGCGGCGGGGCGGCTCTTCTTGTCCAGCGAAGGTGAAGTGCTCGGCCGCGATACCGTGGTTGTTCTGGGCTACGACTTCTGGAAGGAGAAGTTCAGCAGCGACCTCGGCGTGGTGGGAAGGCAGGCTACGATCGACGGACACCCCTTCACGATTGTCGGCGTAGCGCCCAAGGGATTTTACGGCGTGCAGAGCTTTGTAAAAGTGGACGCGTACATGCCGGCAATGGCCGCGGCCATCGATGGCGTAACGCAGGATCAGCTGAATGGCTGGCAGAACCGCGGTTTTACCGTCTACGGCCGTCTTCGCCCCGGAGTCACTTTCAAACAGGCAACCGCCGAGCTGAGTGTCATTGGCAACGACATGACACGCCAGCATCCGGACGTTGAGAAGCAAGTGGCAATTTCAGCCCTCCCCGAGCCGAGTTTCCGTATACAGACCGGCGACACAAACACGATGACGATTATGGCGGCGCTGTTTCTATCGCTTGCCGGCATGGTTCTTCTGCTGGCCTGCGTGAACGTGGCCAACCTGGTGCTGGTGCGCGCCACCGTTCGCGAGCGCGAGATGGCCATTCGCACGGCGCTGGGCGCTCAGCGTTCCCGCCTGATTGCGCAAATGATAACCGAGAGCGTAACCCTGGCGATGATGGGCGGAGCGATGGGCGTGGTTCTTGGTATGTGGGCCAGTTCCGCGTTGAGTCACCTCGATATCCACGCCGATTTGCCGGTGAACCTGGCATTTGATTTTGACTGGCGCATTTTTCTTTATTCGTTTGGCATCGCCATGCTGGCCGGGGTGGTTGTAGGACTGGTGCCCGCGATCCGAATCGCAAGGTCGAACGTGAACAAGGTGCTGCACGAAGGCGGGCGCGGTGTAGCGGGCGGCCGTCACTGGTTCCGCGATGGCCTGGTTGTTTTGCAGATTGCCGGCTCTCTGGTGCTGCTGGTGATGACCGGCCTGTTTGTGCGGAGTCTGGGGGCCATGCAGACCATGGATTTCGGATTCAAGCCAGACCGCGTGCTGAACTTTGTTATCGATGCCAATGAGATCGGGATGAAGGATGCGCAAACACACGAGCTGACCGACAATATTCTGGCTCGTCTTCGTCAGATCCCTGGGGTGAGCTCGGCAAGCCACGCAAGCTCGGCGCCGTTGGGCTACTTCAACAGCGGCGATACGATGATCATCGATGGCTCCACGGCTCCAACCGATACCGGCGCATTCGGCGCCGGCGACTGCATTGTCTCTCCCGAGTATTTCGATGTGATGGGCATCGCTGTAGCGCGCGGCCGCGCGTTTAACCAGGCTGACGATGCGCATGGCAGAGATGTGGCCATCGTCAGCGAGAGCACGGCGAAAAAGTATTGGCCCAATCAAGACGCCCTGGGCCGCACGTTTCGCATGCAAAGCGAGAAGGACCGCAAGCTTGAGGTGGTGGGAATTGTTCGCGATGCGGAGTTTCAGCTCTTCGGGGGCGGCAAGACGCGGCCGTTCTTTTACATCCCGTATGCCCAGCACGTGGCCGGCAATAGCTTGATGGTGGTGCAGTTGCGAACCCAGAACGACCCGCTGGGGTACGCATCGGCCGCCGTAAAGACGGTTCACGAGCTTGCGCCACAGCTTCCTGTGTTTCAACTGCAGACGATGCGCCAGGGGCTTTACACCCTGAACGGACTTCTGCTTTTCCAGGTCGGGGCATCGCTGGCGGCTGCGATGGGCGGGCTGGGGCTGACGCTGGCGGTGATTGGTCTGTATGGCGTGGTGTCGTACGCGGTGAGCCGGCGGATGCATGAGATCGGCCTGCGGATGGCGCTTGGAGCCAGCCGCGCCACGGTATTCAGGATGATCTATCGGCAATCGATTGTGATTGTTGCGGCGGGGGTTGGGGTTGGCCTGGTTCTGGCGTTCCTGTTGGCGCAGGCTGCGGGCAGCTTTGTGGTGGTCAGCGTGAGAGATCCGTCGACCTACGCGGTTGTTGCGTTTGTGCTGGCGCTGGCGGCGTTGGGCTCCTGCTATTTGCCGGCGCGGCGGGCCATGAGCGTGGAGCCGATGGTGGCGCTGCGCGAGGACTGAGTCCGGCGGGTGGTGGGTCAGTTTGAAGAGAGCATACCTCAGGGGCTAAAGCCCGGCATTGATTCTGCTGGCTTTATGCCGGGGATGAATCCCCGGCATACCGCCCGGATGAGTTTTCTTGCGGCCTGCCAGACCGTGGTTTTTCTTCCGCCCATGTACCATTTGGGCATGGCACTGGTTGAGGTCGACGCGGTTTGGAAGAGCTATCCCATGCGGGTGGGGCTCAGGACCGAAATGCGGCACGTGGTCGAGGACGTTTCGCTGGCGATTGAAGCCGGCGAAACCCTGGGGCTGGTGGGCGAATCGGGCAGCGGCAAGACCACCCTGGCGCGGATGATTCTGGGACTCGCGACGCCGAGCCGGGGCGCGGTTCGCGTGCTGGGAGCGGATGTGGCGAAAGCTACCGGCAAGGAACTGAAGCATCTGCGCCGCCAGATGCAACCCGTCTTTCAAGATCCCTATGCCGCGCTGAATCCACGCATGAATGTGCTTGAAATCGTGAGCGAACCCTTTTTGATTCATCGAGAGGATGCGGGGATTGGGACAGGCCGCGCAAGCCTGCGGGCCAAGGCCGTGGAGCTTCTGAAGCAGGTCGGGCTGGATGAGTCGGCGCTTTCGCGGCATCCGCACGAGTTCTCAGGCGGGCAGCGGCAGCGCATCAATATTGCCCGGGCATTGGCGCTGAGACCCAAACTGCTGATTCTGGATGAGCCGGTTTCAGCGCTGGATGTGAGCGTTGGGGCGCAGATTGTGAACCTGCTGCGAGACCTACAGCGCGATTACTCGCTGACCTACCTGTTCATTTCGCACTCCATGCCGCTGGTGCGCTATCTGTCGACGCGCATTGCGGTAATGGAGC
>Ga0302319_10021005_pt1 | contig 11774 bp, 6 predicted proteins | sample Bog_T0_2_FD_203319 | JGI IMG/M metagenome (GOLD analysis project Ga0302319, IMG submission 203319) | Peat permafrost microbial communities from Stordalen Mire near Abisko, Sweden - Bog_T0_2 | ecosystem: Environmental > Terrestrial > Soil > Wetlands > Peat | place: Sweden: Abisko, Stordalen Mire...
CGCGAATGGCCAGATAGGCCATGTTGAAACTCTCCGACGAGTCGCTGGGATTTTGGCGCCCCAGGGCCAGCAAATCATCCAGAGGAATGCCAAGCTCGTGCTCGGCGTAGCGGCCGAGGTACCGCTCAATCAGAGCGGGAGGGAAACGATCGAAGCCAGCGGCCACGGCCGTGTGGGTGGTAAACAGGTTCCCGGCGCGCGTGGCGGCCAGCGCTGTGTCGAAGGGCTGCCCGGCCTCTTGCTTGAAACTGCGGGCGCGTTCCAACACCGCGAACGCCGCATGACCCTCATTCAAGTGACATACCTCCGGTTGGATGCCAAGCTCGGCAAGCAGCCGCCAACCGCCGATTCCGAGAACCATTTCCTGCCTTAGGCGCAACTCCTGATCGCCCCCATAAAGTTCGGTGGTGATCGCACGATCCTTAGGGGAATTAGCCGGATCATTGCTGTCCAGCAGATAAAGACTTACCCGGCCCACCTTGACCTGCCAGGCCCGCAGCCAGATCGAGTAGCCGTGCAAGGCGATCTCCAATCTTAACCACTCGCCGTTCCCGCGGCGCACTGGAGTGATCGGCAGTTGTCCAGGATCGTTGTAAGGGAAGAGAGCCTGTTGCGCGCCCTCCTTGTCGATCACCTGGCGAAAGTAACCTTGCTGGTAGAGCAGCCCCACTCCGACGACGGGAACCCCGAGGTCGCTGGCGCTCTTGAGCTGATCCCCGGCCACATTGCCGAGTCCACCGGAATAAATGGGCAGGGCTTCGCTCAACATGAATTCGAGGCTGAAATACGCGACGCAACTCAAGTGAGATTTCGCATGACGCTGCTGAAACCAAGCCGGAGTCTCCGCCGCTTGGCGCTCTGCGCTCAGCAAGTCATCGACCGTACTGCGGAATGACGGATCGGCCAGCAGCTTCTCGAGCTTGTCTCGCGATGCCGTTTGCAAAATCACCCAGGCGTTCTGTGTGAGCTTCCACTGGATGGGATCGATCTGCCGCCACACCTCGTCGGCGCGATGGTTCCACGACCAGCGCAGGTTCAGCGCAAGCTCGGCCAGGGATTCAAAGCCCTCGATTTCAGTGGGCAGACGACCGTAGCTCGATTTATCGTCCGGCTTTGGTGCAATCATGTGATCTCTTTTCTGAATTTCATCTGAACCGGATCGTGGAAGCAACCTTGAGTCTTCCGCTGCTCGCGGGAATCCCCCTCGCTGGCATCCATCGTTTAATCCTTCAAGAATCCCGCCGAGATCGCTCTGGAAATGACGGCTGTCTTCGAACTCAAAAGTACCGGTTCAGAGCGTCTTGATCTGAGCAATTGAGAGCGAACTCCGCGGAGTCACGGCATATTCACAAGGAAATGGCCTTAGACCGAATCCGCTGGATCTCTATGCGTAAAGAACATCTGTTTGGGTTCTTAATTCAGCGATGCTTCGGCCAAGTCCCGCATTAGCGAGGAATGCAGCGAGATCGAAGGATTGTGTGGGTGCCAAGGTCAGAGGTGTGAAGGGAATTCAAATGGCCGTAAAACCGGCTATTGGGCAGTTGAGAATTGGTATAGCGGACACAGGTTTCACTCACGAATTAACCTCATGATCCTCCGCAATGGAGGGCGGAAATCATGAGGAAAACGACAACGAATAAGACAAAGGGCAAGAAGAGCCGACCAAAGACGAAGCTTGGAATACCGGATCTGGAACATTCGAAAGCCTCAGTCCTGCGGAGCCTCGGTTCTGCCGACTCAGTGCGCGGATATCAACATGCCATCGACGAGTTCGTCACCTGGTACTGTTCCGAACCACGATTGGCCTTCAACAAAACAGTAGTATTGCGCTATCGGTTTCATTTGGAAGAGCTCGGTCTCGCCCCCGGAACAATCAACGTGCGAATGGCGGCCGTGCGACGATTGGCGTACGAGGCAACTGACTGTGGACTGTTGAGCCCTGAGTTGGCCGCCGGCATCCATCGGGTTAAAGGAGTTCGCAAGTTGGGCTCTCGATTGGGCAACTGGCTTACCGCCGGCGAGGCGGCTGCGCTCTGGCAGGTGCCTGATGGACAAACTCTGACCGGAAAGCGCAATCGAGCGATCCTGGCCATCCTGCTCGGATGTGGCTTGCGCCGGCGCGAGCTTGCGGAACTTACGCTCGAGAGCTTGCAGCGTCGGGAGGAGCGCTGGGCTATCGTCGATCTCGTTGGTAAGGGAAGGCACATACGAACCGTTCCTGTCCCGAATTGGGTGAAAGAGACCCTTGACGTGTGGCTAACCGCAGCCGGTATCGAGAGCGGCCCTCTTTTCCGATGTGTCTGTCGAGCAGGTAAGCTGTGGGGAGATCGCATTTCAGAAAAGACAGTTTGGCACGTTGTCAAGAAGACTGCCGCGACGATGAACATTCCCCACCTCGCGCCACATGATCTTCGGAGGTCATGCGCGCGGCTCTGCCATGATTCGGGAGGCGAACTCGAGCAGATCCAATTTCTCCTTGGGCATGTCTCTGTGCAAACCACAGAGCGCTATATTGGCTGCAAGCAGCGTTTGAGAGTAGCGGTAAACGACAAACTTGGTATCGAACCTGGGTGAGTCGGCGACGCGGCACCTGGACGTACAGCCGACTAGACGTCCAAGTGGAAGAGCGGTGGACCGCCGAGGCTGTGCGAAGTAACAGCATCAGTCTCGGCAAGTTTTTCGACAGAGTCTCACTTCTTGTGGTCGCACTCGTCAGGTGCCGGAGTTGCGGTGAATCCGTGCGTGACGTTGTTCACCAAGTAGCTTCCGGAGATCGTTCCTCGGTTGCTGATGCCGTAGTTTGTAGTTGACACTGCCTCCGGGAAATCGAAGGAGATCGATTTTGGGTTTTGTCCCTCGATAAGAAATCCGTGGTTATAGCTGGTTGCTGTCCCCCAGTAGCCGGCCACGCTAAATCTCGGGTTGATTTTGGATCCAAGTGTGTAGCCGATGCTGCCATCGGGCGCTGTGCCGGCACCTGGGAAGTCGAAAGGCGCGAAGTCGCTGTCGTGCAAGAAAAAACCATGGGCGAAAGAAGCGCTATCTACGAACCACCCGATAACAACGCTTCCGGTCACGCCACTTGCCGACGTATACGAGGCATCGGGATAATCAACAGTTGTTTGCCCGTCGCCGCTGAGCAGAAATCCGTGGTTTTTGTTGCTGACGACCCAATCGTAGAAGACCCCGACCATGCTCTCCTCATCATCGATTCCGTCTATCTCGTTAGTGGATACTGCATAAGACTTTCCCCCACTCTGAACCTGAACAAATATGTTCGTTCCAATTCCATTCTGAAGCTCAAACCCCTGAATATAACCCTGCGCATTCGTGTACCTTCCGACAGCGTGGTTCTTTGAGTTAATGCCGAGAAGAGCTGTGTTCTGTGACCCGGGAAAGTCGTAACTGGTGAAGCGCCCTTGATGATAGAGGAAACCATGACTGACACGGCTTTGGTCGAGATACCAGCCGACGGCGTAACCAGCGTCATTACTCTGCGCCACATCAGTCTCAACGGCCCCGGGGTAATCAATCGTTTGGAAATGATATCCATCGATAATCGGCGTGACTGAGTTGTTAAAGGCTACTCCGTCCAGGCCTCCGAGCTTCTTCACATATTCCAATTGGAAAGTTTGCGCATTCACTGCATACAAATCAGAAGAATCAAAATTGGTTTCATAGATGGTTCCGCCATCGGGAGTTACTGCGATATTTCGCGGCCCCGCCCCAATTGGAAAGCTTCCCACTACCGATTTGCTGTCGACCGATATGGCGTATCCGCTTGCGGGATTGTCGGCAGCGACATAGATACATTTGCCATCCGGGCCAACTGTCAGGGCATAGGGGTCCGACGGCAACGAAACCGTAGCGATCACAGATTGAGATTTCACCGAAACGAAAGACAATTCCGCTGCGCTGAAGGTTCCAACGTAAATGGTCTCGGTGTCAGGACTGGCGGCAATTCCTATCGGAGTTTGCCCCACCGAAATGGTCTTTACAGTAGTTCGCGTCTCGGTGTCGATCACGGATACGCTTGCTCCACCCTCGTTGGTTACATAGGCATATCTGCCTGATTTACCAAAAGCAACCATGTGCGGGTTCATACCGACGGTAATGTCTCCAACGAGCTTATTGTCAACCGTAGATACAACGTGGACTACATTCTGGTTGTAGTCCGGAACATAGAGAAATCGCTGATCGGGAGTGAGGGCAATCTCGCGCAATTCCGAGCCGAATGACAATGTGGAGACAAGCGCATTTGTCTCGGTATCAAATACGGAGATCGTGTGACCGTCGAAGCTTGAGACATAGATGCGCCGGGCATCGGCAGTGATTGCCAGGCCATAAGGTGTGCTGATGGTTGGGACCGATGCAATGCGGACGTGATCGGAAGCGCGGATGACATCGACCGTGTTCAGGGTTTCATTCGACACGTAGATATATCCCGGATGTTGACCTTCGCACATAGAACCAGAGATCAACGCCACGGAAATGGCAATATACTTCAGAATCGTCTTGAGCGGTTGCTTATGAGTGAGCATCGCATCTACCTTTCTGCTTCGGATTAGTTTCGTAGTCACACTTACCGAACGGAGTTGGGTAAAAATCGAGAAAACAGAGCGGGCATTTTCATTCGAACAACTTCCTCCAGATACCTCGGTGCCAAGCCTACCGCGCACCGGACGCAACCGTGCAGGAACCGTAGGTTTTGTTCAACTTCTCGACAAGGAACTGCCGAGGGACGCCGTCACTCGTCTTTTCCCTTTTGCCGGAGACGCGAATGCGCTCACCGGATGTGATGCCGGCTGTGTCTCCGACCAGAGCATAGATCTGCTGATCGCCTTGGTTCTGGAGTTGGAGACCATTCGCACCGGAGACAGCGCAGCCAGTGAGCGAGTGGTTATGGCGAACGGCGAAGTACACTCCTAACCCGACTCCCACGCTGACACCAGCTATGACAGCCGCAACCCCCGCTTCCGTGCCCTTGGTCACCTGATACCCAACCTGAGCTCTTGCCGTCACAGTGGTTGCAGTCAGCAACGCTGAAAGTAATATCCCGGCAATGATGTTGCGAGTTTTTGTTGTCATAGAGAGACTAGTCTCTTTTCAGAAATTCTGAACTGAAGCCGGCCGTGATCCTGTCTGGTGAATCGAAAAGCGCGGATAAGGCCAGAGTTTACAGCGGAAGATCGGATCCTATCCGCGCGCAGTTAAAGTGATTCTGGCCTCAATTAATCGCGCCGCCCCGCAAGAACGTTTTCGAGGGTGACCGCGAAGAATGCGTGGCCAAACTCTGTCGGGTGGTGCGTATCCCAGAAGAGCGTATGGTCAGGATCGGCGCAAACGGTTGTTGGAATAGTTGTTGTCAGGCACGGATCGGTAATGTCCGTAAATCCAAAGTGCGTCGGATCCGTCACAACGGCGTCCAGCAGGCTGAATACATTCATGCGGATGAGATGAATGCCTTCAAGGAGTTGCTCGAACCCCAAGAAGTCATCCAGCCATTTGTCTGCTGCCGCGCTAGCGGCCTTGGCAAAGGACACATTTCCTGCCGCAGCCGGTAGCACACCGACATTGAAGAGATCGGGGATCACGAAATGTCGTGCCCCGGCCTCCCGCAGCTGCAGTTCGCTATGGGCAATGCTTTCCGCAATTTCCTTTCCCAGTGCTTCGGGAGAGCCGGACGTCGCGTCCAGAATGTCATTCCCGCCGCCTTCCAGAATGTAAAGAGCATCCGGATCGGCTTTGTCGTTGTGCTGGCTTAGATAGGTCTCTACTTGCTCCGGAACGCTTGGCACGCCGGTGAACGATGCAGGCTGTGTTACCCACGATCCGCCAAAGGCATAATCCGTCCCCTTCAGTAGCGAGGGTTGCAGAGGCAAACCCAGAAAGCCGGCCACATGGTCGAGCCAGATGGGTCCGTTCGAAAACCGTCCGTTGTAATACGGCGGCGCAGCTTCCGCGCCACCCGTTGCCAGGAAAAGGTTACCGACGTCACAGTAGCTGTCACCAAAGACATATAAGGCGTGGTAGCTCGGGGTTGTGGCCTGAGCGGCCATCGATGCCAGGCAAAGTAAGACCCCTATGATTGGATTCCAAGCGCTCTTTCGCATAGCTGTGTTCCTTTTTTGATTGAAACGTCCTTCGTTGAGTTCTGATGCCATCTGCACAGGGGCTGAGGAAGGGTCAGCAATGGGCCGCCTGTGACCCGTCCCCGTGTTCTTGTCTGCCATGTGTTGAACGAAAAGTCCGTTGTGCAACATGGCGTCATTCTAGGGGGAAAGGGAAAAAAGCTTAAGAGTAACGGGTTAGCAATACGTTACCGATCCTTCGTTTAGTCCCTATGCCATCTGCACAGGACTGAGGAAAAATCGGCAAAGGAACGCATGTAAGTTCGAAATCGTTGAGGGTGACTTGCAATGGATGAAAACCTGCACGGGGGAGTGCGAAACCGTAATAGCGCCAAGACGGTCTCGCCGTGCTCGGGTCGCCATTCAATTGACGGTCACAATGGCCCAATCAACGAAGTGGTGCCAGGCTGTTGTGTGGCCGAGGGCCAGCCGGGTGGGGGGCATGCTGGCGACGACGAAAAGAAGGCCCCAGAGATAAGCGGGGTGAATGCCACGTTGGTTAACCAGGTCGTAGACAGGACCGGCAAGCAGGAAAGCGAAGACTGCGGCGGCGACCGCGAAGGGTCCCAGATGGATCAGGGGTGAGCGCGCCAGGGCAGGAGGTAGCAGGCCTGCGATTATTGCAAGGAGCATCAAACGTTTATGGGCTTCGGGTTTAGCACGCAGAAGGATCGCGGTACAGGCCAGAGCGGCGAAGACATACACATCGAGGACAAAGACGAGAGCGGCTACCTCGGGGTCGGGCCATATCCCTTTATGGCCGAGTTCTGCTCCATAGAAGACGACTAGTGTGCCAAGGATCACTATGGTTGGAATGAGAACGACAGAAGCCCAGCCGAGGGTCATGTGAAGAGCCTTGCGGTTCACGCTGACCAAAGCGGTTTGCAGGACGTAGAAGACGAAGTAGACGGTCATTACGGCAGCGTGGATATGGATGATTGTGGCGAGCCCCGGACTGGGCACGAGTGGAATCACAGATTCCAGGGGCTTCTGAAAGTAGGTGGGGAAATAGCCGACGAAGACGGTGGTGATGGCGAGGATGGCCATGATAAAGAAGAATCGATGGTCTCGGCGCTGAGCAGATTGGACGGAGCTCCTGAACTGCTCGACTTTGAGGATGGCGCTGAGTCGGTCAATGCGCGGGTCTTCTGAACTGCGTCCAGGTAATGTCTCAGAGTTTGCTTGCGCGGGGGCTGCGGAGGTCATGATCTGCTCCAGTTTCTGTTCCTGACGTTTTTGGCTGGCGCGGATATTGCTGAACGTCCACGGGAACACAAGCTACATTAGATCGGTGGGTTCACCGCGTCCTCAGATCGGCCTCAAGAATTTCTCAGGATTTTCTCAAGGAGACTGTACGTTGATTCAGCACGAGATATACGAGTTCGGCCCGTATGTGCTGGACTCCGCGCAGATGCTCTTGCGCCGCAACGGGAGCGTGGTGCCGCTGCAACCGCGCGCACTGGAGATGCTACTGGCGCTGGTGCGGCGACGCGGCGAGGTGATTTCGAAACAGGAACTGATGGAAGCAGTTTGGCCGGACAGCTTTGTCGAGGAAGGTAATCTGACGCAAAACATCTTCCTGCTGCGGCGTGAGTTGGGAAAGACTCCGAAAGGGGAGGATTATATTCACACCCTGCCCAAGCGGGGGTACCGGATGAATGTACCGATTGTGACTTGGACAGCGGAAGAGATCCGCGGCAGCGGGGATGCGGAAATTGTCGCTACCGATTTAGGGATGTCTGCGGATGCGGTGCCTTCGACCGCGACTGGCGAACGACCTGAAAGACATACTTGGGTGGTTAGTGCCGCGCCGGTACTGGCGCGGCTTTTGGTGCTCGCTCTCGGAGTTGCGGCAGCCGGTCTTTGGCGTACCGAAACGGCGCAGCCTCGGGTGTCTGGCTATACCCAAATTACACACGATGGCTCGATGAAGCGAGAATATTCGGCGTCTGAAGCTGGGCCTGATGCGGCGCTGTTTACGGATGGGAACCGTGTTTATTTCGCGGAGGGTTCCAGCGACGCGCCGGCGATCGCCGAGGTTTCAACAAAGGGAGGGGAAACTGCGCGGATTGCGGTTCCGTTTGATCTACCGCAGTTGCTTGACTTCTCCAGGGGCCGGTCGGAGTTGCTGGTGGCGGCGGGGAACACGGCGTCGGTCAGGCCGTTATGGGTGGTTCCCGTCCCGGCGGGAGGCGCTCGCCGGCTGGGGGATGTTTCTGCATGGGATGCCTCCTGGTCTCCAGATGGACAGGAGATGGTGTATGTGAAGGACACGGATCTATATTTGGCAAAGATCGATGGAAGTGACGCAAGGCGGCTGACGGCGCTTCCGGGCCGAGGATGGCAGCCTCGATGGTCGCCCGATGGGCAGCATATTCGATTGACGATCTTCAACGTGCGGCCCTCAACCTTTTCCCTTTGGGAGGTTTCGCCGGACGGAACGGGTCTGCGGCCCCTTCTGGCGGGCTGGAATGGAGGAAACGGATCTGGCGCCGGGCCGGCAGACGGACCAATCAATGTATGTTGCGGAAGCTGGACTCCTGACGGGAGGTACTTTGTCTTCCAGGCGTCGCGCGGAGGTCGGTCGGAGATCTGGTCGATGCCTGGGCAGCCGGGCTTTCTGGGAAGGTTGTTTCCCTCCATTGATGCCCCGTCGCAGGTGACCAATGGCCAGCTGAGTTCCCTGGCGCCGGTCTTAAGTCCGGATGGGAGAACGCTATTCGTGATTGGGCAGCAGTTGCGCGGGGAACTGGAGGCGTTCGACGCTCGGGTAGGGCAGTTTGTGCCGTATCTCGGTGGTATTTCCGCGGACTTTGTAGACTTTTCGCGAGACGGGAAATGGGTTGCATTTGTGTCCTATCCGGAGGGGACACTTTGGCGCAGCCGCGTTGATGGCAGCGAGAGGCTGCAACTCACCGTTTCCCCGATGGAAGTGACGGTGCCGAAGTGGTCTCCCGATGGCAGCCAAATTGCGTTTTACGCTATTGGCGGGGCCAAACAGCAGAGACTATTTCTCATAGGTGCGGATGGCGGCGCACCGAAGGCGGCGACTTCATTGGACGGTGGCGAAATGTCTGCGCACTGGTCGCCGGATGGCGGCTCGCTTCTTTACAGCGACTTTCCCTTCTTTTCGGCCACGCCCGGCAAGGTTGCGGTTCATCGGCTGGATCTTAAGACGCAGAAGATAGAAACGCTCCCCGGTTCAGAAGGGTACTTTGCTCCGACCTGGTCCCCGGATGGGCGGTACGCGACGGGAATGGCGCTCGACGGTCAGCGCATTATGCTATTCGACTTCAAGACGAATGTATGGAGCGAATTGGTGAAGGGCTGGGGCCTGGTGCGCTGGTCGCCGGACGGGCAGTACTTGTATTACCTGCGCTATGGACCCGAGTCCGCCGTGATGCGGATTCAGTTGAGCAGCCGCCACGTGGAAGAGGTGGCGTATTCCCTTCAAGCTTGCCACCTCTTCCACGTTGCGGATTCAGTTGAGCAGCCGCCACGTGGAAGAGGTGGCAAGCTTGAAGGGAATACGCCAGGCAGGGCGGCTGGCGGGATTAAATTTTGGCTTGACGCCGGAAGGAGACCCGCTAGTGCTGAGGGATGTGGGGACGCAGGAGATCTATTCTCTGGATTGGGCAAGACAGTGATGCAGTCTGCGCGAACGCGGCTAATCGCTGGATATGCTGCGCGTTGCCTGTTTTGGTTATACTCTTTCACTTGCCGCAGGAGTTCTCACCTTGTAGGGGGAATTGAAAAAAGGCTAGGGAGTAACGGGTTAGCGATACGTTACTGCGTCGTTAGTCTAGATAGAGTCGTGGACTCACCAGAAAGCGGCGCCTGGCGCGGACCTGCATTTAGAGCGGCCAACCTAAAAGGAGCGCTTTTAACTGGTAGCTACGGGCGCTACTATTGAATCGTGGAAAATGTCCCACTGGCTGCAATTCAAGCTCAAATCGCACGGATCAGTACCAGTTCCATATTCGTGAACTCTACACGTCTATGCGAGTTGCTGAAGCATACCGTCGCCGAAGCACTCGCCGGACGCGGGGCGTCTCTAAAGGAATCCGTCTTGGGTGTGACGGTATTCGGCCGAAAACCGGGCTACGACTCTGACGCAAATTCGATCGTGCGCGTCGAAGTTTCTCGTCTGCGCAAAAAGCTGGACCAATATTATCAACTGGAAGGCGCTAATGAGACGCTGAGAATCGTGTTTCCGAAAGGAACGTATGCACCGGAATTCGTACGCACCGACCGCTCTGCCGTGCCCACCTTTACGGGAAGCGTGGTCGTGCTCCCATTCACATGCCAGGGGTGCGATTCCGAAGATGAATACTTCGCCGATGGTCTTACTGATGAGTTGATCACTGCTCTTACGCGTGTTCCTGGTCTTAAGGTCGTCGCACGCACCAGTTCATTCAAGTTCAAGGGACGGACAGAGGACATCCGTGCCATCGGGGACATGTTGCAGGTCCACACGGTGCTCGAAGGCAGTGTTCGCCGGCAGAACGAACTTGTACGCGTCCACGCACAACTGGTAAATGTCCGCGATGGCTGTCACATTTGGGCGGGAAAGTACGAGCGCCGGATGACAGCGGTTTTTCAGCTTCAGGACGAGCTTGCGACAGCAATTGTCGGGGCTTTGAAAATGGAGCTTCCACGGCATTTGGCCGTAGCTAATCGTGTCGTCCACCCGGAAGCGTACGCTCTCTATCTGAAGGGACGCTTCTGGTGGCATCGTTGGAATCCCGAAGCGCTTCGCAAAGCTGCAGGGTTTTTTCAGCAGGCTATAGAACGCGATCCCACGTGTGCGGGCGCTTATTCCGGATTGGCAGATTGTGTTTTTCTGCAGGGGTATTATGGCTACGGCTGTCCTCGCGAGGTGATGCCGCGTGCGCAGGCGTATGCACGAAAGGCAATTGAGATCGATCCGCAGCTTGGGGAAGCGCACTGCTCACTTGCCATGCTGGAAAACGCATGGGAATGGGACACCAGGCAGTGCGGCATCGAGATGCGACGCTGCCTTGACCTGAATCCCAACTATGCTATGGGAGTTGCTAAATATGCGACTTCCTACCTCCAGCCCGTTGGCCGGTTTGAGGAAGGTATGACTTGGTTGAAGCGCGCACTGGCACTCGACCCGCTTTCACCCATGGTTCGCGCGGATTGCGCATGCAACCTGGCATTTCGAGGACTTTTCGATGAGTTTGAGCGAGAAGCTGCCGCGGTGCTTGAGGACGATCCTGCGATGGTAAGGCTGCACTGGTTTCTCGCAAAGAGCCGCGCAGTACGCGGCAACCACGTGGGTGCTTTAGCATCGGCGGAAAGCGCACTGTGCCATTTACCCGAGGATCCCATCACAGTAGGCATCGCTGCCGGCGTCCATGCCATGGCTGGTAGCGAGGGCCGTGCAGCTGAGTTGCGGGGCAAAATCGAGTTTCTCGCCCAGATTCGCTATGTTCCATTTGCTGCGCGCGCGTTCGCATACGAGGATCGAAACAATGGGGACCTGTTCTTTCGTTTGCTCGACCAAGCCATTGAAGAACGAGATCCGGTATTGCGAAGCATGCGTATGACCAGTTGCTTCAGCTCGCAGGTTTCAGACCGCAGATGGGGCTCTGTTCTCGATAGATGCGGCCTTGGCGA
>Ga0302319_10021007_pt1 | contig 11772 bp, 9 predicted proteins | sample Bog_T0_2_FD_203319 | JGI IMG/M metagenome (GOLD analysis project Ga0302319, IMG submission 203319) | Peat permafrost microbial communities from Stordalen Mire near Abisko, Sweden - Bog_T0_2 | ecosystem: Environmental > Terrestrial > Soil > Wetlands > Peat | place: Sweden: Abisko, Stordalen Mire...
AGTTGCAGATGATTCAGAGGCATGGAATCGGCAACCGGGCCCCGGTCATGGCTCGCGTTCGCTTCCGGGCGCACGTTTCCCGGCAGCGTCACAAGCTGCGTTTCATCTATCTTTCCGTTGATGAGCGGTTGACGAGCATTGATTGTGGCGGAGGCCTGGAGGGAAGCACCCAGCATGAGACCCAGCACCAGAGCGCATCCAGCAACGCCTTTGGACAGAAGCGGAGAAAGTGAAATCATTGGGGGAAGCTCCTGAGTTGAAGTTGAATTGCGAGCAGGGGAATAGCCTTGGGATAGGCTGCCGCAACTCTAGTACATGTGGGAAACCGCGGTCAACGCAATTCTGAATCGGGGATCATCGTTCTTAAAACGGGGATCGCGTAACATGAATCCGAAAGCGAAAAGGTGGCGGCGATGGATGCACAATTGTTCCGATTGAACGGCGCTGTCGAACACGATCCCGCCATCGATGCATGGTTCCATGAGCATGGAGGGGAACTGGGAGCCATTGCGCATCATTGGTTCGAGGCGATGCGAAGATGCGGCGACGAAGTCCGGGAGCTGGTGCATGACGGCTGTCCGGTTGCGTGTCTGGGTGACGCGGCCTTCGGCTACGTGAATGTTTTCACGTCGCACGTTAATGTTGGGTTCTTTCAAGGCGCGTCGCTCACCGATCCGGCAGGCATTTTGCAAGGCGAAGGCAAGCGAATGCGCCATGTGAAGCTGAGACCGGGAAAGGCCGCGAACGCCGCAGCTCTAAGCAGGCTCATCGAGGCGGCATACGCGGATATAAAGGCGCGCCTTGAAAACGGCTAGCTCTGAGCTCATGCCTGCGGTTTCGGAAACTCCTCGATGTGCCGTTCGCCCTTCCGGCCGAAGTAGATTACCCTTTTGCCGGTGAGGAATGCCCAATAGCCAATCACGCCTGCCGCAGTTGAGCGCTTTACAAACTCGGGGTACCGCACCGTGTCTGCCTGTGCGCCGCGAATTGCCGCGACCAGGCCGGCGTCGTCGAACTCCCCTGCAATCGGGCCGGGTTCCAGAATCATGGCTACCGTGTGCGTGGTTCCATCCGCCAGGTAGTGGGTTTTCTGCTTCGCCGCAAAGTCCACAAGGTACGATTCCACCCCGACTTCGAGCAGTCCTTTGACGACCTGTGGGAAGGTCGCCTTGCCTTGTTGTGTTGCAATTGCCAGTTCATGAATTACCTGCTTGCTCATTTCTTCTCCTTTTCCCGGTTTGAATTGTTACTCGGTTGGTATAGTCTGCAGGCCATGTGCCTCGACCAGCTTCTTCATCGTTCGAATCAGCGCAGCGCGCTCGCCGGCTGAGAGCGGATGAAAGAACTCCTCGTCGTTCTGGTCGGCGAGGACCGCCAGTTGCGGAATCAGCCGCCGCCCCGGCACCGTCAGCGCAATCGATTGGAAGCGGCGGTCATCGCTGCGGTCCCGGCGGGTGATGAGCTTCTTTGCCACCAGCCGGTCTACGAGTTTGGACACGCCGCCGCGCGTCATCCCAATCCGCTCCGCCAGCACGCCGGGAGATGTCTCCTCGTCGTCGAACATCTCCCGCATCAACACCCACTCGGCCACGGTCACTCCGCTGGCCAGGAGCTTGCGGGCAAAGGCTTGCGAGACGTGATTGGAGACGAAGCGGAGCCAGAATCCCACGTGCTTTTTCAGGTCGCTGACGGTCGGATCGGATGTTTTTGTGTTTCTCATGAAAATTAGATTACAGGGAAACTGTTTCCATGTCAACTATATTTTGGAAGATTGTTAGGCTTACCGCCTATGCACCGGCTGCACAAGGCAGGAGCCAGGGGCTAAGAGCTAAAGGCTGAGAGCTGAGGGCTGAAAGCTCCAATTGTGTTAGGCTGGCGCCTGAAGCTCGCATTCCTTTCCGCCTGGAGGGTTCCTCTAATGCTGTCCCGCGCTCTCGCCCTAGCCGTCCTGTCCGCCTTTGTTCTACCCCTCGCCGCGCAAACCGCCCTTCCGGCCTCAGTTCAGGCGCAACTCCCCGCCCTCACCGAGACCTACAAGCACCTGCACCGCAACCCGGAGCTATCGCACCACGAAAGTGAAACCTCCGCCTTTGTTGCCGCCGAATTGCGCAAGCTGGGCTACACGGTCACCGAGCATGTGGGCAAATATCCAGACGGCTCGCAGGCGTTCGGAATCGTGGCCATTTTTGATAACGGCCCCGGCCCGCGCCTGCTCTACCGCACAGACATGGATGCGCTGCCCGTGGAAGAAAAGACCGGTCTCGACTACGCGTCGAAGGTGCGCTCCACCAATGCGGAAGGCCAGGACGTGGGCGTAATGCACGCCTGCGGCCACGACATCCACATGACCGTCCTGCTGGGCGCAGCCCGCGAGCTTGCCGCTCGCAAAGCCCAGTGGCACGGCACGCTCATGCTCATCGGCCAGCCGTCAGAGGAGACCATCGACGGCGCCCGCGCCATGCTCGCCGACAATCTCTACCAGCGCTTCGGCCGTCCGGACTTCGTCCTCTCCGAGCACGACGACCCCATGGTCGCCGCCGGCTCCATATCGATCAAGGGCGGCCCGCTGCTTGCCAGTTCCGCCAGCATCGAAGTAGTCATGCGCGGCATTGGCGCGCACGGCTCCGCTCCGCAGCTCGGCAAAGACCCCATTCTGATGGCCGCGGAGTTTGTGGTGCTGGCGCAATCCATCGTCAGCCGCCAAATCGATCCTCAGCAGCCTGCCGTGCTCACGGTAGGAACCATCCACGGCGGCGTCAAGCGCAACATCATTCCCGACGAAGTAACCATGGGCTTGACTTTGCGCACTTACTCCGACAAAGTTCGCGACCAGATCATTGCCGCCGTTCGCCGCACTGCTGAAGGAGTAGCCATCGGCTATGGCATTCCAGCGGACCGCATGCCCATCGTCACCGTCAGCCAGACTGAGATTACCCCAGCGACCTATAACGATGTGCCGCTGGCCGATCGCCTGCGCGTCGTAGCCGTTGCTGCGCTCGGCGCAGACAGGGTGGTGGAAGCCGACGCGGTGATGGGTTCGGAAGATGTGGGGCAGTTTTCGCTCGACGGAAAGATTCCCGCGGTCATGTACCGCCTGGGCGCGTCTGACCCCGCAAAACTCGCCCAATCGAAAGCCTCCGGAGTCCCGCTCCCGGGCCTGCACTCGGCGCTGTTCGCTCCCGTCTATGCGCCCGCAATCACCACCGGAGTAACGGCGACCACGGCCATGGCGCTCGACCTGCTGAAGTAACAATTTGCCTGGCTGGATTTCGCCGGATCTGTATTCCTTCACGTGTTGCAAAATATGCGATGGCGTCGTATATTTTGCATATGTGGATTCTGCGCGACGTCGAGGCACGCCTGAAACGCTCTGCGAAGACACGCCCCGTCGTTGTCCTCACCGGCGCCAGGCAGACCGGCAAGACATCCACTTTCCGGCATCTATTTCCAGATTATGCGTTCGTATCCCTCGATCTCCCGACCGAAGCCGAGCAGGCTGAAAAGGAGCCGGAGCGCTTTCTTCAGCGTCATCCGCCTCCCGTCATCATTGACGAGGTACAGTACGCCCCCGCCCTCTTTCGGCACCTCAAGGTGGCAGTGGACGCCCATCGCGCGCGCAATGGGCAGTTCCTGCTTACCGGGCCCCAAAAGTTCACGCTGATGAAGAACGTCACCGAATCGCTGGCCGGCAGGGCCGACATCGTGGAACTGGAGACGTTATCGTTTGCCGAAATCCGCGAAGCGCTGCCGAATACCGAACTCGAAACCGTCATCGTGCGTGGCGGCTTCCCGGAGCTCTATGCCAACCCTGACATTGATTCGGCGGCGTTCTACAATTCTTATCTCGCAACATACCTGGAGCGCGATGTGCGGTCCCTGGCCAATGTTGGCAGCCTACGGGATTTCGAGAGATTCCTTCGCGCGTGCGCTCTGCGTTCAGCAAACCTGTTGAACAAAGCGGACCTGGCGCGGGATGTTGGCATCGCACCATCGACGGCGAATCAATGGCTTTCTGTGTTGGAAGCCTCCGGCCAGGTTGTCTTGCTCGAACCGTGGTTTTCAAACCGAACTAAGTCCATCGCCAAGAGTCCGAAACTTTACATGGCAGACACTGGCCTGCTTTGCGCTCTGCTGAATACTCGATCCGAAGAAGCTCTTCGCCAGTCGCCCGCGGCGGGCGCAGTGTGGGAGACATTCGTCTTCGCCCAACTTCGTGATCGCGAACGCCGCGCTGGTCGCACGGGTAACCTCTTCTTCTGGCGTGACCGCACTCGCGAAGTAGATTTCGTGGTAGATGCTGGCGGACGCGTTGAACTTTTCGAGGCAAAATGGACCGAACTCCCTGACCTCGGTGACACGGTTAATCTCGACTTCGTACGCAACGTGATCGGCAAGTCGCGTGTAATTGGCGGCGGAGTTGTCTGCCGCACCCCCAACAGCTTTCCATTTCCAAGCGGCTTTCGGGCAATGCCGGCAAAGGAACTCTGATAAGGATCGGCGTGCGAATGCCCTGGGAAGCTGCTCGCGAACAGGGCGCCCAGATCAATGGGATATTCGCTCCGCTACTTCGCCGGGTCCACAAGCGCCTGATCCACAACCGCGTGGCTCTTGTATTCCAGAGGATGGTTGTCAGAGCTGCTCATGCGCTGGATCATGCTCACAAACACGATGTCGTTCGTGGGGTCGACCCAGAACCATGTGCCTGCGGCCCCGTCCCAAAAGAAGGTGCCTTTTCCGTCGGATAGGTTAGCTTCGGCCGGGTCCGAGATCACAGCGCAGTCGTAGCCCCAGCCGAATCCAGGCCGGATGACCGACAGGCCAATGCCGAATTCCCCAGTTTCAATGGCGGCCGGCATGTGGTTGGAGGTCATCAGCTTCACTGTGGATGGAGCAAGAATGCGCTTGCCGCTCAACTCGCCGCCGTCGGCCAGCATTTGCGCGAACCGATAGTAATCTTCTGCGGTGGAAACCAACCCCCCGCCCCCCGACGCCATGGTGGGCTGCGCGGCATAATCGCCCCCTGGGTTCGCAACGAGCTCGCCCTGGGGACCCGCGTGGTAGTTGGTTGCAAAGCGCGCCCGCTTGTCTTCCGGCACAAAGAAGCCGGCATCCTTCATGCCGAGCGGCGCAAAGATGTGGTCATGCATAAAGTCGGGCAGCGACTGGCCCGAGAGCTTCTCCACAATGTACCCCTGAATATCCATCGAGTTGCTATAAAGCCAGCCCTGCCCCGGTTGGTAGAGCAGCGGAATCTGGGCCTGCTTCTCGATCATGGCTTGAAGGTTGGGGGATTGCATCACCTTCAGGTCTCCGTACATGGCGTCAGCCGGCGACTTCCCTCTGCCGTAGCTGAATCCAGCGGTGTGGGTCATCAATTCACGCATGGTCGGGGCGTGTTCGGGATCGACAAGGATCGGCTTGCCGTCTGCGTCCACGCCCTTCTGGACCTTCAGATGGGCAAACTCAGGAATGAATTTGGACACCGGATCGGACGGCAGCCATTTGCCTTGCTCGTACAGAATCATCATCGCCACTCCGGTCACCGGCTTGGTCATCGAGTAGTCGCGAAAAATCACATCTTTGCTCATGGGCGTGGCCGTGGCAATGTCCTTCTGCCCATAGGTGCGGTACTCAACAATCTTTCCGTGGCGCGCCAGAATGGTGACGGCGCCGCCCAGGTGCTTGTCGTCCACTTCGCCCTGGATGAGCGCATGCAGGCGCTCAAGCCGCTCAGAGGAGAAGCCGACGGACTCTGGTTTGACTACGGTAAGGTCGAGCGTGTGTTTGGCCGGCTGAGACGGGTGCGGCTGCTGGGCCTGTGAGGATTGGAGAGTAACGGCAAATGCGGCGAGCGTTGTGCAGACAAGAACTGCGAATCGATGCGGTGTCATGGATTCCCTCGATGCAGGGAGTGACGAGTGGTCACTCCCCTAAGCCGCATCCTTTCTATCAGAGGTGAACGGCGCGGGCAAGGGAGAAGCGTATGCGATCAGTAGATGAGCTTAAGGGAGAACTGGATCTGACGGGAGGTGCCGGCGGTTTTGCTGATTTCGCCGAAGCCGGAACCGGTGAGAATGTTGGCAGGCAGACCCATGTTGACGATGTTGAAGAGGTTGAAGAACTCGGTGCGGAATTGCAAATCCATGCGCTCGGCTCCGCTGGGCCGGCGGCCAAAGGGCGTGCTCTTGATGAGGGCGAAGTCGTAATCGTAGTAGGCGGGACCGCGGAAGGAGTTGCGGCCGAGAGTGCCGAAGACGCCTTGATTGGGGCCGGTGCCGCCGGGGACGTGGATGGGGATGGAGAAGAAATCGGTGGCGTTGTTTGCGCCTTCGCCGAGGTAGTCCTGGCGATTGGGCCGTGCGGTGGAAAGATGCGGCGTGGCGATCTGATTGGGGCGATCGACACCGTTGGAGCCGGCGCCGGTTTGCTGGATGCCGGAAAAGACGGTAAAGGGTGAGCCTGAACCGATGCTGGAAATCGAGAGCAACTCCCAGCCACCAGTTACTTTTCGGGAAATGGGGCGAAGTAACTCCGCGCTGTCCATGTGCAGGTCTTGAGCGAGGCTCAGGCCGAAGGAGTTAGTTACGTCGAAGGCCGATGGACCTTTTTCTGGACGCGTGTCATAGGGGTTCTGGGAGAAGCCTGAGGCTACGGCTCCTGTAGAACCGGTGCCACCTATCACCTGGCTGGTATCGTCAATCGACTTACCCCAGGTATAACTGGCCTGGATCCCGGGTCCACCATGACCTACGGTTCCGGAGAGCGAAGTTTGCAGAGCATGATAAGTGGAATGCGCGTCGGCGGTGATGACGTTTTCAACGCCGAAGCCACCGATGACGTTTCCTGAACTATCGAACTGAGTGTGGGGTGCGAATGCGGGCGTGGCGCCGGGATAGGCGTTGGGAAAGCTACAACGCGGAAGCTTGTCAGCGGCCGTGCCCACGTAACTGGCGTCGGCGGTGAGGTTACCGAGTTTCCGCTCCAGTCCGATGGTCCATGTATAGAGGGTTCCGTTGTCAAACGAGCGGTCGATACCACTGAGGTTGAGCGCACTGACAACGCCGTTGGGAGTGAGGGCGGCCAAATCCTGCTCATAGCGGTTTACATCCATCACGGTGTTGGGAGCGACCGACTTCGGATTGCCGTTGGCGAAGATGTTCACCCCCTGCGGCGTGTAGGTGGGAGGAAGCTGCGAGGGGGTGATCTGAAAGCCATATTGGATAGGCGCGTTGGAAGCGGAGAGCAAGCGCGGATAGACAGCGAAGGGCGTGGAGCCGGTGAGGAAGTTGTCCTGCCAGATATTCGGCGGGATGGTTGTGATGGCGCCCCCTGCATGGGCAGTCAGTTTGCTTGTGGCTTGCCATGAAGCCTGAATGCGCGGACCGAATGCCTTCCAATCCGTTTGATAACCGGGCTGGGGATCGATGACGTACTCTTGCGTGCCATTCACGGTGAGGAAACCGCCGGTGCGGCGGGCGCGCTCTGTGATGGGTTGATAGAGTTCCCAGCGAAGTCCGTAGTCGAGTGTGAAGCGGGGCGTGACCTTCCAGGTGTCCTGCGCATAGGCGTTGAAGTTATTGCGACTAATGGCGGCGGGTCCGATGTGCGGCCCGTTGGAAAAATAGGGCGGCGCAATGGCTACGGTGTAAACGAAGGGACTGCCGGAGAGAAAGCTGGAGAGTGTGTCAGGGAATGGGTCACCGGGGTTGATGTTATGGTTGCCGCTTTGCGAGGGAATGAACTCAGTAGCATAGGCGGTTCCTCCGCCGAAGTCATATTCGCCATTGGGGCTAATGCCGAAGTAAGTGGTGTCGCGGTTGACACGGACTTCGAAGCCGGCTTTGAAGGCATGGGCTGCGGTCGTGAAGGCGACATTCTGTCGGCCCTGAAAAAGATTGCCGTAGGCCTGCATGACCGAGCCGGCAGCGGAGTTGAAGGCTTCAAAGAGTCCGTCGTTGAATTTGACCGCGGGATCGGTGTAGTCGGTGGTGGGAAAGCCCGGAGTAGAGCGCGTAATGCTGATGGAGGACTCGAGAACGAGGCGCGGGGAGACGGAGCGGGTGTAGGTGCCTACGATGTTTCGCTGTCGGTCGAAGTACTGAATGCCGAAAGCGGGATCAATGGCAGTCTGGTCGGGATTGGTGGTGGGACCGGTGAGGTTGTCGTAGTTGAAACGAGCGAAGAACTGATCTTTGGAGGAGATCTTGTGGTCGAGGCGCACGGAGAACTGATCGGCGGTTGTGGCAACCTTCGACGCGGTTGCGTAGGTGTTGGCTGCAAAGGAGCCGGCAATGTAATTGGGTAGAGGATAACGAGCCAGGACCGCGACAATTCCGGGATCGACTGGGACATTGAGCGTATCGACGGAACCGTCGGGATAGGTGACGGTGTCAACCCCGGTGCGTTCGGTGGCAGTGGGCACGGGCATGACCTGGGTAGTGCCGAGGACCTGGCGGAATCCTTGGTACTGGAAAAAGTAGAAAGTGCTCTTGCGGCCGTCATAGATGTGCGGAATGAAGACGGGTCCGCCGTTGGTGAAACCGAATTCGTTACGGCGGAATGGTGGAATGCGACCGGGATATGCGGGGGTTGAGTAGTCGAAGTAGTTGCGGGCGTCGAATGCGGAGTTGCGAACGAATTCGAAGATGGATCCATGAAATCCGCTGGCGCCCGATCGGGTGACAATGTTCGTAAAACCAGCAGCGCCGCGACCGATCTCGGCGGGCATCCAGCCGGAGCTCGAATCAATTTTCTCGACGGCATCGACGTTGAAGTTGGGGAAGGTGGATCCGCCCATTTCGGGGTCGCTGATGTCGGCGCCGTCCATGGCGAAGGTGGCCTCAACACCACGCTGGCCATTGATTGCGAATTGCGCAGTGAAGTTGGTGGCGCCGTTGGCATCCGTCATGGTGCCGGCCGCCAGCAGCAGGAGCGTCCCAAAATCGCGCCCGTTAAGGGGCAACTCGCTGACGGCCTGGTTCGACAACTCCTCACCGCCGGTGGCGTTCTGAGTCTTGAGGACGGATACCAGAAGTTCGCCGCGGTCTGAAAGAGTCAGCTCAACTGGCGGTGCGGCGGGCGCCAGGTCAATGAACTGGGAGTAATCGACCTTGCGACTGTTGGCTTCAACGGTGAGACGGTATTGACCCGGAGGGAGAGGCGCCAGGTGGAATTGTCCGTCGGCAGCGGTGCGAGCTTCAGCCTTGGCGGCCGCGTTTGAAGCCAAGCGGACCTTTGCAGAAGCGATGGGAGCTCCAGCGGCATTGCGAAGAACTCCTCGCCAGACGGGTTGCGCGGCCTGCTGCGCCGATATTGAAACTACGGACAAGAGAAGGGCGCCGAAGAGGAGGGCCTGGAATGCTGTTCGTTTACCATTTGGCGTTGAAGCTGCAGGAGCGGAGCGAGATTTGGTATTCAAGAGAATGCGGCTTTCACGAAACGGTTGTAGACTGCTCCAAAAGAAGCGTTGACAGCCAGGAAATTCCCCTTGCCGCGTCCGCAGTAATTATAACTATCGGACGCGTGTCCAGGCATTGTGCGGATGGTTCTGGAACTTGTGCGCCGCGGCGTCCTGGGAAGCCTCTACACTAACTACTTATGGATGGGGCGGAGATGACGACCGACACAATTGCCGCAATCTCGACGCCGCCGGGGCGCGGAGGAATCGGGATTGTACGGCTCAGCGGGCCGGAGGCGGCAGCGATTGTGCCGCAATTGGTGAGGCTGAGACACCCGCTGGAGCACGGACGGGCAAGGCTGGTGGATGTTCTGGAGGGGGTTGGTGACGAAGCGGAAAGAATTGATGAAGCGCTGGTGACGTGGTTTCAGGCACCCAACTCCTACACCGCCGAGGACCTGGTAGAGATAGCCGCTCATGGCTCGCCCGTGGTGCTCGAACTGCTGCTGCGCCGTGCTTTGGACCTGGGCGCGCGGCTCGCCGAGCCCGGCGAATTCACCCAGCGGGCATTTTTAGCCGGAAGAATCGACCTCACCCAGGCTGAGGCGGTGCGCGACCTAATCGAGGCGCAGACGCTTACTCAGGCGCGGCAAGCCGCCAGCCAGATGGGCGGAGCGCTCAGCCGCCGCGTGGGGCCCGTCAAGCAGTCCCTGGTCGAACTCATCGCCATGCTCGAAGCGGGTATCGACTTCGCCGAGGACGACGTGGACGTAGCACCCTCTGCCGAGATCGCCCGCCGCATCGGCCAGATTACGCTCCCGCTCAAGGCGCTTGAAGCCTCGTTCGCCCGTGGCCGAATCGTTCATGACGGGCTAACCATGGCCATCGTCGGTCGCCCAAATGCGGGGAAAAGCTCGCTCTTCAACCGCTTGGTCCAGCGCGAGCGAGCCATCGTCACCGCGCAGCCGGGAACCACCCGCGACCTGGTTACCGAGCGGATTTCGCTCGAGGGAATCCCGCTGGAACTGGTAGACACGGCCGGCTTGCGCGAGGGACTCGAAGAGGCCGAGCAACTAGGCATCGCCCGCAGCCGCGAGGCGCTTGCCGACGCCGCGCTGGTGCTGGTGGTGCTTGATGCCACCCAGCCGCTCAACCAGGAGGAGCATCGCCTCTTGCTCGCGGTCGCTGGACGGCCGGCGCTGGTGGCCATCAACAAAAGCGATCTGGCCAAGAGCGATCTGGCCGCCGCGCCCTCGCCCGCGCCGGATTTTGCAGAAGTCCCCACTCTCAAAACCTCCGCGCTCACCGGCGAAGGCATTCCCGAGCTGCGCGAGAAGATTCTCGCCCTTGCCACCGGCGGAGCTTCAGCCGAACCGGGCCTGCTCACCAGCCTGCGCCACCACCAGGCGATTGCGGCGGCACTGGCGGCATTCAGCGATGCGGCGCAGGCCAACGCCGGCGCAATCCCCCACGAGATGATCCTGCTTGACCTTTACCGAGCCCTCTCGGCGCTCGACTCGCTAACCGGCCAAACCACCTCCGACGACATCCTCAACCTGATCTTTTCCACCTTCTGCATCGGAAAATAGACGGGCATCCAGGGAAGTCCAACGAAAAGCTAAAAGCTAACAGCTAGAAGCTGGAAGTTGCATTTCACAGCCCCAGCACCCCAGCCCTCTTCCTCATCGCCTCAATGCAAAACGCAATATGCGCGTCCAACTCCACGCCCAACTCTGCCGCGCCCTGAATCACATCCTGCCGATTCACGCCGCGGGCAAAAGCTTTGTCCTTCATCTTCTTCCGCACCCCGGCCACTTCCACATCGGCGATGGATTTGGTCGGCTTCACCAGCGCGCAGGCGGTCAGGAAGCCAGCCAGTTCGTCGCAGGCAAACAGCGCCTTGTCAAGATGTGTATCGCGGGGCACGCCGGAGTATTGCGCGTGACCCAGGATGGCGGTCCGCATCTCGATTGGCCAGCCCAGCCGCTCAAGCTCGCGCACGCCCACAAACGGATGCTCCTCGGTCGAAGGGTGGCGCTCGTAGTCGAAGTCATGCAGCAGGGCAGTGGTCGAGTAGAGCTCGATCAACGCCGCGCGTTCGTCTCCGGCCAGTCCCCGCCGGTCCGCTTCCGCCTCGCCGCATGCCGTCACGCAGGCCTCCACGGCCAGTGCGTGCTTGCGCAGGCTTTCGCCCGCCGTCCACTCCGTAAGCACTTGCCACGCCTGGGCTCGCCCGTAGCCTGCGCGTTCCTCTTGACCGGCTTCAGCTTCAGATTCGCGATGTGAAATGCCTTCTTCGCTCATATTTTTCTCATTGTTGATCAATTTGGTTCGTTTTTCTTAGGGTTTTTCAGCGTATGATGGGTGAATCTTAG
>Ga0302319_10021009_pt1 | contig 11772 bp, 8 predicted proteins | sample Bog_T0_2_FD_203319 | JGI IMG/M metagenome (GOLD analysis project Ga0302319, IMG submission 203319) | Peat permafrost microbial communities from Stordalen Mire near Abisko, Sweden - Bog_T0_2 | ecosystem: Environmental > Terrestrial > Soil > Wetlands > Peat | place: Sweden: Abisko, Stordalen Mire...
CAGACAGGGCGGCGTCGGCTTGCTGGCGGGTGAGCGTGGGGGTCAGGGGGATGGCCTTCAGGGCCTCGGCGATTTCTCGGTTGCCGTGCTGGTAAGGGACCGGGGCGATGTCGGCGACGAGCATGCGGCTGACCATTTCGGGGTGCTGGAGGGCGAGGGCCATGGCGGTTTTGCCGCCCATCGAGTGGCCGATGATGGCAGCCTTTTGGATGCCGTAGGCGCCCAGGGTTGCGCGGACGTCCTCGGCCTGGGTGGGATAGCGCATATCGGGTTCGTGCGGGCTGTCGCCGTGGTTGCGCATATCCAGCGCGAGGACGCGGTAGTTTGGCGCGAGGGCGCGCTGGATGGCGCCGAAATTGCGGGCGGCGCCGAACAGGCCGTGCAGGAGGATGACGGGCGGGCCGTCGCCTGTTTGGGTGGCGTTCAGGATCATGCGGTCCTCCGTTTTGGCCAGGCGGCGCAGGCGACCCCGGCCATGATCAGGGCTGAGCCGGCGAGCAGATCGGGGGTGAACGGCTCGTGCAGGAACACATTGGCCAGCAGCAGGCTGACGGCGGGGGTGGTGAGGAAGCCGACGGAGGAGACCAGGGTGGGGAGTTTGGCGGTGGCCTCCATGATGCACCAGGTGCCGAGCGGGCCGGCGATGAGGCCGATATAGGCGAGCGCGCCCCACGCGGCGGGGCTGGTGCCGAAGGTGCCGGACGGGGCGTGCCAGGCGACGAGCGGGGCGAGGACGAGGGCGCCGACGAGGAAGCACCAGGGCAGCATCTCGAACATCGTGCGGTTGGGCCGGGCGGTTCGGGTGACCATGATGGCGATGGACCAGGACAGGCCGGCCCCGAGCAGGAAGATATGGCCGATGAGGATGGGGGTGGAGGTCCAATCGATGGCGAGCGGGTTCATCAGGACCGCGACGCCGGCGACACCTAGAGCGGCGGCGAGCCAGCGGCGGGCGGGGATGTGCTCGCGGAGGAAGATGAGGGAAAGCGGCACGACCCAGATGGTGGTGGTGTTGGCGAGGATGGCGGTGCGGCCGGCGGGAACCCAGGCGACAGCCTCATGCGCAAGGGCGAAGTAGGCGCCGAGCTGGAGGCCGCCGATGGCGAGGATGGCGGGGATGGCGGGTCTGGTGGGGAGGCGGATGCCTTTGGTGAGGGCGAGAAGGAGGCAGGCGGTGAGGCCGGAGAGGACCGCTCGGCCTTCGGCGAACCAGAGGGGCGTGGTGCCGGCGGCGAGGGCGATTTTTGTCAGCGGCCAGGCGGAGGAGAGCAGGACGACGGAGGCGAACAATTGGATCAGGCCGCCGACGGGGAGGGCGGTTGTTGTGGCGAGGGCGGTTGGCCTGGATCCCCGGAGCGGGTCCGGGGCGGGGCGCGACGGCGGCGTTGAGGTCAGGATCCCTGCATGCCTGGCTGTTCGGTTTCGGAGTCGTCGAAGTTGCATTCGACCGAGATACCGTCCGGGTCGAGGTAGAACAACCGGGTCAGATGGTCCACAGTATGGCGGACTTCGGAACCACCACGCTAAAATGTCGTTGCCGAGGCAAATCCCGATCCGCTCACCGCATAGGGAATGCCGGTGGCAGGCCCGGCGAACCTGGTCGTCGTGTCCGAGACTTGCGGACCGGTTGCTGGCGCGCCGGTGGTCAGCACCGGATAGACATGCAGCGTGGACGTGTCGATCGTCAGCGGATGCCGCCAGGATCGCATGAAGGCCGCATCGGTCGGCTCATCCTGCTGGCCGTAACTGTTGCCCTGGACGTAGAATGTGTGGGTGGGAAAAACCGATCCGGTTCCGAACGCCGCAAATGTGCCGTCAACATAGGTGAGCAGCCATTCGCACCAGACCCACGGCACGTGGTAGGGGCATTTGACGACATCGACGCCGATTCCATCTGTAATCCTGCCCGCACGAAACAGAATCAGCCCGTTGGCGACGACATTTGCGTCCGGCACCGTAAAGCTGAAAGTCGTGTTCGGATGCCGTTTGCGAACGGTAATATCCGCTGCTCCGCCGCATTCGCCGGCATGAAAATCCGGGTCCGACATCGATGGTTCGGGAACATACACACGCGTTAGCAATGTGATGCCGCGATCGAAAGGCGGTGTCCAGCCAGGGTCGAGAATGGCGTTCGAGATGGCGACATTCTCCAGTTGTTTGCCATCATCCGAGGTCTGCACCGACAGATCAGCGAAGGTCATTGCTCTGAACTGCTTCGACGGGCGGTAGGCGGGAAGGTCGAGGCTGCCGCCGGGGGCCGGATTACGGGTCGCGTACAGCCCGATATAGGTTTGCGGCAACCAGGTAGGGGACAATATCTTTCCATCGGTCAGAAACATAACCGGCGTGACTTGTTGATGGATCCAACTCAGGCTGCCGATCTTGATCCGGTTTGTGCGCGACATGACGGTTCCTCGTGCAAAAACGAGACGGCCGACCGCGACGGACGGCCCGATCATGCAGCACTATCGCGAGCCGGCGTTAGCGCGCCGTGATTGGGGGTCGGGATAAATGCGCCGCATGATCGGGGGCGGACCGATCCTCGCAACAGATCCGGCCCCGGAGCGAAGCCGGGGACCGGCCTGACGGTTTAGTAGCCTCGTGCGCCCGGGCTTTCGGTTTCGGAGGCGTCGAAGTTGCATTCGACGGCGATTCCGTCCGGGTCGAGGTAGAACAACTGCGTCATGTTCAGTCTCGGCAGGACGCGTTCATCGAATTTAATGCCGCGGGACTTGAGGTTGGCTCGCATGTCCTTGAGGCCGGTGCAGGCGAAGGCAATGTGGTCGAGGCGCCCGGTCTGGGCCGGGTAGGACGGGCCGTCGGCGATCATCGGGTCCTCGGCGCGGTAGCCGATCAGGTGCACGGTCGGAACGCCGCCGCAATAGAGCCAGTAGCCGGGGAAGTTGAGCGGCGGGCGGTCGCCGACGGTCAGGCCGACGACGTCCTGATAGAAATCCTTGGTGCGTTCGAGATCGCGGACCTTGATGGTGTAGTGATTGAGCGACTGGGCCGGCATTTCGTTTCCTTTCAGAACACATTTTCCGGGGGCAGGCCGAGCATGATCTGGCCGACCGATTCGTAGTGGAGCTGGCGGCCCTGCGCTTGTTGGGAGACGGAATTGATGTCGCGCAGGCGCCGCTCGAACGGGTGGTCTTCGAAGATGGCGATGGACCCGGCGGCGTGGTAGAGCGTGTGGACCACCTCGCGGGCCTGCTGGATCGACCAGGTCGAGGCCAAGCGTAGCATAGCGGCCTGGCGTTCGGTCATCTTATCGTGGGTGATCACGTAGTCGTAGATTTCGTCCACCGTGTTGTGCAGGAAGGCGCGGGCAGAGTGCCATTTTGCCTCCGCCTGAGCCAGTTGCGACTGGACGACGTTATTTTCGCGCATCGGCTTAGCAGCGCCGCGGGAGACCTTGTTGGCGGGCAGGTCAAGGAAGGCGTCGATCAGGCCGCGGGCGATGCCGAGTCCGACGCCGGCGAAGCCGGTGGAATACAGCTGGTTGCTGGCGAAACGATAAAGCGGGCCCTGTTCGCGCCGGTCGATGGCTTTGTCGCGCAGCATGGTGTGATCGGCGGGAACGAAGAGGTCTTTGACCACGTATTCATTGCTGGCCGTGCCGCGCAGGCCGACGGTGTGCCAGATATCGACCATGCGGGCGCTGGATTTGGGGAACAACAGGGTGCGGATTTCCTGGGTGCCGGCGACCTTCATGTGGGCGCCAAGCCAGGTGGCGTTCTGCGAGCCGCTGGCGAAGCGCCAGGTGCCGGAGACGCAGTATCCGCCGGCGACAGGTTCGGCCTCGTACGGCGCGCCCGGCGGGCCCCAGGCGAGGATGCCGTCGATCGAGCCGAAGATTTCCCGGGCGACGTTCGGATCGAGGTAGGCGGCGGACATCGAGCACCCGTTGCTCTGGCAGACGACCCAGCCGGTGGAGCCGTCGGCGGATGCGACCGCCTCGGTGACGCTGGCGAATGCGGAGGGTTTCATTTCCATGCCGCCGATCGAGCGGGGCTGCAGCATGCGGAAGAAGTTGCCGTCCTTGAGGGCGCGGACGATGGGCTGGGTGAGTTCGCGGCGGCGGTTGACCTCGGCACCCTCGTGCTGAAGCAGGGGGTGGAGCGCGCGGGCGCGTTCAACCTGGGGGTGGATTTCGGTCATCCGCGTGCCTCCGCTTTCCTGGATGGGACGATGGCGCATTTTGGGCGGGATGAAAAGGAAGGCGGGTGAAAGGCGCGGATGCCGGCCGATGCCGATCGTGACGGGCCGATGCACCCGACCGCAAGGGTGCTTCTGTCGGGATCGGACCTCTATGACGACGAAGCGCGGCCGAAGCGGCGGTGCTTCGGCGGGTTGGTGCCAGTCAATCCTTCCCCCTTGACCCACCTGCAATTTTGGGCAGCGGGCGGGCGTGGATTTCGGCGCGTGTGGCCTCGATGGCTGTGCATATTGCGGCGGACAGTTCTTGCGCATTGGCCGGGTCGGATTCGGCCGCCTGTTCGAAGCGGAGGCCGAGGCGGGAGAGACGCTCGAAACCGAACATTCCGGCGGTGCCGGCCAGTTTGTGGGCTGTCCCGGCGAGCTTGGTGCCGTGGCGCGTCAGTGCGTCCGGTTCGTGCAACCCCTGCAGAAGGCTGTCCGACATTGCAAAGATCGTTCGGAGATGGGAGGCGATTGCGTCGGGTGTCAGGAAGGCAGTGGTGCGATTGAACGTTTCGGTTGCGACCAGCGGCCATTCCGAGCCAATTTCCGGCTCCGGCTCCGGCTCCGGCGGGGCGGTTGGCGGGGCGACCGGGTTCGGCGCGGCGTGTTGCCGCTTTGGCTCCACCGCGCGCAGGACGGCGGCCAGCAGCGTTTCAGGTTCGAACGGCTTGGCGAGATGGCTGTCCACGCCGGCGTTGCGGCATTCGGCGATCTGGTCGGTGAAGGCCTGAGCGGTCAGGGCGACGATGGGTACCTGCCCACGCTCACCGGCAAGCGCGCGGATGCGGCGTGTCGCCTCCAGACCGTCCATTCCCGGCATGCGCACGTCCATCAGCACGACGTCGAAATCCGTCTCCATGACTGCCTCGATCGCCTGCGCGCCGCCTTCCACGCAGGTCGCCCGGTGACCGGCGACGTGCAGGAAAGCGCTGGTGATGTCCCGGTTCATTGCGGCATCGTCGACGACGAGCACGTGCAGGCTGTGTGGCGGCGGCACCGGTTGCGGGCTTGCGGGTTCGGGGGTTGGCGGGCCTGAAGCGGGCGCTGAATTGATCGGCAGTTCAAGCCAGAACACGCTGCCGCCGCCGGGGTTGTCGTCGTAGCCGAGGCGGCAGCCCATCAATGCGGCAAGCCGGTTCGATACGGCGAGGCCGAGACCAGCGCCCTCGGTCGTGGTGTTGGCTTCTAGGTTGAAGCGCTCAAAGTCCTGGAACAGCCGGTCACGCTGGCTGGCCGTGATGCCGGGTCCGGTATCGGCGACCTCGATGCGCAGGGCAGCGGCGTCCGGCATGTGGGCCATTTGCACCTTGACCCCGCCCTTTTGGGTGAATTTCACTGCATTGCCGAGCAGGTTCAGCAGAACCTGGCGAAGTCGCACCGGATCGGCGACGAGCTTCGGCTGTCGTTCGGTGTTTGCCGTCAGGCTCAGGGCCAGGCCTTTTGCCTCGGCGGCCGGGCGGACGAGTTCGAGGCATGCCGCGGCGATCGCGTGCGGGTCCACTTCGGCTGCCTGCAACGTGACATGTTCGGCTTCGATCTCGGACATATCGAGCACACAGGTTATCATTTCCAGAAGATGCTTTCCGGCCTGCAGCATGGCGTTGACGCGGGCGCTTTGGGTGGCGCTGAGGCCGCCTTCCATGTGGAGCAGTTGCGCGTAGCCGAGGATACCGTTGAGGGGGGTGCGCAGTTCGTGGCTCATTCCGGCGAGGAAACGGGACTTTGCCCGGTTCGCCTGCTCGGCTCGGTCGCGGGCCTTGCTGAGGTGGCGGGCCATGCGTTCCAGGCTGCTATTGGTTTCTTCCAGTTCACGCTGGCGCGCGGCGAGCGCTTCGCGGGCGTTGACGATTTCGGTGATGTCCTGCTGCGCAGCGACAATGCGTGGCGGGCCGCCATCGGCCTGGGGGAAGATTTCGGTGCGCAGGTCGACCCAACGCAACGCTCCGTCGGAGCGGTAGAAGCGGAACTGCGAGGTGAGACGGCCGCCGCGGCTGATCAGATTGTTTCTCTCTTCGGTCACCCGGGCCCGGTCGTCGGGATGGATCCGGGCCAGCCAGTCCTCGGGTGCCATATGGGTCTGGTCCGGGGGGAAGCCGTACATCGCGTTCATTTCGGCTGAAATCGTCGACAGGGGTTCGGACAACAAACGGTCGAAATAGGCGATGCCGCCGACCCGCTGCACCAGTTGCAGCCGTGCATTGCTGTCGCGCAGCGCTGTTTCGGCCGTCTTGCGTTTGGTGATGTCCTCCGAAAACAGGATCGCACCGCCGATGGTGCCGTCGTCGTGGCGCCACGGCACCATTTCCCACAACAGCCAGTCGACATGCCCGCCTTCGCGGACAAATGCTTCCTCATCAGCCGACAGTCTTTCGCCGGCCAGCACGCGGCGGTGGATGGCGCGCCAGTGTTCTGGGATTTCGGGAAAGACGTCGTAGTGGCTGCGCCCGAATATCGGTGCCTGATGGGTGATCTGGTAGTCGTTCAGGTAACGGCGGCTGGCGGCGATGTAGCACATCGCGGCGTCGAACATGGCGATGGCGGCGGGTGCGTCGTCGACGAACTGGCGCATCCGGGCTTCGCTGACGCGCAGGGCCGTTTCGGCCTGCTTACGGCTGGAAATGTCGCGGATGACGCCGGTGAAGCAGCGCTGATCGCCGGTGCCGGATGCGCTGAGCGAGAGTTCGGCAGTGAATTCCGAGCCGTCGCGGCGGGCGGCGGGAAGTTCGCGTGCCGGCGTGCCGATCACGCGCGGCTCCGCGCCGGCTCGGAGGCGGGCTACGTCAATTTTATGCTGCGCTGCCCGGTCGGCGGACATCAATATACCGATGTCCTGGCCGACCAACTCGTCCATGCGGTCATAGCCGAACATTTTGAGCGTGGCGGGATTGACCGCCTGGATCAGGCCGTCGGCGCCAGCGATGATGATGGCGTCGGTGGCGGCGTGGACGACGGCGTGAAGCTGAGACCGGCTGTCCGCTAATCTGGTCTCGGTCTGACGCTGCGCGGTCAGGTCGGTGAGTGCCTGCTTGACCTGCAAGGCGCCCCCAACGGGATCATGCCGCAGCAACTTGTTGGCGAGGACGATCACTTCGGCCCCGTCGCGGGTGCGCTGGCGCAACTCGCCGAACCACTGGCCGTGTGCACGCAATTCGGCCTCGATCTCGGCAAACGGCACAGGAGCAACCGAATGCAGCAGTTCGTCGGATGATTGTCCAATAGCCTGCCCGGCGGTCCAGCCATAGAGGCGATGGCACCCCTCTGACCAGAACCGGATGGTGCCGTCGATATCGGCGATCATGATCGGCGCGAAGTCCAGCATGTTCAGCAGGCGCAGCCGCTCGGCGGTGTCGGCGGTGATGCGTTTTCTGGCGGCCACCGCGAGGAACGCCCAGACGGAAGCGCCGCCGCCCAGCAGAGCGCCGCCGTAACTGAACGCAATGGTGGCGACGAGTATGTTATCGAGACTTTCCCAGGCCCGCTGATTGTCGGCGCGGCGCACCTGCAGCAGGTGGGTTTCCTCGGCGGCCATTTCGGGGATGGTGGCGCGTATCGCGTCCATCAGGGCTCTGCCCCCACCATTTGCGATCAGATCGGTCGCTGCTTTCCAATCGCCGTTTTGTGCAACCTCGATTCCGCGGGCGAGGCCCGCCATCTTGCGCTGGAGCAGGCCGCGCAGGACCTGCAGATGATTTTGCTGGTCCGGATTGTCGGCGGTGAGTTCCTGGGCAATGTCCAGATCCGGCCAGATGCTGTCCGTGCTGACGCGATACGGCTGGAGGAAGCTGGAATCGTGGGTCAGCAGGAAGCCGCGCTGGCCGGTTTCGGCATCATCGACGCTGGTGGAAATTTTGCTGAGCGCGGCGATCACCTGGTAGGTGTGTTCCACCCAGGCGTCGGCGGTTCGGCTATGACGCTGCGCGGACAGTACGACGAGGTTGACCGCGATGCTGATGGCGGCGACCAATGCGCAAAGGCCGAAGGCGGCGAACGACCAGACGGCGCGGACGGCTTTCGGCGCGCTGTTGCCGGCGGATGGCTGGCCGGGTTGCGGGGCGGTGTTTGTCGGCATCACGTGATGATCGCGGTTCGTAATTCGTCGCTTCCCGAATGTTCGGGTGGGCTTGTTGGTATGGCGTATAGGCGCAGGCGTCGTACAGGCCGTCTGCCGCCCGTCGCTGCCACGGTTTGCGGCTTCGTTCGGGCGTGTGCTTGTTATTACGCAAAAAATTTAACAAATGATTAATTATCGCGGCCGGCGGCTGATATCTCACTGATTTTGTGCGCAGCCGCAGGCTGTTTCCCTCCGGCAAGCCGCGTCGTTTCCGTGACGGCCTGCCGGCGGTTCAGTCCGGAGTCTTTGGCGCGGCGCTTTGCAATGCCGCTTCCAGGCGCCTGGCGACGTCGTTTGCCAGGGCGGTGGGCGTCGCGGCGAAGCCGATGACGAGGCCGTTCATGCGCGGGGTTGTGGGGTAGTATGCGCGCAGCGGCGAAACAGCCAGTTCGCGGGCGCGGCAGGCTCGGACGGCGGCGGCTTCGTCGATGTCGTCGGGCAGGCCGGCGACCATGTGCAGGCCGCCGGGCGCGGCCAGCGGGGTGGCGCGGCGGACGTTGCGCTGCATCGCGTCGAGGAGGGCGTCGCGGCGGCGGGCGTATTCGGTGCGCATCTTGCGGATATGCGGCGCGAGCAGGCCCTGGCGCATGAATTCCGCCAGCGTGGCCTGGGTGAAGGCGTCGGTGCCGCGGTCGGTCAGGGTGCGCAGGCGGACGAAGGCGGGCACCAGGGGGGCGGGCACGATGGCGAAGCCGATGCGCAGCGCGGGTGCGAGGGTCTTGCTGAACGTGCCGCAGTAGATCACCTGGCCGGCCTTATCGAGGGTGGCGAGCGGCGGCAGGGGCTTGCCCTCCCAGCGGAACTCCGAGTCGCAGTCGTCTTCGAGGACCCAGGCGTTGGCGCGGCGGGCCCAGTCGAGCAAAGCGAGGCGGCGGCCGATGGGCAGGGCGCCGCCGAGGGGCGTGGCGTGGGACGGGGCGACGAGGGCGAGGCGGGCGTTGGGGGCGATCTGGATGCCGGCGGCGACGTCGATTCCTTCGGTGTCGCTGGGGACGGGGACGATCTGGGCGCCGGCGGCGAGCAGGGCGCCGCGGCCGGCGATGTAGCCGGGGTCCTCGACCCAGGCCTGGTCATCGGGGTCGAGCAGCAGGTCGGCGGCGGCGCGCAGGGCCTGCTGGGTGCCGCTGGTGATGACGACGCAGCCGGGATCGGCGACGAGGCCGCGGGTGGCGGCGAGGTGGGCGGCGATCTGCTCCCGCAAGACGAGCAGGCCCTGGGGGGGCGGGTAGCTGGAGAGTTCGCCGGCGAGCGGTTTCATGACCCGGGTGGTGCAGCGGGCCCACGCCTTGACGGGGAACAGATCCGGGGCGGGGAGACCGCCGGCGAGGAGGAGGCCGAGGGTGGGGTCGCGGGCGGAGGCGATGGCGGGGATCTGGGCGAGGCGGGCGCCGCGGGCGGAGAGGGTGACGGCGGCGACACGGGGGGTTGCGGCGGGCGCGGGGGCCTGGTCGGGGAGATCGGTGGCGACGTAGGTGCCGCTGCCGGTGCGGCCGCGGACGTAACCCTCGGCGGCGAGGCGTTCGTAGGCCAGCACGACGGTCTGGCGCGCGACGCCGAGCTCGTGGGCGAGGGCGCGGCTGGGCGGCAGGCGGCCGCCGCCGGGGAGTGCGCCGGTCAGGATGCTGGTGCGGAGGTGATCGAACACGGCGCTTTGCCGGGTTTGGTCTGGTGCGAGCATGACGTTATGTCACCGCCGATTGGTCCAATCGTGGGACGGTAGGCCATTTGGCGATGCTTTGGAATACCAATGTGTTCTTGGCCGGTCAGTCCGCTTTCGGGAGCGGGCGAGGCCGGATCACCGGTCGCGACGTGGTGCCGCGTGTGGTGGCCCGGAGATTCCGCCGGACCAGCCGGATGACGGGCGATCTTCACGGTCCTGCCTCTGCGCCCGAGATCGGGACGGCGACGAGTGAGGCGAAGACGGAGGAACGTCGTCGTGAGGGGCGTTGTACACAAGTTCGATCGCGGCGCCGGGCAGGTTCCCGGGGCCGCGTGGTTCAGGACAGGGCAGAGGGGGCTGTTTAGAAGCCCTCGCGTTCCAGCCGCTTACGCTCCAGCTTTCTGGCGCGGCGCACGGCTTCCGCGGCTTCGCGGGCCCGGCGCTCGGACGGCTTTTCGTAATGCCGCCGCAGCTTCATTTCGCGGAAAATCCCCTCCCGCTGCATCTTCTTCTTGAGCGCCTTCAGCGCCTGGTCGACGTTGTTGTCACGCACGAGGACTTGCACTTGGCCGCCTGCTCCTTTCCAGGGCGCGCCCGCCGATCGGGTGCGCAAACACGTCCATCGCCGGGATTTCCGACGCGGGGGCTGGCGCTATAACATGGTCGTAGATACTTACAAGCCCAATCTCCGCCCTCAGGGACACGATGCTGCCATGGCCATTCTGAAAATTGCCCGGATGGGTCATCCGGTTCTGCTCACCCCGTGTGCGCCGGTGGCCGATCCCGGTGCGCCGGAAATTCGCCGGCTGGTCGCCGACATGATGGAAACGATGCTGGACGCGCCGGGGGTCGGGCTGGCGGCGCCGCAGGTCTATCAGTCGCTGCGGCTGTTCGTGTTCCGGGTGCCGGGCGGGCGGGAGACGCAGGATCCGGAGGATGTTCCAGCGGGCAACGCGGTGCTGATCAACCCGACGGTGGAGCTGATCGGCGAGGAGCGGGCGATGGGCTGGGAAGGCTGCCTGTCGATCCCCGGAATGCGGGCAGGCGTGCCGCGGGCGACGCGGATCCGCTATCGCGGGGTGGACTGCGACGGCAATGTGATCGAGCGGGAGGTGACCGGCTTCCACGCGCGGGTCGTTCAGCATGAGTACGACCATTTGGATGGTATTCTTTACACCATGCGGATGGCGGATTTCCGCTATTTTGGCTTTACCGAAGAACTCGACCGAGCGGGAGCACAAGGATGATCGCACCCCCAGAACGACTGCCGGAGCGCGATGCCGCGATCGACGGCATGCTGCCGAACGTGCCGTTCGACGGCTGGACGAAGCGGGCGCTGCGGGCCGGGGTGCGCGAGGCCGGGCTGCCGGACGACGAAGCGGACCTGCTGTTTCCGCTGGGTTCGGTGGATATGATCGAGACGTTCTGCGATCTGGCGGACCGGCGGATGGAGGAAGCGGCGGCGACGCTGGCGGAAACCAAGCTGACGGCGCGGGTGCGGGCGGTGATCGCGCTGCGGCTGGAGCAGAACCGGCCGCACAAGGAGGCGATCAGGCGGGCGATGGCGGTGCTGGCGTTGCCGACCAACGCCGCGGCGGCGGCGAAGTGCACCGCTCGGACAGTGGATGCGATTCTGCATGCGGCGGGCGACCGGTCGGCGGATTTCAGTTGGTACACCAAGCGGGCGCTGCTGGCGGCGATCTACAGCGCGACGGTGCTGTATTGGGTGCGTGATTCGTCGGAGGATGACGCGGCGACGCTGGCGTTCCTGGACCGGCGGATGACCGGGCTGGGCCGG
>Ga0302319_10021014_pt1 | contig 11770 bp, 9 predicted proteins | sample Bog_T0_2_FD_203319 | JGI IMG/M metagenome (GOLD analysis project Ga0302319, IMG submission 203319) | Peat permafrost microbial communities from Stordalen Mire near Abisko, Sweden - Bog_T0_2 | ecosystem: Environmental > Terrestrial > Soil > Wetlands > Peat | place: Sweden: Abisko, Stordalen Mire...
GTCGATCAGCGCCGCAAGGGTTGTCGATTTACCCGATCCCGTGGGGCCGGTGACGAGCACCAGGCCCGCGCGGTATTTCCCGAATTCCTTCACGACCTCCGGGATGCCGAGTTGCTCGAGCGTCAGAATCTTCGTCGGGATGAGACGGTAGACGCAGGCATAGCCGTGCGCCTGCTTGAGAAAGTTGCAGCGGAAACGCGAGTGTTCATCCATCTCGTAGGCGAAGTCGAGATCGCCGGTCTTGACGTAGCGTTCCCATCGCTCCATCCCGGAGATTTCGCTCATCATGTAGGCCATCTCTTCCTCGGTGAGCACCTCATTGCGAATGGGGACAACCTCTCCATGCCGTCGAATTTTCGGCGGTTGCCCCTGGGCGAGATGGAGGTCGGAAGCGCCTGCATTGATGACGACTTCGAAGAATTGATCGATGTAGGCCACGATTTTTTGGAGGTTGGATGGTGAGAGTGAAGTGGTGGACCCGTGCTTACCAGGAAGAGGGATGGCTTTGGAGGACGGAAGAACGGGCGCTTTTCTAAAATTGTGCGGCGCAAGCTAATCCATCCCCAAATGCTGGCGCATCTGCGCTTTCTGCTCGCCGCGCGTGTAACATTCCTCCCGCGAAATCTTCCCGGCGTCATATAATTCTATCAAGTGGTCATCCATGAGGCGCATGCCCAGTTTCTTTCCGGTCTGGATGACGCCCGGCAGCATGAAAGTCTTGGCGTCGCGGATCAGCGACGCCACGGCCGGCGTGTTCGTCATGATTTCCATCGCGAGCACGCGGCCCGTGCCATCCTTTTTCGGAATGAGCTGCTGGCTGATGATTCCGCGCAGCGATTCGCTGACCATCACGCGGATTTGCTCGCGTTGATCGATCGGGAAGACGTCCAGCACGCGGTCGAGGGTGCGGGAGGCATTCGCGGTGTGAAGAGTGCCGAGCACCAAATGCCCCGTCTCCGAGGCGGTGATCGCCAGGGAGATCGTCTCGAGGTCGCGCATCTCGCCGACCATGATGATATCCGGGTCTTCGCGCAAAGCGCCGCGGAGCGCATTCGCGAAGGACTCGGTGTGGGTATGCACCTCGCGCTGGGTCACGTGGCAGCTTTTCGACTCCATCAGATACTCGATGGGGTCTTCGAGGGTGATGATGTGGTCGTGGCGCTGCTTGTTGATTTCGTCCATGAAGGCCGCCAGCGTCGTGGACTTGCCGGACCCCACGGCTCCCGTGACCAGGATGAGGCCGTTGTGGTATTGGGTGAGCAGCTTGAGATTATCGGAAAGGCCCAGCTCGTCCATGCTCCGCACCGTTGTATTGATGACCCGAAAGACGAGTTCATAGCCCAGACGCTGCCGGACGACGCTGGCGCGGAAGCGGCACACCTCGTTGGCGTAGGCAAAATCCACGTCGCCCTTGGTATTCAGGATATGGAGTTGTTCCTCCCCCAGAAAGCTCATCGCCAGTTTTTCCGTGTCCGCGGCGGTGAAACGAGCGGCGTCGGGCCAGATGGGCCCCAGCGAGCCATGGAGCCGCCAGATGGGCTGCACGCAGGGGCCGAGATGAACGTCGGAGGCGCCGCCTTTTACGCCATAGCGAAGGTAGGCGTCCACGTGCTCCTGGGTGGGGAGGGCTTCTGTTGCGTTCATGGATGATGAAAAGGGAGGAATGCTTGGAGGGGCGTTCGTGAACTCAACGCCGGGAAAGGAGTCTGGTTTCGAGCGTCCATGAGGGCCGGGAATTTGCTAACCGCGGTCGCGTGAAATGCAAATGGAATCTTCGTTCGATGCTTCGCCTCATACTTTCGTTTTTGAAAATCGCTTCCGCTGCTTGTCATCCCTGGCCTCTGCGTTGAAACTGGTCGCCCCTCCCTTCATGAGAATTCTCGTCGCTCCGGATAAATTCAAAGGTTCGCTCTCCGCGGCGGCTGCGGCCGGCGCCATTTCCCGCGGCCTGCGAGCTGTTTTGCGAGACGCTGAAATCCAGACGGCCGCCATTGCCGATGGGGGGGAGGGGTTCGCCGAGGCGCTCTGCGAAGCGCTCGGCGGCGTATGGGTCGAAGTCCAGGTTCAGGATGCCCTCGGGCGCGACGTTTCCGCCCGCTACGCCTGGGTGGAGGCCGAGCGCATCGCCATCCTCGAGATGAGCGAGGCGTCGGGGCTGTGGCGCTTGAAAAACAGCGAACTCGCGCCGCTGCGGGCAAATACCTTTGGGACCGGGCAGATCCTGCGCCACGCCGTGGAACGCGGGGCCAGGAAGATTTTCATCGGCCTGGGCGGAAGCGCGACCACCGATGGGGGCATCGGCATGGCCGCCGCGCTCGGTTACAATTTCCTCACCGACGACGGCGACGATCTGGCGCCGTTCCCCGGCAATCTCCTTTCCCTCATCCGCATCGAGACGGAGGAAGCCATCGATCTGCCGGAGATTGTCGCCGCCTGCGACGTGCAGAATCCGCTTCTTGGGGAACGCGGCGCCGCGCGGGTGTTCGGTCCGCAAAAAGGAGCGGATGCCAGGACGGTGGTGGCGCTGGAGGAAGGCCTACTCAACCTCGCCGACGTGGTGGAGGCCGACCTTGGGTGCGATTACCGGGAAACGCCCGGCGCTGGCGCCGCGGGAGGCATCGCCTACGGATTGATGAGTTTTTGCCGCGCGCGGGTCTGCTCCGGCTTCGATCTGGTGGCGGATTTGCTCAAGTTGGAAGATCGAATCGCATGCAGCGATCTGGTCATCACCGGCGAGGGACGGCTCGATGGACAGACGCTGGAAGGCAAGGGGCCGGCCGGCGTATCGGCGCTGGCGCGCAAACATGGCAAACCGATAGTGGCTTTCGCTGGCTCTGTGGCGGAGACACCGGAGGTCCGCGCCCTTTTCGATGCGGCATGCGCGATTATTGATCAGCCGGTGGATCTCGATGACGCCATGGCGCGCGGCGCGGAATTCCTCGAACGCGCCGCCGGTCGGGCCGCGCGGCTTCTTCAACTCGGAAAAACATTATGAAAGACAAACGCATTGCGCTCCTTTTCGCGGGACAGGGCGCCCAGACCGTGGGAATGGGAAAAGATCTCGCTGCCCGCTACCCTGAAGCAGCCCAGCTTTTCGAACAGGCCGATCAAATCCTGGGACGCTCCTTGAGCCGGATCGCTTTTGCAGGCCCCGAGGAAGAGCTCACGCAGACCAGCAATTGCCAGCCGGCGCTTTTTGTTCACGGTCTGGCTTGCCTGGCCGTGCTGAAGAAGGAACTCGGCGACTTTCCCGTGCAGGCGGTGGCGGGTCTCTCGCTGGGTGAATTCACGGCGCACGCCGCCGCGGGGACGTTCGACTTTGAAACCGGCCTGCGCCTCGTGGCCCAGCGCGGGCTTTTTATGCAGGAAGCCTGCGAGCAGACGGTGGGCGGCATGGCCGCAATGATTGGCGGCGATGAAAGCGCCGTTCGCCAGCTTGCGTCGGAGACCGACGTGGACGTGGCCAACCTCAACAGCCCGGGCCAGATCGTCATCTCGGGCGAAAGCGCGAAGGTCGCCCTCGCCGTCTCCCTGGCCAAGGAGCATGGCGTGCGGGTCGCCAAGACGCTGAATGTAGCCGGCGCCTATCATTCCCGGCTGATGAATTCCGCGTTTTTGCGGCTGGGCGAGGAACTCCAGCGAACCGCGTTCGCGACGCCTCGTTTTCCGGTCATCTGCAACGTGGACGCCATGCCTGTGGGCGAGCCCGAGAAGATCCGCGAATCGCTTCAGGACCAGGTCACGGGCACCGTCCGCTGGACGGAGACGATGGAATACCTCGTCGATAATGAGAAGTGCGATCTCTTCATCGAACTCGGCCCCGGCGGGGTGCTGGCGGGGTTGTTGAACCGGACGAGGAAGGGGACGCCCTGCGTTTCGATTACGGACTGCGGCACGTTGGATGCCGCCTTGGGGTCATTGCGCGCGAAGGGGGGAGAATGACGAAATCAGAATGACGAATGACGATGCGGAGGGCGTGCGCAGCGTAAAAATGCGCGCCTTGGTTTGGGGGTAAGCGGAGGGAATCGTCTTTGTCCCTCGTTCTCGTCCTCGTCGGGGGCGAGAGGCGGTGAGTCTGCCTCCTCTCTCCCTCTCCGTATCGCCCTCCGGGCTCCGAGGACGAGAACGAGGGACGAGGACGATAACCTCACTGCACGCCTTAATTTTCGAGCCGGGATGACGATACTCCGGGGAGTTCCGTTTCGTCATTCGTCATTCTGATTTCGGCATTCTCGCCCCTTTCCTGGACCACCGCCAGCACCTCCCCCGGAAGGCTCGGTCATTACTTCCGGTGCTCCAGCACATATGCGTGAATGGAATTCACCGTGGCGAGCGCCTGGCGGGCCGTCTCGGAATTGGGGACGCTGACCCCAAACTTTTTTTCAAGAGAAACCACCAGTTCCAGCGCATCGATGGAGTCCAGCCCCAGGCCGCCGGGACCGAAGAGCGGCAGATCGTCGGCGATCTCCTCTTTGGTGACCTTCAGCATCAGGTTTTCTACCATCATCTCTTTGATGGCGTCGCGCAGGTTGTCTTCGGGCATGGTGGAACGGGGTGTTTGTTTGGAAAAGCCTTCGTTTTCAAGCATTTTTGCGCGCGCATCGCGGCCCGACTTTTTGATCCGGCCTTGTTTCCGGCGTTTGAAACGCCAGTCTGCGAACGCGTGGCGCGCGAAATGTCCGCGCGCCCGGCAATCAACGTATAACTTTGTATACTCGCGATCTCATGCCCGCTCCCAGAATCCGCCTTGATCAATTGCTCGTCGCGCGCGGCTGTTTCGAATCCCGCGAAAAGGCGCAACGGGCGATCATGGCCGGCGCCGTGCGGGTCGGCGAACAGCGGATCGACAAGCCCGGGACCCGCGTTCCGGAAGACTCCGCACTCACCGTGGAAAAGGGCGAGCGCTACGTGGGCCGGGGCGGGCTCAAGCTCGAAGCGGCGCTCGCTCATTTTGGCGTCGCTGCCGCGGATGCCGTCTGTCTCGATATCGGCGCCTCCACCGGCGGCTTTACGGACTGCCTGCTCCAGCACGGCGCGCGCAAGGTCTTCGCCATCGACGTGGGGCACTCGCAGCTCGATTGGAAAATCCGGAGTGACCCCCGTGTGGTGGTTCGGGAAAAACTCAATGCCCGTCATCTTTCGCGCGAAGACATTCCCGAGCCGGTCGGCATTTGCGTCATCGACGTGTCGTTCATCTCCCTGACTTTGATCTTGCCACCGGCGGCGGCGTTGCTGAGCAATGGGGGCGTGATCATTCCGCTGATCAAGCCTCAGTTTGAACTCCGCCGCGAGGATGTCGCGCGGGGCGGCGTCGTCCGTGACGCCGCCTTGCACGAGGAGGCCGTGGAAAAGATTCGCGGCTTTGTGGCGGCCGCCTTGCCGGGGCTGGCGTGGAGCGGCGTGATCGAATCGCCCATCCTCGGCGGCGAAGGGAACAAGGAATTTCTGGCATGCCTCCGAACTGCATCGGCCTGATTGCCAATCACGGGAAGACGGGCGCGGGCGAGATCATCCGCGAAATCGCCGCGGCCTGCGCGCAGCATGCGCTCTCCTGGCGGATGGATGCGGACACCGCGGCCCTGGTCGGCGGCGAATCCGCCGATTCGCCCGCGGATTTGGGACGCGAGTGCGGTTTAATCGCGGTGCTGGGCGGAGACGGCACGATTTTGCAGGTGGTGCATGAACTCGGCGAGGTGTTTCCGCCGATTCTCGGCATCAATCTCGGGACGCTTGGCTTCCTCACCTGCGTGAGCGCCGCCAACTGGCGGGAGGCGATCGAAGCCATTGCCACCGGCGCTTATTGCTTAAGCATGCGCTCACTGCTGGACGTGGAGGTGCTGCGCGATGGAGCCACCCGGTTTCGCGGGCTCGCGCTCAATGACGCCGTGATCAGCCGCGGCGAGGCGACGCGCCTCATCAAGCTGAATGTCATCGTGGATGACGAGACCTTGAGCGAATACAACGCCGACGGCCTGATCGTTTCCACACCCACCGGTTCGACCGCCTATTCGCTGAGCGCGGGCGGTCCGGTGCTGACTCCCGATAGCGGGGTCTTCGTCGTCACCCCGATTTGCCCGCACGTTCTCACCATGCGCTCCGTCCTGGTGAGCGACCAATCCTGTGTGAAAATCACGCCCTGTCAGGAACAGCCCGAGATTTTCCTCTCGCTCGACGGCCAGCCCTCGGTGCCCATCCGCGCGGAGGACCGCATTCGAATCACCAGGGCGTCACAATGCTTGCCTCTGGCGATGCTTCCGGGCATGTCTTTTTTTGAGGTGCTCCGCCAGAAGCTCAAGTGGAGTGGCACCGCCATATGATTTCCATAGCCGATATTCTGCGCCCCGACCACATCACGCTCGACCTCCGGGCCGCGGAGGCGCAGGCGGCGATCGACGAAGTGGCGGCGCTTTTGAAGAGCAACCCCGGTGTTTCCGATTGGGAGGCGCTCAACAAAGGGGTGCATCAAGCCGCTCCCTGCCTGCCGGAGGCGGCGGGAGGGTTCTCCCTGTGCATTCCCCACACGCGAGGCGAGTGCGTCAGCTCCATGGTCATGAGCGTCGGCCGTTCGAAAGCGGGAATCGCTTTTCCGGGCGTGGCGCTGCCCGTGCGCTACCTCTTCTGCATCGGAGTGCCTCGAGCCCTGGCCGCCGACTACCTGCGCATCGTGGGCCTCCTGGCCCGCGTGTTCAAGGATCGCGCCGCCGAGGAAGAGCTGCGGGTCATCGAGTCCGCGGCCGACTTCGTGGAGCGCCTTTCGCGGCGCGAGGCGAAGCTCTGATCCGCCAGCAGGCGGAAGTTTCCCAGCGGAAAAGCCTCGGATCTCCGCGCGGCGGATCGCGCGCCCATTTGCATGCGGCGGTGGGCGCGCGTAGCGTCCCACCCCAACATGATATCCCCTCCAACCAAGCCGCGTGCGTGTGATAGCGAATGCCGGAAATTCCGCCTGTGACGATTTCACAGGCTTTTGAAGTCGCGTTTCAACACCACAAAGCAGGGCGGCTGGCAGACGCAGAGGCGATCTACCATCAGATCCTCGCGGTGCGGCCAAACAATCCCAAGGTGCTGCACCTTCTCGGCGTGGCCGCTCACCAGGAGGGTCGCAACGACCTGGCGATAAAGTGGATTCGACAGGCCATCGTCCTCAACCCGGATTTTCCCATCGCTCATTGCAACCTGGGCGAAGGCTATCGAGCGACAGGCCGGTTCGACGAAGCCATCGCCGCGTATCGCCGGGCGCTCCAACTCAAACCGGACATGCAACAGGCTCACAACAACATGGGCAATGCCCTGGCCGCGCAAGGCCATCTCGACGACGCCATCGCCGCGTTTCGCCGGGCGCTCCAACTCAAGTCTGATTACCCGGAGGCCCTCAACAATTTGGGAAGCGCGCTGAAAGACCAGGGGGAGTTGGACGATTCCATTGCCGCATATCGGCGTGCGCTCCTGATCAAGCCTGATCACGCCCCCGCGCATAGTAATCTGGTTTATGCGCTCCATTTCCATCCGGGCCATGACGACAAGATGATCGCCGAGGAGCACCTGCGCTGGAATCGCCAATTCAGCGATTCGCTGAAAAAATTCGTTCGGCCGCATACCAATGACCGGAACCCGGGCCGTCGGCTGCGAGTCGGCTATGTCTCTCCAGACTTTCGGGACCATCCGGTGGGGCGCTTTATGCTGCCATTGTTGAAGCGCCACGACCGCCGGCAGTTTGAAATCCTTTGCTATTTCGGGGGCGGACAACCCGACTGGATGACGAAGCTTATCCGCGGTCTGGCCGGAAGTTGGAGGAATACGCTTGGGGTCCCGGATGCCGGATTGGCGGAGATGATTCGCAGGGACGGGGTGGATATCCTCGTGAGTCTGACAATGCATACGGCAGGCAATCGGCTGCCGGTTTTTGCCCGGCGACCGGCGCCCGTGCAAGTGGCCTGGCTGGCCTACCCCGGCAGCACAGGTCTGGAGAGCATCGGCTACCGCTTGACCGATGCCCACATGGAACCCCCGGGACAAGATTCGGCATGGTCCTCCGAGGAACCCGTGCGCCTGCCTGATTGTTGGTGCTGCTATGATCCGGCAGGCGAATCTCCCGAGATCAATGCATTGCCGGCGTCGTCGGCGGAGGGCGTCACCTTTGGATCGCTGAACAACTTCGCCAAGGTGGATGACGGCGTGCTGGCGCTGTGGGCGCGGGTGCTGGAAGCGGCGCAGGGATCGAAGCTTTTGATGCTGTGTCCGGAGGGGCGATCGAGAGAACGAGTCCGGGCGTTCTTTGGCGCGCGAGGAATCGCGGCAGAACGCGTGGAGTTGGTGGGATACGTGTCACGGTGGGATTACCTGAGGCGGTATGAACGAATTGACGTTGGGCTGGACTCGTTTCCCTGTAACGGGATGACCACGACCTGCGATGCGTTGTGGATGGGGGCGCCGGTGCTGACGTTGCCGGGTAAAATGCCGGTCTCACGGGCCGGACTGAGCATCCTATCGACCGTCGGGCTCGCGGAATTGGCGGCCTCGTCCGAGGAGGACTACGTGCGGATGGCAGTGGAACTGGCTGGGAATCTTCCGCGTCTCGCGCACTTGCGCGCCACGCTGCGTGGGCGAATGCTGGCCTCGCCACTCATGGACGCTCCGCGGTTTGCGCGAAATGTCGAAGCCGCTTATCGGTCCATGTGGGAACGTTGGAAAGGATGAAGGATGAGGGATGAAGGCGGAAGGACGCGCCAAATTGCGCGCGCATCCTTCATCCTTCATACTTCATCCTTTCCCATGACGATCCCCCAGGCATTTCAAAGCGCGCTTCAGCATCACCAGGCCGGCCGGCTGGCGGAGGCTGAGGCGCTCTACCGGCAAATCCTGACCGCGCAGCCAAAGCATGCCGATGCGCTGCACTTCCTCGGCGTGATTGCCCAGCAAGCCGGCCGTTATGACCTTGGGGCGGAGTGGATTCGCCAGGCCATCCTCCTCGACCCGAATAATCCCGCCGCTCATTCCAACCTCGGCGAAGCCTGTCGCCACCTGGGCCGGCTGGACGAGGCCATCGCCGCGTATCGCCGCGCGCTCGAGCTCCAGCCCGATCTGCCCGAAATCCACTACAATCTGGGCAACGCATTGCGGGAGAGAGGCCAGGGCGGCGAAGCCGTGGCCGCGTACCACCGTGCGCTGGAACTTAAACCCGGCTTCGCGGAGGCCTGCAACAACCTGGGCCTGGCGTTCCGGGATCGCGGTCAACTCGACGACGCCATTGCCGCGTATCGCCGGACCCTGGAATTCAAACCCGACTTCGCGGCGGCTCACAACAATCTGGGAATCGCGCTCAGGGACCAAGGCAGGCTCGATGACGCCGTCGCCGCATGCCGGCGCGCCCTCGAACTCAAGCCCGACTACGCGGAAGCCTGCAACAGTCTGGGCAACGCGCTCAAAGACCAGGGCGCCCTGGACGCCGCCATCGCCGCGTATCGCCGCGCGCTCGAGCTGAAGCCAAACTCTCCGGAGGCCTGCAATAACTTGGGGAATGCGCTGAGGGACAGCGGTCAGCTCGACGAAGCGGTGGGCGTGTATCGCCGCGCGCTCGAACTCAAACCGAATTTCCCGGAGGCTCATAACAACCTGGGGATCGCGCTCAAGGAACGGGGGCAACTCGACGCCGCCATCGCCGCGTTCCGTCTCGCGCTCGAACTCTCGCCCGGCTCCCCGGAGGTCCACAGCAATCTGGGAACTGCGCTGAAGGACCGGGGAGAGCTGGACGAAGCAATCGCCGCGTATCGCCATGCGCTGCGGATCGAGCCGGAGCACGCTACCGTGCAGAGCAATTTGGTGCATGCGCTTCATTACCATCCAGGCCAAGATGGAAGGACGATTTCCGAAGAGCACGAGCGCTGGAATCGGCGATTTAGCGACCCGCTGAGACAACTCCTCCAGCCGCACACCAATGACCCCGCAGCCACGAGACGGCTGCGGATCGGCTATGTTTCGCCGGATTTTCGGGACCATGCGGTGGGACATTATTTGCTGCCCTTGCTCGAGCGCCATGACCGGGAAAGGTTCGAGATTCTTTGCTATTCCGGAGTGGCGCGGCCCGACTGGATGACGGAGCGCCTCCGGGCGCTGGCCGGGAATTGGCGGAACACGGTGGGGATTTCCGACGACCGCCTGGCGGAGATGATTCGCGAGGACGGGGTGGATATTCTCGTGGATCTGAGCATGCATTCGGCAGGCAATCGGCTGCTCGTCTTTGCAAGGCAGCCGGCGCCGGTGCAGGTCGCGTGGCTGGCCTACCCCGGCGGCACGGGCCTGCGCGGCATCGGCTATCGGCTGACTGACGCCCACATGGATCCGCCGGGCGAGACGCCGGCGTGGTCCGCCGAAGAGCCCGTGCGTCTTCCCGACTGCTGGTGTTGCTTCCACCCTGTGGGCGAGTCTCCTGAGATCAATCCGCTGCCGGCGCTCTCAGCGGAGAGCGTGACGTTTGGATCGCTCAATAACTTCACCAAAGTGAATGATCGCGTGCTCGCGCTCTGGGCCAGGGTGCTGGAAGCGGCAGGAGGATCGAAGCTTCTGATGCTCTGCCCGGAGGGGCGTGCGCGGGAACGGGTCCGGGCCTTCTTCGGCGCGCGGGGGATCAGCGCGGAACGCGTGGAATTCGCGGGTTTCCTGGCGCGTTGGGAATATCTGAGCCTTTACCATCGAATCGACCTCGGGCTGGACCCGTTTCCCTTCAATGGAATGAGCACGACCTGCGACGCTTTGTGGATGGGCGTGCCGGCGCTGACATGGCCGGGTGAAATGCCCGCTTCACGGGCGGGACTGAGCCTGCTTTCAAGCGTCGGGCTCGGGGGGTTCGCGGCATCGTCCGAAGAGGACTATGTGAGGATGGCGGTGGAATTGGCTGGAAATATCCCGCGCCTGGCGGAGTTGCGAGCCACGCTGCGCGCACGCATGCTGGCCTCGCCGCTCATGGACGCGCCGCGGTTTGCGCGGAATGTCGAAGCGGCCTACAGGTCTATGTGGGAAAGGATGAAGGATGAAGGATGAAGGATGAAGGATGAAGGATGAAGGACGGACCCGGATCGCATACGCAACCTTCATACTTCATACTTCATACTTTCCCATGACCATCCTCCAGGCTCTCGAATTGGCGATTCAGCGCCATCAGGCTGGGCGGCTGGCGGAGGCCGAGGAGATCTACCGCCAAATCCTGGCCGTGCAGCCAAACCATGCCGACGCGTTGCACCTCCTCGGCGTCATTGCTCAACAGGTTGGGCGCCATGAGCTGGCCGTGAGTTTGATTCACCATTCCATCGTCCTTAATCCGAACAACCCCGCCGCTCAGAGCAACCTCGGTGAAGCCTACCGCACCATAGGCAGGCTCGATGAATCCATCGCCGCGAACCGCCGCGCGCTCGCACTCGAACCGGATTTTCCGAACGGCCACAACAATCTGGGCATCGCCTTGCGAGATCGTGGCCAGCTTGAGGAAGCGGTGGCCGAGTGTCGCCGCGCGCTCGAACTCCAACCCGACTACCCGGAGGCCCACAATAATCTGGGCCTCGCGCTCAGGGACCAAGGTCAACTTGACGCGGCCCTGGCCGCCTACCGGCGCGCGCTCCATCTCAAGCCCGACTTGCCGGGCGCCTGCAGCAACCTGGGCAGCGCCCTCAAGGAACTGGGTCAACTTGACGAAGCCATCCAGGCGTATCGTTGCGCCCTCCGGCCCGGGCATGAAGATCCCGGTATCCGTAGCAACCTGATTTACGCGCTTCACTTCCAT
>Ga0302319_10021016_pt1 | contig 11769 bp, 11 predicted proteins | sample Bog_T0_2_FD_203319 | JGI IMG/M metagenome (GOLD analysis project Ga0302319, IMG submission 203319) | Peat permafrost microbial communities from Stordalen Mire near Abisko, Sweden - Bog_T0_2 | ecosystem: Environmental > Terrestrial > Soil > Wetlands > Peat | place: Sweden: Abisko, Stordalen Mire...
GAGACGCCGGCGCTACGAGCTACACAGCTGGCTTCCACCGTAAAACCGGCTTCCTGGCAGCGGCGGTCTCATCCAGCCGCGAAACTCGTGTCGAGTGCGGCGCGCCGAGCACCGTCTGCGGATCTTCATTTACCTCTTCCGCAATCGACTTCATGGCCTCGATGAACAAATCCAACTCTTCCTTGGGCTCGCTCTCGGTCGGCTCGATCATCAACGCGCCGGGAACGATCAGCGGAAACGCCGTCGTATAAGGATGGAAGCCGTAGTCGATCAGGCGCTTGGCAATGTCCATCGTCCGCACACCTTTTTTCGCCTGCAGTTTGTCACTGAACACGACTTCGTGCATGGTCGGCGTGGAATACGGCAGATCGTACGTACCTTCGAGCCCCTTGCGAATATAGTTGGCGTTCAGCACGGCATCTTCGGTAGTTTGCCGCAAGCCATCCGGCCCATTCGCCTGGATGTAAGCCAGCGCGCGGACGAACATGCCAAAGTTGCCGTAGAACGCGCGGACCCGACCTACCGATTGCGGACGGTTGTAGTCAAAACCCAGAGTTCCATCGGCTTTGGTGACCACCACAGGCGTCGGCACGAAGGGCTCAAGAATCTTCTTGACCGCCACCGGCCCCGATCCCGGTCCTCCGCCGCCGTGCGGCGTGGAAAAAGTTTTGTGCAAGTTCAAATGCATCACGTCAACGCCAAAGTCACCCGGCCTCACCTTGCCGACTAAGGCGTTCATGTTCGCGCCGTCCATGTAAAGCAACCCGCCCTTGGCGTGCAGAATGTCGGCAATCTTATGAATGTCCTGTTCGAATACGCCCAGCGTGTTGGGATTCGTTAGCATGAGCGCCGCGACATCCTCGCTCATCTGCGCTTCCAGCGCGGTGATGTCCACCATGCCGCGCGAGTCCGACTTTAAGTTTTCGACGGCATAGTTGACCATAGCGGCGGTCGCTGGATTGGTTCCATGCGCCGAGTCGGGAATCAGAATCTTCTTGCGCGCATTGCCCTTTGACTGATGATAAGCTCGGACCATCAGCAGCCCGGTCATTTCGCCATGCGCGCCCGCCGCCGGCTGCAGCGTGATCGCATCCATGCCCGTGATTTCGATCAGGCAGTCGCTCAGTGTCTTGAAGATGTGCAGCGCGCCTTGCGAAATCTTTTCGGGCTGGTAGGGATGCCCGTTGGCGATTCCCTCCACACGCGCCACAGCTTCGTTCACCCGCGGGTTGTACTTCATGGTGCACGAGCCCAACGGATACATCCCGAGATCGATCGCGTAATTCCATGTCGAGAGCCGCGTGAAGTGGCGAATGATCTCAATCTCGCTCACCTCGGGCATGTTGCCAAGATCTCTTCTCTCTGAGGAACCAAGTAGCTTCGACGTATCGACATCCGGCACGTCGAGCGGCGGCAGCTTCCATGCGGCTTTGCCTGGGGAAGATTTCTCGAAGATGAGCCCTTCGTTCTGATTGACTTGAAGAGAGGCTTTGCGAATCCTGTCCTTCATCGCGTCACCTCTTCAACCCCAGACTCTTCTTTCGGCGATCGCACTGGGCCCTCGCTCTCGGCGGCGAGTCTCACCGCCGTGTCGATCGAACTCCGCGTGGTCAGCTCCGTGCAGCACCACAGAGCCGCATTCCCCAACTCTGGATAGAACTTCTTGAGTGGCAATCCGCCGACTATTTTGTGTTCCAGCAGCCGTTTGTTGATGGCATATGGATCCTCGGTGGTCTCCAGCACAAACTCGTTAAACCGCGGCGATCCATTGAACAAAACCTTGCCGTGCTTCGCGAACTGCGCCGCCGCGTATGCCGCCTTTGCCAGGTTGTGCTTCGCCAACTCCTTCAGCCCAACCTTGCCGTACACCGTCATGAAGATGTTGACCATCAACGCGACCAGCGCCTGGTTGGTACAGATGTTCGACGTAGCCTTTTCCCGCCGGATGTGCTGTTCCCGCGTGGCCAGGGTGAGCACGAATCCGCGCCTGCCCTGCTTGTCCACCGTCTGACCGACTAACCGGCCCGGCATCTGCCGCACAAATTTCTCCCGTGTAGCGATCACGCCGCAGTAAGGACCGCCGAACCCCAGGGGCACGCCAAACGACTGCGCTTCCATGGCGATAACGTCCGCCTCGCGCGGCGGTTCCACAATGCCGAGCGACACCGCCTCAGCAATGGAAACCACCAGCATTGCTCCATGTTTGTGCGCAACCTCGGCAATCGACGCCACATCTTCGATCGTTCCAAAGAAATTCGGCGACTGGACCAGCACGGCGGCTGTTTCCGGGGTGATCGATTTTTCCAGTTCCTTCAGATTGACCCGCCCGTCACCGTCGAAACCCGCCACCGACAGCGGCATACCCTGATGCGTGGCGTAGGTGGCGAGCACCTCGCGATATTCCGGATGTAAACTCCGCGCGACCACCACCGAGCGCCGCCCTGTGAGCCGAACCGCCATCATCACAGCCTCGGCCGCAGCGGTTGATCCGTCATACATGGAAGCGTTCGCCACTTCCATGCCGGTCAACTCGCAGATCATTGTCTGAAATTCGAAAATCGATTGCAGCGTGCCCTGCGAAATCTCCGCCTGGTAGGGGGTGTACGCGGTGAGGAACTCCCCGCGCGAGATCAGCGAATCAATAATGACCGGCCGGTAATGAGCGTACGCGCCTGCACCCAGAAAACCGGTGTAGCCTTCGCCGTTCTCCCGCGAACGCTGGCGAAAATAATCTACGATTTCCGACTCGGCCATCTGGCGCGGCACGTTGAGGTCGCGGCTCAGACGGTATTCCGCTGGAATCGGAGCAAACAACTCGTCGACCGACCGTAAGCCAATGGCTTTCAGCATGGCTTCGCGGTCGGCAGGAGACTTCGGTAAATAGCGCATAGGAGGTTGTTAGATGTTACTCGGGGTCAGTTCGATTGCGTCCCCCGTCCGGTGGTTTGAACCGTGGGCAAAAGTCATCTGGTGCTCGTACCGATATTCAAATGCGATTAGTGTCCCGCTTCTTCCGCCACGAACTTTTCATAGTCCGCGGGGGAGAGGAGCCCATCCAGCTCGCTCGCGTTCTTCAGCGTGATCTTCATCATCCACGAGCCGTGCGGATCTTTGTTCACCTTCTCCGGCGACGTGGCCAAGTCCCCGTTGATCTCGGTGACCGTGCCCGAGGCCGGAGCATACAAATCCGATACCGCCTTGACCGACTCGACCGTGCCAAACGTCTTGCCTGCCGTGAGTTCTGCGCCCACCTTGGGCAGCTCGACGAACACAATGTCGCCCAGCGACTCCTGGGCATGGTCGGTGATGCCGACGGCGGCCGTCGCGCCACTCGGCTGGATCCACTCGTGCTCTTTGGTGTACTTCCGATCCGTTGGATAGGCCATGATGGCTTCTAGCTCCTGGCTTCTAGCTACTAGCTTCTAACTTCCTGAGTGTCTCCGTGTGCCTTCTACGGTTAAGCGGATTTCTTCGGCCGCTTGTAAAACGGCGTCGGCACGACCGCCGCTCCCACGCCCTGCCCGCGAATCTCCACTTTCACCGCCGTACCCACCGCCGCGAACTCCGGCGGCACATAGGCCAGTGCGATATTCTTCTTCAAAAACGGCGCCGGCGACCCGCTGGTGACATATCCAATCTCGCTGCCGCCATCCAGCACCTTGTATCCATCGCGAGCGATCCCGCGTTCAGTCATCTCCAGGCCCACCAAGGTTCGCGTTACGCCCGCGGCTTTCGCCTTCTCCAGCGCGGCGCGACCGACAAAGTCTGGCTTCTCCATCTTGCAGAAGCGGTCGAGCCCGGCCTCCCAAACATCAATCGTATCGGAAATTTCGTGGCCGTAGAGAGGAAGCTTGCCTTCGAGGCGCAGAGTGTTGCGCGCACCCAGACCGCAAGGCACCAGGCCGAATTCCTTGCCCGCATTCAGAATCTCATTCCAAACGCGCGCGCTGGTCGCCTCATCCGCGGGAATGTAAATCTCGAAACCGTCTTCCGCCGTGTACCCAGTTCGCGCAATCAGAACATTCTTTAAACCGCAGACCGATCCGTGCGTGACCCAGTAGAACTTTACCGCGCTCAAATCGGCGTCCGTCATCTTCTGCAAGACCTCTATGCCCTTCGGCCCCTGGATCGCAATCTGCGTGAAGTCGTCCGACAGATTCTCGACCGCGCAATCAAACTGCCGGGTGTTATCGCACACCCAGTTGAAATCTTTTTCGCGCGTGCCGGCATTGATGACCAGCAGGTATTCGTCCTCGCCCAGGCGGTGCACGATCACATCGTCCACAAACGTCCCCTGCGGATAGAGCAGCGCCGAGTACTGCGCCTGCCCCACCGCCAGCCGCGAAGCGTCGTTCATGGAAATATGCTGCACCGCGGCCAGCGCCTGCGGTCCCGCCAGGCGAATGTCGCCCATGTGGCTGACGTCGAAGATGCCCACGCCGGTGCGTACCGCCATGTGCTCGTTGATGATGCCGCAGCCGATCGAAGCGGGATATTCCACCGGCATATCCCAGCCGTTGAACTCGACCATCTTCGCGCCCATCTGGCGATGGACGGCGTTCAGCGCAGTCTTGCGGACGGCGGGAGTGGTCGACTCAACTGCGGACAAGCGAGACCTCGATCAGCGCAGGGAACTGGCCTGCTGAATGGTGACTGATTACCGTATCACGCGCTTTTTCAGGCGGTCAAACCGGAGGCGTTCTAACTGCAGCAGACACAGACCTGGGAGACCATAAGGGGATTCGTGATCCATCTGTGGAGTTGGCTTTCTTTGTAGTTGAGACTCTTATTGCCGTCCGAACTGCACGGTAACATGTGTTCCCGCAGCCACGTGCGTGCCCGCCGGAGGAGATTGCTGCCGCCCCAGGCCGCTACCCACGGCTTCCAATTCGAGGCTGGCATCTTGAGCAGTTTCCACAGCGCCGCGGACGGTCTTGCCGATGAACGAGGGTACTTCGATCCCGCCTTGCTCCACGTCGAGGATTACTGTGCCTGTCACCGGCAGCTTTGTTTGGGCTGGGACTGCATCGGGAGTGTTCTTCTGATCTGATTGACTTGCGACGACCGCTGCGGGCTCGCTTTGCCGCATCGACGCCTGGACTACCGTACCTTCAATGCCGGCGCTAGCGGGCGTGGGTGTCTTTGATACACTCGCTTTACCCGCCGCCGGCTGCAAGCCATCCCCATTCACCTCCGCCGTCTCCAGAGGTTCGCCGGGATGATCCGGCGTACCCTCTTCCAGGTCTTTATCCTTCGTGCGCGCCTGCGCCAGCAGCAACTGATGATTCGGCGCGAGCGGCAGATCGTGCGGCGTGTGCAAATACTCAAGCACTTGCTGCGATACCCGGCGAAAGACGGGCGCTGCCACTTGCCCGCCCTGGTGCAGGCCCACTGCCGAATCCAGAATCACGGCCACGACAATCTGGGGATCGTTCAGGGGCGAGAATCCCGCGAACGACCCGATATACTTCGTCTTCGAATAGGCTCCCGTGGCCGGATCGACTTTCTGCCCGGTCCCTGTCTTCCCCGCCGATGTATACCCTTCCAGAATCGCCTTGCGCCCTGTGCCCTCGAGCACCACTTTCTGCATCATCGCCCGCATCTCGGCCGCAGTGTAACTCGAAATCACTCGCCGCGACGCTGCCGGATGAAAGCTCGCGGTCTCCAGCTGCGGAGCACTGTTTGGTTCACCCTTTCGCGCGACGATGCGAGGCGCCACCCACACGCCGTCGTTGGCGAACGTGGAGACCAGCGCCGCCAGCTGAATCGCCGAAATCCCAATCTCCTGGCCCATGGAAATCGCCGCAATCGAAACCTTCGACCAGCGGCTCACCGGCTTGGTCATCCCACGGGTCTCGCCCGGCAACTCGATTCCGGTTTGCTGTCCGAATCCGTACGCACGAATGTATTTGTAGAAGCGGTCTTCGCCCAGCCGCAACGCAATCTTGATCGAGCCCACATCGCTCGACTCCGCCAGCACACCCCACACCGGCAAGAGGCCGTGGGGCTTCGAGTCGCGAATGCGCATACCGTTGTAGACGATCGACCCCATCTGGCAGTCGAATATTTCGTCCGGATTCGTGAGCTTCTCTTCGAGTGCCGCCGAAATCGTCACCAGCTTGAATGTCGACCCCGGCTCGTACACATAGCTCACGGCACGGTTGGTCAGCGCCGCGGGCGTGATCTGCTTGCGCAAATTCGGATTGAAGGTCGGCCGGTTGGCTAGGGCGAGAATTTCTCCGGTGTGCGGATTCTCGACGATCACTGTCCCCGCGATGGCCTGCGTATCGTGAATCGCCTGATCGAGTTCCTTCTCGGCGATGTATTGAATGTTCTTGTCGATGGTAAGGACCAGGCTCTCACCCGGCTCCGGCTGTTTCTCGATGTCGGAAAACCATTGCCGGCGGGCATCCACCGAGATGAACATCTTTCCGGCTCGCCCGCGCAGTTCATCGTCGAACGCGTGCTCGATGCCGCTCTGCCCCGAATCTTCCATCCCGACGGTTCCCACTACCTGCGCCGCCAGATCGCGCGCGGGATAGAAACGCTTGGGCTCTTTTTGAAAGTGAATGCCCTGCAGGTTCAGGGACTTGATGCGCTCGATGGTTTCATCATCCGCCTTGCGCGCCACCCAGCAAAAAGTCTTGTGATTGCGGCAGTCGGCGAGCACTACGTTATGATCTTCGCCGGTGATGCGTGTGATCAAGGAGACCGCCGTGGGCAGGTCCTTCACTTCGGTAGGCACAGCGAAGGCCGAATCCACCAGAACGGACATTGCCAGTTCGTGCCCAGCGCGGTCGTAAATCACGCCGCGCTTGGCGGAAAGCGGAATCTCGCGTTGCTGCTGGTGCTCGGCCTGCTTCGCAAAGCTGCCGTAACAGAAGATCTGCAGATAAACCAATCGACCGCAGATGGCCATGCACCAGAACAAGAGCATCGCGCCTAAGAGGTAAAGCCGCGCGTTCTTGCCGAGATTAGAGTAAGTGGCCATGAAAAGCCGTCGCTGGTCGTTAGTCGTTGGTCGTTAGTCGTTGACCAGACTAGACAAACATGGCGGACCACCATACCGGCGGACCGCCAAGTAAATTCGTGTGGGGCGGGTCTCTGACCCGTCCGCCGAGCGCAGCTCGGCTGTTGCCGTCGGCCCTACTGCCCCGCCAGCACCGTAACCGGCTCCGCCCTCGCTATCACCGGCGCGTTCGAGTCCACCGGTGCGCTGTCCATGCGGATCACCTGCCCTGGTTCGGGTGGCACCAGCCCCATCCGCCGCGCGATCACATCAATCCGCTCCGGATCGCGCAATGAGGCATCCTCCAATCGCAGCGCCCGGTTCATCTCGGTCAGGTTGCTGAGCGCCCGCTTCGACGATTCGATCTGATAACCGTATTCAATCGCCCGGAAGTGCTGCCAGGCATAGGTAAACACCAGCAGGAACAGGCACGCCAGCGCCGTGCCAAACTGCCTCATCTCGCGATTTCGCCCAGGATCTTCCACCTTCACCAGCCGCGAGTTGTCGATCGCCTTGGCAAAGTAGATTTCTGGCGTACCCGTGAAAAATGTATTCCGCCGCTCTACTGGGATTGCATTCCGAATTGCCGCTGCTGCTGCCATTTATGCCGCTCCTGCCAAGACGAGTTCAATCTGCGTAGGCGGAAGCTGCAACTCGAAAAGCCGCCGCAGTTCCATTTCATCGGCGAGGCGTTTCTGTCGAGCGCTTTGTTCAGCGCGCTCCACCGCCGCCATTAAATCCCTAATCAATGTTCCTGTGTACATTTCCCAACCTCAGACTTGGATTCCTACCACGGAACCCGTAAATCCCGCGGATCTTTGTCCGCTCTTTTCATAACCTGAACGCCCGGCACGCCTTCTACAGCCATGCCGGGGACTCCGGCAGGTTTTCCGGAGCCTAAATTCTTTCCGCTGCCCGCAACTTCGCGCTGCGTGCCCGCGGATTGCGATCGCTCTCTTCTTCTGTTGCTGTCAGCGGCTTCTTCGTCAGCAAACTGACGTAACCCTGCTTCACCGATTCCCGGAACGCATCCTTTACGATGCGATCCTCCAGCGAGTGAAAACTGATCACCACCACGCGTCCTTCTGGCTTCAGAATCCGGGGCGCCGCATTCACCAGCGCCCTCAGATCGTCTAGTTCGCGGTTTACGAAGATTCGGAGAGCTTGAAAAGTTCGGGTCGCCGGATGAATTCGCCTTGGTTCAGAATTCATTGGCCGGGCCGCGGCTGATATGACGTCCGCAAGATGTGCGGTAGATCGTATCGGCCGCGACCGGCAAATGGCTCTGGCGATTCTCCGCGACCTCCTTTCCTCTCCGAATTCGTAAATCACATCGGCAAGCTCGCGCTCGTCGAGGTGGTTTACCACTTGTTCGGCGGTACGCTCCGACCGCGGGTCCATCCGCATGTCGAGCGGCCCATCCGCCTGAAAACTGAATCCGCGCGCGGCATCGTTCAGCTGCAAGCTGCTCATACCGATGTCGGCCAAAATGCCGTCGATAGTCGCTGGGCGCTGGCCGCTCGCAATTTCTGCGAACGATCGATGCAGCAGCGTCACCTTCGGCCAATCCGCTTCGGCGAAGCCCGAAGCTCGAAGTCTGACACCCGCTATCTCCAGCGCTTTCGGATCCTTATCGAGCCCAATCAAATGTCCCGGTGCGCCGAGGCGTTTTGCGATTTCGTAACTGTGTCCGCCCAAGCCCACCGTGGCGTCGATATAAGTCCCGCCACGCCGCACGTTTAAAAAGTCGATCGCTTCTTTTAAAAGAACCGGAACATGGCTCGCTTTCCTTCCACCACCATGCCCAACCCCCTGAGGGGTGTCTGTTGAACCCTCGCCCACTAGATGCCCAATTCGTCGAGCGTCTTCTCATCGTCAGAAGTGAACTTTTCTTCCTCGACCTGCCTGCGGTACGACTCCAGGTTGCGCACGATCAAGTGCGTTAAGTTGCCCGTAACTGCAACCTCGCCTTTGATTTGCGCCGCTTCCCGCAGGAGCTGCGGCATCAGCAGCCGCCCCTGCCCATCCATTTCCACCATCTGCCCGTAATAATTCACCCGGTCCAAAAACTTCTTCTTCGTAGGATTGAAGGTGGAGAGCCCCGCCAACTTCTGCTCGATCCGCTCCCATTCCTCGAAGGGATACACTTGAGCAACCTTTCCATCCAGACTCGTGATGTAGAATTGCTGTCCGTACTTCTCGTCGATCACCCGCTTGAATTCCGCCGGGACCTTCAACCGTCCCTTTTCGTCGACGCGAGTTGGGTGATTGCCGCGAAACATGATTTGTCATCCTGAGGCGCCGTCCGTTGGCGCCGAAGGATCTCCGGACTATTGCTACTGCCACGAAGGAGGTAAAAGCGACGCAAAGTTGGGTCAAACTCGGGTGGTTCGGGCTGTTTGTCGTGCTTTTGGGTCGGTTTCCCACCGGCTCCTCTTTTTCTGCGTCCCGTTCCCACGACTTAAACTGTCTTGACCACTCTGTACCACTTTGTACCACATCTTACCCGTAAGTCCTTGATTGTCAACAACAAACTTCAAGGTAGGACTCCCACTTCGAGAGTGAATCGGCAAAATACGAGAGCTTGTGGTTAACCACGACGATGACCACAAGATGTTGGGTTTACGCTTCTGGTTCCTTCGCCATTTATTCGCTCATATTTTTCTTGCACTCCGCGCCCATGGCGGGTTTTCCTGTGGAAAACAGCAACAGCGCCAGGAACTTCATGCCTTTGCGCGCCGTCGCCCGACGGAGAGCAAGCCCTCCCAAAGGGCACCTTCGGTGGCGAATTCCACCCGAGCCTCTTACACTCCTTCAGCACGCCCGAGCAAACGCCTGAGCACCCACCTCCAATTCGACGACTGGGTTCCCTTCCCCGTGGCGCGTGTCTTCGCGTTCTTCTCCAACCCTGAGAACCTGCCGCGCATCATGCCGCCGGCTACCGAAACGAGACTTGACCAACTCCATCTCGTTTCTCCCAAGTCGTCGCAAGATCAGGATGCGATTGCTTTTCCCCAAGCAGCCGGCATCGGCACCATCATCGTGACTTCATTTCGATTGTTCCCCTTATTTCGCCTGCGCGCTCCGTGGATCGCCCGCATTACCGAATTCGAATGGAATCATCACTTCGCCGATGTGCAGGAGAGAGGCCCTTTCAAACGATGGCATCACCGTCACGAGTTCCGGGCACAGACCCGCAACGGCATCAGCGGGACGCTCGTCCGCGACGTGATCGAATATGAAGTTGGATTTGGTCCGCTGGGCACGGTCGCGAACTCACTCTTCGTCGCGCCCCAGATCCGACGCACCTTCGCGCAGCGTCAGCAGAAACTCCCGCAGCTTCTTTCGTAGCGCCGGCGCTGTGTATCTCTTTTCACTCCAACCGACAAGATGCCGACGCTAGATCCCTCAGTACACCACGTTACCCGCGCGGCTGGTGTGAATCTGTCCAGCCTCCACCGAGATCGAGTAAGCTGCTCCTCCGTCGCCACTCCATTCCCGGATGTCGAACGTTGCTCCAGTCGGCGCGTGGTAGACGGCAAAGTTGTGCAAAGTCAGGGGTTGGCCGGGCTTGCACACCTCCGGCGCGTCGGTGACCTGAAGAAAATAAGCGCCCATGCCCGTACCCACCACCTTGGCCCGGCCGTCCACTTCCACGAGCAACGCCGATTTTTCGTCCAACGCAACCTCGCGCGGGTTCTTCGACCATCCATCCGCCACGAGGCGCGCCAGAAATCCCAAACTTCGGCCCATGCGATCACGCGCCGCGAAGTGACTGTCGGTGAGAGTATTTTCCAATCCCGGCACTTTCAGAAAATCACGTTCGAGCGTCACCCGCTTGCTATAGGGATCCTGCAAGACTTCGCGTGAGCTGAGATCGGCATCGCTCGATTGATCTTCGGTTGCCCCATAGACAAACTCGCTCAGCACCGCCAGTCCAGCGCTGTTTCCTCCAATCGGCTTGCCGGCCAGCACATGCGCGTTAATCGCCTCCTGCACCGGAGTTCCCTTCCAGAAGCGCACATAGCGCGCCTGGTCGCCGCCGGCAATAAAAATGACGCTCGCCAGCCGAATAATGCGCGCTACTTTCACCTCCTGCGCCGCCTTGCGATCGGGAATAATCAGCGTCGCTACCGAGTTCATCTCGCATGTCTTGCTGACATACGAGTTGTAGTCATCATTGCCGTGGGCACGCAGAATCAGGAAGTCTCCGCCGTTGCCTTTTCCGCACAACCAGCGGAATGCCTCCTTCTGCTCGGCGCCACCACCCATCAGAGCGATGCCCGGCTCAATGTGCGTTTCCGCAGCAAGATCGCTACCCACGCGTTTGTATTTGTAGGAGACTGCATGGCTAACGCCAACGCAGCAGAACCCAAGGCTCAAAACGAAAAGGAAGATGTGCGCGAATTTCATGATCCGAAGACTATATCCCAGCAAGGCCACTATAAAACAGGCGGAAGCGTCGAGAGGGTAGTGTTGCTTCGACCCCACCACCGCGGCGAAGATCGGCCTCGTCTTCAACCCCGCCCAAATTGTCACCGTCAGATTGACCTTCGGGTGTACACTGCGTCCGTTTAGTCAGCAGCGATTTGCGGAGGGGCTTATGCATCTGAACCGAGGCAGGATCTGGCTGGGCGGTCTGGCGGGCGGCGTGGTGTGGACAGTCTGGAGTTTTGTGGTGGGCCATTTTGTCATCACGGATGCGCGCTACCTGGCCGCACAAAATGCCGGGTTCTTTTTGAAAACGCCGCGCTATCCCT
>Ga0302319_10021018_pt1 | contig 11767 bp, 3 predicted proteins | sample Bog_T0_2_FD_203319 | JGI IMG/M metagenome (GOLD analysis project Ga0302319, IMG submission 203319) | Peat permafrost microbial communities from Stordalen Mire near Abisko, Sweden - Bog_T0_2 | ecosystem: Environmental > Terrestrial > Soil > Wetlands > Peat | place: Sweden: Abisko, Stordalen Mire...
TGACAGAAGGCCTCGGCTACGCGCGCGGGGAGGCGCTCGGCGAGGACTTTGGGCAGCGATGCGGAGTCGCCGTTGGAGTGGCGGGTGGTTAGCCATTGCTCGTTCGCGGGGGCATCCGGGATCAGGTCGAAAGCGACATCGGCATCAATGGAACCGTTACTGGCCGGCAGGTAGGAGGAGATTTGCAGGACGGCGGGCCCGCTCAAGCCGCGATGAGTGAAGAGGAGGTTTTCGCGAAAGGGTGGGGCGCCGGGGGCCGCGGCGCGGCAGGGGACGGAGACGCCGCTCAACTCGTGGCAGAGGCGGCCGAGGTCGCCGTCGAAGGTGAGGGGCACCAGGCCAGGGCGAGGGGGGAGGATTTCCAGGCCGAACTGGCGCGCGAGCCGGTAGGCGATATCGCTGCCGCCAAGCTTGGGCCAGGTGAGGCCACCAGCTGCGACGACAAGGGAGCGGGCGCGAAATTCGGAGCCGCCCACGCGGATGGAGAAGTCGCCATCGGGCTGGCGCGAGACTTCGCCGGCGTCGACATTGGTTTCGATGCAGACTTTGGCGGCGGCGCACTGGGAAGTGAGGACATCGACGATTTCGCGGGAGGAGCCGTCGCAGAAAAGCTGGCCGAGTTTTTTCTCGTGGTAAGTGATGCCGTGGCGATCGAGCAGATTCATGAAATCCTGGGGCTGATAGCGGGCAAGGGCGGAGCGGCAGAATGCCGGTTCGCTCGAGAGGTAATTGTCGGGGCCGGCGTAGAGGTTGGTGAAGTTGCAGCGTCCGCCGCCGGAGATGAGGATTTTCTTGCCGGGCCGGCTGGCGCGCTCGAGGACGCGCACGGAGCGGCCGCGCCGGCCGGCGGTGATGGCGCACATCAGGCCGGCGGCGCCGGCGCCCACGATCAGGACATCGTCGGTAATCGGCGGCATTATTGCGATCCGGCGAAAAAAGCGGGTAGTTTAAAACGAAACCGGTTCACGCGGGTTTATGTCAGGACGACCCCTCGCTGTGCTATGAAATTATACAAATCTCTCTCCTTGTGGATAGCATTTGCCATTGTCGTTCTCGTCTTAGCGGGTGGATCGCGGGCAGTCGAACCAAACGACGCCGAAAGTACGTGGAAACCGGTCTATGCCCTGGATACCCCCGCGACGCAGGCGATGCGTGGCTATGGCCGGGTGGGCACGACCAGCAGCGCGTTCGATTCCCCGGCGGGCGACCGCGTCTGGGTGCAAACTTTTCATTGCGAAAACCAGGAGAAGGCGGCGACGGTCATCGGAAAATTTCTCGCCGACCTGACGCTTTCCGACGGCATGAGAGCGGATACGATCCCGGTGCGCGGACATGCGGCGCCGATCAGTGTTTCCACCAACGGGGCGGGGTTCGCGGGTTGCGTGGACGGGCCGGAGGGGCGCGTGGTTTGCGCGGAGACGGTGGCGATACTTCGGGCGTTTGCCGCGAGCCGCCCGGATCTGTTTTCCGGAGCAGCGGCTTCGGCAGGTTACCCGCATTTTCTGGATCGCTTTGACCGCTACGGCTGGGGCAGCTACGGCGTTAACGGGTTTGACAATCCAGACGGCCCCGACAAGAAGGCCGCCGATGGCGACGGCGGCATCGATCCGACCGAGGATGTGCAGTTCCTCATCCATCAGAAAATCCGCAGCGACCTTTGGATCGACCCAACGGAGTTCGACTTTGGCGATGGGTTCATGAAGGACTCGCAGTTGGAATGGATCTCCAAAATGCTCTCCGATGCGGGGCAGCCGTTCACGTTTCGCGTGTATGGTCCTTCGGGCGGCGCCAACTGGACGGATCGGCGTTTTCCCGAGTACGTCGAGCAGCCGGCGCCGTTCCTGATGAGCGGCTGGCATGGGCCGGTGGAGTTCTTCACGGCGCAAAAGCACTTTTCGTGGTTCCAGCCGGATATCCAGCGATACATCGCGGCCAATACAATGGCTAACATGAGGAAGTTCACCGATAATCCCTATCTAATGGGCTGGATGCATCCTCAGGGCGAATTGGAGCATGACGCCTGGTACGATATGCACGACGATTACTCGCCGGCCGCGCAGCAAAGCTGGCGGGACTATCTTCAGAAGCATCATGTTACGCTCGATGAAGCCGGCAGGATGTACGGGATGCAGGATAAACTGATGGGCGACTGGGAGCAGGTTGCCATCCCGGAGTTTGCAACGTTCGAAGGATTGAACCGGCAGGTTATCTCGCTCGAGGGAACGTGGAACTATCGCGTCGAGATTCCGCCCGGGACCGTCCTGGACGATGCATGGTATGCAAAATCTCCCGAAGACCGATACTCCGGCGTGCGCGAGAAATGGTACTCGGCGCCGATGAAGCCGGGCGAATGGTCGTCGATGCGCCTGCCAGGCAACGACATGATTTACGCGTTATTTCACCAGATCGACATGGGCAGGAACGATTATGATAACATGGCTACCTGGTTCCGGCGCGATTTCGCGCTTACATCGGCGCAGGCGGCAAACCCCCACTTATATCTCTATTTCTATCCGATCAGCCACACCGGCATTCATACCGGGCCCAAGGGACGCTTTCACGAGATATATATCAATGGGACCAAGGCCGGGGAGATCGGGGGGTGGGGCGCGATTGACGTGACGAGGTTCGTACAGCCGGGGGAGAATCAACTCGCCCTGCATCTGCTGGGCGGGATCTGGGATGGACGGATGTATCTCTCGACGCAGGCGCCGCGCATCTTCCCCTATTTCGGCGAAGATACCAATCGCCTGTGGACCCTCTGGAAAGAGTGGCACCTGGATACGAAGTATGAGGACTGGCGTGAGATCCTCGACGGCATGCGGCAGGTGGATCCGAACCGGCCGATCAAGTTTATGGCCCCGAGTGGCATGGGCATGGATCGCGCCCTGCAACTGGCGACGAACTACGGCGGCTTTCCGCACTTCACCGGCGAGGGGAGTTTCTTCTTTCCGTGGTACAAACGCTACGCCTTTGCGTACGACGTGCCTGGATCGAGCGAAACGGCCGGGCCGGCGGCGAATATCGCCGACCAGTTTGCCTCCTATCGCCGCACTTTCCTTGCGGGCCTCAACGCCCATGACCCCGTGTTTGTCATCCAGACTTATACGCGGAATCCCGGGCTGCGCGAATTCTGGCTGAAGCACGATCCTATTTTGAAACAGATGGGCCGCTTCGACCTGGACGCGAGCCAGCAGGTGATCCTCTATCGCAGCACCAAGTCCGACACGGGCCTTCTCCAGGAGTCGCCGTACCCGCCGGTGGGCGTAAGTAAAGAGGTTCAGTCTCCCTGGAACTGGGACCTCGGCCGCGGCACCTTGCAGACGCTCGGCCAATCTTATCTCTTTCTCGACGATGGCGGTGTGCAGGATGGCAAGATGAACGGTTATCCACTTATGATAGACGGCGGCAACGAACTGATGGAGCCTTCACTAGTTGGAAAGATAACCGACTGGGTAAAGGCCGGCGGCACTTATGTAACATTGCCATTTAGCGGCCGCAGTACGTATACTCAACCGGACAGCTGGCCCATCCGGCAGCTTACGGGTTGCGAGGTCGGAGCCATGCGTGCTTCGGGTCATGGACAGGTAACCATTGGCGCGGGCCAGGCGGTGTTCAAGGCGCTTGCGGGAAAGACGTTTGACGATAATGGCCACAGCACGGACTGGCAGGGGGGAGAGCACAATCTTCTAAGCGTCGAATTAAAGCCGGGGCCTGATTGCGAGGTGCTGGCCACATTCGAGAACGGCGCACCGGCCATTGTGCGTCATAAGATCGGGAAAGGTTCGGTCATAGCGCTTGGCACCGCGTTCTGGCGGGAAGCCCATGACATTGCAGGGCTATGGAAGCCGGGGCGGATCGAAACTGATTTCGTGGCCGACTTGCTTCGCGGTGTTGGCTTTCCCGATGCCCGCTGCACGACCGACGACCGGCTGGTGTGGGCGCAGCCGTATCGCTACAACAACGGGCTGGAGGCCTCGACGACGCTGGTAAGCTGGCATGACGACAGCGACGCGACCGTGACACTTACAATGCGGCTGCCGCGGAAACCGACGCGGCTGGCCTCCTTCGGAGTGGATGGTGTGAATCAACTTCCTTTTGCATGGGCGGACGGCGTTGCCACGGCAAAGGTGTTCATGCCGGCGAAGGAAGTGAAGGTCGTTGCCGCGGATGTCTATGGGCCGGACGATGCGCTGGCGCATTGGTGGACCTACCAGGAGCGCATGTGGCATGAGTTATCGAAACCAACAATCGACTTTACTCCCTACACCAAGGGCAAGTTTGCCGATCCGACGCTCGATTTGCGCGCATCTGCCAGGCTTACGACCGTGCAGCCCGCCAATGAGGATTGGACCAAACCGGGCTTCAAGGATGACGCATGGAATCCGTGCATCCTCGGTTTGCTCAACAGCTATGGCGCTCAACCGTATCAGCCGGTTTACGTCCGAAAGACGTTCACTGTGCCCGAGGGCTGGCTGAACAAAGGGGGCAGGATTTATCTCACCAGCGGCGCATGGTCGGGTCCCAACTATCTGGGCTCGGCGCGCATGGCATTGAACGGGCAGGTGTTGCATGATTACAGCAAGGGACAGTTCAACGAATTCGAGGTGACGAACCTTGTTACGGCCGGCGAAAATGCGCTCACTTTCGCATTTAAGGGGGATGATAAATACCAGGGTTTTGCGGGCAATGTTTGGTTGTATTACGCGGAACCGGCGGAGCGTTCGATAAGGCTCGATGGCGTGTGGAATGGCACCACCGATGGCAGGCCGGCGGCGCTTGCGCTACCTGGCAAAGGGCATGTGAAGATGCCCGCGCGCTCCATATTCATCCCGAAGGATTGGGAGGGGCGTTACCAGGTGCGTTTGTATATGGAAGGATCGAATCGGAGCATCCTTGGGGCATGGGTGAACGATCGGTTGATGCGCCGGCATCACCACAGCCTCGGCACGCGGTGCGACATAGATATTACTTCCCAGATTAAATTCGGCCAGGAGAACGAACTGATCCTGGCCAATGGGAACGATTACAATGGGATGAATCTTGATCCCAAGGTTGGCTTTGATTGGGATATCAAGCTGATCCGGCTCGATCTGTATCCCGCGAAATAAAGGAATGTATAAACCGCGTACTGTCGACCAACCGGCGGAGCTTCTCGCCTATCTCTTTGCCTCGTGGCCGTCGGTCAAGAAGAAGCAGGTGCGCACCTGGTTGAAGCATCAGGCTGTCCTGGTCAACGGTCGTGTCATTACGCAATTCAACCATCCTTTGAAGCCGGGAGACGTCGTCGCGATCCGCTCCGGCCGTTATGCGGCGCCGGACACGGCGATTGCCGGCGGCATCAAGGTACACTTCGAAGACGCGGCTCTCATTGTCATCGACAAACCGCCGGACCTCCTGACCATCGCCACCGAGGCGGAGCAGGAAAAGACCGCTTATTTTCAGCTTACCGAGTATCTGCGCGCGGGCAATCCACGGGCCCATGAGCGGGCCTGGATCGTCCATCGGCTTGACCGTGAGACCAGCGGCATCATGGTCTTCGCAAAAACTCCCGAGGCAAAAAGCGCGCTGCAAACGGGCTGGGACAAGGCAGAGAAACGCTATCAGGCGGTGGTTGAAGGCGTTCTCCCGAACGACAAGGGCGTCTTTGACTCGTGGCTCGACGAGAGAAGTCCCTTCAAGGTGTTCAGTGTCCCGCGCGGCGCGGCGATGCGGCAGGCCGTTACCCACTACCGTGTTCTGAAACGGAACAAAGGCCGCACGCTGGTGGAATTGACTCTCGTAACAGGCCGGCGCCACCAGATCCGGGTGCACCTGGCCGATGCCGGCTGCCCGGTGGTGGGCGATACGAAATACGGCGCGAAAACCAATCCTGCCAAACGCCTCGGCCTTCATGCCTGGAGTCTGCGGTTTCCTCATCCGGTGACGCGAGAGGAACTCCGGTTCGAATCTCCGCTGCCGGCGGAGCTCGCTCGGCTCGTCTAAGATTTTCCTGAAACCAAAAGATTGCGCACGAGTTCGATAAACAATTAGCTGTCTCCCCCATGCACCGAATTATTGGTTTGTCCCGCCCCCGTTTGATTCAAAATTTACTGCTGCCCGCGGTCGCCGGACTGCTGACGGCTTTTGCCTGCGCGGCTTATGCCGAGTCCACCGACTATTCTCCGGTCAAATTGCGGGGGTATGGGACGCTGGCAGGGACGCTCACTACGACGTGGGTCGACGGCGAGGCGGGAGCGACTCTCAAGATTGCCTGCGACAATCCGGAGAAGGCCGGGCTGGTGCAGGCCAAGTTTTTGTCCGATCTCCAGTCTCTGCCGGGGGTGAAGCAGGTTACGCTGGCGATTCCGGGCCAGGCGGGGCCGGCGCCGGCTTGCGAGGCGGAGGGCCAGGGTGTTGTCGCGGCCGCAAGGGTCGGAGCCATGGTCGACCTGTTTTCGGCTCCTTCGGTAAAGGCTCTGACCAAGCTCATCGAAGGTTCGCGCGGAGCAATTCCGCTTGTCTTCACTTCCGATGCAAAGGTGCCGATGGCCCTGGACCGTTTCGATAGATACGGCTTCCAATCCTATTACCATCCCTATCAAACCGCCCAGGCCCGGACCAAGACCAACAAAGCCGTTCCCAGTCAGATCGGCGATTTCAAATTCGCGCAACAGGAGAACCACATAGGGCTCGTGGTGTCGTACGAACCAGATCCAGCGGAGACGGCTGAGGGGGTATTCACGGGCAATGCGGCGGATTGGTTGATGGATGAAGCGCAAAAGTATGAATTGCCAATCGCAATCAACCTCGATGTGTACAAGACGTTCGCATTGCTGAATCGGTATCCTGAGCAGCTCATCCAGTATCAACCTCAATTTCTTGGCGGCGAGTATGGATCGATGAACTTCGGTGAGGAGATCCTTTCCTGGAACGCTTTCCAGGCGAAGGATGTCGCGCTTGGCGAGCTAAACAAGGCGATCCGTCCGCTTGCGAAGCAGCCGAACATTACCGACTGGCTGGAAGGCCACTCGGAGATGCATCACGGAATCGCCGACTACATGCTCGAATACGGACCGGTTGCCGACGAGGGTTACCGCACTTTCCTTAAGTCAAAATATGGCACGGTCGACGCCGTTGCCCAGCGGTGGCATGGCAATGCCTCCGCCCTGAAATCATGGGATGACGTCCATGTACCGGAGCTTTACTCCTTTTTAGGATGGGGTCCGGATGCCATCGATTTGACGGGGACGTGGAGCGTCGGCTACGACGCGGCGTTCGATTCCTCCTCGGCGGCGCGCGATCTGGACGACAGCGGCTGGCCGAAGGTCCCGGCGCCAGGCCACGCCATCGTGCGGTTCCTGCCGCGCAAGCCGGCTGTCTTCCGCCGGCACATCGCCGTCGATGCCGCGTGGCGGACGGCGCATGACCGCGTCTGGCTCTATGTCTGGGATTTCAACGATACCCGGCCCAAGGCGGATGATCCGAAATCGAACGTTCGTGTGTATGTCAACGGAACGCTGATTCCCGAGATACCAGCCCGGCGCAACGAATCGCACTGGGCCGCGCTGGAAGTAAGCAAGGAACTTATTGAGGGGGACAACCTCATAGCGATCACACTGCCCAAGGGGATGTTCAATGGCCGCGTATATCTGGCCGCGCATGAGCCGATCCGTTATCCAAACCTTGGACCGCTGATGAATGCGCAGTGGGCGGATTTTGCCGATTGGAACATGTGGTTGCGCGAGAAGGCGATTTATCGGGGCTGCGAGGCGATCCGGCAGGCCGATCCTATAAGTGGAATCAAACTGGCGGCGCCTGGCGACTACTCGGACGGGATTGACAAGGCGGGAAAGGCGTACGGCGGGGACTTGCATGATACCGGCTCGATGGCCGGATTTTGGAACGAGTACCTGACGGCGCTGATGCGCGGCGCCGGGCTGCCGATGTCGGCCGAGCCGGGAGGGCCGGCGCAGACGCCGCTGGAGTTACAGGCGTACTTCGGCCGCTGGTTGACCGAGGGGGTTAATCAGATCGATTACTTTCAGGAATTGGGCGACTTGAATTGGTATCCCGATATCCGGCAGTGCTTCGACGAGAACCGGAATATCTTCACCTCGGTTGGGAAATATCATCCGCCAGTGGCGCAGGTCGCGGAGCTTTGTACGAACCGCGACGCTTACCTGGTTGCATTCCCCTGGAATGACGACGACCACCCCGGATCCAACCCCGACGATCTCGGCTCGGGATATTGGGCCTGGAATATCCGCGGGATGTTGCGCAATTACTTCGAAACCGACGCGGTGAGCGAGTCGTCGTTCGAGCGGGGTGACGCCGCGCGCTACCGGGTCATTCTCGACTCGAATACGACCATAATGGATGAGAAACAGGTGGCCGATATAGAAAAATATGTTAGCGACGGCGGCACTTTTGTGACCTTCGTCCAGACGGGCCGGCACACTTCGACATTGAAAGACGCCTGGCCCATCGAAAGACTTACCGGGTATCACGTTACCAGCCTGGACCAGAGAAGACCCTGGCGGACCGGGATGATCGAGTGGGCCAAGGGGCAGAATATCCTGTCCGGCGATTGGGCGGACGACGCGAAAGCCGACGGGCTCTCGATGAAAAAGGTGGCGGCGGATACCGAGGATCTGGCGTACTGGAAGGATGGCTCGGTCGCGATCGGCATGCGGCCGTTGGGCAAGGGAATGATCATCGAGATCGGCTGCCGGTTTACCAAGGGGGGCTTGCCGCAGCGCCTGGATTACGGTTTGTGGGATTGGTATAATGGACATTCGAACCTTGCTGACTATGGTTTCCCGGCGACGACCGACGACGGATTGCTTACTACGGAGCTTAAAGCCACGAGGGAACTTTTTACCCGGATTCTAAAATGGCGCGGAGTCGAGGAGATGCCGGTGCAGTTGGAGCCAGCCGACGGGCATCTGATGATGCGCCACGACATCAGCAACAGCGGTCTATATGATGTCTGGACGGTCTGGAACGACAGCACGACGGACTCGGTGTCGGGAAGTCTGAACCTGCGCAGCAGGATTCATCCGGAATGGCGGATCGACCTGAAAGACGGCAGCCGGGCGCCCATTGCCGACCACCGCATCGGTTTCAAGCTGGCGCCTTGCCAAACGGCAATCTACCTCACGCCGCGAAATGCAATGGCGATGGTTCCCGCCGAATGGTTCAACCTGCAACGGAATTGGTGGCAGGGGACTGCGGATCTCGGCAAGCCGTTCCCCTCCGAACCCGCAAAGCTAACGGTCGATTTGACTAACGATTGGGCTTTCCAGCCCCTCGATCCCAAGGCCGACGCAATACCGATGGCAGGCCCGCAGTTCGACGACTCGCACTGGAAGCGGATGAATCTCGGAATCTTCTCGCTGCCTGATTATCCCGATGCGAAGCGCGGCATCTTCCGCAAGAAATTCAGCGTGCCCGCCGGTTGGAACGCGGGGCGCGTGCTGCTTTCGATTCAGTGTTGGAACGGGAGCACCTTTGTAGACGGCGGGCGTGTCTACCTGGATGGCAAGCTGGTTTCAAACTCGACCGATGGACTTACGGATAATGACCTCGGCGGCGCACTGAAAGCCGGCACCACTCACGTGCTGGCGGTGGAGGTATCGGGAGGCAAGAGCGAGCTCGTCGGCGCGCGCGGACCGGCTTGGATATCGTATCATCCCGAGCCCGCGTCGCGTTTGGACCTGGCGGGCGCCTGGGATATCTCAGTCGATAACTTGCATTACGCGGCGGGGCACTTACCCGGCGTATTCAAAGGGACAGCCGCCCGGCGCATGGTGAGGATCAACGCGCCGCAAACGCCTCAAAACGTGGTGGTCCATGCGCTTGGCGATGGCCGCTGCCTGCGCGGATTGATTATTAATGGACGCTTTGTAACGGAGTTTCACCATTGGCTGACTCCGGAGCAAAATCTCAATATCACTCCTTGGGTCAAGTTCGGCCAGGATAACGAGTTGATCCTGCTGGGCGGCGGCAACGGAACCGTCAAGGAGGTTTCGATCGAGTTTCATGACAAGGGAAGTTATCCGTAAGCGGATTCGTCGCAAATAAGCAGGGCGGAATCTTTCTGCGCGAATTCCCACGTGCACGAGCCGTTTTCCGCGGCGAAGGTTCGCTCGCTGAAGAGATCGTATCCACGGCACGGCGAACGGAAGAAAATCGTGCGCGGCCCGGCATCGTTGACGTGAATGAATACCATCGAGCGATTTGCCCAGACGGTCGAGCTGTCGCACACGTAGCGGTGGATGCCGCACGTGGACATTGCGGCAAGCAGCGCGGCGGGATCGGGTGCGGCGCCGACATGGATGCCCTGCGCCGAGGCCCATTGGTTGGCAGAATCAAGCGCGCCGGGGGCGGCGAGGCAGACGGGCACGATCATCCGGTAAGGGGAACGTCGTTGCTCGAGTAAATCGTCCAGAAGGATAAGATCGAACGGGGCGCCGGTATGGCCCCACCAGACGGAGGCTTTGTAAGCTTCCTGGACGAACTGTTTGTTATCCAGGGTAAGATGGGCAATGCTTTTTTCGTCGAGCACAAAGGCGAGTTCGGCAACCGGTGTGCGATCCATCGCGAGCAAGCCGTCGGCGGCCAGGTTGAGACGCCGGATATCGGCCAGCAAGCCGGGATCGGAAAAATTCTCCTGAAACTTTCCGATCCAGCCGGTCAGCTCTGTAAGCCATTGGTGTTTGCCTCGCACAATGGCCTGGGCAAACGCTACGCGGAACGCTTGGATGGTTTCCTCGAAGGTCGAGGTGAACCCGACGGAGATGGAGGCCGCCCGGTCGTCGGTCTCCTGGGGGTTATTATAGGCGTATAAGTCATTCTCGTCGGAGAACGCCTTGCCGTGGGCATGGACGCTGGCAAGGGGAGTATGTTCGTAGAGCAGCCCTGTGCCCAGGTCGCGATTGGCATAATTGAAAGGGCATCCCAGCATATCCACATCCGCGGAGCGCAAGAGTCGTCCAAGGGCATGATGTCCGCCGACAAACCCGCCCGCGCCATATTGTCCGGTGAATGGCGTCTGTTCCCGCGCGGTCAATGTGTAACCGTAGAAAGCGCCGATTAATACCTGGCGCCCCGAGGCCTGCTTGGCCGCGGCCGCAAGGTCGAGCAGGAAATCGACATTCATTTCCGAGAGCGATTGCTGGTGGTCAATCACGTCCTGATATTCAGGCGACGGCCTGACACCGGAGTATCCACCGGCCATCGCGCGGCGTTCCGGGGCGGGAATTTCCGCTTTGCGGCCATCCCCGTATTTGCGCTGCAAGTAATCGTTAAAATACCGTTGCGCATGGTCGCAGTAATCGAGGTAACCATCGCTGCCCAGTAATGCCCATTCCCAGGTAATACCTGTGCAGACATTCATCGCGAAAACCCGCCGGCTCCAGCCGGTTTCGATGAGCCATTTGACATAGTGCCACATGGCGCGGCATGCCTCCTCGCGCCAAAGCGGTGAGGCGAGCGAGGGAGCCTTGCGCACGCCGGCCCGCTGAAGTGCGCGGAGCACGCTCCCGTCCGCATAGACCTGGCAATGGCCGGGGTTTGCATCCAGCCACCAATCGGGGGCATATACTCCGATCTTTAATTGGAGCAGAGCGTCGTCGCAAATAGCCTTCAAGCGCGAGAACTGAGCATCCTGCGCAGCGCCGTCATACTGGCCGGGCGCCTTCCAGAAACGGAGTTCCGGATGATACATATCTTCCGTGCAGGTCGCGTCGCAGTGGAAATGCCTCAACCCCTCCTTTGCAAGGCG